>Ga0164241_10001889_pt1 | contig 24098 bp, 23 predicted proteins | sample OricomyardsoilBY_FD_108780 | JGI IMG/M metagenome (GOLD analysis project Ga0164241, IMG submission 108780) | Backyard soil microbial communities from Emeryville, California, USA - Original compost - Back yard soil (BY) | ecosystem: Environmental > Terrestrial > Soil > Unclassified | place: USA... | reverse complement strand
GGAGCGAAGCCGAGCCGGCGGGGGCGGGCTCGGTCGGCGCAGGTGCCTCGGGCTCCGCCGCATCGGCCACGGCGGAGGCGGAGGGCGAAGCGGTGGACGCTGCCTCGGCGGTCGTCGTCGCGGGAGGCGCGGCTCGGGGAGAGGCTTTTTCGGGTGCCGGTGGCACGACCTGGACCGCAGCCGGCGGAGCGGTTTCGAGGTCGCCCGGCTTGCGCAGCAGTAGCCAACGTCCGGCGAGGACGACGACGGCGACGGCCGCGGCGATCATGAGCCAGCGCGAGGACGCCGTGCTCGCGGACGGATTCGACGAGATGCTCCCGTCGGGCGGGAGGCTCGCGCGCGACGCGGCGTGAATGGGCAGGTCGCGACGCGTGACACGGGTGGACGCGTCGACCTTCGACGGATCGCTCGGATTGGCCGCCGCCTTGGCCGCGTCGATGGCCTGTTGCTTGAGCACGGGCGCGGTCACGAGCGGCGCTTGCTGTGGCGGCGGCTCGACGCGCATCGCGACCTCCGGGGGTGAGTCGCTGCGCGGGACCCGCACCTTCTGAAAGCCTTGGGGCGGCGTGTCGGCGAGCGGGATCGGCGTGCCGTCTTTGCGGGTGGGCGTCGGCACCGCGATACCAATCAGCGTGGATTTATTCGAAAGCGCGCGGTTCTGCGTCAGCGACGTCGTCATGGGCGCCGAGCTCGTCGGAGAGCTGCTCGCGGCGCGCGGGGGTGCACTGCTCGAAGGCCGCGGGATCGGCGTCGAAGGTCGTGGAGGAGCGCCGCTCGGCGACCGCAGCGCCTCGGTCGGCGTTCCGGCCGGTGCGGTGCTCGCCGCGCGTGGTGGCGCGCTGCTCGCAGGGCGCGGGATGGGTGTCGAAGGTCGTGGAGCGGGCGGAGGGCGACTCGGCGTAGGGGCCGCAGCAGGCGCCGCTTTGGGCGCGGTCGAAGGGGACGGGGCTGGAGCTTCTTCGTCCCCCCAGCCGCCGTCGACGTCGTCCTCGGTGTCGCTCATCTGAGACCGACTGTAGCAGAAGAGCTATTTTGACCAACCTGGAACCGCGAGGCCCCAAGGGCGCGTTTTCATTAAGTGATTTTTTCCGCGACGGAAGGGCTCGCGTGGCTCGTTGAACCCTCTGAAAGCCGGCACGCAGCGGCTGACCCCATCCCTCAAGGAGATCCCATGAAGACCATTCGCATCCTGTCCGTGTTTGCCACCGTGACCGCTCTGACTGGTGCTGCCCTCGCGCACGGCGCCGGCGGCCACATGTTCGAGAAGATGGACGCGAACAGCGACGGCAAGGTGACCCTCGCGGAGGCCCAGGCCGGTTCCCAGACGCGCTTCAGCGCGCTCGACAAGAACAAGGACGGCGCCATCACGGCGAATGAGCTCGAAGGCGGGAAAGGCCGCATGCTCAAGCACGCGGACGCGAATAACGACGGCAAGGTGACCCTGGCAGAGCTCCAGGCCGTCGGCCAAAAGTGGTTCGCGCGCATCGACAAGAACAATGACAAGGTCATCACCAAGGAAGAGGTCCAAGCTCTACGCGCCGGGCACGGGCGTGGCGACTGCCACAAGAGCTAGACCTCATGCTAGCTCGTGAACGTGTCCCACTTGGAGCCACCTGCAGAGCCCGACGACGACGCTCTGCTCGTGGCGCGGGTGGGCGAGGGCGACATCGCCGCGTACCGCGCGCTCGTCGGGCGGTACGCGGCGAAGCTCTCGCGCTTCGCCGAACGCCTCCTGCGCGACCGCGCGGAGGCCGAAGACGTCGTGCAGGAAACATTCATGCGGCTCTGGCAGCACGCGCGCGACTATTCACCGAAGGCACGCGTGACGACCTGGCTGCACCGCATCACGCACAACCTGGCTGTCGATCGCTTGCGCGCTCGCGGCCGTACCCGACAGCTCGTTGACGAGGACGAAATGCCCGAATCCGCCCGCCAAGCCACGCTGATCGACGAAAAGCGCCGCGTCCTCGCGCTCGATCAGGCGCTCGCCGGATTGCCGGAACGACAGGCGACGGCCATCGTGCTCGTCCACCTGCACGGCCTGAGCGGCGCGGAGGCGGCGGAGGTGCTCGGCGTGGGCGCAGAAGCGGTGGAGTCGTTGCTCGCGCGCGGCCGTCGGGCATTGAAGGATGCGCTCGCCGAGCGCGACGTGAAGCCGAAGGCGGGCGCGTCGTGAGCCACGAAAGACTTTCGCTCGAGCGCTTCCGAGCACTGCTGAACGCCTACGGTGCCCGCCCCGAGCTCTGGCCGGCGGAAGAGCGGACGCCGGCGCTGGCGCTCCGTGACGCGTCGAGCGAGGCGCGGACCCTCTTCGACGCCGAGCTCGCTCTCGACGCGGCGTTGGCCCGCGTCGTCGACGCGCAGCTCGACCCCAGCTTTTTACGGCGGTTGAACGAGGTGCCGCTGCGCGCGCCGCAGAAACGCGCGTGGCTCTCGCTGCGCGGCCTGTGGCTGCCCGCGGTGAGCTGGGCGTTCGCGGCGGCGCTCGGTCTCGGCTTCGGGCTCAATGCGGAGCCGTTGGATGACGACGTGGACACGGCCGAGATGGCGACGGCCGCCGTCGTCGCGCCCGACGCGCCGGCGTCGCTCGCCGACGACGACATCAGCGCGCTCGCGCGCGGCGTGCTCATCGATTTCGAGGAATGACCATGACCCCGCTCTCCAAACGTCTGATCGTCGCCCTCGTGATTTCGGTGGCCGTGAACTTGCTCGCCGGCGGTATCCTCGTGGGCTTGGCGATTCAGCGCTCGCGCCTGCACGGCGAACGAGCGCACGTCACGGCGGGTCCGCGCGGGCGCGGCCACGAAGCGGGACGCGAAGCGGCGCCACGCGCTGAGCGCGGTCCGCGCGAGGGGGGGCGAGGCGCGCGGCGTGGCGGCCCGTTCGGCGGCCTGATCGCGGGTCATCGCGACGAAGTGGCGGCTCGTCAGCGGGCGGCGGCGGCGGCGCGCACGGCGGTGCGCGACTCTCTCACGCACGAGCCGTTCGACCGCGCGGCGCTCGAGCGGGCCCTCTCTGACCTTCGCACGGAGACGGCGACGACGCAGACGCTCCTGCACAAGGCCATCGCGGATGCTGCCGAGCAGGGTGACGCGGCCGCGCGCGCGAAGCTCGCGCGCGGGTTCGAGCGTCCGACGCCTCCGCCGCTGTAGAACACCGGAGCCGAGCCCGCGCTCAGCCTTTGGCGGCGGCGGCGCGGAGGAGCGCGCGAGCGACGGCCGCGGCGCCCGCGGCGCGCCGGCCCGTGCGTCCCAGCGTCCACGGAGGCGACAACGGCTCGCCGAGCTTGCTCGCGCAGTCGAGGACGTCCCCCGTGCGCTCGCGCAAATAGCGGCGCGCGAGCTCGCGCAAATCGACCTGCTCGGGAAGCTCGAGGCCTTCGCCGACGAGCGCCTGGGCCCAGTAGTGCCCCCAGCCGCCGAGCACGTCCGTGGGACGCGCAAACGCCCGCCAGCGCTCGAGGAATTCGCCCCACGAGCCCGCGCCGACGACGGCGCTCTCCGCGATACCCGTGTGGTGCGCGAACGAAGGCGAGAGCGGCCGGCGTGGCGCGATGAACGCTTCGAAGCGCTCCCCCGTCACGACCCTTTCCGCAGCGAAGTGGACGAGCTCGGCGCCCTGCCCGAGCGGCGTGTCGCGGGGCCAAGCGTTCGCCTCCCCGTAGCCGACGACGAGATCGCCCGCGCGAGCCAAGAGCGCGCCGAGCGGCCGGTGCGGCTTCGGGTTTTTCTTCTTGAGGTGCCGTTCCACGCGCCGTTCGGCGGCGAACCGGAGCTGGTGCTCGACCATGGCGTCGAAGGGATCGAGCAGCGCGTCGACGCCGCGTTCGGCGGCGCCCGCGAGCGTCGTCGCACCGTCGCCGTGCCGTTCGAGCACGCGCAATGCGGCGACGATCGCCTCGATCGTGGAGACGCAATGCGCCGCCGGCTCCCTGCGAATGCGGTACCGGCTGGGGGCGCCCGGATCGAACGCGTAGCGCGGCAGTTGCGCGAGGAACGGGTTTTTCTTGAAGAGCTTCTGCGCCTGCCACCAGGTGCCGTCGATCACCGTCAGCGTCACGGGGCCGCGCGGTGGATCCGCCTCGAGGTCGCGGGCGCCCGTCCCTGGATAGAGCAAAATGGCAGGCGCGGCCGGGTTCGCGAGCGCCCTCTGCACGGCCGCCGACTCGGCGAACTCGACGCCGACGTGCCGTTCCGAGTTCGGTAGGGCTTTCTCGGCGATGCGCGCCGTGTTGATCGGGACGTTGCTCTCGCGCGGGTGCTGGAGAATGACCACGCGCGTCCGCGTCGGCACCCGCACGAGCGCGGCGCACAAGCACACGCTTTCGGGGCGTTCACACTCGGCGCACACGGCACGCATCCGGCGGAGCCTAGGCCGCGGCGCCCCCGCGCGCCAACTCACTCGTGGCGCAAGGCCTCGATGGGGTCGAGCCGCGACGCTTTTTGCGCCGGGTAGAGGCCGAACACGATGCCCACGAGGCCGCTGAAGCCGGCCGCGATCATGATCACCTCGGGCTGGAACAGGACCGGCCAGTCGAAGCGCTTACCGAGCCCGACGGCGAGGCTTATCCCGAGCAGGATGCCGATGACGCCGCCTGCGATCGAGAGCACGAGCGCCTCGATGAGAAACTGCGCGAGCACGTGTTTCGGCTTCGCGCCGAGCGCCATGCGCACGCCGATCTCGCGCGTCCGCTCCGTGACGGACACGAGCATGATGTTCATGATGCCGATGCCGCCGACGAGCAGCGAGACGGCGGCGACGCTCGCGAGCAGCGTGGTCATCGTCTTCGTGCCCTCTTCCTGCGCGCTGGCGATTTCGGCAAGGTTCCGGATTTGAAAGTCGTCGCCCTCGTTCTTGCGGAGCTGGTGGCGCTCGCGCAGGAGCGCCTGGATCTGCTCCTGGGCGCGCGCGGTGTCGGCGTCTGATTTGGCGGAGACGAACACCGTGCCTTGGAGGTATTTGCCGAGCCCGCCCTGGATCTTCTGCGCGAACGTCGATTGCGGCACGAACGCCGTGTCGTCGTAGTCCTGGCCCATCGGGGATTGGCCCTTCTTCGCCGCGACGCCCACGACGGTGAACGGCACTTGCCGGATACGCACGACCTGCCCGATGATCTCGGCGTTGGGGCCGAACAGTTGGTCCACGACGGTTTGGCCGAGCACGATGACTTTGGCGCCCGCGTCGACGTCGCTCTGCGTGATGGCGGAGCCGCTCGACATGGGCCAGCCGCGCACGTCGAAGTACTCCGGCGAAGTACCCTGAATGCTCGTGGACCAGTTGTTCGTCTCGCTCACGATCGACGCGCTCGAACGCAGCACGGCTGCGGCCGTGCGCACGGCGGGCACGTCGCGCTTGATGGCGTTCAGGTCCTCCCACGTCAGGGACGGCATCGTTCCGGAGCCGCCGCGCACGCCGCCGAGTGACGTCGAGCCGGGCGAGACGACGAGCATGTTGGTGCCCATCGACGCGAAAGCGGCCTGGATGCGGGCCTTCGCGCCCTCGCCGATCGCCGTCATCGTGATCACGGCGGCGACGCCGATGATCACGCCGAGCGTCGTGAGGAAGCTCCGCATGCGATTGCGCGAGAGCGCACGCAGCGCGATGCGAAGCGTGATGAAAATAGTCAATTCGGCTGCTCCGGCGCGGGCGGCGGCACGACGGCCGGCCTTGGTTCGTGGCGTTCGTCCGTGACGATCAGCCCGTCTCTCACGACGACCACGCGCGAAGCGTATTCGGCGATGTCCGGCTCGTGCGTCACGAGCGCCACGGTGATGCCGGTTCTGCCGAGCTCTTGCAGCATGGCCATCACCTCGATGCTCGTGCGCGAGTCGAGGTTACCCGTCGGTTCGTCCGCGAAGATGATTTTGGGGTTACTCACGAGGGCACGCGCGATGGCGACGCGCTGCTGCTGGCCGCCCGAGAGCTGGTTCGGTGTGTGGTCGAGCCGCTCGCCCAGCCCGACGCGCTCGAGCGCCTCCACCGAGCGTCGCTTGCGCTCGCGCGAGCCGACGTTGGCGTAGACGAGCGGCAATTCGACGTTTTCGAGCGCGCTCGTGCGCGAGAGCAGGTTGAAGTTCTGGAACACGAAGCCGAGCGTCCGATTTCGCACCTCCGCGAGCTCGTTCTTGTCGAGCTGCGACACGTCCTTACCCTCGAGGAGGTAGCGGCCGGAGGTCGGCCGATCGAGGCAACCGAGTAAGTTCATGAGCGTGGATTTGCCCGAGCCGCTCGGTCCCATCACGGCGACGAACTCGCCCGCCGCGATGGACAGCGAGACGCCCGCGAGCGCGTGCACCTTCACGTCGCCGCCGCTGTCGTAAATCTTGTGGATGTTTTCGAGCTCGATCAGCGCCACGCGAGGACTCCCGGTGCGACTAGAAGAGCCCGCGCACGCGCGGTGGACTGCCCGAGCCTGCCCGCTGGCCTTGTCCCTGTCCGGCTGCGGGGGCCGCGCCGCCGTCCGAGGGGGGACCTTCGACGATGAGCTGGTCGCCTTCTTTGAGCGTGTCGCCGAGCAGCTCGGTGAAGCTGCCGTCCGTGATGCCGGTCGTGAACCGAACGGGAACGGGCGTGAGCCCGGCGAGCTTGTAAGCGGTCTTGCGCTCGGCTTCGTCGGCGCCGGCACCGCCCGCTGCGCCGCCCCGCGCTCGTGCGCTGCCGGCGGCCCAGGCGCTCCCCGCCGGTCGGTTGCCGCCGGCGCGCGCCGAGGCGGAGCCGAGTGCGGAGGCGGGCGGCTTGAAGCGCAGCGCCGCGTTCGGAACGGCGAGCGCGTCGTCCTTCTTCGCCGTCACGATCGTGACCGTCGCCGTCATGCCGGGGCGCAGCTTGAGGTCGGGGTTATCGACGGCGACGATGGCGGTGTAGGTGACGACGTTCTGCACGGTGACGGCGGCGTTGCGCACCTGCGCGATGGTCCCCTTGAAACGCTGGCCCGGGAACGCGTCGACCGTGAACTCGACCGGCATGCCGACGGCCAGGCGCCCGACGTCGCTCTCGGGCACGCTCGCCTCGATGTGCATCTTGGTCAGATCTTCCGCGATCGTGAACAGCACCGGGGCCTGCAGGGAGGCGGCCACGGTTTGGCCCACGTCGACGCTGCGCGAAATGACTACGCCGTCGATCGGCGACTTGATGACCGTGAGCGACACGTTCACCTGGTCCTGGTTCAGCGCGGCGCGCGCCTGCGCCACCGCGGATTTGGCCGCGTCGACGCTGGCCTTCGCGACGGAGGCTGCCGTCTGCGCCGTGTCGACGTCCTGCTGCGAGGCGAGACCCTCGGCGCGCTGGGTCTTCGCGCGCTCGTACTGGCGGTTGGCGTCGAGCAGCGTGGCTTCCGCCTTGGCGACGTTGGCCTGCGCCGAGGCGTAGCTTGCCTGCGCTTGCTGCAGGATGGCCTGGAACAGCTGCGGGTCGAGCTTGGCGATGATGTCCCCCTTCTTCACCCGCGAGTTGAAATCCGCGAAGAGCTCGAGCACGCGACCGGAGACCTGGCTACCGACCTGCACGGTCACGCGCGCCTGCAGCGTGCCGGACGCCGTCACGCGCGAGCTGATGCTGCGGCGCTCGACGGGGGCGGTTTTGTAGGGGTTTTCCGCCGGCCGGTGCGCTTGTCGGTAGTACCAATAGTAGCCGCCCGCGGCGAGCGTGAGGATGACGAGCAACGGGCCAATCCATTTTTTCATTTGGCGACGGAGCAATCCGCGAGCGTCAAGAGGCTCGCGATCTTGGCTTGCACGAGGCCGAGCTCGTCGACGGCGAGGTCGAGCTCGGCTTGGCGCAGGGCGGCGGCGGAGGTGATGAGATCGAGGCTCGTGCCTTTGCCGGTCTGGTACGCGGCCCGCGTCAGGCGGTCGACCTCGAAGGCGAGCTGCCGCACCTCTTCGGACACGCGCCGCGACTCCTCGGCGACGTCGACGTTGCGGCGCGCCTGGACGAGGTTCACGGTCGTGGTGCGGCGCAGCGACTCGCGCGCGAGCGCGCTCTGGTCCTCGACGGCGGCGGCGTTGCGGCGCTGACCGTAGCGGACGCCGCCGTCCCAAATCGGCACGTTGAGCACGGCTTGCACGTTCCAGTTCGTGCGGCCCGGTGCTCCGCTGTCGCTAATCGACTCCGTGAGCGTGCTGCCGGCCGAAAGCGTCGGCAGGAAGCTCTGGTCCACCTCGACGCGGCGCCGGTGGGCGACCTCGACGGTCTTGTCGGCGGCCAGCAGGTCCGCGCGCTCGTCGATTTTCGGAAGCTGACGGCACGACTTGAGCACGCCGTCGCGGATCGCGCTCAGATCCGTGCTCTGGACGACACCGACGGGTTCGGTGAGGCCGAGGGCCAAGCCGAGGGCGTCGCGCGATTTCCGCAGCGCCTCGTCGCTCGTCACGAGCTGGCTGCGCGCCTGGGCCACGTCTTGACGGGCCCGCACGATGTCGAGCCCCGTCGCCGTTCCGGTGCGTTCCTTGGCTTGGGTGAGCGCGAGTCGCTCGAGCGCGTTGCGTAGGCCGACGCGCCCGAGCTCGGAGACGCGCTCGGCGGTCACGTTCACCGCGATCGCCGAGGCGAGGCTGGCAGCCGTCGTGCGTTCGAGGTTTTGGTAGTCGAGGCGCGCGCCTTCCTCGTTGACCTTGGCCGTCCCGAGCGCGTGCCAGGCGCGCACGTCGATGAGCGGCACGCTGAGGCGGATGCTGCCCGTGAGCGAATTGCGTCCGCCGCCGCCGCCCGTGGGCAGGAGGGTCGCGCCCGCGGCCGTGCCTGTATCGATCACGCTGCCGCCGTTCGCTTTCGGCAGGATGGTGTGCGAAGCGGTGCCGGTGCCGTTCAAGGTCGGCATCACGCCGGCGAGCGCGGTGCGTGAGTCGGCCTCCGCGCGCCGGATATCGGCGTAGGAGCTCTGCAGATCGGTCGAGCGCTCGCGCATCATGCGCGCGGCGTCTTCCCACGACGTGATGACGTGCTGGGGGGGCGGCATCGGCGCGAGCATCGGGTCCGAGACCGTGAGCTTCGGCGGCTCGTCCGGCAGCGCGGCGGCCCCGAGCGGGCTCGCCGCGGGAACCGGTGGCGAGCTCGTGGCTGCGACGGGCGGTGCTTGTGCTACCGCCGTCCCGCTCATGAAGAGGGCTACCGAAAGAGTTCCGAGCCCGGCCGAACGCGAACGCATCAGCACAACTTAACCGAGCGTTTAGCCCGCCGATGCCGCGCTCTGCTAGAAATCCGACCAAGTGTTGGCCGCGCGCGACGAGTGCGGGCACGCCGGTCACGAACCGAGGCAGAAAGGCCTAGGGTTCAGCCGCGCTTGAGGCCATGGGCGTCGGCGAGCAGCCAAGCGCGAACCTGCGCCGAGCGTTCGCGCGCCACTGGAACCCAGACGCCGGCGCGCTCGCCGCCGAGCCCGGAACCGACGAAAATCCGCGTGTCGCTGCCGTCGCGGGTGAGCTCGCGCACTTGGGCGGCGTGCACGAGCCAGCTCCGGTGCACGCGTTTCAGCACGTCGCCGAAGCTTGCCTCGATGGCCGAGAGCGACAGCTCGAGGTCGAAGGTGCCGTGCGGCGTGTGCACGAACGTGAGCCGCTCCGACGCTTCGAACGCCCAGACCTCGTCGCGGTCGAGGAACACGAGCCCGCTGCCCCGTCGCGCGACGATGCGGGCCGTTGCTCCCGCCGGTGGGCGGCCGCGCAAGCGCTCGACCAAGCGCTCGATGCATTGGCCGACCCGCTCCTCGGTGAATGGCTTTAGCAGGTAGTCGACGACGCCGACCTCGAACGCTTCGATGGCGTGCTGATCGTGCGCGGTCGCGAAGACGAAGAGCGGCGCGCGGGGCGAGTCCGAAAACTCGCGCACGAGCTCGAGCCCCGCGCGCGCACTTTGCTCGGCGAGCTCGATGTCCATGAACGCCACGTCGACTGCCAGGCGTTCGCGTCCTTCGCGCAGGATGCGGCGCGCCTCTTCGGCGTGGCCCACGGCCCCCACCACCTGCGCGGCTCCCGTACCCTCGAGCAACTCGACCAAGTAGTTTCGTGCGGGCCACTCGTCTTCGACCACGAGGGCACGCAGCCGCGTGCTCTCGGTGCTCACGACGTGCTCTCCGCGGCGGTGTGCACGAGCGGGAGCTCGACGATCGAGCGGGTGCCGTGTTCGGACGACTCGAAGCGCAAGACCGAGCTCGGGTGGTTGAGCTCCAGCCGGCGCCGCACGACGTGCAGCCCGAGCGCACCCGAGCGCGGCTCGCCCAGGCCCGGGCCGTTGTCCTCCACGCTGCAGACGACGCGCGCCTCGCCTTGCGCGTCGCGTTCGACGGCGGCCCGCACCACGACCTCACCACCCGTGCTGCGCTTGAGCGCGCCGTGCTTCACGGCATTTTCGACGAGCGGCTGAAGCAGCAGGCGCGGCACCAGAGCGGCGCGCGCCGCGGGCGAAATCTCCCAGCGGAACTTCAGCGCGTCGCGGTGGCGCGCGAGCAGAATCGCGGCGTAGCGATTGAGCCACGCGAGCTCCTGGTCGACGGTCTGGAGCTCGTTGCCTGGTCGCGCCGCGTCGCGCAAGAGGTCACCGAGGCAAGCGATCAGCCGGCGCGCCTCGCGCGGGTCCTCGGTCACGAGGCCCGCGATGGCGTTCAGCGTGTTCAGCAAGAAGTGCGGCTCGAGGTGGGCACGGAGCTGCGCGGCCTCGATCGCGGCTCGCAGGCGTTCGGCCTCGAACGCCCGGACGCGCGCGTCTTCGGCGGCGAAGGGGTACACGAAAGCCATGGCCCATAGCCCGGCGTGGAGCTGCCCGAATACGAAGCCGAAAGCGATGCCGCGCACCAAGGTCGGCGGACGCTCCGGGTGACGGAATGCTGGAAACTGTTGAGCGAGCAGTGTCAGCGCGATCCCGAAGAGCACGCCGCTCAGGCCGGCGACGCCGAGGGTAGAAAGGAGCGTGCCGAGCGGACCGAACCTGCGGCGCAGCGTGACGCGATAGACGAGGCCGAGCGCCGTGAGCGTCACCGGGATCTCGAGACCCCACAAAAACACGTACGAAGCCGTGCGGGCCCGCGTCGGGACGAGCAGAAAGCGCGCGACGGCGTCGAGCAGCATGATGACGACCACGACAGCGCTGCCCGTGAGCACGCGCCGGAGCCGTTCACGGGCGAAGGCGCGCTCGTTCAAGCTCGGTGCAGTCGGTGCGGACATGTAGCGTTCGGACGCGCGGACGGTGGGAACGTAATAATCCCACCAGCGCGGAGGCCCGCAAGCCGATTGTCGCCCGCACGCGGCGAAGATAAAGGTCGAAGCTTGCGGCCCTGGTCGATGATCGCTGCCTCGGCAATCGCGGCGAGCGTCGCGCTCACGGCGCGTGCGGCGCCCGTGACGCCCGCTCCCACGGCGGACGCGACCGAGCCAATCCGCATCGAATACCGCGCCGAGGCCGGCTGTCCGAGCGCCGACGAGTTCAACCGGCAGGTGTTCCGCCGCACCTCGAGCGCTCGCCTCGCGACGAGCGGGGACACCGCGCGCACCTTCATCGTCAACATCGAGCGTCGCGGGAATCGACTCGCCGGCAACCTCGTCATTCGGCAGGCCGACGGCACCACCGAGTCGCGCGAAGTCGCCGGGCCCGGCTGCAAGGAGGTCGCGACGGTGCTCGCGCTCGCGACGGCGCTCGCCATCGATCCTCAGGCGTCGCTCGCTCCCGAACCGGAAGCCGAACGCGCTCCGGAACCCGAGCCTCCGCCCGTCGAGCTTGTGGCCTCGCCGCCGAGTGATGCGCCGGCGAAAGTGCCGCCGCCGAACGACCGCGAGCCGATGGCTGCCGCGTGGATCATCGGCGTCGGCCCGGCGCTCGAAGCCGCGATTGCCCCGCGTGTTGCTTTCGGCGGCTCTCTCGAGCTGGCGTGGCGCCCGAGAGGACGCGGCCCGGTCTCGTCCGTGGGCGTCGAAACAATTTACCTGCGAACACCGGTGCACGAGGGGGCGGGCGCGTCCTCCGCGTTTCAGTTCGTGTACGCGAAGCCCAGCGCGTGTTCGGTCGCGCTCGGTTGGCAGAAGGGGTCAGGGCTTGCCCCGTGCGTCGGCGTAGAGCTCGGCGCGGTGACAGGCTCCGGGTCCGACATTCCCCACACGTCGACGCGCACGCGCGTGTGGTCGGCCGTAGACCTCGGTTTGCGGCTGTTTCAAACCCTCGGGGAGAGCTGGTTCCTGGCCGCGGAAGGCACCGTCGTGCTGCCGATCACCCGCTACAAATTCGTCTTCTTGAACCCCGACACGCCGGTGTACTCGGTACCGGCGGCTGCGGCCGGGGCGAGCCTGCGTTTCGGGGTGCGTCTCTAGCCGGAGTTTCGAGCGTGACAAGCGTCACGTCGCCAACAAGACTAGGGCCGCGTGTCACGTCTGTTCGGCCTGCTCGCGACCCTTGGCGTCGCCGTCGCCGCCTCGGGGTGCGAACCGGAGCTGAACGTCGGCGCGTGGCCTTGCACGTCATCCTCGGGTCCGGCCGGGACGATGCCCGACGGCTCCGTGGGCCCCACGCGGGATCCTATCGCGTCACCTTGGAAAAATGGCTTCGAAGACGGCTTCTGCGGGTACGCGCACGCCAAGGGCTTTTGCTACGCGAGCGCCGCGGCGGCCTACGAGCTCGTCGAAGCGCCGGTGCACTCCGGGCTTCACGCGGTGCGCTTCACGGTGCTCGACCAGCCGAAGCCCGACGGGACGCAGGCGCGCTGCGTGCGGGAGGGCAAGCTGCCGGTCGACGCCGTCTACGGTGCGTGGTTCTTTCTGACCGCCACCGCGACCGTGACGGCGAACTGGAACCTCATGTACTTGAACTCGGGGACCGACGAAGACCGCAGTCTGCGAGGACAGTGGGACGTTTCGCTCGGCAACGCCGACGACGGGAGCCTCACGTTGCACGTGCTGAACCATCTTACCGGTCTGCCTTTGGACGGTGAGCGAGAGGTTCGGCTCAACACCTGGTTCCACGTCGAGTTCCGCTGGCGCCGCGCCGAAGACATGACGGGCAAGGTCGCTCTTTACAAAGACGGCGAGCTCGTCGTGGAGGCGGAAGATCTGCAGACCGAGCGCAGCGGGGCGACCTGGCAACAGTGGTACGTCGGCAATTTGGTGGAGGAAGTGACGCCGCCGGATTCGACGCTGTACGTGGACGACGTGAGCATTGCGCCGCCTCCCTGAATCGCTCTGCCCGCGGCGGGCCCGCACCGCCGTTCTTGCGGGGCTCATCGCCGCCGCTGCGCCTGGGCTCGCGCAGGCGCAGAGCCGGCTCGAGCTCGAGTGGGACGCGCCACCAGAATGCCCTCGAGCGCCCGCCGTGCGCCAAAAGCTCGACGCGCTGCTCGGCGAGGCCGCGGCCAAGAAGAGTCGACTGCGCGCCGAAGGGCGCATCGTGCGCGTGGACGGTCACTATCGGCTCACGCTCACCGTTCACGATCAGGACGGCACGCGCGATCGCACGATCGAGTCCGATGCCTGTGGGGACTTGGCGGGCGCCGCGGCCGTCACGCTCGGCTTGCTGTTGCGCGGCGAAGCAGGGCCCGCGGCCGCCGGAACCGGCTTGCCGGGGGGAGCTGGCGCCGAGGATCCGAACGCGGGTGCGGGCGCCGACACCGACGCGCGTGCCACGACGCCCGAAGCCTCACCCACGGACGCCAAGGGTCCGAAGTCGAGCGCGTCCGCGGTCGTGCCCGCGTCCGAGTCCGAGCCCGAGACGCAGAAGTCTGCGCCGTCGCGCCGCTGGAACGTGCTGCTGCGGGTGCCGTCGGCGCATCTCGATCTGGGACGGCTCCCGAAACCAAGCTTCGGTTTGGGCGGCGGCGTGGGGTTTCGGCACGGTGACTGGCGTCTGGGCTTCTCGGGGCGTATCTTTTTCGATCAGACACTGTGGTCCAATCTTGCGTCACCCGATGCGGGCGCCCAGGTGAGCCGCGCCGTCCTGGAAGTCTGGGCGTGCCGGGGCTTTGGCCTGGGGGCGTTCGAGCTTTCGCCGTGCGTGACGGCCGGCCTCGACCACCTCGTGGCTCGTGGCGTGGGCACGGACGTGACGCCACAATCGGCGACCTCGAATTCGGCTCTGCTCGGCGGCGGGGCCTTCGTGCACTATCACCTCGCCGAGTGGCTCGCGCTGGTGGCCTCGGCCGGCCTGGGGGTCGAAACGGCGCGCCCCACGCTCACGATTTCGGGTCTCGGGCACGTGCAAGCGCTCGGTCCGCTGGTGTTTTCCCTCGGGCTGGGTCCCGAATGGATTTTTTGACGGACGGGGGCCTCCGTCGCCACTGCGTCAGGGACCGAAGATGGCAGTGAACGACTCGGCAGCCCGCGCGCACGGGTTACCCGAGCCAGCCGGGCCCGGCCCCGCGTCGGCGATGTCCGAAGTACCGTCGTTCCAACAGATCTACGAGCGGTACTTCGATTTCGCCTGGGCGTCGGCGCGCCGATTGGGGGTCGGCGACGCCGCCATGGACGACGTGGTTCAAGAAGTGTTCATCGTGATCCACGCGAAAATCCATACTCTGCAAAAGCCGGAGTCGTTGCGGAGCTGGATTTACGGCATCGTGCGCCGCACCGTGAGCGACCACCATCGTGCGCGCCGCACCCGCGAAGCGTCCGGCGTGGGACTCGCGGCCCATCACGAGCTCGAGCACCTCCTGCCGAAGACGCCGCTCGACCTCACCGAGCAGGGCGAGGACGTCCGGCTCCTCTATGCCGTGCTGAGCGAGCTCGATCTCCCCAAACGCGAGGTCTTCATCCTCGCCGAGCTCGAGGAGATGACCGTGCCCGAAGTGGCCGAGGCGCTCGAAATCCCCCTCAACACCGCGTACTCGCGCCTGCGGGCGGCTCGCCAAGCCTTCGAGACGGCGCTCGGGCGGCGCACGTTGCGGGAACGAGAGGGCGAGCGATGGAAGAGCTAGGGCCCGACGCCCGGGCGCTCGTGCGGTCAGGGCGTGGCTCGCTGAACCCGAGCGCCGCCGACCGCGAACGGATCGCGCGAGCGCTCTAGGCTCGGCTCGGTGTCCAGACCGTCGGGAACCCCGGCTCGCTGCCGTCCGGTCGCGTCGCGCCGCGCTTCAGCGGCAAGCTCGTCGCGCTCGTGGGAACGGGAGTCGTTGCGGGCGTCGCGCTCGTGGCCTGGTCGGCGGGGCCGCGGCGCGTCCCGGCGACGCCGCCCGCCGTCCCCGCGACGGCCACCGTGTCCGCAGCGCCGGCCGTCGCGCCGCCTTCGCCAGCTCTGCCGGTCGCCTCCGCGACCCCGCCGACGCCCGTGGAGTTGCTGCCTGTCGAGACCCGCACCGTTTCGGCGCGGCGTTCGGCGCGTCGCCTCGCGGAAGAAGTCGCGATCCTTTCGCGCGCCGAAAAGGAGCTCCACGCCGGCCGTCCGTCCTCCGCGCTCGCCGTGCTCGAGGAGCACCGCCAGAAGTTTCCGAGCGGCGAGCTCGCGCAAGAGCGCATCGCGGCTCGAGTTCACGCGCTCTGCGCGCTCGGGCGCGTCGCGGACGCGGAAGCCGCCCTCGCGCGTCTGCGGCGGGTCTCGCCGGGCTCCCCGCAAGAGGGGCGCGCGCGCGAAGCGTGTGCTCCAGCCCAGCGCTGACGCGTCGCGCGCGTTGCGCTCGAGGGCGAACGGCTAATCAAGCATCTTCTGCGAGACCCGCCAGGCAGCGTCCGTGCAGAGCTGGCACGTCGCACCGTAGAACCAGGAACGGAGCGCCGTGTCACCCATGAGGTGAACGCGCATCCACGCCGTGACGGCTATCTCCACGGGGCCGGGCGTCGTGCCGCGGAACGTGATCCAGTTCGCGTGATCGGCGGCGAGGTAGCTGGCGAGCATCACGGGCTGATTGTTGATGGCGTTGAAGGCGTTCTCGATCGTGCTGCACGGCACGGTCGTGTCCATGCCCCCGCAGAAGAGGAACGCGGGGCCGTGCAGGTTCCTTTGATTCGAGGCGCCGCAGAGCGGCGCGATCGTGGTCACATGACTGTCGCCGCCCGCGGTCGTCGTAGCGAAGCCGCCTTGCGAATGGCCCGTCCCGCCGACGTGCGTCGTGTCGATGCGCCGATAGAGCGCGCTCGAAGGGTCGTCGTTTTGCTCGAGCACCCAAGTCACGCCCGCGACCATGGGCGGGGGGTCGCCTTGCGCCACTTGCGGGCTATTGGAAGCAATGACCACGAAGCCGTGCGAGGCGAGGTGGTTGAGCAGCACCTTGTACAGGCTCGGGTTCGAGCCCGTGCCGTTACCCCACGTGACGACGGGGTGGCAGAGGCCGCCTTGCGCGAGATCCTTCGGTCTGAACACGGTGAACGCCACGGGCGCCCCGCCGTCGGCCCCTTCACCCACCGCGGGTCCCACGTCCGTCTCGGTCACGGTCTCGAAGGGCCCCGCGACGGCGGGATCGGCCGCGGGCCAGGCGCCGATCGTGCAGCCGGACGCGTCTTGGCCCGCTGAGCCGCCCGCGTTCGATGTCCCGGCCGTGGCCGGCGCGCCGGCATTGGAGCGGCCGCCCGACCCCACGCCCGCCGAACCGCCGCGTGCCGCTGTCCCGGCCGTGCCCGCCGCCGAGCCGCCGGTGGCTCCGCTCCCGCCGGCCGCGTTCCCCATGCCCGCGGTGCCGCCCGAGGCCGCTGCGCCCGCGGACGAGCCCGCGTTGCCGCCCGTGGTGGCGGGCGAGCCAGCGGTTCCGGCGGCAACGACGCCCGCGCTGCCACCAGTGCCGGCCCCGTCGCCTCCCGACGAGGCACACGCCGCCACACACGTGCCGCAGGCGGCGCCGACGACCAATACTGCTCTCCAGGTGTCGATTCGCATCGCCGCAGGACCTCCGTATTTGTCATGGACCTGTACCCGCTCGCGGCCCACGGATGCAGTGAGCTCTCGCCATCGGACGAAAGCCTTCAGCCGCGCTCGCTACACCCTGGCTCGGCCGGTTCGTCGCCGCAAGCGGCCGAACGCGTTGCCTTCTTGAAAATTTCCGGGCGAGCCGAACGACGGAAAGGTGCGACGCTCCCCACTGCCTAGGGGATGGCTGCTCACGACCGTCGGGCAACAGCGCGCAGCGGGCCAGTGATGGGACCCCTCACGGCGTTGGCGATTGTTGCCTGCTGCACGTGCGAGGCCGCGTGTTCGTCGGACTCGCCGACGGGTGGCACGGCCGCGCACGCCAGCGCACCGAGCGCGGGCGCAACCAGTGGCGCGCAGGGCGGACGTGGAGAGAGCGCGGGTAGCGCAGGGGACTCGTCGCGCGCAGGGGCGGGCCTCGGCGGCACCGGCGCCTGGGGGGGAAATCCGTCGTCGAGCGGGTCCGCGGGCGTCGCTTCTGGAACCGGTCCCGGATCCGGTGGGCAGGGCGGCGCCGGCGTGCCGGTCGGGGGCGCCGCCGGGCGCGCGCCCGCGGCGGGCGGCGCGGGCGGGGAGAGCGGCGTATCGGCGGCGGCAGGTGCGCCGAACGGGGGCGGCCCCGCGGGCGCGGCCGGTGCCGCGGGAGGATTGAGCGGCCCGTGGCCGCCCGCGGCGACCTTTCAAAACCCCATTTTGTGGCAGGACCTCGCCGACGACGAGATCATCCGGGTCGGTGACGTTTATTACTACACGGCGTCGAACATGCATTACTCGCCCGGGGCGCCCATCTTGCGCTCGTACGACCTCGTGAATTGGGAGTACGCGGGGCACGCGCTCCCCGTGCTGGATTTTTCGCCGAAGTACGATTTGAACGGCGGCCAGGCGTACATCAAGGGCACGTGGGCATCGACCCTCCAATACCGGAAGAGCAACGAGACCTTCTACTGGCTCGGCTGCATCGAGTTCAGCAAGACGTACGTGTACACGGCGGCGGCGGTCGAGGGCCCCTGGCAAAAGCACCCGGCGATCAACAACTGCTACTACGACGCCGGCATGCTGATCGACGACGACGACACGATGTACGTCGCCTACGGCAACACGCAGCTCAGCGTCGCCCAGCTGAGCGCCGACGGCTTCAGTCAGGTGAAGACGGAGCAGGTGTACTCGGCGACGGGCATGACGCTCGAGGGCTCGCACTTCTTCAAATACAAGGGAAATTACTACATTACCCCCACGCGCCCCGCCGACGGCGAGTTCGTGCTCAAGTCGGGCAGTCCCTGGGGTCCCTACGCGATCAAGCCGCTCATCGACAGGAACGCTAGCCCCGTCGCCGGCAGCGGCGTGCCCCACCAGGGGAGCCTGATCGAGACGCAGAAGGGCGTCTGGTACTACATGGCGTTCATCGACGCCTATCCGGGCGGCCGCATTCCGGTGCTCGCGCCGGTGACGTGGAGCAGCGACGGCTGGCCGAGCGTCGAGCTCGTGAACAACGCGTGGGCGGGCTCGTACCCGTACCCCGACGTGCCGCGACCCCCGCGCGCGCTCAAACCGCACACCGGCACGGACACGTTCGAGGGCCCCGCGCTCGGCCATGAGTGGGAGTGGAACCACAACCCCGACAACGCCAAATGGTCGTTCGACGGCGGGCTCAAGCTCGAGGCCGCCACGGTCACGACCGATCTTTACAAGGCGCGTAACACGCTCACGCACCGCATCCTCGGCCCCCAATCGACTGGGACCATCGAGCTCGACGTGAGCGGCATGAAAGACGGCGACGTCGCCGGGTTGGCCCTGCTGCGCCACTTCTCCGCCTACATCGCCGTCAAGAAGACGGGCGGCGCGTCGAAGATCAGCATGGTGAACGGCCTCGCGATGGACGGCAGCTGGAACACGACGAGCACGGGCAGCGAAGCGGCGAGCGCCGAGTTTTCTGGGAGCAAGGTGTGGCTGCGCTTGGCGGCCGACATTCGGCCTGGCTCCGGCCGCCAGGGGAAGTTCTCCTACAGCACCGACGGCACGACGTTCACGTCGCTCGGGCCTGGTTACGGCATGAACAATTCCTGGGAATTTTTCATGGGCTACCGCTACGGCATCTTCAATTTTTCGACCGTCGCGACGGGCGGCGCCGTGCTCGTGAAGTCCTTCACACTGACGACGCCGTAGTCGTCGAGGAGACCTGTAGGGCCCTGTAGGTATTCGTTTCCGAAGAGCACGCGTGTAGCGGGGCGCCGGTCCGTCGACGGAATCGGCCGCAGGGCACCACTGCGTGCAGGAGCCGTGTGCTAAACCAACAGAGAGTGGGTGATTGGTTGAAACGACGCCCGGTTCTCGGAAGCATCTGCTCGTTCCTCGCCGCGGGTGCGCTGTCGCACTGCTCGCAAACACCCACGCGGGTGGAGGGCCTTTCGGGCAGCTCCGGCATGGTGACGTGCAATCCTGCCTGCGGGGTCGGCGAGACATGCACGGCGGCGGGTCGCTGTGAGTCGTCGCCGGGCGCGGGCTCGGGCTCGGGCGCCGGTGGCTCGAGCTCGGGCGGCACGGCGAGCGACGGTGCCACCGGCGGGAAAATGGTCGTCGTGCCGGTCCCCGACGCAGGTTCCGATGCGCCGCCGGAGCCCGCCGACGGTGACGCCTGCGCCGACGTCGAGTTCGAGGTGACGAACGTCGTTCCGACCGTCGTGCTCCTCATCGACCGCTCCGCCAGCATGAGCGAGGAAGACCTCGACACCGCAAATCCTGGTGTTTCGCGCTGGGACGCGCTGAAGACGGCCCTCCTCGATCCGACCGGCGCCGTGGCCGCGCTCGAGGAAGAGGTGCGATTCGGCGTCGTCTTCTACGCCGGCGGGAGCCGCACGGGCAACGGGTGTCCGGTGCTCGACGAGGGTGGCGATCCAGCGACGCTGATGCCGCCCCGCACGGGGCTCTTGCCCGACTTCACGACCTATTTCACGGCGCTCGGCACGCTCCCGGACACCCCCACGGGGGAAAGCGTCGCGTTCACCGCGGGCGAGCTCACGGCGTTCACGGAGGCGGGCCCGAAGTTCATCGTGCTGGCGACCGACGGGGAGCCCGACCTTTGCGACGATCGGCAAGAGCCGTCCGGGCGTGAGCGGAGTCTCGCGGAGGTGACGGCGGCGTACACGGCCGGCATCAGCACATTCGTCATCAGTGTCGGCACGGACGTGGCCGAGGCGCACCTTTCGGAGATCGCCAACGCCGGGCAAGGGTTCCCCGCGAGCGACATGCCCGCTGCGCCGCGCTTCTACCAGGTGACGACGCAGCAAGCGCTCGCCGACGCCTTCGAGCAGATCATCAGCGGAACGCGCTCCTGCACGCTCACCTTGAACGGTGAAATCAACCCGAAGCTCGCGGATCAGGGCGAAGTGTCGCTCGACGGCCAACCGATCCCGAAGAACGACACGGACGGCTGGCGCGTGGTCGACGGCTCCACCATCGAGCTCGTCGGTAGTGCGTGCGCCGCCATTCAGAGCGGTAAGCACAGCGTTTCGGCGTCGTTCCCGTGTGAAGTCATCGTGAACCCGCCGCGCTGACGTGCGGCCGCGCGCCCGCTGAAGCTCGGCCGCGCTTCCGAGCGCGCGGCTCCTCTCACTGAGCGATGCACGCCTGTTGCATCGCGGCCCAGATCGCTTGCGCCGTGGCGCGCGCGCCGGCCGCCGAGGGGTTCAGCCCGTCGCTTGCCAGGTATTCGCTGTGGTCGACGAACACGGGCCGCAGATCGATGAACGAGCAGGGCACGGTTGCGGCTTCACACGCCGCCTGAACGAGCGGCCTCAGTGCGTCCATGCGCGCGCGGAGCTCGGGATCGGCGGCGTCGGGATAGAACAGGTAAACCACGTCGCTCACGCCGTCGGCGGCCATCTGCGCGAAGAGCTCCTGCGCTGCCACGGCCGCGTTCGCGACGACGGGGCAGTCGGCCGTCCCTTGATCGCAGCGACCGAGCAGCATGTCCGAGCCGCCGCCGTCCAGGATGGCGACCGCGACGCGGGCATCTTCGACGGCCCGCTGATACTGGCTGAGAATCCCGTGACCCGTGAGCGCGAGCGCGTTGTTGGTCATCGTCGATTCGTCGCGGTACCGCTCCCCGACGGGTAGAGCGCCCGCTTCGCGAGCGAGCTGTTCGACCTCGGCCGTGATCTGGTGCGTCGCTGCGATGAACGAGTCGCCGAGGAAGAGCACCTCGTTGCCCGAAACTTCGCCGTGCTCGCACGCGTCCGGGCCGCCGGAGCTGCCACCGGCGCCGCCGAGCCCGTTCTCCGGGTCGCCGGCGCGGCAGAAGCCCGCCTCGCAGCGGTGCGAGCGGGAGACGACGCGGCAGTCGTCGTCCGCGGCGCACCGCACGTCGCAGCGTCCCGTGGCGACCCCCGTGCAGCTCGAGCTATTGCCGGGTGCGCCGTTCGTGAAGCAGGCCGCCCCCGGCAACCGCGCGCAGTCGCTGTCGGCGGAGCAGCCGACCGTGCAGACGCCGCAAGTGCACCCGAGCGCGTCGCCGCAGGCGTTGGCCGCGGCGCAGTGGGTGAGAAAGTGTGTCTCTCCACCGGTGGGCCCCTCCGAGCCGTGCGAACCGCAGCTCGACGCCGGTAGCGCGAGCATGAGCAGAAAGCCGAGTGCGGTAGGCAGGAAGCGGGCGCGCCGCGTGTTAGTCGTTCGGCTCATCGTCCTCGGCGGTCACGTTCTGTCCAACGTAGATCACGACCCTGGACCGGCGGGCTGTCGGGGGGGCCTGTTCATCGTAGTCTAGGACGCGCTGCCGTAACCCGCTGAGCTCGTTTCGGAGCCGAGTCAAGGTTTCATACACTTCCTCGGTAAGTGGGTGGCCGTCCCACACGTCGATGGTGTAGGTGCTGCCGCCGACGCGGTGGGGCGCATCGGCCGCGGCGCCGCTCGTGCCGATGCGCCGTATCACCGTCGTGACGAGCGCCTTGAAATGATCGAAGACGGCGGCCTCGAACCCGACCGGCGCGCCCAGCGGCACGACGAGCGCGCTGGCTCGGTGGAGCGTCTCGCCGTTCTCCGTGATGGTATCGATGCGGCCGCCGGCCGCGAGCCGGGCCAGCGCCGGCTCGAGCGCGGCGGGTTCGACCTGGACCCAGCCGGCGATGTCTTTCAGGCTGAGCGGGCCGTCCCGATACATGAGCGCGACGAGCATCTCGTCCATGCCCTCGTCGCCGCGGCTTCGCTGCACGGCGGCGAACTCTTCGTCCGAGGCCGCGCGAAATTCGGTGCTGAGGCCGGAGCCCGAGGCGAGCACGAGCTCGCTCTCGCACAAATCGCGGAGCACCGAGCGCACCTGAGCCTCGTCGTCGTGACTGAAACGCTCCAGCACCTCGCGCCGGCTGACCGGGCCCTTGGCTTTGACGAAATCGAGGACGGCCTCCCAGAGCGAGCGGCCTCGCTCGGTCGCGCTCTCGGTCGTGCGCTGGATTTTGCGTCGGTAGGTCCGAAGGCTCAAGCCGAACATGTCGGCGGCGACCTTCTTGCTGACGCCCTGCCGTTCGAGCTCGGCCACCAGATCGAGAAAGACGCGGTTGGCAAATTGCGCGAGCGGGGCGCGCGCTCCACCGGTGGTCGCCAGTTGAGCGATCAAGATCGTCGTCTGGCGGACGATGGCGTGAATCAGGAGGTCGAGGGTCATCGGGCGCGGAGGCTCAGCCCCTCACTATCCCCGATTGCCGCCATCCGGAGGAGGGGACAAGAACGCCCCTCCACCCCCCGTCCACCCGAATTGACGCGACTAGCGCGTCAGTTGCAGCAGGGCCCAATGCGGAGACGCCGCCGGATGGGTCAGTGCTTGACGTACAGTCTGCACTCAGGGACGGCCATGCCGTCGGCCGTTGAGGTGCACGTGCCGGGTCCCTGCAGTGGCGGGTACGCGGCTCCCTCTGCCAACTGAACGGTGAGCAGCGTACCGTCCACGCTGTAGGCGCCACTCATGTTCGTTCCGACCGGGAGGTACGCTCCGGAGCCGGACGCGAACGCAGCTTGGAAGTGGTGAAGCGCGTTGTCGTACGTCTTCAGGTTCCAGGTCGACGACCATTTCCCGTCGACGTCCGTGTAGACCATGGAGGTGCGGCTGATCGCGAGCGTATGAGGCCCGTCTGCCGGTCCCAAATACAACCACGACCCTTCAATCTCGAAAGGTCCGGCCGCAGGCTTCGGCTCGGGGGGCGGGGCGTCGTCTCCACAGCCCGCGAGTGCCAACGCCACGACCGTGATGTGCGCGGCCAGCCAAGACGTCCTCATTTTTTTCTAGCACCTAGGCAATCGTTAGCGTGGTTCGAACGCAGCCGAGCAGGGCGCGACCTTCGACGCGCACCTGCTCGCTGGGCGCTCGCTGGACGTTACTGCGCGAAGCAGAGCTTGACCATCTCGGACCAGATGAGGTCGCCGACGTGCTCTCCGCCCGACTGGGTGGGATGGAGGCCGTCGGTGGTGTCGCCGTCCTTCCAAACCGGCCTGAGATCCACCCAGTGGCAGCGCGGAGCGGTCGAGCCTTCACAGGTCGTCTGCATACCGGGCATGGTGCTGTCGAGGCAAGCCTTCAGCGAGGCGTTCGAGCCGGGCGGCGCCCCCGGTTCCGGATAGCGCGTGTAGATGACGTCCGTCACGCCGGCGGTCGCCATCTTGCCGAGGAGCGTCTTGAACGTGCTCGAGCACGACGAGCAGGTCGAGCCGCCCGACAGGCAATCGATACCGCCGCCATCCATGATGACCCACTTGACGGTGGCGCCGCCCTGCGTGGCCGCGGTCCACTCCGTCGTGGCGATGTAATTCATGTTCTGCCCGCTGACAGCCACGTTGCGGTAGGTCTCGTTCGAGCCGAGCGAGCCCGCCTTGCGCGCGTTGTCCTGGATGCGATTTTGGATGTATTGCGGCGCGATCGCATAGAACGACTCGCCCATAATCACGACGTCGGAACCCTTGGTTTGGCCTTTTTGGCAGCTGCCGCCGCCGCCCGAGCCACCGCTGCCCGCGGCGCTTCCGCCGGCCTGGCCGGTGCCCGCGCTGCCAGACATCCCGGACATGCCGCCCGCGCCCGGCTGACCGCCCATGGGACCGACGCCGGCCATGCCGGCCATCGGTGCGCCGCCCGTTCCGAGCTGGCCCGCCGCGCCGCCCATGCCTGCAGCAGCGCCCGTGCTGCCACCCGCGCCTGCGGTGCCGCCGGTCGCGCCCGCGCTGCCACCGGTCGCGCCCGTGCTGCCGCCGGTCGCGCCCGTGCTGCCGCCGGTCGCGCCCGTGCTGCCACCGGTCGCGCCCGTGCTGCCACCGGTCGC
>Ga0164241_10001888_pt1 | contig 24113 bp, 18 predicted proteins | sample OricomyardsoilBY_FD_108780 | JGI IMG/M metagenome (GOLD analysis project Ga0164241, IMG submission 108780) | Backyard soil microbial communities from Emeryville, California, USA - Original compost - Back yard soil (BY) | ecosystem: Environmental > Terrestrial > Soil > Unclassified | place: USA... | reverse complement strand
ATACGACCCCGAGTAGAAGAAGTTCGTCTCCGGATCGAGCAGATTCAGCTGCAAACGACCGGCGTAGCGGAAGGCGTTGCGTGACGCGGCTCCCGTGACGGGCGGGTTACGTTTGCCCTGAAAAACGCCGGCGCGATATTCGAGCAAGCCGTTGAACAAGAGGCCGCGCAGCTGCACGCCGAGGTCGCGGCCGTACGGATTGGCAGTCGTGCCGAAGGCGTTGCCATAGCGGAACGTGTTGAGGAAGAAGTCCCAACCGTAAATCGAGCCGCCGCCTTGCAGGAAGTTGTGCGTGCCTGCCGGAAGCAACAGACCGCCATCGATCTTGAGTTGATCGCCGACAGCTCTCCAGGTCGCGTACGCATCCTTCGTCTGAATCCCAGGACCGTTCTTCAGTGATTGGTCTCCGGTCGGCGCCTTCAAGAGATCGGCGAAATCGGTGTCGATGAAGTATTCGATGTCGTGCAAAACGGTGCCGCCGAGCAGCAGCGCGAAACGACGCAAGAACAAGTTCTGCGTGTAGTCGTCGTTGTTGGAGTTGCCGCGCGCCTCGTATCCGAGCTGCCAGAGCACACCAAAGCGAATGTTCGTTCCGTTGGCCAACTCCAGCTTCAACTGGGTGGGCGCCGGCGGAGCCGCAGGCTTCGGCTCTTCGTTGGGAGTCGGTGCGACCGGCGGCTTGGGCAACGCACCGGGCGGATTGGCCTCTGCGCCCGCCGCTTTCGGCAAAGTGCTGGAGATCTGGCTTACCGGCAGCGGTGCGGCCGCGGAGCTCACGCTGTTTTCCGGTGTCGGCGCGACCGCATTCACCCCCGCGGGTGTCCCCGGGATCGGTGCTGCTACGGGTGCAGGTTGAGCTTCGGGCGCGGCTGCCTGCGCCGCAGCTGAGGCGGAGAAGGCGGTGATTCCGAGAGCAAAAAAGCAAGAAGCTGAGCGTGCAAAAGTCATGATTGTCAGCCCATCGAATGCAGGGCGTTGTCCTCCAATGCCGCCGCTTAGCAGCAACAGTGCCAAGCAATATTTCGGCTCTCTTCCTGGTCAGCCGGTGAGTTGCTGTTGCTGGAGCAACACTGAATCAACAGCAACTGTCTGCCCAACAGCCGGTGCATGCGCGACCCAACGCGCCCCGATTCGTAAAACCGAGCACGACCTTGCGGCACGGTCATTGCTCGTGGTCGGTCCGCGACACCTGCGATGGTCCAAGCCCCCGTTCCCCCTGCCGCTGCCGTACGCCTCGAGTCCGTCAATAAGACGTGTACTTGAATTTGCATTCCGGGATCCGAGCCATCGATCGACGATTGATCGAGGTGGGTTTGATGAACGGCTATCGCGGCTGGGATTTGGCGCGACACATCTTGGTGCCGGCGGCTCTTCCTGCGTACCTCACCGGTCTGCGCATTGGTCTCGGCTTGGCGTGGATGTTCGTGGTGGCGGCCGAGCTACTCGGCGCGAGCAAAGGTCTCGGATATCTGATGGTCGACGGTCAAAGCACCAGCCGAACCGAATTGGTGATGGCGTCGATCTCGAGTTTTGCCGCTCTCGGTAAGTTGACCGACAGCGTGCTGCAGGTGTTGGAAGTTCGGCTGCAGCCCTGGCGAGCTAGCTGAAGGAGAGAGTGAGTCTTGGAGCGGTTTTGGTTTCTGCCAACCCACGGCGACAGTCGCTACCTCGGGACCAGTGAGGGCGCGCGCGCCGTCAGCCTCTCGTATCTGCAGCAGATCGCGCAAGCGGCGGACACGCCCCGCGACTCCCGCTCGATCGCGTGAACGTTTCGCCTGAGTTCAACTGGACCGGGCCGTTTGGCGAGATCCTCGCCAATGACATCGTTCCGTCGCGCTCTCAGAGCTGAGAGCTCTACGCAGTGCCCGTTGGCAGATGCCCAACCGATCGCTGAAACGCAGCGCCGCTGGAACTCAGTTCTTCGGCGCCGGCACGCAACGGTCGAGCATCACGCACGCGCACCTCACGCGGCAGCAGCCGGTGACGATGGAAGGTATCGGCGACCGCTTGTTGACGCGCGAGCAACGCTTCATCCACGCGCCTCGGGATGCGATGCGGCGCAACCGAACCTGCAACTCCGACCAGCTGCGCGAAAAACGCGCTGACTAGAGCCGGGTGCTCGGAAACGAAGGACTCACTCGCAATGTACAGCACCGGGTTGTCGGCCAAGCCCGATGCATCACGCAGGACGCGGGCATTGCCCGAGACCAATAGATCGGTCAGCAACGGCGCCCAAATCGCCCAGGCGTCGACTTGCCCGCGCTCGAAAGCGACGCGCGCTTCGACCGGCGTCAAGTAAACCACCTCGACGTCGTCGTAAGCTAAACCTGCCTCTTCGAGCGCGCGCAGCAAGAGGTAGTGAACGTTCGCCCCGCGGTTCAGGGCGATCCGCTTGCCGGTCAGATCTCGCACCGAGCGCACGGGGGAGTGCAACGGGACGATCAAGGCTTCGTCGGCGGGCGCTGGATGTTCGGCAGCGACGTACACCATCGGCACGTGCGCTGCTTGCGCGAATACCGGTGGGCCTTCGCCAACGGCTGCCAGGGAAAGGCCGCTTTCTTGAAACGCCTCGACGATCTGAATGCCGCCCGGGAATTCGAGCCATTCTGCGCGAAAGCCACGCGCCGCCAGCACCGCGTCCAGGTGCCCCTGAGCCTTGACGAGCGGCAAGAGGCCGAAGCGCTGATAGCCAATACGCACCCTCGGCGGAGCTTGCACCCGCCGTTGCGACTTCGGCGCCGCTTCGATGGGCTCAGGTGTTGACTGGTGAGGAGGGGAGCTCCGGCGCGCGGAGCCCGAAATGTCTCCGCTCTCGAGGAGTCGAGCGCGCATTACGTTGCGGCTGATCCCCAGTAGGCGCGCCGCGTGCACTTGATTGCGTTCACAAAACTCGTATGCCGAACGCATCACCGTGCGCTCGATGGTGCTCCAGAGGTCGGGAGGCGCGGCTTCGAACAGCTGCTTCAGGCCTCGCGCCAGCACATCACCGGTTGGCGCAGGCTCACTCGCTACGGGCGTGCTCACAGGTGGAGGTGTCAGCCGCAAATCAGCAGGCGTGATCTGTGTGCTGCGGCACACCAAGAGCGCGTGATGCAGCGCGTTCTCCAGCTCACGGATGTTGCCCGGCCAGGAGTGGGCGAGTAACAGCTCTTCTGCCTCGCGGCTCAGGTCGATCGCGTCGAGATTCACCGCACCTGGTGTGCCGAAGCGACTCAGCCTGTGCCGATAGTACGCGAGAAAATAGCGTGTCAGCGGCAGAATATCCCGCGGACGTTCCCGAAGCGGGGGCAAAGTCAGCGCGGCGACGTTGAGGCGGTAAAATAGATCCTCGCGAAAGCGACCTGCGGCGACCGCCTCGGTCAGCGCGACGTTGGTTGCCACCACCAAGCGTACATCGACACGGATGGGCTGTCGGGCGCCGACCCTGACTACCTCTCCTTCTTGCAACACACGCAGCAACTTGACCTGTAAGCCCAAGGGCAGGTCACCGATCTCGTCCAAAAAGAGTGTGCCGCCATCGGCCGCCTCGAACCAGCCCGCCTTGCTAGAAGAGGCACCCGTAAACGCGCCTTTTTCGTGGCCGAACAGCTCGCTCTCGATCAGGGAGTCCGTGAGGGCACCGCAATTCACGGCCACGAACTGGCGCTCGCTCCGCGCGCTCCGGTGGTGAATGTGACGAGCAACGATCTCCTTACCCGTACCCGTCTCACCCAGGATCAACACCGTGGCGTCGCTGGGGGCGATCTGCTGCAAGCGGGCCAGTACTTCGCGCGATTTCGGATCATCGAAGACCAAAGCTTTCGCACGCACCGACAGTGAGTGCGCCTGAGGGTCGTCGATCGTGAGGAGGGTCATGACTCGGTCTCCGCCGCTGGCGGAAGCACCGCTGTCTCATTTCTTGCGAGCGAGACGAGTTTTCTGAGGTCTTCGATTTCCATTACGTACCAGGGAGGTTTGCTTCTCGCGCAATAGGTATACGTCTACTTTAGTGGACCAGGCAAGGTGATCCCGCTCTCAGCCGGCCTCGCTGGCCAATTCCTGACAGCAACTCGTTTGGTTGGACCCTCGGCGGCACGAGCAGGCGCTCCGCCGAATTGCCGTGGACCGGCCAAAAGGCGCCAGCTGCCGCGCGAGTTCGTGCTGCAACGACCCAAATGCGGTGTTCCTTGCTGCCAGACAATTGACCAACGACTTGACCGGATGAAGTCGGCTAAGTCTCGGAGAATCCCCCAAAAGGTGCTTTCTGCATGTTGCGACTGAGAATGTTCCTGCCCTGTGCGCTCCTTTGGTGTGTCGCGTGTGCGACGCCGAACGAGGTCAAGCAAGCGACCACTGCGCTCGACCAACAGTATGACGACAACGCGGCGCTGATCGCCAAATATCGGGACACGTTGCAGGCGATGAACGAACTCGAGCAGAGTTGGTCGCGCTACGTTCGCACGCGCACGTACTTGAGTATGGCGCTCACCTGTGCGACTCAGCAGATCGAGAACCCGAAGACGCTGCAGGGTTATCAAACGAGGCTCGAGGGGCCGCTCCTCGTCTGGGTCAATGCGCATCGTCTGTCGGGGTTGCCCACGCAAGACAAGCTGGCCGAGGGACACGAGAAGGCGAGCCAGCTCGTTCAAGGCCTGCCGCAGCTCGTGGCGCTGATTCGGACCAAGATCGCGGCGGAACAGGTGGCCAAGGTCGCTCAACGCGATCTGAGCGCTTACGATGATTATGCGCAGCGGGTCGCGGTGCTCAAGAGCGCCAATGACGCGGTGAAGAGTTATCTCGAGGTCGACGTCACCGTTTCCAAGGATGACGTGCAGGCCATTGCGGAAGCCATTCAGAAGCTGGGAGCGAGCAAATGAAGCATTTTCAGGCACGTGGACCGCTGTCCGCAACGGTCGCTCTCGCCGTTGGGCTCGCGCTCAACGCGTGTGCTTCCGTTCCCAAGCCCGTGAAGAGTTTGATTCAGCTCCAGTCCGACAAGGCCGACCAGACGGTGAAAGACGCGGACAAGCTGCTCGAAGACGCCAAGGCGAAGACAGAGGCATTCAACAGCGCGGTCGCCGCGCTCGACGAGGCGATGCAAGCCGTTCAGGCGGAAGAAGCAAAATATGCGCTCGTCTTCGGCGCGAACCAAACCCTCGAGAGTAAGTCGGGGGTGGACGCGACGGCGGTCGCGTATTTGATTGCTCAGATTTACCTCGCCGAGCAGGCGGGCTTGTCGGGCAACGTGAAGCAGCAATTCGCCGAGTCCGGAGCTGCTCTGCAGGAGATTGCCACGAGCTGGAAAGCCTCTTGGGTGGGGATCCAGAAGAGCCAAAAGCTCCTCCACGACTACTCGGAAAAGTCCTCGGTTTCGGCGATCGACGCGGAGTTCGTGGGCGCCGTTGCCGGTCAGGTCCCCGGCAGCAGTGAGCGCTTGGACGCGGTGCTGGCCAGGCTCAAAGACCTGAAGAAGGCGCTCGACCAAGCTTCAGACAGCGCGCTCGGGAAGGGGAAAGCGGTGGCGCAGACGCGCTCGGCCACCGGCGAACTCGTCGATCTCTTGGACGCCATCAGTAAGAGCAAGCCCGCAAAATGAACAACCTCTTTTCAGGCGAGGAGTGAATCATGGCGCTCGACATCAAGGCTCTCGGTGCCCTCATCAAATCGAACCAAAGCCTCGTGACCGATATCAAGGGTGGTGTGCTGAGCGTCGCCCAAGCGGCAAAGGCCCTCGACGACGCCCGTCAACGGACGGTCGCGACGATTCAGATCGGCGCCGATGCCCGCCTGTCCGTCGCGTTCAGCGACAAGACTGCGCAGCTCGCGATTATGGCCAAGATCGTCGATCTCCAAACTCAGATCGCCGAGCTCACCGAACCGGTGCTGACCGACCCCATTTTGGTCGCGGACCTGCGCATCGAACTCGCCGACGAATTCGTCAATCTTGCGAACAGCACGAACGCCGTCATCTCGACCTTCGTCACCTTGAGCGCGGTCGACAAAGCGCAGATCACCGAGCTGATTCGGCAAGCAACGCTCGATACTCAGCAACGCCAGGCGATGGCGTCGCTGCTCAAGGGCGCGGTTTCGCTGCTCGAAGCCGGGTTGAAGGTCGCGTCGCTGGTTGTCGTGTGACGCTGCTCTCTCGCGAGTGCGCGGCGGTCAGAATCGAAGATCGATGGCGGGCAACGCATCGCCCATCTGGTCCGGTTGGTCTCCACGCGTCAGCGTGTCGCCTTGGCCGAGCGCACCGCCGTAGCCCCAGCACTTGACCGAGTGATTGTCGAGCAGGGCGCAGCTGAATCCAGCGCCCGCGCTGATCGCGAGCGCGGTGCGACCCGTGCCGAGGTCGACCGCGGGCAATTGATCGCCTAAGACACTTCGATCGAGGCGGGGTAAGGTGTCGCCGAGGCCGAGCGCGGGGCTTGCGATGCCCCAACATTTGACCGCGCCGGTATCGAGGATCACGCACTGGTGCTTGCGTCCCATGGCAAGCGCTCGCGCCGTGCGTCCGGCGCCGAGCGGAACTGGTTCGAGTGCATCACCCATTTCAGTGGGCGAATCGCCGATGCCGTCGCCCCAGCACAGTACCGCGCCGTGAATGGTCATCACGCAGGTCCTGCCATCACCGCCTGCGACCTGTGCGACGATAGTGCCCGCGGGGAGCTTGACGAACGGCAAGTGCTCGCTCATCTGCTCGGGCCTCCAGCCGATGAACGCATTGTCGAGGCCAGCGAGGCCAATGCCGAGTTCACCAAAGACGTTTTGCCCCCAGCACTTGAGCCTGCCATCAGCAAAGAGCGCGCAGCTCTGAGCGTAGCCGCCACCGATCTGCGCGACAGGCAAATCATTCTCGGTGATCGGCACGAACGGAAGTGAATCGCCGATGAGTTCCGGCGTCGTGCCGACGTCGACGATCCCCGTGTAGTCGCCGATGCCGACTTGTCCGGCTAGGTTGAAGCCCCAACACTTCACGCGGCTTTGATTGGTAAGCGCGCAAACATGTCGATAGCCGGCCATGAGCTGGACGATGATCACGCCTTGCCCGAGTTGCGCGTTCGAAAGATTGAGGCCCATGGTGGCGGGCTCGCAACCTCGCTTTCCGCTCGTTCCAGAAGCGAAGACGCCGTTTACGCCGTCGCCCCAACACTTGACGGTGTTGTTCCCGAGCAGCGCGCATCCGAACACCATGCCTCCGACGACGGAATCCACGCGCTCTGCACCGAGATCGACGCGCGGCAGCGAGAGTCCCATTTCGTTCGGCGCATCACCCAACGTGTCTGCGTTCGTGCCGCTGCCGAGCTGGCAATCACCGTTGTAGCCCCAGCACTTGAGCACGCCGTTTTGTCCGACCGCGCAAGTGTGACTATCACCACTCCAGATCGCGCGCGCGCCGACCCGGCAAATCGCCGGGCAGGTGTCACCCTCCAGGGTATTACCGTCGTCGCACTCCTCGGTCTGGGCGTTGACGAAGCCATCACCGCACTTCGCGAGTGTGCAATGAACACAGCCGTCGTCATTGTTGGCGTTGCCATCGTCACAGGCTTCGCCACCGGACACGATGCCGTCGCCGCAGATGTCGATGAACGGTGCGCCGCCTTCGGAAGCGCCCGCGTTGGGGAATGTCATGCCACCGCTGCCGCCGCTCCCTCCGCGGCCAGCGGATCCGGCGCCACCGGCGCCATTGCCGGCAGAGCCCGCCGCGCCGCTGGAACCAGCCGTGGAACTCATGCCACCGCGACCGGCTTGCGCTCCGCCGAAGCCACCGCGGCCCGCTTGCGCTCCGCTGAACCCACCGCGGCCCGCTTGCGCTCCGCCGAGTCCACCGTGACCGGCATCCGACTCGTCGCGGGCGTAGCCGCGGAGCTCGGTTCTGCCTCCGCAGTGGACGGCGCTCAGCAGCGCGAGAATTGCCCAAACCCTGACTCGTTTCACTCCGCCACCCCCCCCAAGCGCTTTACCGCGGCCTACGCTGCGCGCTCATTCAAGCGGCACGTCGAGCCCAATCCGTCGCATCAAGCGCAGCGCGTTGCCTGCTTGCACCGGCCCAGGATGCGCCTTGTAGTCGAAGCTCATCTCGTTGTCTTTCACGCTCTCGCGGAAGTGAATCAACGTCACGCGGCTCATCAACGCGGGCTCGAGCTGGGCGAGACCCATGTCGTGAGTAGAGACCGCGCCGAGCGCGCCGCGCTTCATCAATTCACCGATCACCCAGCGTGCGCCGATTTGGCGTTCGAGGGAGTTCGTACCGTGCAGGATTTCGTCGAGCAAGAAGAACACCGGTTTGCTGCCCGCGGTGCCATCGACGACGGCCTTGAGTTTGTTGAGCTCGGCGTAAAAGTGGCTGACGCCGCTGGCCAGTGAATCGCTCATGCGAATGCTGGTAATCAGCGAGAATTCGGCGATTTCGAGCTTATGGGCGCAGACCGGGCCGCCCGCGAACGCGAGCACGTTCGCGAGTCCCATCGAGCGCAAGAGCGTGCTCTTACCCGACATGTTGGAGCCCGTGACGAGCAGCGCGGTGCCCGCCTCGGGCAGCGCGACGTCATTGGTCACCCGTACTGTGCCGTCGATCAGCGGATGTCCGAGTCCCTGAGCCAAGAAGCAAGCCCGCTCGCTGAACTCGGGGAAGGCGAAGCCGGGTTCGTCATGCGCGAGTCCCGCCAGCGACGACAGAGCTTCAGCCTCACCGACGACGTCGAGCCATTCACGCACGTAACGACCGGCGCGTTCTTGCCAGGCTTCGAGCGCGAGCACGCAGTGCACGTCCCAGAGCAAGAACAGATTCACCACCGGATAAATCATGCCGTTGTGTTTGAGCTCGAAGAAGCCGACCACGCGCTCGAAGCGGCGCATTTCCTCGGAGGGCTTCTTGCCGCTTTGCGTAAGCCGCGCTTGAGCCGCACGAATCAGCGGCGCGTCGACATCGAGCGATTCGAGCTCGCCGAGCAGCGTGCCATAGCGAAGAAACGCGCCCTGAGTCTCGGAGACCGCATTGAAAACGCGGGCGGTGATGGCATTGGCGAGCGACAGCGCCAACAGCGAGAGCGCCGCAGGAACCGTGAAAAATAGCCAGGAACGGCCGAAGCTCGACCAAAGCACCATGCCGCCAATGGTGAAGAAGGGCAGAATGCGCGCGGCCCAGACCACATGCAGCCAATGCTTGAGCTGTGGCTTCTCTTCTGCCCAACGCAAGAGCGGCTCTGGGTTGGGCGGCTCTTTGCGCTTGCTGCCCGCCGGGTCGACGATGCCGAGCGCGAGCGCTTCGATCCGTTGTCGCAGATCGAGGAGCGGCGCGAGCGCGCGTACAGCCACTTGGCGTTCGCGCACGGCGCTCGGAAGGGCGGTGTGGCTGAAGAAGCCGGCGAGTTTTTCTTGGCCGACGCGAGTGTGCGCTACCGAGATGCGTTGGAATAGTGAGTTGGGGCCGAACACGTCGAGATCGCTCGTGTACGGATGCGCACCGTCGACGAAGCGAACGCCGTTTTCGGCCAGCTCGCTGAAGCGGCCCGTCGTGCGCGCGAGGGCGTCTTTGTTCACGCGCGCGAAGCGACGCGCCAAGTCTTCTTCCGTGATCACGCGGCTGTGCCAAACCACTAGCGCCAAAAAGGCCAGAAGGCCGAGCAGACTTACCGGTCCTGCCAGCGTGTTGGTTTTGCCGAAGACCGACAGCAGCAGGCTGATGATGAACACCGCGAACGACAAACCACGCAAATTCGAGACGGTTCGCGAGCGCGTTGCATGGCGCTCTGCTTGCTCCTCGAAGCGCTTCAGGCGAGCGCTGTACTCGGCTTCTTGTCCGCTCACTTCGCGGCCTTGGCGAACTTGATGACGACGGTTGCACCCACCATGGGCTCGGCCGGCACACCCACGTAGCGCCGATCGACGACTTCCGACACACAGCGCGCGGCTTCGGCGCTCACGCCGCTCCGCTTGGCGACGGAGACACCCTCGGCGCGGCCTTTCTGTCGCAACATGAAGCGCACGTGAACCTCACCGCTGGCTTCTTTCAAGCCGCCGTTGTCGTTCACGCACTTCATGTACTTGTCACGCGCGGCGCCGAGCTTGCCAATGCCGAGCGTGCCGGTGTCGGCGCTGGCTTGGCCGACGGTGATCTCTAGTTTCTCGTTGCTGGGGGTTGGCGTCGGCCCGGGAGTGGCCGGCTCCGTCTCAGCGGGCTCCTCCGCGGGGGCCGGCGGTGCTACCGCCGCGCTTGCCGAAGTGGTCGGGGTCGCAGCAGGCGGCGCGCTCGCGCTCGTTGCAGGCAACGCGGTCGAGTTCGCGAGCGGCAATGTGCCTGCGCGCAGGCCCTGCGCTTCCTGCTCGGTCAAGCAACGCACAATCAGCCCTTTGCCGTTACCGATGCGCCCCCAGGGACAAGCCGGATCGTACGGATAGCGGCGCAGCAGCGCGTCGGCCGTTTCACCACTCGCCAGGGCACCGAACGCGAGCAGCAGACTCGCACAGGACAGCATGATCAGGGCGCGTTTGAGACGGGGCGTGGACGTCATGGCGTGGGGCGCGGTTTACCACGTCTCTCGCGCGGGGTGGCTCGCGCCGTGCCGGCATTGCGACTCCCGCACGCGGATGGTACGACCCACGGAGATGAACGCCCTGATTGCCGCGGCAAGTCAGCGGATCCGCCGCACACGCGCGGGCTTCAGTTTCAGCGCGGCGCTACTGCTGGTCGCGGCTTGGGGCGCCGGTTGTCATTCGGATGCCCCCCAACATTTGCCCCCTGCCGGTGGTGGCAGCGCTGGTCTCGCGGGAGGTGCAGACGCAGCGGGCGAAGCCGGAAGCGATTCTGCTGGCGGTGCCCTGCCCGCGGGCGGTAATGCAGGCGCCGGAGGCTCTGTTACCGCGATGTGGACGACCGACGCTGGCAAGTACTCACTGAGCTTGGACAGCATTTACCTCGAACTCGATCCGGCGAACGGCGCGCGCATGACCGCGTTGCGCGTCGGGGGCGCAAAGGGACCCAACCTGCTCGCCGACTCGGAAGTGACGGGGCAAGAGGACAACTGGGGCTCGACCTTCTGGCCGAGCCCGCAGAACTGGGCCTGGCCACCGACCGATGCCGGCAGCATCAACGCGATCAACACGTTGCCGTACAGTGCAGACCTCGATGGCGAAACGCTCACCCTCACGAGCGAAGCCAACGCCACTGCCCCGTCCGTCTCCGTGATCAAAAAGTTTTCTGCGGACGTCGAGAAGCTCGCCATCGTCATCGAATACACCATCACCAACCGTGGGGCGGATCCCGTCACTGTCGCGCCTTGGGAGATCACGCGCGTCGCAGGCGCGGGCATTACCTTCTACGCCGAGGCCGGCGAGCCCGTCGTGCACGACCCGATGGTCCTCCCGCCAACCACATTGAAGGATGGCGTGCGTTGGTACGAGCACGACCCGGACGTCAGTGAGCCGACCAAATTTTTCGCCGATGGCAAAGGCTGGATCGCGCACGCGGCCGGCGATTTATTGCTGATCAAGAGCTTTCCCGACCTGCCTCCCGACGCGAGCGCTGCAGGCGAAGCGGAAATCGAAGTCTTTGCGGCGCCCAAGTACGTAGAGGTGGAAAATCAAGGCGCAGTGAAGACGCTTGAGCCGGGTGACTCGCTGCATTGGACCGTTCATTGGTATGCGCGTAAGCTTGCGACGCCCGCTGTCGTTGGCAGCGCGGATCTCGTCGCTTACGTTCAGAACCAGATCAAGTAGAGAGTGTCCGCGCCTGCTCCTGCCGCCGCCGAAGCCGTGCTCACGTTTTTGGAAAGCGTGGGCCGCCGCTCCGAGGCGGAGTTTTATCTCCGCCTGTTCTTGAAATTGCCCCCCGAGAGCTTTGGCATCATCGCTCCGGGCGCTGCCGTCATTCGCAATGCGCTCAGCTCGTTGGTCGAGCAGCTCAAATTCTTGGGCGATCTCGGCCTGCACGCCCCCGTCGTGCTCGGCTTGTACGATCCCGAGCAAGGGCCGAACAGTTCCGAGCGACTGATCAAGCGGCTGCAGCTTCAGGGCATGGAATCGTGCCCGCACGAGATGGGCGAGGATGCGCTGTTCGAAAAGCTGTGCGTCGAGCTGCGCGCCGATCGCTTGCCTGTGGTGCATTTCAAAGCCGTCGAAGGCCAGACCATCGATGATCGCTTGAATCAACTGGGTGAACTCGCGCAAGAGCTGGATACGCGGAAATTCGTGCTGCTTCGTCGGCGTGGCGGCTTCAAGCCGTTGACCCATGCACGGCTCGAGCTCGCTCCTGGCTACTTCTTGCCCATGGATGGCGATCGCATCTCGATCATCAACCTGCGCACCGACCGCGCCGGTATCGTGGCCAGCAAAATCTTGCCCAAGCGCGACTACGAACTGCTCGCCGCGGCCGAACGCTTGATCGATCTGTCGCAGCCGACGCCGATCCTCGCCAGCGTCACCTCACCGATCAATTTGCTGAAGGAGCTGTTCACGGTCAAAGGCGCAGGCACGCTGATCAAGCTCGGCAGCGCCGTGTCGCGCCACCGCTCGTACGTGAACCTCGACACACCGCAGCTGCGCAAACTGTTCGAAGCGAGTTTTGGCCGCGCGCTGGACGATCTCTTCTTCGATCGCACACCGCTCGCCGTATACGTAGAAGAAGAATACCGAGGCGCGGCGGTCGTTGCCCACGGTGATCCCGTGCCGTACCTGAGCAAGTTTGCCGTCGAGCCGGAAGCTCAAGGCGAGGGCATGGGGCGCGACCTATGGCAGGCAATCTCCCGCGATTATCCGGCGCTCTATTGGCGCGGTCGCGCCCAAAATCCCATCGCGTCGTGGTACGCGTCGGTGTGTGATGGCATGGTGCGCCTGCCGGAGTGGAACGTGTATTGGCGCGGCATCGAAACTTCGCGAATTCCCGAGGTGATTGAGGCCGCTCGCGCTCACCCAGCAGACTTTGCGCCGCCCATGCTAGAGGCTACGCGCTGAGCGCTCATCCGGAGGTGATCCGTGTTCTTCCTGTTCTTGATGGTCGTCTCTGCTCTCGGCATCGGGGTTTACCTGGTGTTCATCTTCAAGCTCGTGCCCGGCGCCGCGGAAGAGCGCCTGGGTGTGCTCGAGCCGCTGCCCGCCGACATCGGCCAGTGGCACGTGGATGAAGAGTCCGCCCTCGGCAAAGCAGCGCTCGAGCGCAATCGCCGGCGCGAGGAACGGTTGTTCTTCGAGGAGGGCAAAGGGATCCTCGCGCAAGGACGGCTGGTGCGTCAGGTGCGGTATCGGAACTTGAGCAGCAATGCGATCGAAGAGGTGGAGCCGGATGAACCGGTGAAGCGTCGACGCATTCGGGTTTGAGAGTGTGCAGCCGGTTCGCGACGAAAGCGTCGCCTACCATCAGCGCCTTTTGTAGCCACGCCAGTTCGGCAAACCTGCGACGAACTCCGGCCACACCTTTTGCAGTCCAGCTTGCATCTCGCCGTTCAAGTTGTGGCCGGACTTCGGATCGCCGCCGATCAACGCTTGGATCCCCGCGGCGCTCAGATTCGGCTCGACGGCGCGCATGCTCGTGAAACATCCGGGCGTGCCGCACGCGAGCAGCACGCTTTCGACGCCGCGCGCCTTGAGCTTGCCGAGGAACGCGCGGTCGCGCAACAAGTTGTATCCACCTTCGGCGAGCGCAATGAACGGGAATGACTGCGCGGGATCGAGCAGCGTGGGACCCGCGAGCGTCGCGCCTTGGCTGAAGCCGACGTAAAGCGTCGGCCCGTCGGCGATGTACGCGCCAAAGCGTGCTCTTGCCGCGCTCTCAGCGTTCGCGACGCGGTGACGAATCGTCTCGCCGTTGTCCCAAGCGAAGCGCGTCGCGTCCATTTTCATACCCTGTGGGCAAACGACGAACGCATATTCTCCGGCAACCATGCGCCAACCACCGCATGCCCACTCCGCGCGATCACCGGCGCCGTGCACCGCGACGATCAGCGGCCGCGGTTCGCGCGCGCCAATCGGTGGACACACGTAGCCTTCGTGGTTGTCGTCCAAGTCGAGGTGCTCGATCCAAGCGACGTTGGATAGCGGTGCGAGCGGTGTTTTCATCCTGCTCGAGGCGACGGTCGGCACCGTTGGCGTCGCGATTCCAGCAGAATCCGCCCCATTCAGCGGCTTCGCCGAGGCTGAAGCCGCTACTGGCGGCTCACCGCTCACGGGCGGTGCGCTCTCGGAATTCGCCGCTTTCCGACAGCTCGCGACGACCAGCGCCGCGCTCAAGACCAGCAACAAGCGCACTGCTCAGCGCTCCGCTTGCGGCTCCGTTGGCGCAGCTTCTCGCCGGCGCTTCTTTTTCTTCGGAGCGATATCGGGGGCAGGGTAGTCGTAGCTCGTGACTTTGGTCGAAGGGGCCGCGTTCGCCGGCTTCCAGCGGAACGCGAGCGCCTGCATCGGTCGCCCGAGTGCGTAGAGCACGCTGGTCTCGTGGCTCGCCAAGGGCGGCGTGGGCGTGCCAGCGCGTTGCAAGAAAGCCGGATGATGCGAACCGCGGTCGAGCTCGACGACGCGCATACAGCCAACGCGCAGCAACGCTGCTGCCAATGTGTCGCTCGTGTCGTGCGTGGCAGAGGCGACGATCAGCCGCTCACTGGGCGTCACGCACAGCGCGGCGCGGTGTCGCATGTCACCGCGCTCACGCGCGCGTGGCTCGAGCTTGCCGTTTTCGACCAACAACGGCAGTTGCACGGCCTCTTCGTTCGCGGCAAGCGTCGGGGTGACACCGGGAGCCTCGACGCGCGGCGTCGCACTGGGCGAGAGCACGACTGTCGCGTAACCCGTGCGCAACGGGAGCGCCGCATCCGCCCCGAAAGCGAAGCCGTAACGCGTCAATTCCGTGGTGTGACCGAGGCTAATGGCCGCCAGCACGCGGTGCTCGGTGGCGTCGTCGAGGCTGTTTTTCAGCCCTGGTGCGCTCGCGGAGACCGGCTCGCGCGAGCCCGCGCGAAACTGAAATTCGACGTGGCCGGGCTCGAAGCTGAGTAGATCGACCTGCACGCTCCCCAAGGTCAATTGGCTCGAGTAGACGCCCGGCAAAAAGCTCGGTGGCGGCTGCGTGCCGCCATCGACCGCCCACGTCAACCCAGAGGCGTCATGCGGGATGGCGTCGCGGACCGTGACGTAGAAGAAGTCCTTCGCCGACCAACGCACGAACTTTTCCGGCGGGATCGTCATGCGATCGTCGGCGAGCTTGAGGTGATACTCGGCCTTCTTCGGATTCACGACGTCGGTGTAGACGAAGCCCGCGTGCGCCGGGTTCATATCCAAGTGCATCGCGTACGAGCAACCCGCTTGGCGCAGCGCCTTGCCCAACGTGGGGCCATCGATTTCTTCGCCCCACGCGTAGTACAAGTGCCCCGCAGCCGTGACGCACAGCGCGGTGCGTTGAGTCATCACGCTGGTGCCTTCGAGCTGCCAACCCCAAAGCCGCCGACCCGTCGGATTGGCCACGCCGTCTTCCACGAGCGGGTCGAGGTTTTGGCGAAACGAGGCAATATCCGGCGGAATTCCGTCGCTCTTCGGCCAACTGCCCAGGCCGACCGCGGACGAGTCGGTGACGATCACGGTGGCCCCGCCTACCACCGGCGGGAGCAGCACGCGCTTGTTCACCATCATGCCGTACGCTCCGTGCTGCGTCTTGAACGCACCATTGAAGGTACCGACGACGCGCGTGTACACGGCGGGATCTTGCGGAATGTGACCCTCACCCGGCGAGCCCGTGGTCGGCTTGGGATCCTCGTAGCCCGCCTGCATACCGAGTTCGAGCTGACGCATGTCCATGGCGACGAGCACGAGTTCCGAATACGGGCGCTCGGGATCTGGCCGGATCACCGTGCGATAGAAGTACGCCGGCGGTTTTGCATCCGCGGGCAGGCCGCGCATCGGCTTCAAGAAGCCGTAGCTGACGGGCGTCCATTGCCCTTCACCGGGTTTCGGATCTTTCCAGATCGAGGGCACGCTCGGCGGGGGCCACGAATCAGCAGCGTGCGCGAAGTCACTGCCGTCGAGGACCTTCGCCACCACTTGCTCGGGCGATTCGGCTTTCAGCGCGCTTGCCGTCTTCGGCGCGAGGAGCGCAAAGCTTGCGCGCTTGAGGCTGTCTTTTGCGCCAAAAACCTTGTTTTCGAGCCATGCGATCGGCTCCGGGCCCACCTCGGCGCGGACCGTGTCGACCAACCACAGCACGAATGGCTTGGGGACATGCACTTCGGGAACGGCGCGCACCGCGACCGGGTCACCACCGTCAGCCGTACGCAGCGCGCGCTGCTCGGTCTGATAGTGAAGCAGGTGGCCGGCGCCGCCGAAATCGATCTCCAGATTCGGCGGAGCCAAGGTCAACTTCGCGCTCTCTGCCGGTTGGTCGAGAACGATGTTCGTGCGACCGAGCCCGGCAAAGCTTCCTGTCGCTTGATAGGAATTGATCGCCAAGAGCACGCGATCGAACCATTTCTCCGGGCGGTCCGAGCGGGGGATGCCCGTGAGATCGAGCACGCTCAAGCCTTGAATACGCCCGAACGCGAGCGTCGCGAACGTCGCGCGGTCACCGCGGGCCTCGAGCGCCGCGTCGTCGCCGACCGGCGTATCGGTCACGTTGTGTAGCGAGCCCACCGACAAGGGTTGGCCATCGAACGTCACGCGCACGCGTGCGCGGTATAGATCGCGCGCGCTGCCGTCCTTGGGCTTGCCCAGGAACAGCACTCGGCGACCGACCAGCAGCTCCTCGATTACACCGTGCCCCGGCTCCCAGATCAGCTCCTCGGGCTTGACCACCCCGCCGATCGCGCCGCCGAGCAATTGCGCCACCCCCTCGAGTGATCGCTCGGGCGGCCGCGGTGCGGAACAATGCGATGCCGTCGCGGTTAGCGCTACGAATCCGATTAGCAGCCCGCGCCGCCGGAAAAAGGCCGAAGGAAACTTCATCGCGAAAGGGACTCGGGGGTCTACTTTCGGCCCGGCTTCGGCGCAAGTCTCGCCGGAAATTCTCTACCCCCGATCCGTAGAAGAAGGCTCCATACGTGGTCGCAGACGCGCCCGCTCGGCTGGGGGGCGCTTCGAGCCGTGGTCATTGGCTAGTAGGACGCCCCTTTGTCCACCGCCCTTGCCGATCGATCGGGGGGACTGCGGAGGGTGCCGCTGTCGGGGCGGGCGCAGGTCGAGACGGCTTCGCAGCCACGAGCCGTCTGCTCGACGGTCGAACTTGCGCGATCGCAAGCGCTCGGCGCCGAGGAGGCGCTCGCCGGACTCAGCGCGTCGGCTTCGCACGAACGCTTCTGCTCAGGAGAGGCGTCCGTTACTAGTTCCGCGAACGGCCGCACCATTCCGCCAAAGTATTCCGGTTTGCATCTCGGGCCGCGATACCGAGTTGTCCCTTTGCCGAAGATGGACTCCACGAAATACCTATGGCGAAGATCGACACAGACAGTTTGCGACTGTCAGTCGACGCTGAAGCGTGTGCGATCTCGAAAATGCTCGATGGTTCGCTAGGTGAGCGAACAGCGCACCTATGACGACGATATGCGTGTGATGCGCGAGCCAAAGGACGACCCGCGGAAGGCTGCAATCCGAGGACGCGTCGTGATATACGAGTTCTAGATGCGGGGTTCGCAAGAACAGCTTTTGGCGAATAAGTACCGCGTGGAACGCGAGCTCGGACGTGGAGGGATGGGCGTAGTAGTCGCCGCGCATCACATTCAGCTCGACGAGAAGGTGGCGATCAAGTTTCTGCTGCCCGAAGCTCTGTCCAAGGCGGAGACCGTCGAGCGGTTCATGCGCGAGGCGCGAGCTGCGGTCCGCATCAAGAGCGAGCACGTCGCGCGCGTCTCGGACGTCGGAGTGCTCGAGGGCGGTGAGCCCTACATGGTGATGGAGCGTCTGGAAGGCCTCGATCTTTCGGACTGGCTGCGGCAACGGGGCGTGTTACCGGTCGAGCAAGCCGTGGAGTTCGTGCTCCAAGCCTGCGAAGCGATCGCGGAAGCGCACGCGCTGGGGATCGTTCACCGAGATTTGAAGCCGTCGAATCTATTCGTCGTGCGTCGCGCGGACGGGTTGTGGTCCGTCAAAGTGCTCGATTTCGGGATCTCCAAGCTGACCGCGAGCGGAGCCTCAGGTACCGACGTCAGCTTGACCAGTACGGCAGCGGTGGTCGGCTCGCCGCTATACATGCCGCCGGAACAAATGGAGTCATCCCGCACAGTGGATGCACGCGCCGACATCTGGGCGCTCGGCGTGGTTTTGTTCGAGCTCGTTACTGGTCAATTGCCTTTCGCCGGCGACACGATCCCGGAGATTTGCATGAGGGTCGCGGCTACGGCTCCGCGCTCGATTCGAAGTCTGCGCGCGGAGATTCCGCCAGACTTCGAACTCGTCATCGAGCGCTGCCTGGAGAAAGACCCGCGGCGCCGCTATCAGGACGTGGCCGAACTCGCACAAGCGTTGATCGACTTCGGACCAGAGCGAGCGCGGAGTTCAGTCGAGCGCATTTCAGGTACGATTCGCGCCGCAGGGCCGACGCTTCGGCCGGCGGCGCCGTTGCCCGCGTCTGGCAGCGATGACCTGTCTGCCACCGCAACGATGGTCGATCCGGACTCCGGCAGCGACGCCTCGCGAGGATCTTCCGCCGCGCTGCCGCGTGCTGGTCGGAGTTGGTCCTCGATGTTGGCGATGACGTTGGGGGGCGCAGCGCTCACTAGTCTGGCGCTCGGTGCGATCGCTTGGCCATCCGCGCAGCCGCCTGCGACCCAGGTTTCGACGACCCCTGCAATCGAACCGCGCACGCCCGAGGTATCCGCGTTGCCCCCCGCTGTCCAGCAGCTCTCCGTGCAGATTCAGTCGCCGATCGCGCTGGCTATCGCGAGCGCGCCAGAACCGTCGATGAAGCCGCCAGTTTCGCCAGTGAGGCCGGCGGCCGCGTTGCGCAAGCGTGTGACAGTCAGCCCTGTCAGCTCGGCCGCGGGTGAGCCGGCCCGAAAACGAAATATCTTCGATGACCGTTGAGCACTGGCGAACTCCGAGCAGAGCACTCCGCGCGTTGCAAGTGCGGTGGGCGCTCGGACTGAGCGTCTGCGCGTGCTTCACCGTCGCTGCTCAGCCTGCGTCGGCGCAATCGGCTTCTGACCGCACGACGGCTCAGGCACTCTTCGACCACGCGAAGGCGCTGATGAGGGAAGATAAGTATCCCGAGGCGTGTGCGGCGCTCGAGGAAAGCGGGCGCATCGAGTCGCGCAGCGGCACTACACTCAACCTGGCTGATTGCTATGAGCACTTGGGGCGCCTGGCAAGCGCCTGGAGCACCTTCGTGGAAGCCGCCGCACTAGCCGGAGCGGCGGGCGACAAAGAGCGTGAAAGCGGCGCGCGCGAGCGGGCGGCACGGCTCGCTCCTCGGCTCTCGCATCTAGTCATCGAGGCTCCGTTTGCTCAGTCCACACCCGGGCTCGAAATCACCCGCGATGAGCAACTCGTTGGCTCGGCACAATGGGGCCTGGCACTGCCTGCAGACTCCGGCCCGCACCTGATCTCGGCCAGGGCGCCCGGGCGAAAGCCGTGGCAAGCGCAGGTCATCGCGCAAGACGACGCCGGCACCGTGAGCGTCGTCGTGCCGGACTTGGAGAGCGCCACTGCGCCGGAGCCGGTGGTTCGTCCTGACTCTGCTCCGCCGGTTGGGTCTGTCGCGCCTGCCTCTGCTGCGGGTCGAGCACAGACATCCCCCGCGGCGACTGGCGGACGAGCCCCAACTCGAACTCGCATGAACGGCGAAGTCATCGCCGCAGGAGTCGTGACCGGCGCGCTCGTCGCCGGTACCATCGTCACCGGGGTTCTGTATGGCGTCAAGCTGCACGACTACAACACAGCCAACGATCAACTTGCCCCGAACCGCGATGAGCTGCATTCGCAAACAGTCTCGCTCGGCGTCGCGAACCTCGTGCTGCTCGGCGGTGCTGCGGTGGCCGCTGGCGTTACCGTGTTCCTTTGGACGCGCGCGCCCTCGGAACACGCGAAGGCCTCGCCCAGCCTGGAGCTGCGTGGCGTCGCCGGACCGGCACTCACTGGTTTGACGCTGGGCGGCGTGCTGTGAGTCGCCCCCCGGTTATTGGGATTCGAAGCGTCGCTCGTGTTTGCGCACTGTCTGCGCTACTCGCGTCCGGCTGCTTGCTCGTCGAGCCGCCGAGTGACGTTGAGCGTGCTGCGAACAACGGGGGTACGAGCGCCTTGGAGACCGGCGGCACCATGGGCCGCTCGCCCGCCGAAAGTGGACGCATGAACGTGTCCGGGAGCGTGGGCTCTGAAGATCTGTCCGGGAACGGCGGTCTCGGCGCATCCGGCGCTGAAGGGATCGGCTCTGCGGGGAGCGCAGAGCTCGGCGAGTCAGGGAGCGGCGGTGCCGCGGGCGGCGAAGCGGGCAATAGCGGCGCCCCTGAAAGCGGCGGCTCCAGTGGGGGTGGAGGCGCGGTCGGTGCTGCAGCCGGAGCCGTCAGCGGAACCGGCGGAGCCGTCAGCGGTGCAGGCGGGGGTCAGGGAGGCAACGCCGCTTGCCAGGCCGCCCAGGACAGCGAAAAATTGCCAATCGACGACCTGGAAGACGGCGACTCCGCAATTCAGCCGTTCACCCGGTATGGCGGCTATTGGTACGTCTACAACGACGGAACTGGGTCGCAAACTCCGGACGTCTTCACCCTATTCAAACCCACGGCGCCCGGTCACTGCACGCCCCTGTTCGCCGCCACCACCTCCGGCAAAACCTTCACGCAGTGGGGTGCGGGCCTAGGGATGAGGTTCTTCGACTATGGGAACACGCACGCGTTCGACGCAAGCGCCTTCAAAGGCATCCAATTTTGGGCCAGGGCCAACGTGAACAACATGCAGGTCAAGATCATGATCGGGATACCGGAGACCACTGGCGTCGAGAACGGCGGAACCTGCGTCCCGAGCGGCAAACTGATCTGCGAGGACCACTACTTCCTGAAGCCCGCGCCGGTGCTGACCCGAGATTGGACGCTGTACAAGATCGCCTTTTCGGACACGCAGACGTTCGGGCAAGCAGGCTTTGGCGCTGCGGTCGCGTTCGACAAGTCCCAGCTCCTCAGCTTGCAATTTCTCGTTTTCCCCAACGTCACGTTCGACTTCAGCGTCGACGACGTCGGCTTCTTCTGAGTTCGTTCCCGCGCCGGGCCGGCGCGGCCGCTGCGACGAGCCGTTCGTCGTTCGCTGCCACAAAGGCGACTCGCCCGGTCAGCGCGCCCGTCTCTTCGTGGCCCCCCAACCCCCGAATTCCCCGCGCGTTGGCCGGGTTCGTTCGACAAACCACGCATGAATTGCGCGCGCCCCCCTTGTGAAGCGCGCAAGTGGCTGTTACGGCAAGGCTCTTGGCCGCCAGCAACCTCAAAGTTCGACTCCTCACTGCAGCTGTCGTGGTGCCCCCGCTGATGTGGCTGCTGTTCTTCGGGCCGGCCTGGGGCTTCTTCGCCCTGGTCCTCGTCGCGGCAGCGATCTCTGCCGACGAGCTGTTTCGCATGACGCACCCCGACGATGGCGTGGCGCGCGCGGTCGGCATCGTGAGCACCCTCGCGGTGGCTATGAGCCTATACCTCTGGGGCACAGATCCCCGCGTGCTCACCACGCTGCTGTTCGTCGTGCCGCTCGTGGGTTTGATGGTGCCGCTCTGGCGCCTGGGCGAAATCCCCACCGCGGCGTTGCGCACGTTCGCGGGCGTTGCAGGGCCGCTCTACGTCGGAGGCATGCTCACGGCGCTCGCGCTGCTGCGCCGCGATGCGGGCAGCGATGGCCCGAGCTACGTGTTCATGTGCCTCACGTTCGCGTGGTTGGCGGACACCGGCGGCTACTTCTTCGGCCGCTTTTTGGGCAAACGAAAGCTGTACGAAGCGGTGAGCCCCAAGAAGACTCGAGCAGGTTTCGTCGGCGCACTGCTTGGGGCGTTGCTCGGCGGCTTACTCGGCCACTTCTTCTACCTACGCAGCATTCCGCTCGAGCACGTCGCGCCGCTCGCCCTCGTGGCCGGCGCGTTCGGCCAATGCGGCGATTTGGTCGAATCGCTGCTCAAGCGCTCGACGGGCATCAAGGATTCAGGCTCGATCGTGCCGGGCCACGGCGGCATGCTGGACCGCATCGACGCCCTGATCATCGTCTCGCCGATCGTCTACCTGTATACGCTGTGGGTCGGGGTAGGCCGCTGAGCGCTTCCCCCCAGCTAACCGCGTCATAAACTCGAAACAAAGCTTAGCTTTTTGCGGACTGCCACCGTTCTGGAACAATAACGTACATGCAGTCGGCTCCTCCCAACTCCACGTCCCCGGCCTCCGTCTCGCATCCAAAATACGAGTTCTTCAAGGTGATCCAAGGCTACTTGGATGACGCCGCCAAGCTGGTCCAAATGCCGGAATACATCCGCAGCATCCTGGCTCAGCCAAAGAACGAAATCATCGTCCACTTCCCGGTCCGCATGGACAACGGGGAGTATCGCGTGTTCAAGGGCTACCGCATTCAGCACTCGAACATCCTCGGGCCGTACAAGGGCGGCATGCGCTACCACGAGAGCGCGTCGCTCGACGACTTCAAGGCCCTGGGCGCGATGATGACCTGGAAATGCTCGCTGATGAACCTGCCCTTCGGCGGCGGTAAAGGCGGCATCAAGTTCAACCCGCACACGCTCTCGCGGCCCGAGCTCAGCCGCGTCACGCGTCGCTTCTTCCACGCGCTCGGTTCCAACATCGGCCCTGACTACGACATCCCCGCGCCCGACGTTGGCACGAACGCACAGACGATGGCGTGGGCGCTCGACACGTATATGAACTCCGTGGGCATGGTCTCCAAGCAGAGCGTCATGGGCGTCGTCACGGGTAAGCCCGTGGCCAGCGGCGGCACCTACGGCCGCGAAAAAGCCACCGGCCAAGGCTTGGTGCACTGCATCTTGGACTGGGCCGATCGCGCGCGCTTCGACATCAAAGGCAAGAAGCTGATCGTCCAAGGCTACGGCAACGTCGGCTCCAACGCCGCGGTGCTGCTCAGCCAACTCGGCGTCTCACTCGTGGCCGTCGGCGATCACACCGGCTACCTGTACAACCCCGAGGGCTTCAATCCCTACCGTTTAAAGCAATACGTCGAACAAAACGGCTCGATCGCCGGCTACGCCAACGGCACCAAGATCGAACGCGATCAATTCTTCGGCACTCAAGCCGACATCTTCGTGCCCGCCGCGCTCGAAAACCAGGTCGGTGCCGCCGAAGCCGAAGCGCTGCAAGTCCAACTCATCGCCGAAGGCGCCAACGGCCCCTGCTCCCCCGAAGGCGAAGAAGTGCTCAAGCGCCGCGGCATCGAAATCTTGCCCGACGTGCTGTGCAACGCCGGCGGCGTGACCGTCAGCTACTACGAATGGGTCCAAAATCGCCGAAGCGAACAATGGACTCTCCAAGAAGTCGATCAGCGCCTCGAACTCGCCATGCACGACGCCTACGACCGCATGGCGCGCTTCGCCAAACTCCACAACTGCGACTTCCGTCGCGCCTGCTACGGCGTCGCTCTGCAACGCATCAACCAAGTCTACTCCGAGCGCGAAATCTTCCCCTGAGCTCGGGCTTGGTTTTTTGACGCGCTTCGCGATCCCCGAAGGGGGAATGGTCACGCGCGACGCCAAAGAGCACTCAGCCTTCGGCGTCGCGGCCGTCTTCCGGGAGCCAGAAGGAACCGCTCTCTGCCCTCCAATACTTTGTGCACGAAGTACGGCGTTGCTTGCGGGGGGCGACGTGTTTGCGATGCGGCCGGGTACTTTGTGCACGAAGTACGGCGTGACTTGCGGCGGCTGGGTGTTCGCGGTGCGGCGGGATACTTCGTGCACGAAGTACGGCGTCGCTTGGGGGGCGACGTGTTTGCGATGCGGTGGGATACTTTGTGCACGAAGTACGGTGTGACTCGCGGATGCTGAGTGTTCGCGGTGCGGCGGGATACTTTGTGCACGAAGTACGGTGTGACTCGCGGATGCTGAGTGTTCGCGGTGCGGCGGGATACTTTGTGCACGAAGTACGGCGTTGCTTGCGGGGGCGACGTGTTTGCGATGCGGTGGGATACTTTGTGCACGAAGTACGGTGTGACTCGCGGATGCTGAGTGTTCGCGGTGCGGCGGGATACTT
>Ga0164241_10001887_pt1 | contig 24128 bp, 17 predicted proteins | sample OricomyardsoilBY_FD_108780 | JGI IMG/M metagenome (GOLD analysis project Ga0164241, IMG submission 108780) | Backyard soil microbial communities from Emeryville, California, USA - Original compost - Back yard soil (BY) | ecosystem: Environmental > Terrestrial > Soil > Unclassified | place: USA... | reverse complement strand
TTTTGGCCGGGGCGCAGGTTGTGAAGCGGCGAGTACGCATAGAGCGCCTTGAAGTCCTGGGCGTCGTCGGGCGAGCCGTAGTCATCGGTCCAACTCCAACCGATGGTGAACTTGTGAAAGCGCAGCATGTCCATCACGCCCACGCCCGGCAGCGCCGCCGCGAAGAGCTCCGGGCGCTGCGCCAGCATCGCCCCCACCAGCAGTCCGCCGTTGGAGCGGCCCAGAATGGCCAGCTCGTCTTTGGACGTGACGCCTTCGCGGACGAGGTACTCGGCGGCGGCGATGAAGTCGTCGAACACGTTTTGCTTCTGCGATTTTTTGCCGGCGAGGTGCCACTCTTCGCCGTACTCGCCGCCGCCGCGCAGGTTGGGCACCGCGAGCACGCCGCCGAGCTCGAGCCAGGCCAGGTTCCCGACGCTGAAAGCGGGCGTGATCGAGATCCCGAAGCCGCCGTAGCCGTACAGCAGGCACGGCGTGCGAGGGCCGAGCGGTAGGCCCTTTTTGTGGGTGATGAACATCGAGATCCGCGTGCCGTCTTTACTGGGATAGAACACCTGGCGCGTCTCGTAGGCGTCGGCGTCGAATTTCAGGCGCGGCGCGCGAAAGACCTCACTGTGCCGGGTGGCGACGTCGTAGCGCAGCGAGCGGCGCGGATCGTGAAAGCTCTCGTAGCTGTAGAAAGTCTCGGAGCGCGCGTCGTTGCCTTCGGCCAAGTGCACGGTGCCGAGACCCGGCAGCGGCACCACGTGGTCGAGCGCGCCACGATCGGAGAAGACGCGCAGCTCGGAGCGGGCGTCTTTCAGGTAGTTGGCGAAAAACTTGCCTCCCACGCGCTCGACCTGACGGAGCGTGTCCGGCTGCTGCGGCACGACCTCGACGAACGTCGGCTTCGGCTTGGCTACGTCGACGCTGACGATGCGGCCGCGCGGCGCCTGCAGGTCCGTCTTGAACCAGAACGTGCTGCCACGACTGCCGATGAAGTCATAGCCAGCCGCGAGCTCCGGCACGAGCTCGTGCAGCGTCGGCTCATGTTGCGACAGATCGAGGAAGAGCACCGCGTTCTTCGGGTCGGTGCCCTCGCTGGCGATGATGATCAGGTAACGGCCGTCGCGGGTCGCGATCGGCGAAAAGCTCCATTTGCTACGGTCGCGCCGCTCGAAGATCCGCGTGTCGTTCGCTTGTGGCTGGCCGAGCCGGTGGAAATACAGCTTGTTGAAGTAGTTCGTCTGCGACAGCGCCGCTCCTTCGGCGGGCGGGTCGTAGGCGCTGTAATAGAAGCCGGAGTTGTCCTTGCGCCACGCCACGGAAGAAAATTTCGACCACGAGACGAGGTCGGGCAAATCTTCGCCGTCGTCGACGCGCCGCACCCGCCACTCGTTCCAATCGGAGCCGCCGCGCGCCAGGCCGTACGCGATCAGCTTGCCGTCGTCGCTCGGCTCGACCCGCGAAAGGGCTACCGTGCCGTCCGCCGACAGCGCGTTCGGGTCGAGCAGCGGCTTCGGCTGGGCGTCGAGCGACTCGAGCCAGTAGAGCACGGGCTGATTTTGTAGGCCGGAGTTGTGATAGTAAAAATAGCGCCCGCCGCGCTCGAACGGCAGCTCGTAGCGCTCGAAGTCCCACAGCTCGCGCAGCCGCTCACGCAGCGCCGCGCGCCCCGGTAAGCGATCGAGGTAGCCGCGCGTCAGAGCGTTTTGGGCAGTGATCCAGGCCTGGGTTTTCGGACTGCTCGAGTCTTCGAGCCAGCGGTACGGATCGTGAACCGTCACGCCGTGCAGCACGTCGACGACGTCGCCGGCGGGGCTCTCCGGATATTCCAAGTGACGCGCAGCAGACGGCGGGGGTGATGGCACTGTCATCTGAACGGGCGACGGCGGCGCGGAGCGAGGGACGGGGCGACAGGCAACGGCGGCTTCGACCAGCAACCAGCTCGCGGACCAGACAACGCGGCGCATCGATCTTCTCGCTCCGTCTCTACCAACAAGCGGCAGGCGGGGCCAGCGGCGGCGAGCTTACGGAGCTAAAGGTAGCGGACTTCGCCGAGCTTCAGGATGCGCGTGTTCACCGGCGCCTGTAGCTTGCTGCGGTCGAAATCCGCCAGGTAATACTCGAGAGCAACGCGCGTTTCGCCGCGCTTCAACGTGACGGCGAAGGACGGCTGGCGCCCCGGATAGCGCAAGGTGCTGCCGGCGGCGCGAATGAAGATCGGCGTACCGTGCTGAATCGACACCGAACGCTCGATGAAGAACGAGTTGATCCGCCCGAGGATCTGGTTACACAGCTCGCCGACCAGATCTTCCATCCGATCGACGCGGGCGGGGCGGCCACCGGGCACGAACGCCTGATACAACGCGCGCGCGTCCTCGCTGGTCAGGCCGACCATCAGGTGACCGGAGACGCCACCCGAGAAAGTGATGACTGCGCTCAAGTTGGAGAGCGCGGTTTGGTTGGCGACCAGGAAAGCGCCGCCCTCGACCTCGAAGCCGGCGCTGCCCAGCACCTCGAGCGCCGCGTTCTTGATCGCGTCGGCGATCGCGGGCGGATAGAAATGCTCGGCGAGCAGCTCCGAGATGGCGTTCCTGAGCTCGTCGCCGCGAAACGGCTGCGGCATCAAGCTGTCGGGCGCCGCCTTGCCGCCGCGCGTGCTGGTCGGCGGCACGGCCGCGTCGGGATCGACGCCCCAGATGATGCGCACGTCCGGCGCAAAATCACGGACGCGCGCCAAAAACTCCAAGCCGCCGACCTTGGTCGCGGACGAGCTGGCGATGATCAACGACAACCGCGGGCGCGCGGACATGAAATCCAGCGCCGCCGTCAAGGTGGGCGTCCAGATCACGCGGAAGCCGAGCTCGTTCAGCTCTTCCATGACGGGCTCGAGCGCGCCTGCGGCGGAGTCGACGACGAGGACCTGCTTGTCGGAGATCATTTCGCGGAGCTACCGGAAGCGGGCGGTACGACCGACGCCGAACGAAAACTGGCGAGGCTACTGCGACTGAAGAGCGCCTTCTCGATGGCTTTCCAGAGAAGCTCGATCTTCACCGGCTTGAGGATCCAGGCGTTGGCGCCGGCTCGCTTGCCTTCTTCGGCGCGCAAGCTCGTCGCGTCCGAGGTCAAGATGAAGATGGGCGTGGTCGTGTATTCGGGCAGCCTGCGTAGCTCTTCGACCATGCGGATGCCGTCCATCACCGGCATGTGAATGTCGGCAACGATCAAGTCGACCAGGTTCTCTCGCGCGCGCCACAAGCCTTGACTGCCGTTTTCGGCCTCGACGACGCGCGCACCCTTGCCCTCGAGGGCCGCTCGCAGCTGCGATCGCACGAGCGACGAGTCGTCGACGATGAGGATTGACCAGGTCATGGTGACGTCAAATTGTTTCCTCTCTGCTTCGCCGAACGGATCAGAGCGATCGAAACTTAATGAGGGCGGATGACGAGGCCCCAAGATGCCGCGCGGGCGCGACCGTCCGCGGCCGTACACCTACCCCGGCCACAAGCGCCCGACAGCGGATCCGTGAGTCGGGCTCGATCCCGTCTGCAGCTGCTACGAACAGCGCTCCAAGATGCCGCTGAGCTCGCCGACCGTCAGCTCGATCGGATTGCCTTTCATGCTGCTGGCCTGCCGGGCCTTGGCAACCAGCTCCGGGATATCGGCCGCGGTCATGCCGTAGCTCGCCAGACGGGGCACCGACAGCTCGCGTCCGAGCCGTTCGATGAACTCGACACCGTCGTCGATGCCGGCGTCGGCGCTCGCCGTGAGCACGCGCGCCACTTGCGCGAAGCGCTCCAAGATCGGGCTGTTCGGCGCGCGCGCGCCCAGCGCGGCGACGTTGGCGCGCATCACCTCGGGCAGCAAGCGCGCGCACACCGCGCCGTGGGGGCTGTCGAACGAGCCGCCGAACGGCCCCGCGAAGCCGTGCACGGCGCCGAGCTTGGCGTTCGCGAGCGCGAGGCCGCCGAACAACGAGCACAGCGCCATGTCTTGGCGCGCGTCGAGATCGGCGCCGTCACGAAAGGCTCGACCCAGTGAGCGAGCGCCACGGCGTAGCCCTTCGAGCGCCAGCGCGTCGGTGAGCGGGTTGTGCTGACCGCTGACGTACGGCTCCAGACACTGCGTGAGCGCGTCGAGCCCGGTGGCGGCCGTGACGGCGGGCGGCATGCTCAAAGTGAGCTCCGGATCGACGAGGGCCAGCGCCGGCAACATCGAGTCGTGACGCAGGCTCACCTTGACCCGATGCTCGGCCGACAGCAGCACCGCGTTCCTGGTCACCTCGGCGCCGGTGCCGGCCGTCGTCGGCAGCGCGATCAGCGGCAGCGCAGGGCGCGCGAGCGGCCGACCTTTGCCGACGACCTCCAAAAATTCGAACGGATCCTCGGGATTGGCCAGAAGGGCGGCAGCCGCCTTGCCTAGATCGACGACGCTACCGCCGCCGCAAGCGATCACCAGCTCGACGCCCAGCTGCTGGCCGGCGGCGACAGCACGCAACGCATCGTCGACGCGCGGCTCCGCGGCCACGCTGACCGCGGCGAGCTCGACGCCGGATCGTTGCAGCTGCTCGGCGAGAGGGCGATGCCGCTCACTGTTCTTGCCGGTGACCCAAAGCGCGCGACGGCCCAGCTTGGCGGCGCGTTCGCCGAGCGTGTTGGCGGTGCCGCAACCGAACACGATGCGCCCCGCGCTCGAGAACTCGAACGGCGCCACGCTCCCGAGGCTCATGCGCGCGGCGTTTCCCAACGCCCTTCGGCCGGACACAGGCTCTCGTACTTCACGCTCGTGCGCGGGCTTTGCATCATCGGCGCCACGGCGTCGCGCCAGGCCGCATAGTGCGGCGTCTCCTTGTGCCGTGCCGGCGCGTCGGCCGTTTTGTAAGCCTCGACCAAGACGAACCGCGCCGGATCGTCGGCCTGCTGCACGACGTCGAATCGTGCGACGCCAGGCTCCGCCAAGCTCGCTTCGCAGTTTTCACGCGTGGCGGCGATGAAGGCCTCCACCTGCTCGGGCTTCACGTGAACATGAACGTGCACGACCAACATCGCGCCATCATCGACCAGCCCCGCCCGTAGTCAACGCCAATCACTCGCGCGGCTCGTCCGGCGGTGTCGGCGGTGTCGGCGGTGTCGGCGGTGTCGGCGGCTCCAGGCGGGCGCCGTCGACTTTGTCTTGCAAGCGTTGCTTCTGCAGCAGCTCTTGCTGGCGCTCGGCCTTGGTGCGGCCGTGCAAGCGACGGTTGGTTTCCGCCCGCTTCTCGCGCTCTAGCTTGGCCTTCTGCTTTCGAAACTTGTTGAGGTTGATGACTTTGCCCATCGTCGCCGACCAACCATGACAGCGACTTTTTCTGAAACAACGGCTCTCCGGCATCTCAAGAGGAGTGACAGCTTTCATTCTAACTTTTCGCAATGATTTCGCGACGAGCCGTCGCACGGCGCGTAAGCTCCGCGCTTACGAGGTGGGGTGCGCGACGCTGGCCTTCGGCCTGATCGGTCGCTGATACGAAGTGCCGCGCCCGATACCGCGAGCTTCGACATCACGCTGCGCGTGCCCTTGCGCAGCGCGCCGAGCTCAAGGCATCGCCACGGCAGGAAGCCGGGTGACCATTGCCCGATCGAAACGGCGGCATGAGCAAGACGGCCGTGATCGCGGTCGCGTGAATGGCCAATATTGACCATTCACTCTTCCAACAGGGCGTCAGATGAGTGGCCGATAATGACCACTCACTCTTCCAACAGGGCGTGTGCGTGCGTGCGTGCGTGCGCCGCGTGCATGCGTCCGTGCGTCCGTGCGTCCGTGCGTCCGTGCGCTGCGCCCGTTTTTGTGTCCAACGCGACCGCGTGCGCCCCTTGGAACTCTAAAATCCGGTGTCCGGCTTCGGTTCAGAGCTCGGTGAGTAGCCAATGATGAGCCACTCAGTTTCCACCAGGCAGCGGGCAGCTACGACATGGGTCGCGTGGGCGGCGCGGGGTTCTTGCTCGAGCGCTCGCGGGTCACGCGACGGATGGTGCTGATCACGTCATCGAGATTGACGGGCTTGACGAGGAAGCGATCGGCGCCGAGCGACGATAGCAGCTGCCACTCCTTGGAGCCGCCCGACGCGCTCAGCACGATGATTGGCACCTGGAGTGCCTGCGGACGCGCGCGCAGCAGCGCGGTCACGGCCATGCCGTCGAGCTCGGGCATCTGCAGATCGAGCACGACGACAGAGGCTTGTTTGCGATCGAACGCGGCGACGGCCTTGCGTCCGTCGGGCACGCACTCGACGTCCGCGCCCGGGAACTCGCGCGCCAATACCAGCTGGAGCAGCTCGCGAAAATCCGGGTCGTCTTCGGCGACCAGGATGCGCACTGGCTCGAGGCTGTCATTGCGGGCTTCGAGCAACGCGCGCCGGAACAGCTCGACGCTCTGCATGCGCTGCTTCGGATCTTTGGCGAGCGCTTGCTGCAGCACCTGATCGAAGGCGCGCGGTAGATCGCGGCGAACGTCGCTTGCGAGCGGCACCCCCGCGGTGGCGTGCAGCACGGCGAGCGCGAGCTCGTCACTGGCTTCGTACGGGGGCCGGCCCGTCAGCAGCTCGAAGGCCATGCAGCCGAGCGAGTAGAGGTCGCTCTGCGGAGTCGCCCCGCCGTCGGCGTGGACGTCGAACTGAATTTCCGGCGCGATGTAGCCCGGGGTGCCGACAAGCTCCTTGATCAGCGCGCCGTCTCGGAACTGCACCGCCAGCCCCAGGTCGCAGACCCGCGCGCGCAGCTGGTGGTCGAGCAGCACGTTGCTGGGCTTGAGATCGCGGTGCAGGGTGCCGGCGGCGTGAATGGCGCTCACGCCCAGGCACACCTCGTTCAGGATGCGCAGGGCGACGTCGAGATCGGGCAGCGGGCTCTGTTGATAGAGCCAGTGCTCGAGGGTCTGACCCTCGACCAGCTCCATCACCATGAACGGGTTGCCTTCGTGCTCACCGAGCGCGTGGATCGTCACGACGTTGGGATGGCTGACGAGGGCCATGGCGCGCGCCTCCAACATGAAGCGGGCACGAAAGTCCGACGACTGTAAGGTGGAGCGGATCAGCTTGATCGCGACGCGTCGTTCGAGGGCGCGATCGAAGGCCTGGAACACGACGCCCATCGCGCCGCCCCCCAGCTCCGTCTCGATGCTGTACGCATCTCCCAACGACGCACCAATGGTGGGGTGTGAGCCTGACGGTGGCACGATGCTCAGCTCCTGTAGCTCGACCGCGCGCGGGTAGGCTGTGTCGGCAAACGGCGTCGCCAACCTGCCCCTGTCCGCTAGCGGATCTGGCAGAGGAAACTTGTGCCGCGCCATGTGTGTGGCCCCGTTGAGTGCACAGGGCGTGCCCGCCCACTGGCCGCGAAAGAGCGGCACTCATCACTCCTGTGGGTGAGGCAAATGTATACGCCGAGACGTTCCAGACACGGATCACCCGCTCGGGTGGCAGCCGGTTTTATCCGCACCCCGGCATCGGACAATGCGTTCCGGGGTCTGGCACACCTGGCCCAGCGGCGGCGCCTGGCACTTCATAATAGTCCGTAACTATGGGGCTTTTTCGGATGGGCCTTGGCATGCGGCATGCTCAGGCGACCGTGCACGGGCTATCGCAACCATGACGTCTTTGGCCGTAAAGCAGGTGGCTCGTGCGGTGCGAGCGGTCGGGCTGTTCTGCGCGTCGCTGGTCGTCGGCTGCTCGGGGGGAAACATCGAGACAACCAACGAAGTGTTCCGCTGCCGCTTCGTGCCAGGGCTCGCGCGGTCCGGAAGCGCCTCGCATGCGTTGCGCATCAACGAGGTGATGACGGGCAACGACGGCGCTTGGGTCGACGAGCGCGGGGAGACCGACGACTTCATCGAGCTGCTCAACACCGGATCGGAGCCGATTTCGCTCCGGGACTATGCGATCGCCGACAAGCCAGGCGAGGCGACAGCGCTGCCCGACTCGACCCTCGAGCCGGGCGCCACTGCGCTGCTCTGGGCGGACGGCTCGCCGGAACAGGGGCCGCTCCACCTGCCGTTCAAGCTGTCGAGCTCGGGCTCGCCGGTGCTGCTGTGGTCGTCGTGCGAGCTTGTCGATCGCGTGACGGTCCCCGAGCTGCCACGCTCGGAGAGCTACGCGCGCTTGCCCGATGGCGACGGCGAGTTCGCGATCTGCCGCTACGCGTCACCAGAGCGGCCCAACGGACAATCTTGCGAGCCACCCGACCCGCCGAACCTCAGCGACAGCGTGATGTTCGAGCCTTACACTTGGGACAGTCTGCACGTCGAGCCCTCAGGGCCGCTGGTGCTCTCGGAGCTGGCGCTGCGACCGGCGAGCTTCGTCGAGGTGCTGAACACCGGCGATCGGCCGGTGAAGCTGGCTGATTACTCGGTTCAGCTCGCGGCGCTGCCCCCAGGCCAAGCCTGGCCCGACGCGGAGCGCGACACGGTGCTCGCCTGGCCCCCCGGCGCGACCACGCTCGACCCCGGTCAGCGCTTGGTCGTTCCCGTCAGTGAGCCCGACACCGAAGCGCTGAGGGCGGATCCCGTGTTCGAAGGCGTCGTGACGTTGTGGAAAGCGGGCGCGGATACGCCCAGCGATCGGGTCGACTTCATGGCGTGGCCGGAGGGCGCGTCGCTTTCGCGCGTGCCCGATGGTCAGGGCGCCCCGCGCTTTTGCGCGAGCCCGAGCCCCGGCGCCGCCAATGAAGACTGCGTCGAGCTTGCCGAGCGCGTGCTGCCCGGCGGACGTGCTCATCGCTTGGCGACCCAGGGCGACTTCGACACTCTGGCCAAAGGCGGTACCGAGGTCGGCGACGCGGGCGTCAAATTCGTCGTCGACATGCAGGCGGGCGACGTCGTGCACCTGCTGAGCAACACCGATTGGGCCCTGCACTACAGCTGGATCCGCGAGCAGATCGACGGTGAGCCGCACCTCGACCGCTGCGACGCGGCGCAAGCCCAGCAGTTCAACCTCGGTTGGAGTCTGTTCAGCCAGGACGAATACTTTCGCGTCGAGGGTCGTCGTTACTTGCTCGGCACGCTGGTAGAGCACACCAACGGCACGAAAACCGTCGAATTTGCGCCGGGTGACGCGATCATCGGCCCGCAGATGCGCCACGCGTTCTTCGCCGTGATGGGGGCGGTGCCGGATCCTACCGAGTGGGCGATCCGGCCGACCGAAGGGCGACAGATCAACGAGCTGCGGGCCATCGAAGGCACGGCGCCGATCGTGGGCCCCAACGCTCCCTACGTCGGCCTCGACTACCAGTCGTTGAACCCAGCTGTCGGGTACGGCACCCTCCGGTTCGTGCCCGCGCGTCAGCTCGAAGACGCCGAGCTCGGGCCGAACGTGATCGTCGTGACCGACGACGTGCCGAACGGTACCGCGTTCATGGGCGGCTTGATCACGGAAGCGTTCCAGACGCCGCTGGCTCACGTGAACGTGCTGGCGCGCGGCCGCGGCACGCCGAACATGGCCCTGCGCGGTGCGCGTGAAGACGGGCGCTTGAAGCCGCTCTTCGACAAGTTGGTGCGGCTCGAGGTCCGCGCCGCGAGCTTCACCATCCGCGAAGCCTCCGCCGAAGAAGCGGATGAATTTTGGCAGGCGCGTCTGCCGAAGGGCGAGCGGCTCCAACCGGTGGCGGACCTTTCGACGCGCGGCGTGGTCTCCCTCGACAGCGTCGACTACTCGGCGATCCTCGGCGTCGGCTCGAAGGCGAGCGGCATCGCCGAGCTGTATCGGGTCGCGGAGCTGCCGCCGTATTGCCCGACGACGACGCTACCGCTGTACGTCCCCCCCGGCGCGTTCGCGGTCCCTTTCGCCCACTACGTCGACCATTTCGAGGCCAGCGGCGCCGCCGCGTTGCTGGCCGAGCTCGAGCAAGATCCGAAATTTCGTGCCGACCCGAAGGCCCACATCGACGGGCTCGCGCGCGTGCGCCAGCTGATCCTCGACTTCCCAGTGGACCGCGAGCTGTCGCGCGCGGTGAGCGCGGCCATCTCCGAGCGCTTCGGGCCGGCGAAGCTGCGGTTTCGCAGCAGCAGCAACACCGAAGACCTGACCACCTTCAACGGCGCCGGCCTCCACACCTCGACCAGCGCCGACATCGACGGCACGACGCTGCCGGTCGACGACGCATTGCGCACGGTGTGGGCCAGTTTGTGGAACACGCGCGCCTACGACGAGCGTGAGTTCGGCCACGTCGAGCAGTCGTTGGCGGCGATGGCGGTGCTGGTGCACCAAGCCTGGAACGAGGAGGCACAGGGCGTCGCCATCAGCCGTAACGCGCTCCACGCCACGCGCGAGAGCCAGTACTACATCAACGCGCAGATCGGCGAGGCGTCGGTCACGAACCCGGCGCCGGGCGTGACGAGCGACGAGATCGTGTACACCACGCCGCCCTACCCACCGAAAGCCGAATACCAAGCGCGCTCCAGCTTGTCGCGCGGCGCGGCGGTGCTTTCGTTCGCCGAGATTCAGGGCCTCGGCTGTGCGCTCGACGCGATCCATCGCCACTTTCGGCCGTGGATCGACCCCGACGACACCAACCGACTCTACGCGATGCAGATTGAGTGGAAGCTCATCGGCGCCGAACGGCGGCTGCTCGTCAAGCAAGCGCGCCCCTACAACTTCGGCGACCTCGACGCGCCCACCGATTGCCGTAGCTTCTGAGTCATCGGCACGTCCGCCCGGTCACGATCGCCGGTTATTGCCGCCGAGCGCGGGAGCCTGGCTATACTCGGGCCGGTATGGAAACGGCAACGCGATGGCTCGCGGCTGATCGCTACGAAGTCGGTGAGGTGATCGGACGCGGCGGCTACGGGATGGTGGGCCGCGGCCTCGATCGCAAGACGGGCCGAGAGGTCGCGCTGAAGATGTTGTCGCCCGAGGCGGGACGCAACGCGGACGCGGTGGAGCGTATGCTGCGCGAGCAGCAAGCGATGCTCGCGCTGGCCGGTACGTGTGCAGTGACCGCGATCGATCTATTTCGGCTGCCGAGCGGGGCCCCGTGCCTGGTGATGGAGTGGCTGGAGGGTTGCGATTTGGAGCAGCAGCTGGCGGCGTGGGAAGAAGCCGGCCAGCTCGGCTGCATCGAGCAGCTGCTCACGGTCGTCCGGCCGATCGCGCTCACGCTCGAGCACGCCCACTCGATGGGCATCGTGCATCGCGATATCAAACCAGCGAATATTTTCCTCGTCGCGGGGCCGACGCCGAGCGTCCGTCTGCTCGACTTCGGACTATCGCGCATGAAGTCGGCGGCGCCGTTGACGGCGCTCGGCATGGTGATGGGCTCGCCCAGCTACATCGCGCCCGAGACCTGGCGCGGCAACTCCGCGCTGCTCGACGGGCGCGCGGACTTCTTCGCCCTGGCCGTGATCGTCTTTCGCTTCTTGACCGGCAAGCTGCCGTTCGACGTGCCGGACTTGATCGCCAAGATGACGGCGGTGACGAGCGGACCGCGCCCGAGCGTCGTCGCGCTGCGCGCCGACCTGCCGCGCAGCGTCGACGGGTGGATGAGCCGCGCGCTGGCGGTCGAGCCGAGCGACCGCTTTCAAACCGGCAGCGATTTTTACGAAGCGCTCGCGGCGGCGTTGCGCGGCGAAGCGTGGCCGAGCCCGGACGCCGACGCCCCCACGCGACCCGGCGTCGACGAGAGCGCGCCGGAGCGCAAGAGCGCGCTCGCCAACGCGTGGCAAGCGGCCGCGTCGTTGTTGAAGCGCTTCACCGGCCCGCGCGACTCGCTGTCCAGCCCGCCCGCCCCCGCCGGCTCGAGCGCGCCCGTAAAGCCCGCTGGCGAGCCGGCAAAACCTTCGAGCCCACGCCCAAAACCCACGATCGCGCCTCCCAAGCCGACTAAACCGCCACTGCCACCGCGCTCGAGCCCGCCCGCGACCGCCGCCGACGATGTTGCGGCCGGCGACCGCAAGACGCTGTGGCTCGACTCGACGGAGCTGCAAGACATCTCGAGCGAAGCCGGCGAAGCGCTCGAGTCTCCTGCGCCCGACGTCGCGGCGCCAGCGACCGAAGCGCGAGCCAAGGCAGCGCCGAAGCCAGGCCTCGAGAAAGTCAAACGTCGGTCCAAGGGCAAGAAGCGCAAGGCGCGACGCAAGCGCAGATGAGAGTCGAACGACGCTCTCCGCACCGCGCTCGCCGCCGACCCACCGCCGTGGCCTGAAGGCGTTGAAAGCGCGGCGAGGGCGGTGCTACGAACGAACCGTCATGTACCTCGCCGCCGACGAGCGCTACGAGAAGATGTCGTTTCGCCGCTGTGGCAAGAGCGGGCTCGTGCTGCCCGCGCTGTCGCTCGGCCTGTGGCACAACTTCGGTGATGCCACGGCGCTCGACGACCAGCGCGCTCTGCTGCGCGCCGCTTTCGATCTGGGCATCGTGCATTTCGACCTCGCCAACAACTACGGGCCGCCGTACGGCAGCGCCGAGCGCAACTTCGGCACGTTGCTGCGGCAAGATTTTTTGCCCTACCGCGACGAGCTGATCATCTCGACCAAGGCGGGCTGGAGCATGTGGCCGGGCCCGTACGGCGCCGGCGGCGGCAGCCGTAAATATTTGCTCGCGAGCCTGGATCAGAGCCTGAAGCGCCTGGGGCTCGACTACGTCGACATCTTTTACTCCCACCGCTTCGACGCCGACACGCCGATCGAAGAGACGATGGGCGCGCTTGCCACTGCCGTCGAGCAGGGCAAGGCGCTCTACGTCGGCATCTCGTCCTACTCGGCGGGCAAGACCGAAGAGGCGGTGAAGCTGCTCCGCGACTGGAAGATCCCGATGCTCATCCATCAGCCGTCGTACAACATGCTCAATCGCTGGCCGGAAAAGGGCTTGTTCGACACGCTCGGCCGGCTCGGCGTCGGCTGTATCGCCTTCGGTCCGCTGGCGCAGGGCTTGCTGACCGACAAGTACCTGAACGGCGTGCCCGCCGACGCCCGCATCAACCGCCCCGGCGGCAGCTCGCTGCGCCAAGCGCATCTGAGCGAGCAGAACCTCGCCAACGTGCGCGCCCTGAACGAGCTCGCCCGAGCGCGCGGCCAGAGCCTGGCCCAAATGGCGCTGGCCTGGGTGCTTCGAGATCCGCGCGTCACGAGCGTGCTGCTCGGCGCCAGCTCGCCGAAGCAGCTCCAAGAAAATGTCGGCGCCCTACGACAGCTCGACTTCACCACCGCAGAGCTCGCGCGCATCGACGAGCACGCCCAAGACGGCAACGTCAACCTGTGGGAGAAGCCGAGCACCGATCAGCGGGTTTAGAGGGGTTTAGAGGCGGTTTAGAGGCATGTCCCTGAATTGCTGGTCTCGCCGTAAACGCGCCGTAAACGTGCCCGTGACGTGCCCGAGCGCTCCCAATTTAGGGACACGCCCTCTAGAGGCCGCCGAGGCGCACCAAAAGTGCCAGATCGGGCGGCGCCAGCGGGAGCTCGACGGCCGCTAAATCCAAGCGCATGTGCTGTTCGCTCGACGTGCCGGTGAGCGGTAACATCCCGAGCTGACGCGCGAAGGCGAAGACGAGCTCGGGCATCGTGCGGCCGAGGCGGGTCGCGAGGGCGCGCACGCCAGGCTGTGAAAGCTCGGTACGGTTCGCCGTGAGCAGCGAGAAGGCTTGGTACACGACGCCGTGCTCGGTGCACAGCTGGCGCACGTCGCGATCCCAACCCGTGCTGGCGTAGCAGCGGTTTTGCACGAAGCGCGGGGCGACGCGCGCCAGCTGCAGCAGCTCGCGGAGCTGGTCCGCGCTGAAATTACTGACGCCGATGAAGCGGGCACGGCCGTCGGTCGCGAGCGCCTCGATCGCGCGCCAGGCCTCGACGTCGACCTCAGCCAGCGCGCCGCGCGCGCTCGGACCGTGCAGCACGAAAGAGTCCACGTAGTCGGTCGCGAAGTGCTCGAGCGAGCTCTGGAACGACTGCTGAACCTGGACGCTGGCGGGCGCCTTCGGATCGTAGGGCAGACGCTGATCTTGCCCACCTCGAAAGGTGAATTTCGTCTGCAAGAATAGCTCGCCGCGCGTCAGCTCACCTCCGGCGAGCGCGGCCTGAACCGCCTTGCCAACGGCGGCTTCGAAGTAATGTTTACGTTGGTTGGCGGTGTCGATACCGCGAAAGCCGGTCCGAAGCGCGAGCGCCGTGAGCGCCTCGGTGCGTTCTTCCTTCCAAGCGGTCCCGTACAACAGCTTGGGTATCGGTGCGCCAATCGCCATGCCGTCACGCTAGCAGAATCGGGAGGGGCTTCCCTTTTGGCGCACCTGGCTCAAGGATCGCGCCATGCCGAAGTGCTTCACGACCTGGACGGTGCTGCCCCACGATCCGATCGAAAAGCACTCCGAAAATTTATGGAGCGTTTCCGGCAAGATGCCGAGCGGCAATCAGCGGCGCATGGCCGTCGCGCGCCGCGCCGACGGCGCGCTCGTGATCCACAACCCGGTCGCGCTGAACGACGAGGCCATGAAAGAGCTGGAAGCGTTCGGCAAGCCCGGCTTTCTCGTGGTGCCCAACGCCTTTCATCGGATGGACTCGTTGATCTACGAGCAGCGTTACCCCGACATCGCCGTGCTCTGTCCGCAAGCCGCGCGCAAGAAGGTGAGCGAGCTTGTCGACGTCGCCGGCCACCTCGACGAGATGCCGAAAGACGCGAACGTGGAGCTCTTTCACCTGCGCGGGATGAAAGAGCGCGAGGGGGCGCTCCGCGTGCGCGGCAGCGGCGGCACGGCGCTGGTCTTCAACGACACGCTGCTCAACGTCCCCAAGGCGGGCGGCCTGCTCGGCTTTGCGATGGGGCCGACCGGTGTCCTGGCCGTGCCCCGCTTCGCCCGGTGGATGTTGATGAAGAGCGGCGCGGAGCTCGAGTCGCACCTGAAAGAGCTGGCTGACTCGCCGGCGCTGAGCCACGTCGTGCCGGGTCACGGCGACGTGATCCAGGGCGACGCCGCGCGCCTGCTGCAGCAAGCCATCGAGCGGCTCTGAGGCTGGCCGGCGCGGCCAGGAGGCTGGTATACGGTCGGATCGATGTCGCAAGGCTGGGTGCTCGAAGCCGAAGGTCTCGCCAAACAGTTCGGGCCGAGCCTGGCCGTCGACGGCGTATCGCTGAGGCTCGCGCCCGGTGAGATCGTGGGGTTGCTCGGTCCGAACGGCGCTGGCAAGACGACCACGCTCAAGATCCTGCTCGGCATGCTGCGGCCGACGCGCGGGCACGCGACGATCTTGGGTCACGATTCGACGACCCAGGCCATCGCCATCAAGGCGCTCGTCGGCTACAGCCCCGACGAGCCTTCGTTTTACGACTTTTTGACCGGGCGCGAGACCCTGGAGTTCGTGACCCACGTGCGCGGCGGCGACGCCGAGCGCATGCGGCGCGACCTCGAGCCGATGATCGAGGTGCTCGAGCTCGGGCCGGATCTGGACCGCTTCGTCGCCGGCTATTCGCTCGGCATGAAGAAGAAGCTCGCCCTGCTGGTGGCGATGGCGCACGCGCCGCGGCTGCTGCTACTGGACGAGCCGACGAACGGGCTCGATCCGCCGGCGGCGGTCAAAATCCGCAAGCATTTGCAGCAGTTGGCGCGATCGGGCGTGACCGTCGTGCTGTCGACGCACCTGCTCGACATGGCCGACAAGCTCTGCACGCGCGTGGTGTTGATGGATCACGGCCGCGTCATCTTCGACGGCACGCCGCTCGCGGCGCGAGAGGCGGCCGCGCTCGGCGACGACGCCACGCTCGAAGACGCCTTCTTGAAGCTGGTCGCGGCGTGACGCGTACGCTGCGCGAGCTGCGCGCGATGGGGCTTTTGGTGCTGCGCAGCTGGTACCGCATGGGGCCGCGGCTGCGCGGCGGTCGAAAGCCGGAGCCGACGCGCGGCGTCTCCGCGCTGTTGATACGGCTGGTGTTCGCCGCGCTCATCTACAATTTCGGTTTCACGAGCGGCCTGCGGATCGCGACTCACGCTCACCCGACGTGGGCCGCGACGTGGGCCGCCGTCGGCGCCGGCTGCTTCATGCTCGCGACGACGTTCGCGCTCGAGCTGCCGTCGCCGCGCGCGCCCACCTCGGCGCTGAAGAGCGAGCTGCTCGAGCTGCTGCCGCTGTCCCGCCTCTCGAAGCTGCTGCTGTCGCTGGCGCAGGCCAGCTTGACCCTCCCCGTGACGCTCGGCCTGGCGCTCACGCTGCGAAGCGAGCTTGCGCCGCACGCTTCACGGCTCGGTGCGCTGGCGCTGGCCCTGTTGCTGTTCGTGGTGTCGGGTCTGCTCGGAGCTTGCCTGGGCAAGCGGCTGCGGCTGAGCTTGTCGGCCTACAACGCCTCGCGCCTGGCTTGGTGCTCGAGCTTGCCGATGCTGGCAGGGGTTTTGCTCTTGCAGCTCGCCCCCGCCCTCGAGTCGCTGCCCAAGCCGGTGTTCGGCGACGCGCTCGGTCGCGCCCTCGTTGGTCAGGACGTCGGCCGCACCACCGCGTGGCTCACCCTCGCGACGCTGATGCTGGGCGCGACGTTCTACCGGCTCGAGCGCGGCCACGAGCTCGCCGAGCCGGTGCGGCCGGACCTCACCCCGTCCGCGTTCACGCGCGGCGCCGATCTGCCGCGCCTCGAGCGAGTGCTGAACCGACGCGAGCCCGGTGGCTCGTTTCAGCTGCCGTTTGCCACGCTGTTCTCGGCCGTCTTCATCGGCCTGCTCACGTTCAAGCTGCCGAAGCACGACTCCGGCGTCCACATGTTGTGGAGCTTCGCGGCGCTGATCGCGCTGCAGATGACGAGCACCATCGGCATGCAGCGGGCGACGCGCGGCGCGACCCGCGACATGCTCGCGCGGCCGCTGCTCGGCGCCTTACCGATCTCGCCGCGCGACACGCTGCGCAGTAAATCTTCGGCCCTCGGTCGCGCCCTGCTGCTGATCGCGGCGCCGATCGCGCTCGTGCTCGGAGCCGGCCTTTGGTCGCCGCCGCTGCTGGCCCATTTGGCGTGGCGAGTCGCGGCCACGTTGCTAGCGGTACGGATTTACGCGGCGGCGGCCACGTACGTAGCATTCCTGACGGCGGGCCTCGGCTCGACGCGGCCGCGCGGCGGCGTGTTCGGCTCGCTCGAGTCGTTCCTGTTGACGATCCCCTTCGCGAGCGTGCTGTTCGCCCCCTCGCCCGGCAGCGCGGCCCTGTCGCTGCTCACGCTCGCGGCGCTCACCTTCGAAGCTCGCCGCGCCGCGCTCGGCACAATCGACTGGCTCGACGATCCGGAGCGCGAGCACGCCACCGAGATCTGGAAGGCGCTGGTCGTGTTCGGTGGCTTTCAAGGCGCGCAGATGCTCACCCAGCAGCTGGCGTCCGCCTTCGGCAGCGCCGTGTCACCGACCTTGAAGCTGCTGCTCTCGTATTCGGTGGCGGCGGTCGGGCTGTGGTTGATGACGGCGCGCGAGCAAGAGACGCGCGCCCCAGCGCCGCGCTTCGCGCTGGCCCCGCTCGGGCTCGTGGCGGGGGGACTGAGCGCGGCTGGCGCGTGGCTCTATCTCCACGTCGCGCCCCCGAACGTCGACGAAGGCGCGCGGCTCGCGGCCAGCGGCGGGGTGGAGGCGGCGAGCCTGGCGCTGGCGGTCGTTGGCGTGGCCCCGCTGGTCGAGGAGCGGTTTTTTCGCGGCTGGCTGCAGCCGGCGCTCGAGCGCGCGCTCGGCGCGCGGCCCTACCTGGCGCCGATCTTGACGGCCCTGGCGTTCGCGGCGGCGCACCCCGCGTACTCGTTCGTGCCGGTGCTGGTGCTCGGCCTCATCAACGGCTTCATGATGCTGCGCTTTCGTTCGCTGTCGGCCTGCGTCGTGGCCCACGCCCTGCATAACGCCTTCGCGCTATATCTGGGTAGCCGCTAAGCTCGGCGATTCATCCCTCGGTGTTATTACGTCACGCTCCGCGGCGTCGCGCTGCGACAATCTGCGACGCTCGGCGGCGCCGGTCCGACGGCGCTTCCCGGGCGATGCGCGCGAGCGAAGGCTGGAACGCCGCCTGCATCGCGCCGCCGCCATGTGGAAGATTCGCGCGGCCGGCGGAGTGGCCGCGACTTGCTTGTTGGCCGCGTGCTCACGCGCGGCTCCCCCTCCCGCCGCCATCACGGCGCGGCCTCTCACCGCCGAATATGTAACGATCGTGCCCGACGTCAGCGTCTCTCGGAACGCGCAACCGGCCAAGCTCAGGCGGGCCACGCTCGACCCGCACGCCGACGTGATGGCGGAAATCCTGGCGATTCCTCCCGGTCACTGACCGGCTAGCGCCCCGGCTCGCCTGCGCTCAAGCTACGGCCGATGGCCGAGGCCGCGCCGCCGCTCGCCGAGCTCGAGGTGCTGATCGTCGACTGCCAAACGACGGGCGCTTCGCCCGCCCACGGCTCGATTTTGGAGCTGGGTTGGTGCGTGGCGCGCGCCGACGACGCCGAGCGCGAAGCCCGCGCCGAGGCGCACTGGATCGTGCCGCCCGCCGGCGAGCGCATCTCGGCGCAAGTACGCCAGCTGACGGGCTTTCACGAGAGCGTGCTCGAAACCGCGCTGACACCCGAGAGCGCCTGGCAACGGCTGCGCGCGGGCGCGAGCGGCGCGCCGGTTCCGGCCGCCATTCACTTCGCGCGCTTCGAGCTGTCGTTCCTGCGCGATTGGTGCGCGCGCTTCGAGCCAGGAGCTACATTTCCCCTCGAGGCTGTGTGCGTCCACGCCATCGCCTGCCGGCTGTATCCCGATCTGCCGCGCCGCAATTTGCGCGCGCTGGCCGGCTTCCTGGGCCACGGCCTGCACCTGGAACGCCGCTCGCTCGGCCATGTCCAGGCCACCGCCTTCATTTGGCGCAAGCTCGTCGGCAGCCTCGCCGAGCGGGGAGTCCACACGTGGGCGGAGCTCGGCGACTGGTTGGCACACGGCGAGCGCCCGAAGCAGCCGCGCCGGCGCCGCTACCCGCTATCACCCGGCAGCTACCGCAGCTTGCCCGAGCAACCCGGCGTGTACCGCTTCTTGCGCTCGAACGGCGACGTGCTGTACGTGGGTAAGGCCACGAGCTTGAAGAAGCGAGTGTCGTCGCACTTCACCAAGCACAGCGGCGCCACCGAGCGAGCGCTCGAGATGCTGACCCAGGTCAGCGAGATCGCTTTCACCGCCACCGCCACCGCTCTCGAGGCGGCGCTGCTCGAGGCGCGCACCATCAAGCAGCTCGATCCGCCGTACAACGTCCAGCTCGTGCAGGGCGAGCGCGGGGTTTGGTTCGCGTCGACCGACTTGAAGAGCGCCGAGCCCGAGCCGGACGCCGAGCATCGCCTCGGGCCGCTTTCTTCGCGCTTCTCGCTGCGCGCGCTGGCGGCGCTCAGCCGCCTACTCGACGGCGAAGCTCCCGTCGCTTCCGTGCGCGCGGCGAGCGTGGGCGCGCCCGCGCGCTTCGAGCCCGACGAGCCGTCTTTCGCCGGTGGCTGGGCGATGTTCGTCGAGCGCCACGCGGCAAAGCTCGCGCCCGACACGTCGGGGCGGCACAAGGCGTTGACGGTGGCGCACGGTTTGCTCGCGCTCACGCCGGACGAGCCCGAAGCTACCGACGACAACGCGCCAAAGGTGTGGGACGCGCCGCGCGTGTGCCGGCACCTCGAGCGCGCCGCCGCCCAAGCCTACCGGGCGCTGCGCCGCGCGCGCTGGCTCTGCTTGCTCGCCAACAGCAGCGTCGAATACCGCGAGCCCGGCGCGAGCGTGAGTCAAACGCTCACCCTCTGCGCCGCCGAGCTCGTCGACGCCACGCCAGCTCCTCCCATCTCGCGCCGCAATCCCGCCATCCGCCAGCTCCACGCGACGCAGCTGGCGTTCGACGCCGCGCACTACGACTCGCTTCGTATTCTCACCACCGAGCTGAAGCGCATCTTGCGCGACGGCGGCGAGGCGACGGTGCGGCTGTCGCGAAACCGCGAGTTGAAGGGCGCGGCGCTGGCCCGCGTGCTCCGTGTCGTTTAGCTGGGCGCGGCTCCGCCTCGAGGCCCGCGCGTCGAAGCCGTGGGTCGAAGCCGCGCGTTTTGCGGGCTCAAGCGCTCTGCACGACCTGCACTTCGACCGAGATCTTCACTTTCTTGCCGACCAAGACCCCGCCCGCCTCGAGCGCCTGGTTCCAGCCCAGGCCCCACTTCTCGCGGTCAATCTCGCCGCTCAGGCTGAAGCCGACGCGCGTGCCGCCCCACGGGTCTTTGCCAGGCCCGGAGACCTCGCCCTTCAACGTGATCGGATGCTCTTGGTCCTTGATCTTCAAGTTGCCGACCACCTCCAGCTCGTCACCCGAGCGAGTCACCTTCGTGCTGGTGAAGGTCAGCGTAGGATACTTTTCGACATCCAAAAAATCCGCCGAGCGCAGGTGGCCGTCACGCTTGGGCTCGCCGGTGTCGATGCTGGCCGTATCGATGCGTGCGGTGACGGTCGACGTATCCAACTTCTGCGGGTCGACATTCACGTCGGCGTCGAAGCTCGCAAACTTGCCGCGTACGGTGCTGATCATCATGTGCTTGACGGCAAAACCAACGTCCGAGTGCGCTTTATCGATGTTCCAGGCCATGTTCGAATCTCCGTTTTTGATGTCGTGAGTGACCGTCACAACTTGGACGATCGAGGCACTCGCCACAAGACGGTACAATCGGAAAACTTAGTTGCTATACCGACAACAATCTTCCGAACCGTGCAATATTCTTTAACTTTTAGCGGCAGATTCAGCGACTTTTCTTGGGAGGCCGGGTTCAGGCGCCCAGCTGGGCGCCGCCGCTCCAACCGAGACCGGGCCTCCCCCCCACGAGCTAGCAAGACCTCTGATCGCGGCACGTCCGATGCACGCAGAATCGGTGGAGGTGCTGCATGGCTCATTCCATCACCCACGATCGCGACTTCACCGTCGATGAGGCTCTGAGCGAGATCAAATCGGAGCGCACGCGCCGCTCCTGGATCGCGTTGATACTGTTCGTGCTTTCGGCCGGCGCCATCGTCGCCAGCTTCTATTTCTCGTATCGGGGCGTTCCGGCGCCGGCGTCGCCCGCCAACGCTCAACCAGGTCTGCTGGAACCGTATCGCTGACAATTTGATCACGAGCACGCGCGCTCGCCACGACGCACGACTCGATGTGCCGGCTCGCGCGCCAGAGAGGGGTGACGCGCCGGCCGGCGAGGTGTCGCGTTGGGAGCGCGCTCGAGCGGGGCGACGGAAATGTCGCGTACTTCTGGCGGCTTACAGCGTCGGCTAGCGGCGGCGCCGCCTGCGCCTATGCTTCGCGGCCGATGTCGACGAGCGAGAGCGAAGACGAACGCCGCGCGCTCGCGCTGTTTCATCCCGCGGTGCGGCGCTGGTTCGAGCGGCGCTTTCCCCACGGCCCGACCGAGGCCCAGGTCCGGGGCTGGCCCGCGATCGCGCGCGGTGAAGACACGCTGATCGCCGCCCCGACCGGCTCCGGCAAGACGTTGTCGGCGTTCCTTTTGTGCATCGATCGGCTGTACCGAGCCGCGGAGCGCGGCGAGCTGCCGGAGAGCCGTGTGCAAGTGGTGTACGTGTCGCCGCTCAAGGCGCTGGTCGTCGACATTCGGCAGAATTTGGAGGAGCCGCTGGCGCAGATCGCGGAGGTGGCGCGCGAGCTCGGGCTCACCGCGCCTGAAATCCGCGTCGGCTCGCGCAGCGGCGACACGCCTGCTTCGGCGCGCGTGCAGCTGCTGAAGAAGCCGCCTCATTTCTTGGTGACGACGCCGGAGTCGCTGTACCTGATGGTCACCGCCGCCAAGAGCCGCGAGATCTTGCGCTCCGTCGAGACGGTGATCGTCGACGAAATTCACGCCGTCGCGCGTGACAAACGCGGCTCTCACCTCGCGCTCACCCTCGAGCGTCTCGCTCACGTGGCGGAGCGGGCGCCGGTGCGGGTCGGGCTGTCGGCGACCCAGAAGCCGCTGTCGCGCGTGGCCCGGCTGTTGATCGGGGCGGGGCCGAACCGTACCGACGCCGCCGGGGCGCCGCGCTGCACGATCGTCGACGTCGGACATCGCCGCAAGCTCGACCTCGCCATCGAGCTGCCGGGGCGCGAGCTCGAGGCGGTCGCGTCCAACGAGCAGCTGGGCGAGGTGCTCGACGACATCGCGCGCCACGTCGAGCGGCGGCGCACGACGCTGGTGTTCGTGAACACCCGGCGGCTGTCGGAGCGACTCGCGCATTTGCTGGCCGATCGCGTCGGCGCCGAGAACGTGGCCGCCCACCACGGCAGCTTGTCGAAAGACCGCCGCGCCCGCGTCGAACAGCTGCTGCGCGATGGCTCGCTCAAGGTCTTGGTCGCGACAGCGTCGCTCGAGCTCGGCATCGATATCGGCCCCGTCGAGCTCGTCTGTCAGATCGGCTCCCCGCGCAGCATCGCCACGTTTTTGCAGCGCGTGGGCCGCTCCGGTCACAGCCGGTTCGCCACGCCGTGCGGGCGGCTGTATCCGCTGACCCGCGACGAGCTGGTCGAGTGCACCGCGCTGCTGCGCGCCGTGCACGGCGGGCGCCTCGACGTGCTGCACTTGCCGGAGGCGCCGCTCGACGTGCTGGCGCAGCAGCTGGTGGCGGAGTGCTCGGCCGAAGAGTGGAGCGACGACGCGCTGTTCGAGCTGGTGCGCGGCGCGGCGCCCTACGCCGAGCTCACGCGCGAGCGCTTCGACGAGGCGCTCGAGCTCGTCTCCGACGGCATCATCACCGGGCGCGGCAGGCGCGCGGCCTTCTTACATCGCGATCGCATCAACGGCCGCTCCAAAGGCCGGCGCGGCGCGCGCCTGGCCGCGCTCACCTCCGGCGGCGCGATCCCCGACAACGCCGACTACCGCGTGATCGCCGAGCCGAACGACACCTTCGTCGGCACCATCAACGAAGACTTTGCGATCGAGAGCATGGCCGGTGACGTGTTCTTGCTCGGCAGCACCTCGTGGCGCATCCGGCGCGTCGAGAACGGCACGGTGCGGGTGATCGACGCGGAGGGGGCGCCGCCCACGATTCCGTTCTGGCTCGGTGAGGCGCCGGCCCGCACCAGCGAGCTGTCGGAGGAGGTCTCGGCGCTGCGGAGCGCCGTCGGCGAGGCGCTGACGCGCGGCGGGATCTCGGCCGCCTCCGACTGGCTGCAGCGCGAAGCCCAGGTGGCGAGCGCGGTGGCGGACGCGGTCGTGGCTTATTTGCGCGCCGCCCACACGTCGCTCGGGCTGCTGCCGACCCACCACGATCTGGTGTTCGAGCGCTTCTTCGACGACTCCGGGGGCATGCAGCTGGTGGTGCATTCGCCGTACGGTGGCCGCATCAACCGCGGGCTCGGCCTGTTGATGCGCAAGCGCTTCTGTCGCTCGTTCGATTTCGAGCTCCAAGCCGCCGCCGGGGATGACTCGATCGTGCTGTCGCTCGGGCTGAGCCACGCCTTTCCGCTCGAAGATTGCCGCGATTTTCTGGCCCCGCGCGGCGTCGCCACCGCTCTGACTCACGCCGTGCTCGTGACGCCGATGTTCGGCGCGCTCTGGCGTTGGAATTTGAATCGCGCCTTGGTCGTGCTGCGTTACCGCGGCGGCCGCCGCAATCCGCCGCCGATCCAGCGCATGGAGACCGACGACGTGACGGCGGCGGTGTTTCCGGCGCTGGCCGCTTGTCAAGACAACGCCACCGGTCCGCGCGAGATCCCCGATCACCCGCTCGTTCGCCAAACGCTGCACGACTGCCTGAACGAAGCCATGGATCTGGGCGGTCTGCAGCAGCTGCTCGACGCCGTCGAGAGCGGCGCCGTCCGGCTGCACTTCCGGGACACGACCGAGCCGTCACCGCTGTCGCACGAGATCTTGAACGCGAGGCCTTACACGTTCCTCGACGACGCGCCGCTCGAAGAGCGCCGCACGCGGGCGGTGCAGGTGCGGCGCGGGCTCCCGCTCGAAGCGCGCGAGCTGTCGGGGCTCGATCCAGAGGCGATCGCCCACGTGCGCGAGCAGGCTCGGCCCGCGCCGCGCGACGCCGACGAGCTGCACGACCTGCTGTCGTCGCTGGTCGTCATGCGCGCGCAACCCGACTTTTTGCCGCAATTTCACGCGCTCGTCGACGCCGGCCGCGCCCTCGAAGTAGCGGCGCCGGCGGGCAGCTTCTGGTGCGCGCTCGAGCTGCGCGCCGCCGCCGAGGCGTTGCTGGGCGCGGCGCGCTTCCGGCCCG
>Ga0164241_10001886_pt1 | contig 24129 bp, 17 predicted proteins | sample OricomyardsoilBY_FD_108780 | JGI IMG/M metagenome (GOLD analysis project Ga0164241, IMG submission 108780) | Backyard soil microbial communities from Emeryville, California, USA - Original compost - Back yard soil (BY) | ecosystem: Environmental > Terrestrial > Soil > Unclassified | place: USA... | reverse complement strand
TTGCTGGGGGACTAGGATTCGAACCTAGATAGCAAGAGTCAGAGTCTTGCGTCCTGCCGTTAGACGATCCCCCAAGGGGACCTGGTTGCTGTTTCGCGTTTCCCCTGACGGGGCGGAGGTAACTATCCTCAATCGCCGCGATACGCAAGAGCTTACACAGGAAAATGTGCGCCAGCTGGCCGACTGGCCGCACGCTCGTTGCCTGGGCGAGTGAACACGACCGCGCGCGGGCGGTCCAAGGCCGTCAGCGAGCCGCGGTGCTGCGCGGCGCGTGCCGAGTCCGCTGAGGCTCGCGGCGCCATGCCGCCGCCGCAAACGCCGGAGCGGGCGAGGGGTGCTAGCGCTCGCCCGGGAGACCACGCTATGGTTGAGAGATCATGCGCGAGCGCGCCGTGGAGCCCGGAGTGAAGGCTCCTTCGCATCGCCGACGTTGCGCACGGCGCTCACCCCGCGTGAAATCATGGAACTCCGCGTCATAGGTTGTCACGGTGGTGAGACGCCGCGTCATCGCACGAGCGCGTTCGTGGTCGACGAGCGGCTCGCGATCGACGCGGGTTCGCTCACGAGCGGCATGGATCTGAAGGCTCAGTTTCATCTGGACGCTTGCATCATCAGCCACGCGCACCTCGATCACATCCGTGATCTGGCCACCATCGCCGACAACCGCTGCCAAGCGCATTGCGAACCGCTGATCGTCGCGGCCACCAAAGAGACGCTGCACGTATTGAAGAAGCACTTCTTCAATAACCTGATTTGGCCAGATTTCTCGGCAATCCCGAGTAAAGGCAAGCCCACGATTCAGTACGTCGAGCTCAAGCCGGAAAAGCGCGTCGAGGTCGCCGGGTATCAAATCGAGAGCGTGCGCGTGAACCACACCATCGATTCGTCCGGCTTCATCATTCAAGGCAAGGACGCAACGCTCGCTTATAGCGGCGACACAGGACCCACGGATCGCTTTTGGGAGCTGCTCAATCGCGAGCAGAACCTGAAGGCCCTGCTGATGGAGGTCAGCTTTCCGAATCGAGAGCAGAAGCTCGCGACCGCCAGCGGGCACCACACGCCGCGCACGCTGCTGAAGGACCTAAAAAAGTACGATAACGCCCAGGATTTGCCGACGCTGCTTTACCACATCAAGCCTGTTTTCCAGGGCGAGGTGGAGCAGGAGATCGCGCGCCTCAAGGGCGTCAACGTGACCGTCACAGCTCTGAACGATCACTACGTGCTCTGAGGCTTCAGATCAGCACCGCGCCCATCGGCTCATAACCGGGCTTGAGCGCGAACAGGTGCGCCTCGACGTAGGGGATGGACACGTGCTCGCTGTTCGGTAGATCGGGCGAAAACGTGCGCAATCGGGCGACTTGAAACCGGCCTTTGAAGTCGGGGATCTCGCACGCGAACTGCGCCTGGGTGTAGTACCAAAATGAGTGCTCGTTCCAGAACGACTTGCTGCGCGGATCTTGGAACGCGCCGCGGCCGTCCGTGGACGGCACGCGAATCAGCATGAAGCCGCCCGGCGCGAGCACGCGATAAGCTTCGTTCATCACGTGCACGGGATCGCTCAGTTGCTGCAGCACGTCTTCAGCCAAGATCAGGCCCACGCTGTCGTCAGCGAGCGGCCAGGGCTGCTCGAGATCGACGCCCGCGCTCTTGCCAAAAGCGCGCCCCGTGCCGTAGCCCGCACCGTACTGGCGCAGTTCGAGCTTGGTGAGGCCTGCGCTGTCAGCGAACTTGACGCCCAGCGCGGTGATGTATTTCTCGTACACCTCCCAGTTCCGCTCGTCGACCGACGCGCCATGCCGAGCCATGGTTTGCTTCGGATAAATCCGGTAAAAATATAGGCACTCGGCGAGGTGGGCGAAGCGGTGCCCGAGCAGGAAAAAGCGCTTCAATAAGTCCTGATCTTCGCCATAAAAGAGGCCGGCATCGTAGCCGCCGATCTTGAAATAGGCGTCTCTGCGCCAGGCTTTCAGGTGGTGCGGGCAATAGTCGATGCGGCGCATGTTCTGGGCCGTGATCGGCGGCGCGCGCATCGCGATGAGCTCATGGCCCTGAAAGTTGACCTGGTAGTGATGCCAGCCGTAGTCCGCGCGGTAGCCGTCGGGCGTCCAGTCGCCGTCGCGGAACTCGGCGAAGTCGCTGTAAGCCACGTCGGCGTCTTGAAGCGCCGTGAAGGTTTTGGCGAGTGCCTCTGGGTGCAGCAGGTCATCGTGGTCGAGCTCGAAGAAGATGTCGCCCTCGGCCGCGGCGCAGCACGCGCGCTTGAGTTGACCCAAACCTTCGAGCTCGTCGTCTTCGAACACGCGCACCCGCGGGTGCGCGGCGATGGCCTCCGGCAAGCGGCCGCCGTGGTTCTCGAGCACGACCCATTCCCAGTCCTCGTGGGTCTGCGCGAGCAGCGTCTCGAACACGGCTTCGATGTAGGCGTTGCCGGCCTGGCTGAGCGGGGTGAATACCGAGATCATGGGATCTCGGATGTTCTTCCAAAGAGCCGCCCAAGCCAATCCGACAAAGCGCGCCCCACGCGGGCGATGCGGGTACCGATCCTGCTGACATTCAGCGCGCAGCTCCCCACCGCGGGGCGCTTGTTGCCAAATGGATAAGTGGATGCCCCCCGCAAAAAGCCGTCGAATTGACGGCCCGGCGTGCTCGCTTCGCTGCGCCGCCGGGGCCCCCGGCAAGCGGCGGGCTCCGCCCCCCGCGGGGGGCCAACGCGAGACCAAGTTGGCGGCGGTCCGATGAACGCTTGGTGTGGTGCACACCGAGCGGGCCGTTCGTTCCAATGCTCGCTCTCCCGGTCTAGAGTGTGACCAGAGGTCCGTTCGCTCAGCCTGGTCAGCTCAAGGCAGGTCACCTGGCCTTGAGTGAGGTGAACCCATCCGATGAGGCAGGTGACCTGCCCAGAAACGAGGCTCGCTACCGTTCCCGGCCAGGTTACCTGCCAAAACCGGAGGCCTGCGCCCGCATTACGGCAGGTCACCTGCCAAAACTGGAGGCCTGCGCCCGCATTACGGCAGGTCACCTGCCAAAATCTGAGGCCTGCACCCGAATAGCGGCAGATGATCTGCCAAAATAGGAGACCTGTCCCTGAAGAGCGGCAGGTCAGCTGGCTTCCAATGGATCGCAAAGCATGAAAGCGGCCACGCGACTCTTGGACGATGCCCAGCAGCGCCCGGCTTGCAGGTCGGATTCCGACTGAACGCCGAACTGGAGCCAGCAGGCCGCTGATTGCTCCCGAAGATTCTGGCGGAACGCATTTCGAGGGCTGCACGACGAACCCAGACGCTCAAGACGAAGCCGGCCGTGGACGCTGGTGACACCGACCACGTCTGGACAATCGACGAGCGGCTCGCGCCAATGCCGGATCCAAAAGTCGGCGCTCTGTGAGGCTCAACGAGCCGCGCGGCAAAGGCCGGCCACGTAAATGACGCAGTACCCGTTTAGTTTACATAATGTATCTTATGCGAACTAAGCAGCGCAGAATCAGGGGAGTTTCCGGGCGTTCCAGAACGCGCAAGCCGCGGCGCTGCAAACGCTTCGAAGCGCGGCGCCAATGCCGAACCCCGGACGACCCAAGCTTGGCCGGCCGCGGACAACCAAGCCGAACTCAGATCGGCGGCGCGCTAGCCGAACTCAGATCGGCGGCGCGCTAGCCGAACTCAGATCGGCGGCGCGATGGTCAGGCTCAGGAACGTGCCGCCGTTGGTCGTCACGAAGGCGCGCGAACCAAACGCCGACGGCGCCATGCTGACGCCATCCGCGACGTGAATGCCGTCGATCAGCTCGCCGCCCAGCGGCGACAGCAAGAAGATCCCCATACGCGAGGCCGTGACCAACAAGGCGCCGTTGATCGCGACCGGTGCGGACATGCCGCCGCTCGGAACCTCGCGCCGCCACAGCTCGCGGCCGGTCTCCGGATCCAGCCCCCAGATGCCGCTCGTGCCGCTGGATGCGATCAAGATCGTGCGCGCCGGTTCGGGCGGACCGCCATCGCGTCGAACGTGAGCCGGTTCGTGCCAGAGCGTGAGATCACTCACGCCGCTGACCGCGGTGTTGGCCCAAACTTGCACGCCGGTCTCGGCCTCGAGCGCAAATGCGCCGCCCGCATAACTGGCGACATAGACCACCGGACCCGATGGCAGCACGTTCGGCACCGGCGTGGTGTCGACATCGAGCTGTTGCGGGACTTCACCGAGGGTTTGCTCGGCTTCTGCCGCCAAGTCCACAGGCTGCCAGCGTTCGGCACCCGTCAGCGCGTCGTACGCGACGACGTTGCCGTCGCTGAAGCCGGTGTAGACCTTGCCGCGGAAAACAGCGGGCCCCGCGTAACCGGCGACCTCCATGCCCGTTGCCGGCGAGCGATGCTGCGACCAGCGCACTTTGCCCGTCGCGGGCTCCAGCGCGAGGACCGTATCGTTCGCGTTGACCACGTAGAGCAAGCCGTTCTGGAGTACCGGGCGCCGCGAAACCTCGGCGTTCGACATGAAACGCCAGCGCAGTTTCCCGTCCTTGGCGGCCACCTTATAGAAGGCGCCGTCATTGGAGCCGAAATACACGACGTCCTCGACCGGATCGTAGAGCGGCGCGCACTGCACGAAGCCGATCGTCTCGAAGCGCCAGATTTGCTCGCCGTTCGCAGCTCGCAAAGCATACATGCCATTGTCGCTCGATCCGGTGAACACCCGTCGACCCACGGGGTCGATTTCTGGCTGACCGCGTTCGTACGGTTCACCGGAGCGCCGCGAGGCCACCACGAGCGGGCGTGAGTAGTTGACCTGCATCGCCGAGTTGGGACGGTGCAGCCAAAGCGGCATCTCGGGGTTGGCGCCATTGCGAATGGCCTCGCAACCCGAGGCCGTCAGTCCCAACGCTGCCACGCAAAGCGCGGCAATCCCGTTGGCTAGCGCCGGTCGCGCCGCACGCGCCCGCGCTCGCTTCACGGAGCGCTCGCCGGCGGCGCGGGAACATTGGGCGTGCCGCCCGGGATCTTGCCCATTCCCTTGAGGAGTTCCTTCAGCTTCTCGGTCGCTTCGGCACCTTTGCCAGAACCGTCACCCATTTGTTCGGACAGCTCTTGAATTTGCTCCGCCGTGAGCGAATTGGAGGGTGCAGGCACCGAGCTTGGGTCGACGCGACGCTGCAAGTCACGCACGGACTGCTGCAGGTAGCCAGTATTGCCGCCGCCGAGCGGCTTTTTGGCGTCTTTGCTCTCGCTGCCGGCCAAAGCGTCGAGCCGCTTTTGGGCGTCTTTCAGATACTCTTTGGCCTTTTCGGTGTTGCCGGCCGCATAAGAGAGGCGCGCTTGGTGATAGGCGCCCAGGGCGTTGAAGCCGAGCGCGTCGATATTGGAGAGTTCGCCGAACGCCTTGAGGGCGCCATCTTTGTCACCGGAGGCCTCCAAGCTGATCCCGATGCCTTCCAACGCGCGGCCTTTCACGCCTAGGTCTTGGGTCGCGAGTTTGCTGTCCTTGACTGCTTGATACGCAGCCTTCGCGTCTGCGAACTTGGCTTGATCGTACAGCACCGAAGCGAGGCCGAGCTTGGCGAACGTGGCCGCCGAACCCGTGCCGCCGTCAGCGATGGCGCGGTATTGTTGCTCGGCCGCTTTCAAGCGCAGTTCGTCGGTGGCGAATGACGGGCGCGTTTCGACCAAGCCGCTTTGTTGATCGGGCTTGGTTTCATCCGTGCCGATGCGCGCGCCCTCTGCGCGAATCGCGGTGCTCAACTTGGCCGAGGCCTGCTCAGCGGCGCGGCCCGCACGGTAGCTGTAGACCGCATAGCCCACCCAACCCACGAGGCACAGGATCACGACCCATTGCACGACGTTGGCGTTCTTCTTCAGCCATTCGCCGAGCGCTTGGGTGCTGCGCGCCAGCGCATCATCGACCAGCTCACCAGCTTCCAAATTGCGCGCGGGGATCGCGGCCTGCTTGGGCCGACGAACGCCTGCCATCTCTTCGCGCAAGCGCCGATTGCGATCGCGGCTCGGCTCTTGTTCGCCCGCGAAATCGCGCTTCTTCTTTTTCTTTTTTGGCGCAGCAGCGACAGCGGCCGAAGCCTCGTCCTGAGAAACGAGTTCCGCTTCCGCGGCCTCCGCGTCTACTTGCTCTGCTTGATTCGCCTCGGGCTCCGTTTTGTCGGGGTCCAAAGACGACTCGGATTCGTCATGCGGTTCAGCCACGGGCGCTTCTATACACCATTCCGGCGTTCAGCGGCACGGTTGGCCACTTTTTGCATCCCCGCCGAAAATGCCTCGGAACCCCGCGTATTTGGCCTCATTCACCGACTGGGCCAGCGCCGCTATCGTTTGCTCCCGCCTGCCAGGGTTTGGGTGGCGGCGGCGGGAGCTCATCCGAGAGCGGGACGAGCGCGAGCGCATCCAGCTGCACGGTGCTGTCGGCAAAAACAACGAATTTGGCTCGCAAACCGGGGCGCGCACCGACGCTCTTGGGCAACTCTCCGTACACGACCACGGGTTCGGGGCCAGGCGGAATCTGCATCCGCAGCGCCTGCGCGGCGTCCAAGTTCGGCAGGCTCGGCTTTCGTTTGCCTTCGCCGCCCCAGTCCGGTGCGCCTGCTGCGATCAACACCTCACCGGGCGCACTGCCCGTCGCGCGAGCGCGCACGAACGCGCGCACGCCTCGACCGTTGCCTCCCGAGGGGATCGTCAGCGTCACGCTGACGCCCAGCGAGGCCTGGCTGCGCAAGCGATGCAAATCCTGCCCTTCCGGGCCGCCGACGTATTGCAGAATCTTGCTGCGCTCGGCGGCCTCGATGCCGTTCAGCAGTGGGTCGGGCACGCCCATGAAGCGCACCAGAGGCGGAGCAAGAGCCGCTTCGGTCTTGAGCGCAACCAGAGCGTTGACCAAGGCGATGCGGGTCGATTGCGAACGCTCGTTACCGAGCGCCTTGAGCAGCGACCCCTGCCCGAGCTCGCCGCCGATGCGCGCCAGCGCTTCGGCCAAGTATGGCCGCAAGCGCACGTCATCCAAGCTCTGCACGAGCGGCCAGACTGCGTCTTTCGCGCGGATATTGCCAAGCGCAGCCGCGATCTGACGCGAGCGCTCGAAGTCGCGCGCAGCAGAGTCTTGCCACCACGCGATCAGGGTCTTTTCTCCACGACCGTCGCCGTTCTCGGCGAGAACCAAAGCCGCGAGGCGGCGCACCGAAAGATCAGCGGATTTTTCGAGCTCGAAAGTGAGCGGTGCGCCCTCACCTAGACGCGTCAGCGCCAGCGCCGCGTAGCGACGCACCGTCTCGTCTTCGTCCCGACCGAGCGCCAAGCGCAGGGCGGCCTTTGCTTCGGGGCGCTTCAATTCGAACAGCAACTCGGCGGCCTTTCGACGAATCGCCAGATCGGCGTCGTCCAGCAGGGCGGCGATTTCGTCTACGGCATCGCCGTCGCCGCTAATCCCGCGGAGGATCGCTGGAGGCCAGCCTTTGCCCTCAGCGCGCAGGCCGTTCTGCTCGTAGCGCCCATGCGACGCACCCAATTCTTTGAGCTGCGCGCGCAGCGCTGCGAACTCTTTGGGCAGATCGAGCGCGAGATCACGCAGTTCGCGCGGATCGCGAGCCAAATCGAAGAGCTTGCAGGCGCCGAGCTTGCGCGCGCACACCAGGCGCAACGTGCCCTGGCCGAGCATGGATTGCTCGTCTGTTTCCGCGAGCACGAGGCCCGGTCCTTCAGCGCGTTTTCCGGCCAAAAGCGGGCCGAGATCGCGGCCGCGCAGGCGCGGGGGCTTGGGGATGTCGAGCGCGGTCAGCAGCGTCGGCAACAGATCGATGCTTTGCACGGGTTCGGCAATGCGCCGCCCGCCGAGGCTACCTGGCGCGGAGATAATCAGCGGTACTCGCACTTGCTCTTCGTACACGCTGGTCCCGTGATAGTGCCCGCCATGCTCGCCGAACTCCTCACCGTGGTCCGCGGTCAGGATCACGACGGCGTTCGGTCGCCGCGCTCGAAACGCCTTGACCAGTTCGCCCACGGTCTCGTCCGCGAAGCGCACCTCGGAGTCGTAGCGGTCGAGATCTCGATCGCCGAAGGCAAATTCCGGGTGATTTTCGTACGGCTCATGCGGCGCAAATAGATGCACCCAAGTAAACAAGCGCTTGTCGTCTGGCGCCGTCGCAAGATACGTCTCGAGCTGCTGGACGCGGCGCGCGCCTTCGGTGAATTCGACCCAGCGATATTCGAAGCCGAGGAATGTGTCGCGAAAGCTTTGAAAGCGGTCCGGATCGATGAAGAACACCGCCGGCGGGTAAAACGCGGCCGTGCGATAGCCGTACGTTCTGAACAGCCCGGCCCAGGTATCCGAATCCTGGGCGATCCCCTGCAAAAGCAGGGGGCGCATGTACTTTCCGGTCATCAGTGACGTGACCGAGTAGGACGTGTGCGGCGTTGGCGCGTAGGCGTGTTCGAAGAGCACCGCGTCCTTCGCCAGTGCGTCGATCCGCGGCGTGGTCGGTCGCGCGTAGCCATAGCTGCCCAAGTGATCGGCGCGCAGCGCGTCGATGCTGATGAGCAAGAAGTCGCGCTGGCGAAGATCGAGGGTGCGCCCGGTTTGCTCCGAAGAGGGGCTCAAACACGCGGCGTGCGCAGCGCGGTCGGCGGGACTGAGCGCGTCACAATCGACGGTGTCCTCCGCTGCCACCGGTACGACCAGGGTCGCCAGCTCCACCGCCCGACCGGCGAGCGGCGCGTGCTCACTGACCACGAGACGAAAGTTGTCGAAGCGCGAGAGCCGCTTGGCGCTGGGCAGCACGAGTAGCGTGGCCAGGAGCCAAACCCCGACCGTGCCTGCGGAATAGTAGCCACGCATTCCGGCGCGCCACGTGGCAGCGTCGCGCTCGGCTGACAGCACGCGGAGCAGCGCCTCGGCAGCCAACGGCGCTGACAACAAGACCCAAGCGGCTAGTCCCCAATGAAATGCCGGGTACAGCCGAACCAAGATCAGCCGGTTGGCAAGCTCCGCAACGAGAACGCCAATTGCCACGAGCCCAACGCACCACCACGGGCGCTGACGTTCGAGCCGCGCCAGAGCGGGTGCTGCGGCCCACACCAATGCCCCGACGAGCGCGCCCACGATCATCGCGAAACCGCCCCGTTGGCCCAATGTTGCGAGGTGACGCCCTCCCCCAACCCCAAATCCCAATACCGCGCCCGCAGCGACACCGAACGCGCCAAGCAGCGCTCGCACGGCTCGGGTCTCAGACAGCTGGACGAGCCAAGCCACGAAGGCGCCGAGCGATGCGCAGGCTGCAGCAGCGCTCAACAAGGGGGGGCTCAGCCAGAGCAGCCCATATTGGACCTCCCAGACGCTGGTCAGCTCGCGCGACGCGCCGAGTAGGGCGATCGCCAGTTCAACGGCCGTGACGGCCCATACCGCCCAGCACGCGCGCGCGAAACGTGCGAGCGACGGTCCGCCCGCGATCTTCGAAAACGTCACTTCAGCGGAACTCGATACTGCCGATTTCGTAGCGGCGCGTTCCGCCGGGGAGGGTCACCACGATTTCATCGCCGGTCGACTTGCCGATCAGCGCACGGGCCAGCGGCGCGGTGACCGAGATCGTGCCGTTCTTCAGATCTGCTTCATCCGCTCCTACGATCTGATACGTGCTCTCTTCTTCCGTATCGAGATTGGTGAGCAGGACGAAGGCCCCAAAGCGCACGCGATCTCCAGAAAATTTGGAGGGATCGATGACTTCAGCACGCGACAGCTTGTCTTCGATGTCCTTGATTCGGGCCTCGTTCAAGCCCTGCTGCTCTTTGGCCGCGTGATACTCGGCGTTCTCTTTGAGATCGCCGTGTTCGCGCGCAACGCCAATCGCGCGCGAGATTTTCGGTCGCTCTTCCTTCAGACGAACGAGTTCGTCGCGCAGCTTCTGCGCGCCAGCGGGGGTCATCGGGACGGGTTCGTTCATCTTGCCTCGGCGGGCATCTTTACCCGTTGTCTCGGGAGGCGCTAGTCTTGTCTTGAGCCCAGGAAGCGACAGGATGCGGCGGAGCCGTGCCTGCTCTGCAGAAAAGCGGCCAAATTAGCGCCTGTCAACTTGCGCCCGAAACGGAACGCCGCTAGCAGAGGCCTCGAACATGCGGAAAACGACGGCGAGCACGCGCGGGTCGAAGCTTTCGAGCCTTTGGCGCGGAATTTTAGGCTTCGCGCTGTTGAGCCCCGGCCTGATCGGGTGCGAACAGCAATACCGTCCGGTCTCGGCCATCGACTATTCGGAAAAGGCCAAGCGCGACTACGAAGCCGCGATGGACGATTTCGACTCCAAGAACTGGGAGGCGGCGCGCCAAAAGCTGGCCGAGGTCAAGCGCAACTACGGCTACAGCCGCTATGCGCGCCTCGCCGAGCTGCGCCTGGCAGACGCGGACTACGAGCAAGACAAGTTCGCCGAGGCGACCGCGGGCTACAAAGCGTTCGTTCATGATTATCCGAACGATCCGGAGATCCCATACGCCCGCTACCGCGTGACGATGACTCAGTATGACGCGGTGAGCGCGTCGTTTCTGCTGCCGCCGCTCGAAGAACGCGACCTGGCCTACGTGAATGACGCGCACGCGAGCATCCGCGCGTTCTTGAACGACTACCCGAACAGCGAGCATGCGCCGCAGCTCGCGTACATGCAATCGGTCGTCACCGGGCTGCTCGCGCGTCACGAGCTGTACGTGGCGCGCTTTTACCTCGGTCGCGACAAGTTTCCGGCTGCGATCGCGCGCATTCAGTACTCGCTGCGCAGCTATCCCAATTCGGGTTTGGAACCAGAGGGGCTCGTGATGTTGGCTGAGGTGTACCTGAAGACCAAGGAGCGTGAAAAGGCGCGCTCCGTGCTGGAACTCGTGCTCACGCGCTACCCCACGAGCCCGTTCGTGGTGCCAGCAAAACGCTATCTGGATCGCTTGGCCGCCTTGTCGACGCAGGGTTGAAGATGGCGGACCCCTCACCGCTCAGTACCGTTCCTCCCACCGTGCTCGTCGTCGACGACGAGAAGAACATCCGCCGCACCTTGGAGATGGTGCTCACCGGTGAAGGCTACCGTGTGCTGGAGGCCGAGTCCGGCGAGAAAGCGCTGGAGGCGCTCGGTAATCCACACGAGCCGGTCGACGTTGCGATCTTCGATCTGAAGCTGCCCGGCATGAGCGGCCTCGACGCGCTGCAGCGCCTGCGCAGTGACGACGCGACCCGCGATCTACCGGTGATTGTCGTCAGCGGACACGCGACGGTTCACGACGCAGTCGCCGCGATCAAGCTCGGTGCGACGGATTTCTTCGAGAAGCCACTGAACCGCGAACGCGTGCTCGTCAGCGTGCGTAATTCGATCCGCACCGCGCGTTTGAATCGCACGGTCGAGCAGCTACGCGTAGAGCTCGAAGCGCGCTACGAGATGATTGGCACCAGCGCGCCAATCCAAAAGCTATTTCAGGACGTCGACAAAGTCGCGCCGACCAAGGCCAACGTGCTCATCACCGGCGAAAGCGGCACGGGCAAGGAGCTCGTCAGCCGCGCCATTCACCGGCTGAGCCCGCGCCGGGACGCGCCGTTCGTGAAAGTGAACTGCGCGGCGATCCCGCGTGAGCTGATCGAAAGCGAGCTGTTCGGCCACGAAAAAGGCTCATTTACCGGCGCACAAGCGCGCAAGCGCGGCTTCTTCGAACAAGCGCACGGCGGCACGCTGTTCTTGGACGAGATCGGCGACATGGATCTGACCGCGCAGGCCAAGGTGCTACGCGCGCTCCAGAACGGAGAGGTCGTGCGCGTCGGCTCGGAACACGTGATCAACGTCGACGTGCGCGTGCTGGCTGCGACGAACAAAGATCTCGCGAAAGCCGTGCAAGCCGGGACGTTCCGCGAGGATCTGTTCTTTCGCCTGGACGTGTTTCCGATCCGCGTGCCGGCGCTGCGCGAACGCAAGGTCGACATCGCGACCTTGGCCGAAGCATTCGTCTCCGGCTTTTGTAAGGACAACGGCCTGCGCTCGAAGCGCATCGACCCCAGTGTATTCGACGCGCTTTCGCGCCGAAAATGGCCCGGAAACGTGCGTGAGCTCAAGAACGTGGTCGAGCGCGCCGCGATCTTGTCCAGCGACGTGATCACGATCGCCGACCTGCCCGAAGACCCACACGATAGCCCGTTCGACGACGAAGCCGAAGACGCAGGCGCAGCCGCGGCGAGCACGCACGACAGCATTCCCGACGCCGAGAGCACGCCCCTGCCGCAGGCCTCGTCCGATCGCCTCACCCTGCGTGAGTACCGCGAGGCCACGGAACGTGCGTACATCATCGAGACATTGAAGGCGCTCGATTGGAACATTTCCAAGGCGGCCATCGTGCTCGGTGTGGAGCGCACCAATTTGCACAAGAAGGTGCGCAGCTACGGCATCAAGCGCGGCGAGGGATGAGGTTTCGCGGTGGCTCACCCGCGCGCGTCGACGTCGGCGCTCTGAGCGCCAAAGCGCCCGAGCCGATCTGCATTTCGGGGCGTGCGCCCGGCGTGCTTGCCTTCCACGGGTTCGGGGGCACGACGCGGGAGATCGAGCTCGCAGCAACCGTCGCCGGTGAGCTTGGACTCTCGGCCCTCGCTCGCACCCTGCCCGGTCACGGCAGTCACGCTAAGGATCTGGCTCGAACACGCTTCGTCGATTGGGTGGCAGGAGCCGAGAGCGCGTACCAGGAACTCGCCGCGCACGGCCCGGTGATCGCTGCCGGTCTATCGATGGGCTCGCTGCTCGCGGCCGAGCTCGCGATCCAACATCCTGATCGAGTGCGTGGGTTGGTGCTGCTCGCCAACGCGGCCTGGCTTCGTCCGCCACTCGAGTTCGCGCTGCGCGCAGGCGCTTTGCTGCGTCTACCTGATTTCATGATGAAAAAGGGTGGTTCCGACATCTCCGATCCGGAGGCGCGGCGGAGCCAAGTTGCGTACAACGCCGATCCCGTGCACGCGGCGATGGATCTCGAACGCTCGGCGCGCGCACTCCGCGAACGATTGAAGCAGGTCCGTTGTCCAACGCTGATCTTGCACGGCGCGCGCGACCGCGTGTGCCCAGTGGACAACGCGTGGCGCGTGGCACGACTGCTCGGCACGCGTGACGTGCGCGTCGTGATCTTGCCGCGCTCCCAGCACATCATCACGCGCGACGTCGAGCGGCGCGACGTCGCCCGCGAATTGCGCGAGTTCTACACGCGCATCGCCGCTCAGACGCCGGTCGAACCGTAGCCGCCCGCGCCCCGCGCGGTTTCGTCGAGCGCGGTCACCAGTTCGAGCTCTGCCTGTACCACCGGGCAGATCACGAGCTGCGCGATCCGCGACAGCGGCTCGATTATGAACGGTTCCTGCCCGAGGTTGATCAAGAGCACTTGCACCATGCCGCGATAGTCCGCGTCGATCGTGCCCGGCGAATTGACGATGCCGATGCCGTTCTTCAACGCGAGGCCGGAGCGCGGCCGCACCTGACCCTCGTAGCCATCAGGTATGGCAAAGGCGAGCCCGGTTGGCACGAGGACCCGCGCCCCGGGCTCGAGACGTCGCGGTTCTGCGAGCGCCGCGCACAAGTCCAACCCCGCGGCGCGTTCCGTTTGATACGCAGGAAGCGGCACATCCACGGGACCAACCTTTTGTACGCGAAGCGGGAGGCGCAGCGAGCTCATGCGCCGGGAGATCGCTCGAACCCGAGCGCGCGTCGAGCTATTTCAACACGTCCGAGACCGCGATGGATACGTCACTGAATGCCAGCAGTTGAATCGCTTGGCCGCGTTCATAACGAGCCGTGTGCGCGTAGCTCGCGCCTTCGGGGTGGCGGTAAACTTCGACGTAGCGCTCGACTAAATTGACGACCCAGTACTCCTGCACTCCGCAACTGGCGTACATGCGCAGCTTCCGACCGCGATCCTTAGCGAGCGAAGAATCCGCCACTTCCACGATCAGGTACGCCTCACCCGGATGCTCCGCGAGGTAGTCGCCACGCCGCGTGACGATAAAGTCCGGCTCGGGCTCGGATAGCTCAGATGCTGCGAACGGCGACTGGCAACGCACGACGGCACGCTCGTGCAAAGCGAGAATGAGCAACTCGTTCAAGTGCTGAACAGCAGAAGCGTGCGGAGTGCCGGTCGGACTCATGGCGACCAGCTCGCCGTCGAGGAGCTCGATTTTTTCGTCCTCGAACGCACCCAACGCGATGAGCTGGTCGTACTCCACGCGCCGCAGTGGGCGAATAACGTCAGCGTTTGCGCTAGCCATGGGCGTTTCTCCTGCGGGAATTTAGCACGCACTCCTCCCCATCGGCACCGCGCCGCCGCCAGTTGCCGAAAAACTCCTTGAGCGCTCTCAAGCCACGCTGGCGCGCGAGCGGATTCGGTGCCGCTCGAAGATCACGTCGGCCATCTCGCTCAGCTTCTGCGCTTCGCGCTGGATGTCGGCGTTGTGCCGATAGTGGTTCGACGAAAAGACGTAGCTGGAGAAAGCCTGATAGCTGCGCGCCACCTCCAGCTCATTACCGATCTCTTTGCAGATCGCGATCGAGCGCATGAAGTAATCGACCGCCTTCACTTCGTGACCTTCGCCCCACGCGCCCGCGCCCGTCACTTCACCGAGAGTGCGCAGCGCAACCGCCAAGTGCGGTTTACTGCGCACTTGGCCGAACAGATCGACCGCGCGTTTGATCAGGTCGCGCGCCTTCTTCAGCTCGCGTTGCTCCAAATAGGTCTTAGCGAGCGCGCGCTTGGCCTCCGCCAAATGCAGCTTGTCGCCGAGCTCGTCGCACAGCTCCTCGGCTTGCGTCAGGTACGCGACGGCTTCGTCACTGTGGCCCATACGCTGGTGAGTCACGCCGATGCTGGTCAGCACGGCGGCGATGCGGTTGTGCTCGCCGACGTCCTTGGCGAGCGTGTGTGCCTCGGTGAAGAGGCGTAGCGCCTTTTCGTGTTCGCCCTGATCGAGCGCGAGATGCCCGAGGTCATTCATGCTTTCGACGCTACCGAGCGGGTCGTCGAGCTCGCGGCGGATCTTGAGCGCGGCTTCCAGCGCTTCGCGCGCCTGCGCTTGCTGCCCGTGGTCGCGCCAAACCAAGCCAATATTGTTCAAGCTGAGCGCGATCGAGCGGCCATCGCCGTGCTCCTTGCGCATGTCCAGGGCTTTTTTCAGCTCTTCCAGCGCGGCCTCGTACTCACCGCGCATCCACAGCAACTTGCCGATGTCGTCGTGGCTTGCCGCGACTCCGCGCGTGTCGTTCACGTTTTCGAACAGCGCCAGGGCCGTCTCGAGGTGATCGCGCGCGAGGTCCAGCGAACCGGTGTCGCGATACACGCGCCCGATGCGGTTGTGCGCCGCGCCGCCCTTGGCCCGCAACCCGAGTCGAAAGGCGATCGCGTGCATTTCGCGAAATGCCGCGAGCGCTTCATCCGTCTTGCCCAGCAGCAGCAGCACGTCGCCGTGGTTGTGGAGCGCGTCGATGCGCCGCCGCGCGTCGTCATCGGCCAAGAGCTCGAGGCCTTTTTGGTAATAGTCGTGCGCTTTTTTGGCTGCGTATTGGTGGCGCGCGATGTTTCCGGCGTCCAAATACGTGAAGGCGGCGCGCGTCAACGAGCCCCCGTGCTCCAGATGCCGAGCCAGCATCGCCACGTACTCCTCCTGGCTACGCAACGTCTCCTTCTGCGCGAGCCAATCGGCGATCGAGCCGTGGTATCGGCGCAAGGTCGCCGGCGCGGTGAGCTGCGCGATTCGCTCACGCTCGAGGTTGTGCTTGAAGATGTACTCTTTCTCGCCGCTGAACGCCGAGTCGGGGACATTCAGCACGTAGTCTCGCTGCACCAAGGCGACCAGCAGCTTCTCCACGTCCTGAACGTCGGTGGTCGCGGCGACCTCCCAATATTCCGGCGCTTTGCGATCCAATCGCCCGAGCGCGACCAGCCCTCCGAGCCAGAAGACGCTGCCCATCGCGGCTGCCTGCTCGAGCAGCCGTCGATCGCGGGCCGACAGTGCCGCGATCCGCGCCGCGACCGCGTCGGCTACGGTCAACGGCAGTTTGGCGTTCGCCAAGCGATCGAGATCGATCTGCCAAGCGCCGTCGTGATCGCGCAGCACGCCCGAATCGAAGAAGATCCGGACCATGTGGTGGAGCAGGCCGGGCGTACCACCGGCCAGACCAACGCCGGCATCGATCAGTCGCGGCGCGCTGCCCCCCTGGCAGCGGCTCAGGAGCGCCGCCATGATCTCCGACGACTCGTGTGCCGTGACGGCGCCGAGTTCGACGAGCTCGTGCCGTGCGCCGCCGATCTCACGCCAGCCCTCGTGGCGCGCCATGAACTCCGGTCGCGCCAGGCAAACGATCACGATCGCCCCTTTGAGGTTTTCGATCAGGTAACGCAAAAGCTCGATCGAATCCTCATCGGCCGCGTGCAGATCTTCACACACCAAGCAGAGTGGTCCGCGCTCCGCGTCGCTCTCGACGAAGCTGCGCAGGATGGCGCGACGCATGAGTCGAGCTTGAGAAGGATCATCGGCTACCGCACGAGTCAGCGGACTCTCGGCAAACGGCAAGTTCATCAGCTCGCCGAGGAAATAGCTCACATCGCCGACGCGCCGGTCCTCGAGCACCAACGCTAGTTCATCGCGCACCTTGGTGCTGGCCGCGTTGCGGTCCGCCCCATCGGCGACACCGAAACGGGCGCGCAAGAGTCGCTCGAAGAGTCCGTACGCAAGCCGCTCGGAACGGGGAACGCCCCAGAACGCGCGCAGCGGCTGCTCGCCGGGCGCGCGAGTTCGCAGGTACTCATCGACGAGGCGCGTCTTGCCCATCCCGGCAGGACCGATCACGGTGACGGCGCGGGCTTCACCGTCGCTCAGAACGCGCTCGAAAATTCCGTCCAACCGACGCCGCTCGGCGTCACGGCCGATGAGTGGAGCTCGCAGATCGAGGACGGCCGGGGGAGGCCCTTGAGTCATGGGACCGGGATTTCGCCTGATTTTGCCCACATTCTCAAGAGGACACCCACATTGTCGATGGCTGCTCGGTTGAATCCTCGTCAAATGCCGCAGAGCGGTATAAAAAAAGCGTGACGACCGAGTTGCACGCGGGCCTCGCTTGTTAGAGGCTCGGCGCCCATCCGTCTGCTAGGTTTCGAAATTACCGTGGCACTGCCCGAACGCACCCCCCCACAGTCGACCAGCTCCGAGAAGCGCTCGGTCGGTCAAGGTCTCTTCCGCAAATGCACCGGCTGCGGTGTCGTCAACACCGTCGAGGACCTGTCCTCGCGGTTTCACGTCTGTCCATCGTGTGGCTACCACCACCCGATGAGCAGCGCGGATTGGCGACGCTTGCTGCTGGACGGCGCACAACTCGATCGCTGGGATGAGCATTTGCAGCCCTGCGACCCGCTCGAGTTCGAGGACGGCAAACGATACGTCGATCGCATCAGCCGCGCGCAGGCGATGACCGGTGCCACCGAGGCGGTCGAGATTGGACGCGCGCGCTTGGCTGACATCCCGATCGCCTACGGCGCGTACAACTTCGCGTTCATGGGCGGTAGCATGGGTTCAGTGGTCGGCGAGCGTGTCACGCGCCTGTTCGAGCGCGCAACCTCCGAGCGGCTGCCGGTCGTGCTGCTCCACGCCTCCGGCGGCGCCCGCATGCAAGAAGGCATTCTGAGCCTGATGCAGATGGCCAAAACCATGAGCGCACTCGGCCGCTTCCGCAGCGTCAATAAGCCGTACATCAGCGTGCTCTTGCAGCCGACGACCGGCGGAGTCGCTGCGAGCACCGCCTTTTTGGGCGACATCAACCTGGCCGAGCCGAATGCCACGATCGGCTTCGCCGGCGCGCGCGTGATCGAGAGCACCATCAACGCCAAGCTGCCACCGGGCTTCCAGCGTTCCGAATTCTTGATCGATCACGGCATGGTCGACACCATTGCGCCGCGTGGCGAAATGAAAGAGCGTTTGCGCTCGCTCCTTTCGCACCTCGGTGGTGAGGTTAAGTGACGGATCTGAAGTCGACGCTCGAGCGCCTCTATCGCTTGGTCCCGCTCGGTAGGAAGCTGGGGCTTTCGCGGATGCAAGCCGCGTGCGCTGCGTTCGGCAACCCGCAGCTCGCGTTCCCGACCGTGCACGTCGCGGGCACCAACGGCAAAGGCACCGTTACCGCCTTCGTTTCCTCGATCGCGCGGGCCAACGGCTCGAAAGTGGGCGTCTACACCTCGCCCCATTTGATGCGCTTCGCCGAGCGCATCAATATTGGCGGTCAGCCCATCAGCGATGACCTGTTGGTGGATCTGCTGAATCGGGTGATGGACCGCGCGCCCGACCTCACGTTCTTCGAAGTCGCAACGCTGACCGCCTTCTTGGCCTTCCAGGAGGCGAAAATCGATCTGGGCGTGATCGAGGTCGGGCTCGGCGGTCGCTTGGACGCGACCAACGTTTTGCCGCCCCCGCAGGTCGCGGCGATCACACGCATCGCGTACGATCACATGGCCGAGCTGGGTGACAGCCTGGGCCAGATCGCCGGCGAAAAGGCCGGCATCATCAAGCGCGGCTCCAAGGTGGTGCTCGGCAAACTGCACCCCGAAGCGCGCGCCGTGATCGAGGCCAAGGCGGCAGAAGTCGGCGCGACGATTGTCGAGCTGGCGAGCCCTGAGCCAATCGCCGGTGCGCCCCTCGCCTACCCACGCGTCGCGCTGGTCGGTTCGAACCTGGCCGTGGCAGTAACGGTCGCGCGCGAGCTCGGTATTTCGCCGGAGGTGATGGCTCAAGGCATCGAGCAAACCACTTGGCCTGGTCGCAACGAGCTGCTTCACCGAAGTGGTCAAGAGCTCACCTTGCTCGACTGTGCCCACAATCCCGACGGCGCGGTCGCGCTGTCGCACGCGCTCGACCCGAGCGTGCTGGGCGATATCGAGTCGCGCAAAGAAATCGCGCTCGTGTTCGGCGCGCTCAGCACCAAGAACTGGCGCGCGATGTTGCGCCGTTTGGAAACCGTGGCGGGCCATCGCGTGTACGTGGCGCCCCCCGTCAGCAAGGGCGTCGATCCGCAGGAAATCGCCGCCTTCGTGCCGGGTGAAGTGGCGAACTCGGTGGCTGAAGCCCTGTCACGGGCGCGCGCGCTGGTCGGTCCGCGCGGGGTCGTGGTCGTGACTGGGTCGATCTTCTTGGTCGGCGCCGCGCGCGCGTTGCTCCTGAACTTGCCGACGGATCCCGCCGTCGCGCTCTAACTCTTGAGTGTTATTAGGTCGAGAAGATGACCGAGCGTAAGCTTTTCGGCACCGACGGCATCCGCGGTCGTGCCAACGCCGAACCGATGACGCCCGAGCTCGCCCTGCGGCTCGGCCGCGCGATCGCCCTGGTGTCTCGCCGCGGCAAAACGCGCGCGCCGCGGATCGTGATCGGCAAGGACACGCGGCTCAGCGGCTACATGCTGGAGACCGCGCTCTCCGCCGGAATTTGCGCCATGGGCGGGCGCGTCATGCTGTCGGGCCCGATCCCGACCCCGGCCATCGCCAACCTGACGCAGAGCATGCGCGCCGACGCGGGCGTGGTGATCAGCGCGAGCCACAACCCATTTGCCGACAACGGCATCAAGATCTTCGGCCCGTACGGCTTCAAGCTGCCCGACAAAGAAGAGATGGCCATCGAAGCGCTGCTCGAGAACTCGAAGCTCGATAGCCAAGGCAAAACCGGCGCCGGCATCGGCCGCGCCGAGCGCTTCGACCACGCCATCGGTCGCTACATCGTGTACGCGAAGAGCACCTTTCCGAAGGAGCTCGCGCTCGACGGCCTGAAGATCGTGGTCGATGCCGCGCACGGCGCAGCTTACCGCGTCGCGCCCGCGGTGTTCGCCGAGCTGGGCGCGGACGTGGTGCAACTCGGCTGCCGACCGAACGGCGTCAATATCAACCGCAACTGCGGCGCGCTCCACCCCGAACACGTCGCGCACGAGGTGAAGCGTCACGGCGCGCACGTCGGCGTCGCGCTCGACGGCGACGCCGACCGCGTGATCTTCGTCGATGAGAACGCGCAGATCGTCGATGGCGATGCGATCATGGCGCTGTGCGCCACGCGCATGATCAAGCAAAAGCGGCTGCAAAAGAAGACGCTGATCACGACGATCATGAGCAACATGGGGCTCGATCGTGCGCTCGAGGCCGCGGGCGGCAAGACCAAGCGCACCAACGTCGGCGATCGCTACGTGGTGGAAGAAATGCGTCGCGGCGGCTACAATTTCGGCGGCGAACAGTCCGGCCACCTGATCTTTCTCGACCACGCCACGACTGGCGACGGCACGGTTGCGGCGCTGCAGGTGATCGCGATCATGCTCCAAGAGTCGAAGCCGCTCAGCGAGCTTTCGCAAGTCATGAAGCGCGTCCCGCAAGTGCTGGAGAGCGTGAAGCTGCCCGCTCGCAAACCGCTCTCGGAAATGCCCGAACTCGGCAAGCGCATCGTGCTCGCCGAAAAGAAGCTGGGCAAAAATGGCCGCGTCGTGGTGCGCTGGAGCGGCACCGAGGCCAAGCTCAGGCTGATGGTCGAAGGCCCCGATCCGGTCACGCTCAAGACGATGGTTGCTGAGATGACCGACGCCGCGAAGAAGGATCTGGCCCAAGTCGGCTGAGCCACAGGATTGAGCGCGAGCGCCCGTGCAAACTTCGTGGTGTTCGAGCTTGCGGCGGCGATGGTTGCTGGCGCTGGTCGCGCTCGCCGCGCTTTGGCACGGGCAATGGTACGACTTCTTCTGTGACGACGCGTTCATCGCGCTGCGCTACGCGAAGAACCTGAGCGAGCATCACGAGCTGGCCTACAACTTGGGGCAGCGCGTGGAGGGCTTCACCAGCCCACTCTGGGTGCTGTTGATTGCGGCGGCGGGTTCGCTCGGAGCACCGCTCGTGGCCGCGACGCACGTCTTGGGTGGCATTGCGGCATTGTTGGCGCTGTGGGCTACGAGTCGATTCTGGGACGAGCTCGAGCCAGGAGCTCCTTGGCTTGCGCTGGTGCCAGGGGTTGCGCTGGCCATGTCCGCGCCGTTTGCGGCGTGGACGTTCGGGGGCTTGGAGACACCGTTGTTCGTCGCCCTCTTTACGCTCGGACTCGCGGAGATCGCGCGCGCCGTGCGCGTTGGGGATGTGCAAAGTGGTTTGCGCGCGGGGCTCGCGGTAGCGCTCGGCACCTGCTGCCGGCCCGAGGGGGCGACGCTGATCGCGCTGGGGAGCGTGGCGCTGGGTTTGCCGGGAGCGACCCGTTCCGCGACGCGCTGGCAGCGATACTTCGCTTGGCTCGCGCCGATCGCCTGCTTGGTCGGCGGCTACGAGCTGTTTCGCTTGGCGTACTACGGCTACCCGTTGCCGAATACGTTCTACGTGAAGACCTCCGGCGAAGGGTTGTGGCAACGCGGCGTGAGCTATCTCAGCTTCGCGGCGACGGAGTTCGGTTGGCCACTGGTTCTGGCTTGTTCGATGTCACTCGGCTACCTCGTGCTTCCGCGGCCACGCGACGCTCATCGGACGCGAGCCGAGCGCGTGCTCCTGATTTGCACGAGCTTCGCTGCCGCGATTCATCTGCTGTACGTGGCGCGTGTCGGTGGGGATTTTCTCGATCTCTATCGCTTCTTGGCCGTGTTACTGCCGGCCGCTTTCTGTTGCCTGACCAGCGCCGCTCGCCGTCTCTTCAGCGAGTTCGAAGGGGCGGCGCGCGTCACCGTGCTGGGAGCCGCTACCTGTCTAGCGGTGGCCCACGGATGGAATCAGTACGCGCTAGCAGCGCGAGCCACTCGAGTCGCCGAAAGCACGCGGGCAGCGCTGCATCTGGAGCCGCTCGGTTGGACACGTTTGTATGCGCGACGCTGGCAAGGGATTGGCAGCTGGCTCGCCAAAGTGCGGGTTGCGGGCGACACGACCGCCGTGGGCGCAGCCGGTGCCCTGCCCTTCTACTCCGACCTGCCAAACCTCGACTTGTTTGGGCTGAACGACTTGGAAATCGCGCGCCACGGCCGGGTGATCGGCAATCGCCCCGGTCATCAACGCTTCGCCACGATGGACTACCTGCTCGCCCAGAAGCCGACGTTCATCTTCATGAACCCCGAGTCGACGCCGCCGACTTCTGGTCGCTTGCGCTACGATCACTATTGGACGAGCCAGGGCTACCTGCCGCTCGAGATCCGAGTCGATCGCGAACTGTGCGGCTGCGCCGAGCCGTTTTATCACCAGTTTTGGGTTCGTCGCGGTCGCGCGGACTCACTGCGCGGCCGCGACGACGTCGTAGTCGGAAGCGTGTTGCGCTAGCGGATCGCCGCGTAGAAACACAGCTCCAGTTCGCGACTGTCCGCGCCGAAAATTTCGATCCGAACTTCGTGCGTCGAGCCTCGGAATTGTGTCGTCGAGAGTTGAAACGGTTGCCAACCGGATTCCGGCAAATGGGCGTGCGACCCAATGGGCATGCCGTCGATCGCAAACGAAACCGTGACCGCGGGCCAACCGTGATCGCGGAACCTGAAATACGGAAACCCGATGTAGCCGTACAGCTGATCGTCGATCGGAACCTGGCTGAAGTTTAGCGTCAGCGTTTCACCGGGCGCGGGATTGGCCCACAGACAACGCCGCGCGCGATCGTGCTGATCCTCGATGATCGTCGGACCGACGAAGTTGCCCTCGTTTGGCCCGCACGCGAAGCGCTGCCGCGGCAAGGCCGGTCGCGACAAGAGGCCGCTCGAGGATGAAGGCGGGCGCGTGCCGAAGCGACAAGGCGTGATGGCGCCGTCGGCATCGCGCTGAGAGACGCTCAACTCGCGCGGAGTCGCGTGGTCGTTGAGCACGAAGTGCGCGGGGTTGAAGCCGGGATTGGTACGCGTGCGGAGCGTGAATTTGCCGACGCTTCGCTCGGCGATCACGGGCCAAGAAGCGAGTAACGGATTCGTGTTGCCCAACGCCGCGACCTCGATGGCGCGCGGGTACCCGGCCTCGTCGGGGCGAGCCACGTCGACGATCGGCATGAGAGTATCGGTCAATGCGTTGCGAGCGAGCGGCTCGGCCCAGTCGGGCGCAATCACGATCAAATCGTGGTCGCGTTTCAGCGCGCGCACTTCCGAGGCGAGCGCTCGCCATTCGTCGACTTGTGGGAAGCGCTTCGAGAAAAAGACGTTCGCGCCGAACTCGAACAGACCCAAGAGCGGGATGCCGAGCCACAGGTATTTCGCGTGGCCCGTCAGGGTTCGAATGCGCATCGAGCTGAGAGTGAAACCAGGGTTTGCTGCGACGACAAGAGCGATGGCGCGTCATGCGGCGGGCACACGGCCGCGGAGCGAGTTGCGATGCTGGCTCGAGATCGCCCCAACAAAAATCAAAACGGCGGTCTCGCGCCCGTTCGAGCGCGAAAACCGCCGCTTTTTCTAGGCGAAACTCAGCCTGCGGTCGCCGAGCCGCTGGCCGACGCGCTGGCCTTCACGGACACGTTGATCTGCACCGAGGCATCGGCTTGCGCCTTGAGCGAGGAAGCGAAGCACGCGCCGACCTTGAGCGCTGCATCAGCATCCGAGGTCACCACGGCTTGAGCGCCCTCGAGCGAGGCCTTGACGCTGGCGACGACGCCCTCGAGCTTGCCCTTCATGCCGATGCTCACCTTGAGCAGGGCCGGGAGGTTCTTCTCGAGCGCGGCTTTGACCTTGGCGGCAGCAGCAGCATCGACCGCGGACTCGATCTTGGCCGTCACGACCGCCGGCTTGCACTCGGCCTTCGCGTTGACTTCAGCGTTGCAGTGCGCCTTGCACTCCGCGCTCATCTCCGGCGGCTTGACCTCGCCGCTGCACTTCGGCTCCTTGAATTCCGCGCTGCAGCTGCCGGAGCAGGTGCCTTTGCACTCGCCCTTGGCCTGCATCGTGCACGTCGCATTGCACTCGCCCTTGCACTCGGCCTTGCAGGTCGCATCGGCTTTGCCGGTGCACTTGCCGTCGCAGGTGCCCGCGCACTTGCCCTTGGTGTTCTTGCCGTCGCACTTGCCGTCGCAGGTGCCCTCGCACTTGCCGGAAATTTCGCCCGTGCATTCACCCTTGCAGGTGCCGCCACAGGTGCCTTCACACTTGGCGCCTGCTTCGACGTCACAGGTGCCTTCGCACTTGGCGTCACACTTGCCGCTCAGCTTGCCGCCTTCGCAGGTGACCTTG
>Ga0164241_10001885_pt1 | contig 24164 bp, 21 predicted proteins | sample OricomyardsoilBY_FD_108780 | JGI IMG/M metagenome (GOLD analysis project Ga0164241, IMG submission 108780) | Backyard soil microbial communities from Emeryville, California, USA - Original compost - Back yard soil (BY) | ecosystem: Environmental > Terrestrial > Soil > Unclassified | place: USA... | reverse complement strand
TCGGGCATCTTACTTACCCTAATAATGTAGAGATGAGTAACCTGACGGGCTACGCCGATACTGCGGGCAACGAATATGCTTTGGTGGGTACCAGCCAAGGGTTATCTATCGTTAACATTACCGACCCTACCAACCCTACCCAGTTGTTTATGGTGCCGGGTGCCACAGGGCAGGGCGGCGCATGGCGCGAGGTGCGCGAGTACAATGGCTATGCTTATGTAACTACCGAGCAAAACAGCGGCTTGCAAATAGTAAACCTGCATTACCTGCCCGATAGTGTAGCATACCACACGGTAACGCCGGGTAATATGCATACATCGCACACTATATTTATTGATGAGCACGGTATTGCCTATGTAAACGGTACCGACAAAGACCAACTTTTTTTAGACCTGAACGCTAACCCTTGGAACCCTACCCTATTGGGCAAATACAGCAATGCTTATGTGCACGATTGTTTTGTACGTAACGATACTATGTGGGCCGCCTGTATTAACGATGGGGTAACCAAAACTATTGATGTAACCAATAAGGCTAACGCCAATGTGCCCGCCAATACCTTGGCAAGCTGGGCTACCCCGCTCGATTTTAGCCACAATTGCTGGCTTAGCGACGACAGCAAATACCTGTTTACTACCGATGAAAAACCAAATAGCTACCTTACCTGCTACGATGTAACCGACCTGAACAACATTACCGAAACCGACCGCACACAGGTGGACCCGGGCAGCAACACCATAATACACAACACTTACTTTATGAATAACTATTGCATTACATCGTACTATACTTATGGTATAGCCATACACGATGTAACCCGCAAAAACAATTTGGTTGAAGTAGGTAATTACGATACATCGCCCAATTTTAGTGGTGATGGATTTAATGGCGCTTGGGGCGTGTGGCCTTATTTGCCATCGGGTAATATTATAGTAAGCGATATTGAAACAGGGCTTTGGATATTAAAACCTACCTACACCCGTGCCTGCTATTTAGAAGGCTTGGTGAAGGATTCGCTTTGCAATACGGTATTGAATAATGTAAAAATTGAAATACTAAGCAATAACGTAACCGACTATACCAATTTTTTGGGCAAGTACAGCACAGGCACACCCGATAGCGGCATTTATACTATCCGCTTTAGCAAAGCAGGTTACCAAACCCGCGATTATACAAATGTGCATTTAGTAAACGGCGTGCTAACTACCATTAATGCAGTATTAACCCCATCATCTACCGCTAAATTGACTATTAAAACCGTAGATGCTACTACGGGCGATAGCTTGCCGTTTGTAAGAATATTATTGAAAGATAATGCAGGCAATACTTATCAGGAAGTAGCAACCGATAACACCGGGCGCTATGCTTTTTGCGATTTTGTACAAGGCAGTTACGATGTATATGCAGGCCGTTGGGGCAAAGTTACCGCACACATTACAGCCAACATTACAACCAACGAAGATAGTATTACCATACCTGTTGCCGATGGCTACTACGACGATTTCATAATGGATTATGGCTGGACCATTAGTTCAACCGCTACCTCGGGCGACTGGGAGCGCGCTAACCCTATTGGTACCGATTATAATGGTGCAAACAGTAACCCCGAAGATGATGTAACTGCCGATTTTGGTACCGATTGCTACACTACCGGCAACAATGGCGGTGCAGCAGGCGATGATGATGTAGACGGCGGCTATACGCTGTTACGCTCGCCTTTGTTTGATGTACACACTTATAACGAGCCATACCTTAGCTATTACCGTTGGTTTTTTAACGATGGGGGCACAGGCACAGTGCCTAACGATTCGTTATTGGTTTACTTAAGCAATGGTATTGATACTGTGTTAATAGATACCGTTTCGGTAAACAGTGGCCCGCAAAGCCAATGGCTGTTTAAAAACAAAAGGGTGAAGGACTTTATTACCCCTACCGCTAACATGCGCATATTATTTAAAACTGCCGACTACGAACCCGGCCACTTAGTTGAGGCAGGTGTTGACCTGTTTAGCGTAGTTGATTCGATGCCAAACTTAGTAAACAGCATACCTAATATAGCTAACGTAGGTGTTAGGGCTTACCCTAACCCTTTTACCAATCAGCTAAACATAGCTATCGAAAACCTGAATACTACGGCTGAACTGCAAATGGTAAATACCTTTGGGCAAACGGTTTATAGCAGCCATTTAAATAGTGGTAACCAGTTAATACAGGTTAATAAAAACCTGGCTTCGGGCATTTACTACCTGCGCATAACCAATAATACAGGTACCCTTAACACCCTAAAAGTTGTAAAAACCGAGTAAGGCTAAAATTTTAAAATTAAAGCCCCTGCCCTAAGTAACAAACACAAAGGCAGGGCTTTTTATTTATAACACATTGATTATTAAACATTAGAGCTAATAAAAACTATCAATACCATACCAAATATGAAACTGGCAGGTAACTTATTGCAGTATTAATTAATAAGGTAACGTTAAGTAGCTTGTAGCCTTAAATTTAAGTATTATGCTTCGGGCTTTCTTTTTATCCCCATTCTTCTATATTTGCGTTCCCGTTTTAAGAAATAAATATTTTAAAAAATGCAGAATTTCAAAGGAGTAGTTAAGTTTTTCACCATTACTTTAGTAATTGTGTGCCTCATCCAGCTGTCGTTTACGTTTGTAGCACGCCACGTTGAAAGCAAAGCCAACGCAGTAGCTGAAGCTCGCGTATCAACCACAGCACCCGCTAACCTTAGCCCTGCCCAACAGGTGTTATGGAAAGACTCGGTAGAAACTGTGGCCAAAGTTTATTACCGTAACTACTTAGACTCGGTAGCTAACGAGCCGGTAATTAATGTACCGGTATTAAAAGAAATTTATACTTATAAATTTTGCCGCGAGCACGCCCTTAGCTTAGGCCTTGACCTAAAAGGCGGTATGAGCCTTATATTAGAGATTAAGGAAGATGATGTATTGCGCAAATTAGCCGGCAACACCAATAGCAAAACCTTTAACCAGGCTATTGAAAATGCCAACAAGGCTAAGGAAAACGACCAAAGCGACTACCTTACTATTTTCCAAAAAGAATTTGAAAAGGTAAACCCCGATGGCAAATTAGCTGCGGTATTTGCTTCGCTTGAAAGCTACCAAGGTAAAATAACCGTAAACTCAACCAACGACCAGGTTATTACTGTATTACGCAAAGACTTTGATGGCGCTATTAAAAATACATTCAATGTATTAAAAACCCGTATCGATCAATTTGGTGTTGCATCGCCAAACATTTCGTTACAGGAAAACACCGGCCGTATTATATTAGAATTACCGGGTGTAGAAGACCCTTCGCGTGTACGTAAATTATTACAACAAACTGCACAACTTGAATTTTGGGATACCTACGAAACCGAAGAAGTTATTAACTACTTAGGCGAAGCCAATACTACTTTACGTGCATTAAACGCAAAAGAAAAAGAAGGAACAGACAGTACTGCAACAGCTGCAGTTGATTCCGTATCTAACTTCTCGTTTACCAACGATTCGACTAATACTGCTAAGGTTGACAGCGGCAGTGCGGCGGCTGATTCGGCTAAAGCTAAGGCTAATGAAAACGTTAACCCCCTATGGGATGTACTGTACCCTAACATTGTTACCGAAGGCCAAAGCCAACGTAACGGCGATGGCCCCATGATAGGCCGTGCCTTAGGTAAAGATACTGCCCGTGTTAATGCTTTATTAGGCCGTGCTGAAGTAAAAAGCGTTTTTCCGCGCGATTTGAAATTATTATGGGGTGCCCGCCCTTTTGAAGGCACCAACGTATTTGGCCTTTACGCCATAAAGAAAAACCCAAGCAGCCCCGAAGCGCCACTAACAGGTGCCGCTATTACCGGTGCCGAGCAATCGTTCGACCAAACAGGTACACCTGAGGTTGACCTGATAATGAACGCCATTGGCGCAGGTAAATGGGAGAAAATGACCGATATAGCTGCCAGCGCAACTGTAAATGGTAAAGCTGTAAAAAAATGTATAGCTATTGTACTTGATGATAAAGTGTTTAGCGCACCGCGCGTGCAACAAAAAATATCGGGCGGCAGAAGTAACATTACAGGCATTAACAGCTTAGAAGAAGCCATTGACTTAGCTAACATATTAAAAAGCGGTAAGCTTGAAGCAGGCACGCAGATTATTGAAGAGCAGGTAGTAGGGCCATCATTAGGTAAAGAATCGATTAAAGCGGGCTTAATGTCGTTAGCTATCGGTTTCTTAGTAGTGTTCCTGTTTATGGTAATGTACTACAGCAAAAGCGGTGTTATTGCCAACTTAGCCATGCTATTGAACTTGTTTTTACTGGTATCGTTAATGGTATCGTTTGGTGCGGCGTTTACCCTGCCTTCAATGGCGGGTATAGTGCTTACCCTTGCCATGGCGGTTGATGCCAACGTAATTATTAACGAGCGTATACGCGAGGAAATAGGACGAGGCAAAGGCTTACGCTTAGCGGTTGAAGAAGGATACCAACACAGTTACAACGCTATTATTGACGGTAACTTAACTACCATGGTAGTAAGTATAGTGTTAATGATATTTGGTTTAGGCCCTATCCACGGTTTCGGTTTCGTTTTATTCTGGGGTATCCTTACATCGCTATTTACAGCGGTATTGGTATCGCACGTATTGTTCGATTCGGCATTTAAACGCAACATTAACATGAGCTTTGGCAACAAAGTAACCATGAACTTATTTAAAGGCACCAACTTCGATTTTATTGGCAAGCGTAAAATAACTTACGGTATATCGGTAGCATTATTTGTTATATCGCTTAGTTCGATATTCTTTTACGGTTTCGACTTAGGTGTTGATTTTAAAGGTGGCCGAAGCTACGTAGTACAGTTTGATAAGGATGTAAAAACCGAAGAGGTATCTAAATCGTTAGAAAAAACACTGGAGGCTGCACCACAGGTAAAAACTTATGGCAGCAACAATCAGTTGTCAATCACTACATCATATATGATTGACGCAAGTGGCCCCGCGATTGACAGTACTATAGAATCGAAACTATATGAAGGTTTAAAATCGCAATTTGCCGATGTTCCATCTTTTGAAAAATTCAGGACTAAAAACGTTAAGAGTTCAATAAAAATCGGCGCATCTATTGCCGATGATATTCGTAAAAGTGCATTCTTCGCGGTATTCTTTGGTTTAGCAGGTGTATTCTTCTACATCTTCGTACGTTTCCGTAAGTGGGAATATGCTACAGGCGCTATTATTGCCTTGATACATGACCCGGTTATTGTATTGGGTGCTTTCTCGTTACTACGCAAAGTAATGCCGTTTACGCTTGAAATTGACCAGAACATAGTAGCTGCGGTATTAACGCTAATTGGTTACTCGGTGAACGATACCGTGGTGGTATTTGACAGGATACGCGAGCACTTAGCCCAGCACCCTACACGTACACTTACTCAAAACGTAAACGATTCTATTAACTCAACATTAAGCCGTACTATTATGACCGTGTTTACCGTGTTCGTAGTATCGTTAATACTATTGTTATTCGGCGGTACATCTATCCGCGGTTTCTCGTTCGCATTAATTGTAGGTTTATTAATTGGTACTTACTCGTCAATATTTATAGCTTCGCCTATTATGGTTGACTTAATGAGCAGAAAAAAGAAAAGCTAATAAAAATTCATTAATAGATATTTATCTAAACGTCCCGCCTAATAAGCGGGACGTTTTTGTTTTACCCCTCCCTGCATTCACTTCGCTCATGCTTTCCCTCCCCTGAAATCAGGGGAGGGAGGTCTTTTCGACTGTCGCAAGACAGGAGAATTGACGGGTGGGGTTTATTGATTTCCCCCAATTTAAACTTACTTATTCTTTACCCCTCCCTGCATTCACTTCGCTCATGCTTTCCCTCCCCTGATTTCAGGGGAGGGAGGTCTTTTCGACTGTCGCAAGACAGGAGAATTGACGGGTGGGGTTTGTACCCCACGCAATAAAAAAACGGGGTGTCGCGTTACATCAATAACCCAAACCCCATAACATGAAAAATAGCTACGCCACCAAACCCTACAGCTATGTACCACATCCGTTGGCTGGCAGTTATTTTTATGCCTTTACTGCTACAAGCCTCAAAAACCGACACACTTACCTACGAGAAACAAGCAGGCAACTTCTCGCTGGGCGTACGCAACACTATTAGTGCATTTAACCACGGCGACTTAAAGGAAATAGGAACAGGTATTGGCGCCCATTACCGCATACAGGTTTTGGACCGTGTGAACACCGAGTGGTTTGCCGATTACCTGCCCGCCAACATACACAACAAAGCACACCGTACCGATTGGCATGTGGGCTGGAGCGTAATGTATTACCTGATAAACCCTCGTGGTTTTACCCGCAAGTTTACCCCTTACGTGGTAGCAGGGCATTGTTTCGATTTCACCTCTATACGCCTTAACGGGCCCGATGCACCTAAAGGCAAAAGCAGGTTTAGTAGCGCCGTGCAGGCAGGTGTGGGTTGCCACTATAACATAACGCCTAAGTTTGATATATCGCTTACCACACAATACATGCTGCACTTAGGTAAAGAGCTGCATGCGCACGAAGAGGAAGATGGCAGCATTGCCATTGAAGAGCACAAAAATGCCGGATGGGAAGGACACCTATTAATAAGCATAAGCTTTAACTATAAATTAGCGAAACTATGGAAAGCAAAAAAATAATAGTGCTGCATATACTATTGCTTACCATAGTGGTAGGCACACAGGCACAAAAACTACCTATATGGGTAGAACGCAAAGGCTGCGTACGTGCACAGGGCAACTTAGCAGGCGGCTATCTGTTTCAACAAAAACAGGGCGCAGCCTACCTTACCGGCGATATAGATTTGTTTGTAGATAACCGCGCATCGGTAACAGGTGCTATATGGGGTTCGTTTGCCACTACGCGCAAAAACCAAATAGGCATACGCGCCAACCACGCCGTGCTGTTTGGTATGAGTTACCACTTTGTAAAGAAGGGCCGTTTCGACCCCTACATAGGTTTTACGCCCGGCGTAGGTATGGTGCAGGCCAACTACCAAAATGGTGATGTAATAAGCACCAGTAAATTTGGCTTTACTCCCCTCCTTTCGGCGTCGTTGGGTTGCAACTATTACATAGGTTGGATATTTAACTTTTTTGTAAAAGTGCAGGGCGTTAGCGGGCAACTGTTAACCGATGTACCCAAACCCGTACGGGTTGATGAACTGAAAGTAACCGCAGGCTTAGGCTGGAACCTGCGCCTATGGAAACCCAAGCTGAAAACCATTAACGGGCAAAGGATATAAAGGCAATCGGGTTTTACTCCTCCCTGTCCGCCAAGGCGGACTTTCCCTCCCCTTTCCCGAAGCCTCGGGATCAGGCGAGGGAGGTCTTTTCGACTGTCGCAAGACAGGAGAATTGACGGGTGGGTCTGCACAAAACCAAATACCACCAAACAAAAAGAGGCGCAATATCTGCGCCTCTTTTTGTTTCTGTATTTATGCTAATCAATTTGTATTAAATCAGTGAATCTGTGGCAATAATACTGTTCCTACTTACCACTCACTATTACCTATTCACCACTTACTATTTGTTACCCATTATTCTTTTGGTAATCAGCCAAAAATTTCTCTAAGCCAATATCGGTAAGCGGATGGTTAAATAAACCTTTGATAGATGATAGCGGACAAGTAGCTATATCGGCACCAGCCTCGGCACATTTTAAAATGTGTAACGACGAGCGGATAGACGCCGCCAACACCTCGGTTTGGTAATCGTACACACGGTATATGTGCACTATTTGTTCAATCAGTTGCACGCCATCCCAGTTGCTGTCGTCAATACGGCCAATAAACGGCGATACCATAGTGGCACCGGCTTTAGCGGCTAACAATGCCTGCGCAGCCGAAAACACGAGGGTGCAATTGGTTTTAATACCATTATCGCTAAACCATTTTATGGCTTTTATACCTTCTTGTATCATAGGTACTTTTACAACGATATTGGGGTGCAGGGCAGCCAACTTTTTACCCTCTTCAATTATGCCGTTAAAATCGGTCGATATTACTTCGGCGCTAACGGGGCCGTCAACCATTTCGCAAATAGTAACGTAGTGTTTGGTAATATTGGCTTCGCCTTTTATACCTTCTTTAGCCATTAACGATGGATTAGTAGTAACCCCGTCTAAAATGCCCATAGCTTCAGCTTCCTTAATATCTTTCAGGTTCGCTGTGTCAATAAAAAATTTCATAACTATAATGTGTTTTGTGGTTTTAAATAGATGCTGTAAAGATTAAACTATAAGCTTAAACCCAGAGGTGAAATAATAAACAGATTGTTGACGACACGCCCCCTAAAGGTAGTAATACTTGGGTTAAGGGCATAAAAAAAGGGCAAGTTACTCATATCGCACCGCTACAACCGTCTACCTTTGCTCGGTTTCCCGCCTGGAGGATTAAACAGGAGCTGGTCGTATGAGACTCGCCCAGACCGCAAATATAAACACTTATCTATTAATGGCTAATAAGCCGCCTAAAAAATGTTTTATAGTTTGGCGAGTAGTAAGTGGTAAGTAGCAAGTAAGAGCGAGTGAATTAAAGGATATACATTGGATTACAGAATATCAAATTTTTGATCCCCATTATATTTAGTTGTTGCTTCTGTGTTATATCTTGTAGAAATCAATTCGGAATCGCTGTCTAAAACAGCGTTTACTTGGATTAAATTCAATTTTGCTGATTTAATATTGAAGAACTCACTAATTCCATAAACACTATCAGTCGAATATACATCATAGCCATTATGGTGAAAAAAATCTACGGTTTCTGTATTTGGCAATTTATCCGCTGGCTCATCCCCAACTGAAAATACAACAGGACAATTATCAATTCGCAATATATCTCTCCAAAATCCTTTCGATAAACTTCCCTTTGAACCATGGTGAGGAGCCTGTACCAAGCTAGCTGGCAAACTTATATGTTTAGCCAATCTACCATAACTCCTAATTGTTACATCGGACGTAAGCAGAATAGAATTTTTTCTATTATTAATAACAGCAAATGTTGCTAAACTGTTTAAATCGGCTTTTGTAGTTGTACGACCAGACCTCTTCTTAGATACAGCTTTAGGTAATTTAAAATAAACATTGGAATTAGGGGCAATGAAAGACAATGTCAAATCACTCCCTAATTTAATTTCTTCTACTTTATGGTGAACTTGAATTGTTTCTTCAAAACAGTCAAATACTTCATCAATCGTTTTAATAAAACGCTGCAATTCTATCTGTTCATTCATTGACATAAATATTTTCATAAAAACTTCCCCAAGAATTGGAGATAGTGTATATAAAAAATATTTTATGGTTATTTTATTATAACATTTAATCAGTAAGTCCGACATGCCTGAATAATGATCAATGTGTGGATGACTTATGAGTATGAATTCTATGCTAGAATAACCTTTTATTTCTATGTATTCTAATACAGCATTTCTGCCCTCATATAAATTACAATCAATTATTCCGATTTGACCTTTTCCATTTTCTTCCCATTCTATTATAATAGAATCCCCTTGACCAACTTTTTTAAAAGTAACTGAACCCACAAATTATTTCCCTTTAAATAGTTTACTATTTTTAAATAATTCGCTGAAATCTATTTTTGGAAAGTCATCGGAATTTGTCAACCTAGGATCATCTAAAATTTCTGAACTGGTTTCGTTACCACGCTCATAATACCTAATGAGAAACAATTTCCCCAATTTAAGTTCATACTCATCAAACCTAGATTTTCTATATGCTCGTTCTTGATAGCTTTTATTTTCCTTATCAATTAAAACCTCCAAAATGATTGTAGTGTCTAATATTTTGACTAAACGAGCAGAATAATTGCCTATATTTTTCCAAGCACTGAATTTAACATCAGGCCCAAAGGATGTATTTAACGCACGCGTGGTTACATCATTGAGATTGGCGTCCTTCTCTGACAAATTAATTTTAGATACTGATGGTGAAGATGTTTCATTAATATCAATACCTATCCCAAATGTCTCAACACCAGATTGCATTGAATTATGCAATGCCGATGACCAAAAACTTTGTTTAGGCAATTTATAAGAATCTCCCTCAATCCCGATAGTTGAAATATTATTCGACATTGTCTATTCTATTGAAGTCGTTTATCATTTTTTTTGAATCTGAATATAACTGCTTAAATTTTGATACAGTTGGATGTTTGTCTTTTCGACTTATCTCTAATCGACACATTAAACCGATACCAGTTTCCAAATCCTTATTAAATTCAGTGCGGAATGGCATTAATTCATGTCTAGCAATATCTTCTTTATAAAATCTTCCAAAATTAAATTTTACTTTATCATTATCCGCATCTTTTGAAAATTCATACCTAATATTAAAATCATCTAATATACCAAATGGATTATAAAGTTTAAAACGAGGATTATTTTCAAACTTAGCAATGTCTTCGCTTTCTTTTATATCGACAGCATGAAGTATTAATGTATGCTTAGCAATTCCAGCAAATGAACTAATAGATTTCATCTTATCGCAAATTTGCCAAAATATATCAAATATTGGGTGTGTAGCAACCATGTCGGAATCACCTTCGTAAAGAAAAATCACACCTTCTTTCCTAAAGTAAATTACTATTCCTTCATTTGGAAAAACAAGTCTAAACATTTCATCAAGCGTTTCATCATTATCAACCGCATATCTCATATCCTTAAAACTAAAATATGGAGCAACTATCTTTTGATACTCATGCCTAAAAGTCAACATATGATACGTGTCAACACTATATTGAAGGCGTCTAATTTTCATTTGATTTATTTGAATATTTTAAACTAATCCAATTGTTACAATGCAAACAATGGTTAACGTGAAACAATAAAAATGAATAATTATTAGCTAATTATGAAATTATTGAATCGTATTTTTACATCAATTAGCTATAATAGTATTTATCATATGGACCAAGATAATACTAAATATCAGTTTAAAGTTGCTTCATTTTATAAATAATCAGGATTTACGTTAAATTTATTTGCCATTAGTTGATTTTAGTAAATCTAATTAAACAGATTAAGTTATCCGTTGCTCCTCTATAGCTTACCCCTTCCCGAACATTAGTAAAATAAATTTGCATTCAGCCATATCCACGTTGTATCTTAGCATGTTTGGTGGGTCGTTCTTTATTTTACACTTTGTATTTCTCTACATTATTCTTCGCGCGGTAAAAATTTAGTTTGTATGGCCTGTCGGCTATCTGTTATCGCTAAAACGCCAAAGAACTCAAACAGATAATAAAGCGGACAAAAAGGGAGCATAACCCAAACATTCAGGGCACATAATAGCCACACTATACATGGTATTTTACCTATGGCAGCCCTGCTAATCAAGGTGTTACTTTTCGGCACCCTAAAAATTTAACCGCAAAACGGACATGGCAAATATTCACGTCACCCAAAGCGGACATTCCTAAACACAAAAGGAACATTTCACCGCGAAAAAGGAACATTTCACACACCAAAAAGGAACATTTTATACGTCAAAGCGGACATAAAAATCAGCTTTAAAAACAATCAAAATATTGATAATCAATAAATTACTATCTGCAAACAATTTAAAATGTATTTTTTCAAATTCTATCTCAATACTCCCCTACTGGTAAATTATAGCCTAACAACTATAAAAATGAGTATGGATAAAAAGGAAGCGATGGTTCCAAAAATTTTGTGATTTTCGCGCCTTACATAGCAGCCTAAGGTTTGCTGCTTATTATTAACCATTCAATAGTATATAACATGAGTTCACCGGTTCGCGATTTTATAACCCACCACTACCGCCACTTTAACGCAGCAGCTTTAATTGATGCCGCCAAAGGATACGAAACCCACTTAGCCGAAGGAGGCAAAATGATGATAACCCTTGCCGGTGCTATGAGTACCGCCGAGCTGGGCATATCGCTGGCCGAAATGATACGGCAGGACAAAGTAGCTATTATTAGCTGCACAGGTGCTAACCTTGAGGAGGACCTGATGAACTTAGTAGCACACAGCCACTACAAACGTGTACCGCACTACCGCGACCTTTCGCCGAAGGAAGAATGGGATTTGCTTGAAAACGGCTTTAACCGCGTTACCGATACTTGCATACCCGAAGAAGAAGCTTTCCGCAGGTTGCAGAAACATATATATGAACTTTGGAAAGATGCGAACGACAAAGGCGAGCGCTACTTTCCGCACGAGTTTATGTACAAAATGATACTAAGCGGCGTACTGGAACAATACTACGAAATAGACCCTAAGCATAGCTGGATGATAGCTGCTGCCGAAAAGAACCTGCCCATCATCTGTCCGGGTTGGGAAGATAGCACCATGGGTAACATATTTGCATCGTACTGCATTAAGGGCCAAATGAACCCAACCACTACCAAAGGTGGTATTGAGTACATGGTATGGCTTAGCGAGTGGTACAGGGGCAATAGCGCAGGCAAAGGCGTTGGCTTTTTCCAAATAGGTGGTGGTATAGCCGGCGATTTTCCGATATGCGTAGTACCCATGATGTATCAGGATTTGGAATGGCACGATGTACCATTTTGGAGTTACTTTTGCCAAATTAGCGATTCAACTACTTCGTACGGCTCGTACAGTGGCGCAGTACCTAACGAAAAAATTACCTGGGGCAAACTGGATATAAATACCCCTAAGTTTATAGTTGAAAGCGATGCTACTATTGTAGCGCCATTAATATTTGCTTATCTATTGGGCTGGTAGTATTATTAATATTTAAGTATATACAAATGGCTATTGTGAACAACTCATAATAGCCATTTGCACCTTAATACGCTACACTTACACCGCAAAATCATCCATTTACGAGTTATGGCTAAATAACATACAACTGAATGATATATTCGCAGCATTAACCAAACTCACTTATAATTTATGAAAAAAGGATTACTATTTGCAGCCGTAGCTATTACATTAGTATTTGGCATGTCATCGTGCACCAAGGAACAACAATTTCTTAAAACCCTAAATGGTGACTGGAGATTAGATACTGAAAAAGATGATGATGGCGACGTTATTACTTACGGCCAGTTTGTTACCTCGTACGAGGAAATTTGGACGTTTTTTGATTGTAACTTAAAGGTTAAAGAATATTGCAGCGGTACTACTATTACTACTACTGTAACTACTATACCAAGCGGCGGTGGCACTACCACTAACACCAGCGTACAATCGGGCACATTTACTTATAATGTTGACGAAAAGGATATGCTTGTTGTAGGTTCAACCGTTTATATAATTGATGATGTAAGCAAAAAGAGCTTAACCATACACAGGCCGGGCCACGAGTTAGCCACTATGGAGTTCTCGAAAAAATAATAAACTTCGTTTGTTTTAGTATTATAAAAGCCCTGAGAGAAATCTCGGGGCTTTTATATTTATATGCATTTTATACTATCCTTTATTTTTGGCTTCCTTTGCAGCTTTTCTTTCTTCCATCATTTTCTTGTGGTTCATAAAATATACTATGCCCACTTGTATACCATCAACCCCGTATTTAAAGTTAAAATTGTTCTGCACACTTTTAGGGTGGTTAAATGAATGGTCAATTACGTGTGCAAAATTAACATTATAGCCAATTTCGCCATAGCTAAATTCAATGCCAATATTTGGCTTAGGGAAAAACACAACACCCATGCGCACCCGTATATCGAAAGTGTGGCTCAACCCCCAAGGAGTGCGCGAGTTGGTTAAAAAATCGCGGGTACTGTTTAAATTGGCATAGTAACCCATGTTAATACCCGACCGCAGGTATAACTTATCGGTAAGCCTAGCAAAATGCCTGCTAAAAAACAACGGCCCTACCGAGTGCATCATGCTGCGGTTAGTGCGTATGCCATTGCCATCAAAATTGGTACTAAAATAGTTGCTGTAATGCACCCCCATGCCAAACACATAACCTTTGCCAAAGCAATGACCATTTAACATATCAATGTTTACTCCACCTTGTGCCCCTTGCTTTAACCCGGCTACTTTATAATCGTTGTATGATGCAGTTAAGTTACTGGCAACCATCATATCGCCTTTTTCGGGTTGCGCAAATGCTAGCACCGCAAAGCCCATTAAGGCCGTTAATGTAAGTATGTGCTTCTTCATATAGTTAGTTTTGTTTAATCAAAGCTAACCAATGCAAAAGTTATTCCCCTAAGGTTTATTAATAGTAATGAAGCGTTTTGAGGTATGTGCTCTACAACAAACGGTTATTGTCCGTTTGCGGCGGCTGCCATCGAATCCTGCATTTGGCGCTCGGTAAATTCCTGCAACATCTGCTCGGGTGTTTTGCCTAAGTTATCTAAAGTCATTTGCACATCTTTAGCAATAGGGTGTTCGGGGTATTCTTTCAAAAATTGCTGGTATTTTGCCTTAGCACCTTCAATGTCCCTTAGCTCGTTTTCATAAATAAAGCCCTGCATAAATAGGGTAAAAGGACGTTTATCGTACTTAGGGAAATCGGTATAAATTTTACCATAAATTTCAATACTGTGTTTTGGTTGGTGCAAATAGCCACCATATATATCGGCAGCGTTAAACAGGTAATTGGCACTGGTAGTATCATCGGGGTATTTAGCGGCAAATTTTTCGTAATCGGCCAAAAGCTTCATTACTTTTAAGCTATCAACATTACCCATTTTTGCCTGCTCAACCAATACCTTTTGGTCAGCATCTATTTGGTCGCTAAATTTTTTCTTATTGCCACAGCTTGCCAATATAACAAGCGCCAGTATGGGAAATATCAGTTTCTTCATTTGTTTAAAAATTTGCGCGAAGATAACAGGGAAAATAAATTAAGGGCAAATGTTTTATTGCAACCATATAAGTAACTGATAACTATCTATATAATTGAGCAGATAATTGATTAAAGTATGCAGGGGCATGTAAAAGGCGGCTACCGTACCAACTAAATATTTCGCCATCAACCAGTACAACTTTTGCTGTGGGGCAAAAGGCATTGAACTCATCAAAATGCTTTTCGGAAAATGAGTAGGGCTCGCTTGATAGAAAAATGTAATCGGGTTTTAATTCACTTAATTGTAAAGGATCAATCTCGGGGTATCGTTCAAACCCGGCATATACATTTTGTATACCAAACGCACCCAGCATGTGGTTAATAAAGGTGTTGCTTGCGGCTACCATATACGGTTTTCGCCAAATAAAATAGGCGGCAGTTTTAGGTATATCGGCAACAGGATTTTGCCAATTATGAAACCCCGAGGAAATACGATTTACTATCTCCTCCCCCTCTTTAGCCTTGCCAACTAATGCCGATATTTTAAGCATCATATCGTAGGCATCGGGTAAAGTAAAAATATCACTCATCCATACGGGATAATGCTTTTGCAACTCGGTTATGCCTTCGTAGTAGTTTTCTTCTTTGTTGCCAATAATTAAATCGGGCTGCAGGGCGTGTATCTTATCAAAGTTAAACTGTTTAGTACCGCCAACTATTGGTTTACCTTTTACCTTACATTCAGGATGAATACAAAAGCGGGTAATGCCAACAATTTCATCATCTAAACCAATATCGAACACAAACTCGGTTTGCGATGGTACTAACGATATAATGCGCTTGGGGTAAGCGGATATATTAATTGTATTACCAAGCTGATCAATTAATGTGGGCATAATTAAAGCTTTAGTACTAAACTAAGCCATTGCTTCTATTAGGTCGAACTCGGTAATAATATGCCATGCACCGCTATTAGCACGTACCATTACAGCATTGTTATCTTTCGAAATCAACTTGGATATATCGGCACCTTTAGCACCCAAATCAACTGTAGGGAAAGGCTTGTTCATTACTTTGCCAATTTCCTCATTCTTGTTTTCGGGGCTATCAACCAAAAGTTGCAGTATGCGGTGTTCGGTAATGCTGCCTACTAATGTACCGTTATCCATAACCGGTAACTGAGTAATGTGCAAATCCTTCATTTTACCAAATGCATCGGCAACGGTTTCAGTTGGTACCGCAGTTACTAATTCGCGCAGTTTTTTGCGTTCAATAATGGCTTTGGCGTTTACGGGTTCGTTAGTTAAAAAGCCACGCTCGCGCATCCATTCATCGTTATATATTTTGGCTACGTAGCGGCTGCCGTGGTCGTGCAGTATTATGGCTACTACACTATCCTTATCAAAGCGGTCTTTCATTTGCATTAAGCCCTGCAATACGCTGCCTGCGCTGTAACCGCAAAACAAGCCTTCTTCGCGGGCCAACCGGCGCGCCATTAATGCACCATCCTGATCAGTTACTTGCTCAATATGGTCAATGTACTTCATGTCATAATTAGCAGGTACAAAGTCCTCGCCTATACCTTCAGTTACATAAGGGTACACTTCATTTACATCCAGTTCGCCGGTATCGTGAAATTTCTTCAATAACGAGCCATAAATATCAACGCCCAGTATTTGTATATCGGGGTTTTGTTCTTTTAAATACATAGCTGTACCCATAATAGTACCGCCTGTACCAATAGTGCTTACATAATGCGTTATTTTGCCATCGGTTTGTTTCCAAATTTCGGGGCCGGTACTTTCGTAATGCGCTGCGCGGTTGCTCAGGTTATCGTACTGGTTCATGTGTATCGAATTCGGAATTTCTTTGTTTAACCTGCGGGCCACCGAATAATACGAACGAGGATCATCGGGCTCAACGTTAGTAGGGCAAACTATTACCTCGGCGCCCAAGGCGCGTAGTATATCCAGTTTCTGTTTGCTTTGCTTATCGGTGGTGGTAAATATGCATTTATATCCCCGCTGTATAGAAACCAATGCAAGGCCCATGCCCGTATTACCCGATGTACACTCAATAATAGTACCGCCCGGCTTTAAAGTGCCTGCTGCTTCGGCATCGTTAATCATTTTTAACCCTATGCGGTCCTTAATCGAATTACCGGGGTTGAAATACTCAACCTTTGCTAAAAACAAACCGGGCACATCTTTAGTTATTCTGTTTAGTTTTACTAACGGTGTGTTTCCTATTGTTTCAACTATGTTATTGAAGTATTGCATACAAATAAATTTAGGGTGTAAAGTTTACAATTTTGCCGCAAATGCCTCTTCAAGTTTCTCAACAAACCTTAAAGTAGCCGGGCAATATGATAAGTTGTTGGTGTATGTTTTTTGCTGAATCTGGAATTTAACATCCTTACGCACAAAGTGCGGAAACTGTGCACAATCATCGGGGCGAAATTCGTAAATAGTGCATTTATGGTCTTTACCCAAAAACTGGCAAGGGGTGCTTTTGTTAATAATATCGCCGTTGGTATCCTTCTTTAGCCATTTTTCATAGTACTCATCGTAAGTCATATCTAAATGGGTAGCTATACGCTTAATATCTTTAGGGGTATAGGTGGGTGTCATTTTTTTGCAGCAATTAGCACAATCCAAGCATTCAATTTCTTGCCATACTTCGTAATTTGCCTGTACTGCTGCAGGATAAATACCGCGTTTGTTGGTTTTACCAAGTTTGCGTAAAAACTTGGCGAGGTCTTTCTTTTTGCGGCCTGTTCGGCGCGTAAAGCTTGCAATGTTTAGTTTAGCCATAAATGGACTTAGGTTAGTTTATTTTTTTTGAAAACCAATAATGCAAATGTAGTAGCTATAATAATATGCCAAGGCACAACATTTGCTACCATATAATTAGTAACTTACGTACCTTAAACACACTTAAAAACCGAGGTATTTAGGCTAAGTAAGCGCCGAAAATACTGATTTGGCGCGTTCAAGCAACAATAGGGTTGACAATAATGTGATATAAAATTGATATTGCTCAATTTATAAGGATTTGCGAATCCGTAATTTTGTAAACCAAAACCCAACATTATGAAAAAAATATTGGCAGTTTTTGACAGTACCAGATACTCAGAAGGGGCATCGAAATATGCAATTGAAATAGCTAAAGCAAGTAACGCTATGCTTGTTGGTGTATTTATACAAGATATGCGTTACCTTAATTACGCCTACGCATATGCTTGGGACCAACCATTTATTGATTTTACATCTATACAAGAATCAGAGAATGAGGACAAAGCAAAAACAGATTTAAACATTCAATTGTTTCATCGTGCCTGCGAAGAAAAGGGCGTACACCACAAAGTGCATTTAGATAAAGGGGTGCCATTACAGGAACTATTGCGCGAAAGCATTTTTGCCGATATGATTGTGATTGATTCGCACACCAGTTTTTTTGCTATGGGTGGCGGCGCTCCCAGCCCCTTTTTAAAAGATTTGCTGGTGGATTCGCACTGCCCGGTACTGATAGTACCGCACCACTATGTGTATTTTGATAACTCCGTATTGTGTTACGATGGTTCGCCAAGCAGTGTATATGCCATAAAAATGTTCAGCTATTTGTTTCCGAAACTGGATGAAATGAAAACTACCCTGCTAACAGTAAACGAAAAAGCAAATGCACACTTAACCGAGGCAAGAAACATGAAAGACTTATTGCACGCGCACTTTAAAAATATGGAATATGAGGTAATAAATGGCGAGGGAGAAAATGCCATTGTAGATTACCTGAAACAAGCCGGCGAAAATACAATTGTGGTTATGGGCGCTTATGGCCGCAATGCCATATCGCGGTTTTTGCACCAAAGTTTATCGAACCGGGTTATACAGGAAGTTAACATACCTGTATTTATTGCACACCAGTAGTTTATTACAATAAAGAATTTCTAACCCAATAAATAACAAAAAAATGAAAGCGTCGTTAAACAAAATGCACCATCAGGATAATGATTGGTTGCGCGAACTTGATTTTTACTTAGATGAACTAAGTATATTATCGAAACGATTAGAAGAGGTAGTAGCTGCAAATACTGCTTCGAATATTATGGCAAAAGTTGAGCATTTTCAGAACAAGTTTATTATGCTGCGCGAACAGTTGGATATTTTACGCCATGATGTAAACCACCGTAACGAGGTAATAACTGAAATAAGTAAAGAGAAACCCGCACATACTAATGAAAAAAGCAATGAAGTAAGCGGCAAATTACAAAGCCGAATGAAAGATTTTGCACACAGTATTAGTGATACACGATATGAATTTAATAGCTTTTTAGCCGATGTATTATAGCTAAAGCATTCACTTTAAAGTGTTTGCTAAGGCATGATTGAAGTCATAACCGAGTTTGACCTCTATCATGCCTTTTATGTTAACCCAGCCCTACATTTGTACCGTATTAGCTAAGTAAATAAACGAATCTCACATAAAAATATCCTCTTCCCGGCCGGCATTCATTTCTTAATCGCTGAGTCCTAACAACGTCCCATCTTGAGTACGGTTGCGGAAGAGGTAAATAAAACGCAAGAGCTATCATTTGGTATAAAAACCGGGTGGTAGCTCAGCTTTTTTACAGGGCTAACATGATTAAAATCATCCTGTTTTTTGCCCAAAAAATTGAAGATTTGTATGTCTGTATATAACCTAAGTAACATATAGAACGTACTTACCATCAAGCCGTTTTAAAGTTTTTAATAATACAGGCAAATAAAGGGCGCAGATAGGGTATTGTGGTTTGTATGACAATTAAAATGCGTGTTGGGTAGCCAATGCGGGCCTCATGGAAATACTAATAAAGAATAGTTTTAAATTAAGCGAGCTGCAAAACCAGTTTAACACGGCGTACCCGTATTTAAAAATTGAGTTTTTCGAAACCCCGCATACCATTAAAGGCTCCATCCCAAAATCGAAACTATACCCTTCGGAACGCTTACTAAACAGTTGCCGCAAAATACAAACCGAGGGTAGTATATCTATAGATTACAACCAAACTGTTAACAAATTGGAGCAAATATTCTGGGATAAATTCGGGTTATCGGTACAGGTTTTCCGAAAATCGGGTAAACTGTGGATTGAAACCAGTTTAACTGATTCGTGGACATTAGTGCGCCAAAACCAAGAAGGCGCCGAATTTAGCCGTTTTGAACCCATTAAGGAAATTAGGCGCGATAACAAGGAATAGTTATAACTTGCCTGTTATCAAAAAAAAACCCTGTTACATTTTGCATTTGTTAATGAAGTGAACGCTAATTACCTAAGCGTTACAAACCTTGTTACCTTTGTGCCATGGCCGAAAACCATTTAAAGTGGTACAACAAAACGTTGCACCAATACCTTAGTAGCGACGAGATAAAAGCTATAATGCAAAAAAGCGACCTGAAAGCCGCTTGGGAAATAGCCCATACGTGGCTATGGATCGCATTTGCGTTTGCCTTATCAGGGTTGTGGCCTAATCCGTTTACAATAATTGTATCGTTACTAATACTTGGCGGTAAGCAATTAGCCTGCGCCATTATACTGCACGATTGCTCGCACGATAGTATGTTCAACTCGCGGGCTGCTAACCGTTTTACGGGCAATTGGTTTGGTGCGTTCCCTATTTTTCATGATGTAGATAAATACCGCCCGTACCATGTGCAGCACCACATGCATACCGGGCTTGATGATGACCCCGATAGGCCGCTTACAACGGGCTACCCAACTACCTTACTAAGTATGGTGCGTAAGTTTCTGCGCGATTTTTTTGGCCCTACCGGTATTAAAGGAAACTTTGCCGTTATACTAATGCAAATGGGCGTACTTAAATATGCCTTGAACGGTAAGGCCGAGTGGGTATCGTTAAAAGAAAAACCGTTTACAGAAATTGTAACAACGGCGTTTAAAAATTTGTCGGGGCCTGTGGCAGCCAACCTTATCCTATTTGCCATACTTTTTGCTGTTGGCGCACCTTGGCTTTACCTGCTTTGGTTGGGCGCTTTACTAACTACCAATAACTTTAGTTTAAGGGTACGTTCCATGGCTGAGCACAGCATGGTTGAAGACCGCACCAACCCGCAAAAAAATACCCGCACCACATACGCCAATTTTTTTGAACGCTTATTGTTTGCACCACACCATGTTAACTACCATGCCGAGCACCATTTGTGTATGGGGGCGCCATCGTATAACCTACCTGAAATGCACAGACTTTTGCTTGAGCGCGGCTTTTATAACGAGGGTACTTTAGAGCGTAATTATTTGCGCGTGGTAAAGCGTGCAATTTTGCTATCCGCCCCGCCCGACGGGCACTTACCGGCGTAGTTAAGTTTGTTTACATACTGTAAAACTTTTTGCGCACTATTATGGTTATTCATGTATTAATGTAACTTCGGTACATTACCGTAACACTAACTTAACCATCATGAAAAAATTCTTCGCTTCGCTTTTGGTTCTATCCTGCTTTTATGTACAAGCCCAATATGTGGATCAACTGGTTTTTATCCGCTCATTTAATACGCTTCAAATCGACTCGTATTTAACGCATCAAGGCTTGCCTTCGGCGTTGTTTCCGATATATTATGGATTCGACGTTTATAAAATAGTTTATAACACAGTAGCAGGCGATAGCACACCAACAACGGCATCGGGCCTTATGGTGGTACCTGTGGGCGCACCGTGTAAAGTGCCAATTATGAGTTACCAGCATGGTACCACCATTAAAAAGAGTGATGTGCCCAGCCGCCTTAGTGGCGAATGGTTTATTGCCCTAATAGCTGCATCGCGCGGTATAGTGGGTATTATGCCCGATTACCTGGGCCTTGGCGACGGGCCGGGTTTTCACCCGTACCAGCATGCGCAAAGCGAAGCTACTGCTACTATTGATATGATAAGGGCTACTAAAGAAATAGCCGACAGTGTAGGCGCACCCGTTAATAACCAGTTGTTTTTAATGGGCTACTCGCAGGGTGGGCATGCTACTATGGCAGCGCATAAAATGATACAGGAGCATTTGGATAACGAAATACATGTTACGGCATCGGTGCCTATGAGCGGGGCTTATGATATGAGCGGTACCATGAGCGAGATAATGCTTAGCGACAGCACCTACCCCGACCCTTATTACCTGCCTTATCTTTTCTTTGGTTTTAATAGTGTTTACCATCTGTTTACCAACACCAGCGATGTAATGATACATCCGTACGATAGTATACTACCCCCACTGTTCGACGGCACCCATAACGGCGGCACTATTAATTCAGTAATGCCCCAAATACCCAAGCTTATAATGCAACCTTTTCAAATCGATTCATTCCGCAACGATTCGCTTAATTTCTTTAAAGAAGCATTGCGTAAAAACGATACTTACAAATGGATACCTAATTCGCCCATGCATATTTTGTATTGTGTAAACGATCATTCGGTTTCGTACCATAACACCGAGGTGGCATATACCTGGATGAAAAACCATGGCGCAACACTTGTTGACACGGCTAACATCAGTAACACATTAGACCACTACGACTGTGCACAGTTTGCCATATTAAATGCCGTAAACTGGCTGTTAACTTTTCAATACCAACCTTTACATGCCACTTTTACCGTAACCGATGTTACCGATGCATCGGTTGGAAGTGTTACAGCTATACCCGACCACGGCAATGCCGGCTATAATTATTTATGGAGCACCGGCGATACCACCCAAACTATTACACAATTGGGCCCGGGTGTTTATTATGTAACCATTACCGACCAAAGCCTATGCACCTATACCGATTCGGCAATAGTAAGGCTTGAAATGGGCATTAATGATTTTGCGCTAAGCAACGTAAGGGTTTACCCTAACCCAAGCAAAGGCGTAATTAATGTAGAAGTAAAAAACACCAACGAAACTTTGAAAGAAGTACAACTGTACAACCTGAACGGACAGGTTTTAAAAACTTACCGTATTGATAATGGTTACACTACGCAAATACTATTTAGCGACTACAGCAATGGCGTATACTATTTGGACATAAAAGCCGAAAGCGGAAAACAACTAAGGCAAAAAATAGTGCTGCTGAACGAATAGATAAAAACACAACTTACCATTAAAAAAGCACACCGCACGGTGCGCTTTTTTAATGCATGCCCATAGCTGATATATGAAATTTAACCACCTATTTATATTGCATATCGTGCCTGCCAACAACTTAGCTTAACCATGAAGCTAAATTAAGGTGCGCATATTTGTGGCAATCTTGCTTAGTTACTTCGGTATTTATAAATTGCGTTCCCCCAATTATACCTAATATAAATAATTACAACGCATGACGGAAAGCAATACCAATAATCGCGAATTAATTACAACAAGCTTGTTGAATGCGCCTGTTAATTTGGTTTGGGAAGTGTGGACCAACCCCGAGCATATTAAAAACTGGTGGGGGCCAAACGGCTTTACTAATACCATTTATAAAATGGATGTAACAGCGGGTAGCGAATGGGAGTTTACGATGCATGGGCCTGACGGTAATAACTTTAATAACAGAAGTGTGTACCGCGAAATAATACCCTTTGAAAAAATAGTATTCGATCATGTATCGGCACCTAAATTTACCGCTACCATAATATTTGCGGCGCAAGGCAATACAACAACAATTAACTGGCACATGCTTTTTGAAACTAAGGAACTGTTTGAACAGGTAGTAAAGGTGTTTAAAGCCGATGAGGGCCAAAAACAGAACATTGAGAAGCTGAATGCCTATTTAGCGCAACTGCAATAAAACAATGCTACATATACCAATAAAAAAAGGAGGGTATTGCTACCCTCCTTTTTAATTATTTGAAACCGGCAATAATTACTTGCTTACAGTAAATTTAAGCCTTGAAATAGTTTGGCCTTCCTGGTTCAACATTTGTATGCTGTAAATACCGCTTGCTAAGTCAGCTGTACTTATTACCGAGCTACCTGAAGTTAAGGTATTAACCGAAACTAAGTTGCCGATTGCATCAAATACACGGGCAGTTACTTTGCCGTTGTATTCGAAACGTACATTTAATGTATTGTTAGCAGGCACAGGATAAATGCTTACAGGTATTTGGTTAACATTATTAATACCTAAAGTATTGTAAACGTATATCCTCGACATTACAACATCAGATGTATTGTTAGCCGCATCGGTTAATGAATAGTAGAAGGTATCAACACCTACATAGTTATTAGCAGGTACATAAGCCAATTCGCCTGCTACAATAGTACCTGAACCGTGTAATGGGCCCGATGTAAGATTAACTGTTAAACCCGCAGTACCATCGTTGCAATCATCATCATTA
>Ga0164241_10001884_pt1 | contig 24171 bp, 9 predicted proteins | sample OricomyardsoilBY_FD_108780 | JGI IMG/M metagenome (GOLD analysis project Ga0164241, IMG submission 108780) | Backyard soil microbial communities from Emeryville, California, USA - Original compost - Back yard soil (BY) | ecosystem: Environmental > Terrestrial > Soil > Unclassified | place: USA... | reverse complement strand
GCTCTATCAGACATTCGCGTACGACTGGCTCGGTAACACACAGTCGAGCGATGATGATACGCACGGCTTCTACGATCGCTCGCTGGGTACGATCGCGAACGATGTTGCTGGCGGGCGCCCTTACCAGCTAAAGGGGGCGAGCAACAAGCTCATTTCCGCGAATAACTCGCGATCCGGCGAGGTTGGCGTTCGCTACGATGACTCGGGCAACGTCGTCCGTATCAACCTTGAGCGCAACGGAGCTTGCCTCCCTGTCGGGTCTCCTTGCTCGAGCCGCTGGGATCTCCAATACGACGAGATCGGTCGTCTGAGCGCAATCTTCCGTCTCGATCTGCCAACGGCTTCGTTGCCCCCGCTTAGCGCGAACACCAGCGCGCCATGGCAGCGCGCTCTTCAGTTCGTCTACGACGAGAGCGACATGCGTATCGTCAAGATGTCGACTGACGAGGCGGCCAATGTCAAGACGACTCTCTACCCATATGAAAGCCTCGAAGTTCGTCGTACGACGCAATACGTCGAGTCGGGACAGTATAATGAGACGGCTCTTAACGCTGATACCGAGGTTCCCTATCTGATCGCGCATGGGGTGCGGCTGGCTCGTGTTCACTACGAGTCCCCCGCAAAGGGCGAGCCTCGAGTCGACGGCAACCCATTGCATGTGTTCTTTGAACTTGGCGATCATTTGGGTTCGACGAGCTTGGTGCTCGACAAGGAGACGAGTGAGCTCGTCGAAACTTCGACCTTCCAAGCGTACGGGGCGAAGGACAGCGACTATCGACCGGCGCGCTGGAAGGGGTTCCGCGAGGACTATGGGTTCACAGGCAAGGAGGACGATGCCGAATTCGGAATCGTCTATTTCGGGAAACGGTTCTATCTGCCGTTCTTGAATCGCTGGCTAACCACCGATCCTTTGGCGGTACATTCGCCCAAAAGTGCGGACCTCAATCTGTATGCATATGTTCATGGCCAGATCTTGGCGGCGACGGACCCGCTCGGTCTGGTTTATGGATACGCTGATGCGAAGAGGGAGTATGATGCTGCCAAAACTCAGCACGAAGACCAGATGAGCGCGCTTCGAGAACAGGCGCGAACTGATGAGGCGATAGCTGATCGGATCGACGCTGACGCGAAGCAGGGGATACTTTACGAGGGGCTTGGGTCCTGGAGCTATCGATACGATGCGGAAAACGCTCGAGCTCAGATGCGAGACATCAACGCAAAGTTCGATCAGGTTACTGATCGGTATCTAGCCTTCATGGGCGGCAAGCACGATTACGCGGGGCCGCTCAGCAAGGAAGAATTCGAAAGTGGGAATAAGGCGCGGAAAGCGTTCCGGTCGAGCCTGGCGACGTATAACCAAACAGTTGAGGATATCAAGTCATCAGGTGCGATGTCCCTCCCCGCTTTGGCGACGATTGGGTTGCGTATGGCATTTGACAAGGATCCTACCGCGCAGGACATCGCGCGCATCTATAGTCGGAGCAATAAATTAAATGAAATGGCGAAGGGTTTGACTGGGCTCAAAAACATAAACAGTAACTATATTAACGGTGAGTATGGTGAAGTCACGGTGATCGCTCGGCCCTCGCCGAGCCCTGTGGCTCAGCGTTCGTGGAGCGCACCGAAGCCGGATTCAGCGGAATCGGCGACGATTCGGCAAATGCTCCGGGACTTTAGCAAGGCCGGAAGTGCTACTCCACCCGAAGTTCGATTCGAGGGCACCAGGCAACTGCGCGGTGGGACGCCAAAGGACTAGCGCTCAAGCATGTTCGCCCTTCTCAGAAGCCGTCTCGCTGGTCGCGGCAGACTCAAGATCAGCATTTGCGCGCTTTTCGGCGCGGTCGCTGCTTTGAGCTGTGTCACATTCTCGAAGTCGTGCGGGGTGGATTTGGATCCGGCGGTTGCCATCGAGCCAGCGCAGGATGGGCCATTCCTGGTGCGCCCGGGTGTTCCGTGAAGACGCGGGGATATGGCCAATTGGCGCACTATTGCCGGAGGGTGGAAGTCAAAATGACTAGGAGACCTCGTTGCTGGTTGGGGTTCGCCCCCGCGCAGATTATTGTGTTTGCCATCACACTCCTTTTGCTTCCTCTCGTTGGGTGCGACGCTACATCCAGCGGCAGTTCCAGCGATGCGGGTGAAGCGGGTGTTGGTGGCTCAAGCGGCTCCTCTGGCGCTCCCGGCCCAGGGAACAGCGCTACCCTATCCTTCCCAAGCACTACCAGCATCGCCGTGCACCTGGCCGCTGGCCACGCCGGCGGCGCGAGCGGCAGCTCGCCCGGCGGGGGCACGGCTGGGAGTTCCGCCGGTTCCGCCGGCACCCCCATCCCCCAATGCATCCCCGATCACCCTGCCGGCACCACCGCCGACGTGTGCGGCGACGGCAATCGCTCCGCAACCGAAGCCTGCGACGACGGCAACACACTCCCGGACGACGGCTGCAGCCCAGCCTGCAAGATCACGCCACAACTCGTCAGTCCTCACGTCGTCGCGGTGCGCGAGACCGTGCGGATCAACGCTGGCGGAGGCGCGGTTGGTTCATTTAGCGAGGACCGATTCAGCAATGCTGGCGGTACGTACGCGACTACCCACGCTATCGATACGAGTGGCGTCGCCAATGCCGCGCCCCCCGAGGTTTATCAGTCAGATCGCGGTGCGGGTGAGTTCGCGTACACCTTGAGTGGGCTGAAGCCTGGTGTCGCGCACACGTTGCGTCTACATTTCGCCGAGCTTTGGTTTGATAGCAGCAGCGTCGGGGCTCGAGTTTTCAACGTCGTGATCAACGGGACGACGGTGTTGGAGAACTTCGATATCGTCGCTGTCGCGGGAGCCAACAAGGCAGTCGTGCGCGAGTTCAGGCCCGTCGCGAATGCGGAAGGGCAGATCATTGTGAACTTTGTCACCGTCGTCGGTGGCGCAAAGGTGAATGGTCTAGAGCTAGTCATGCCCCCGGCGGCCTCAGGCGAGGCGGTTGCGCAGATCAATTGCGGCGGCACTCATCTGGGGACGTTTGTTGCGGACCAGTACACTTCCGAAGGGGTATGGGGTTCAGTATCGGGCGGCGCATTTGCTCCGACTGAGAACGTCGTCACGACGAGCGGTGTCGAGAATGCAGCGCCAGCGGGGGTCTACCAATCGCAGCGTTGGGGAAATACTTTTTCGTACACGCTCATCGGGCTCACGCCGACGCTGACGTATACGGTGCGCTTGCACTTCGCCGAGACTTACTACGCGCTCGCGGGTATTCGCATTTTCAACGTCTCGATCAACGGGACGCGCGTCATCGAGAACTTCGATGTCTACGGCGTTGCCGGGTTCAATCACGCGGTCGTGCGCGACTTTCAGGCGATTGTTCCTGCTAACGGGCAGATCGTCGTGAGTTTTGACAGCGTAAGCGACAACGCGATCCTGAACGGGCTCGAACTGTTCGCGCCTACCCAAGCTATGCTGCCGCTGCGCACCATTGGTACAGGCCGACATCCGCTGGCCGCCGGCTGCAACGCGCTAGCGGTGGCGTTCTCGGAACAGACTGACAACTCCGCGCTCTATCTGTCGAGGTTCAAATCAGCCGGGCAACCGTTGGGCTCGGTGCAGGTCGCACAAACCGGTGTGTCGGCGCCGGAGCCCGTGGTGGCTGCGCTGCCGGGTGACGACTTCGTGGTCGCCTGGACTGACTTCGATGACGACGAACTCGGTATCTCGTTGCGCAAAGTCGTTGGTGGCGTTGCACAGGGCAAAGCCATTGTTGCCAATGAGGATCCGGCGTTCTCGCAGAGCCAGTCGGACATCGTGTTCGACGGCAATGAGTTGGTCGTGGCGTGGGCAGATGCGCACGACCCTGCCAATGGGCCTGACTTGCACTATCGCTTGTTCACGCCAGATCTGGAGCCGCTCACTGGTGATCAAGTGTTGGCGGCGACGGGCGCGGTTGAAGACAACGTAGTTCTGGCGGGGCACAACGGCCATTGGGCAGCGGCTTGGCGCTCGGGTTCACAGGGCGAGGAAACGATCGAGGTCCAGAGCGGAGCGTTGCACTGGACGGTCGGGCCTTTTTTGCCCGGCGCGGCCGATGATCGTCCGGATCTGATTTTCTTGGATGGCTCGCACCTCGCCGTGGCGTTCACGATGGGCACCGATCCGGATAACACGGGTATCGCGAATGTGCCGCGCTTGCATGCAGCCGTGCTCGATCCGAGTACCCCGGGAGCGACGGCCTCCTTCGAACTCGCGCCGGCGCAGATGCCGTACGCGACGGAGTTCTCGCGAGGGCAAACCCAGCCGAGTCTTGTGATGGCGTCGGACCATGTTCTCGTGGCTTGGCGTTCCGAGGCAATGTCTGGCGAACACCTTGGCTCCGAGCTTTGGTCGCGCCGGGTCCCATTTACTGTGAATGGCAGCACGATCACCTTGGATCCTTCGCACTTGGAGGTGCCGCTCATTCAGACAGACGCGCAGCGTGAAAGTGACCAAAACGCCTTCCGTATGGTGCCGACCACTCTCTGGCCGAGCGGCGGCATTGCGAGCGTGTGGGATGATGCCGGGCGCACTTTCGGCGCGAAAGCGGGCGGAACTGATGTCGTGCTTCAGGTTGGGCCAGACCCCAAGGAGCCGCAGGCAGCGCCGCTGCATTCGTACGCCGTGAGCGACGACGGCTTGTATTACAAGGTGAATCTGCTGCGCCGAAACTATCCGGGGCCAACGATCAGCAAGACGTACCAGGGTGACGCCACGTACCTCGCTGGCCAGTTCGTGCCTGAGTTCGTGTTCGATGGTGACGACAGTCAGTACATCTATCGTTCAGCGTCGGGTACGGATCCGAATGCCGGCAGCACGTTGACGATCGACATGGGGCAGTACTTCTCGGTCGGCGGTGTCCGCATTCGCTACTACTACACAAACAATGCTCCCGCGACGCAAAGTCTGCGTCTCGGTAGGACTCCTTCTGACACCGGAGACTGGGATACGATTCTGAACAACACTCCGGGGCTCGACGATCAAACTTACAGCTTCAACGCGATCAACGCGCGGTTTTTGGAGCTGAAGATGAAGGGGACCTGGGCCGCCGTGATGGAAGTCGAGGTGTTTCCGAGCGCGCAAACGGGGCCCGCGCCAAGCCCCTTGGACGGATACGATCTCAGTTACTTCGCGACTGCGACCGCCAACAGCAGCTGTCGCGAGCCCGCCCCCTGGATGTGGCCCGGCGGCGCCATCTTCGCAAACATTCTATACCAAGGCCTTCCACCCTACGCGACGAGCGACTGCGTTGGCACCTATGATCTCGGGGCGCAGTATCCCATTTCGAGGTTGTATACGAATTTCTATGTTGGTTCGAATTGGGCGGGTGGTGGCCGCATCGATGTTGCCGCCGTTCCAGGCGCGTACAGCAATGTCTACGACAGCGGCGTTGGGAATCAGTTCGCGTACACGGATACGATGGGACACACATTCCCGTCGCAGCCAGTCCAATACATTCGGATGACGGACTACGCCCTCCCAGGTGGCGGTCCTTCAGCTGGGATTCTGCAGTCCGTGCAGGCATTCGTCACGCCGCCGCCGCGTACGGCGTACTTCCCGCTCAGCGATGACTCTCGATACTTCAAGGTGAATGTGTTGCGCCGCCCCAATGGTGTGGTGCAGCCCACCGCTTCAGTCGTCTATGGCGGTGGCGCCTCGGCTCACCCCAACGCGTCGACTCAGGCGCCGGCGAACGTGATCGATGGCGATGATCTTCCCTACTGGTGGGTGGGAAGTACGAATCCTAGCTCGGCAACATCGACCCTTATGGTCGATCTCGGGCAAGTCGTGTCGCTGGGAGGAATTCGCCAGGTCTATCACCTCCCGCCGACGGCGAGCTATGGTCTGCGTGTCGCTGAGACGAGTACCAATTGGGCGACCATCGTCGACCTCAATGCCAACACGCCGCCGGACTACGACCAAACCGTGTCGTTTGCGAGCAAGCAGGTCCGTTACATCGAGTTAACGATGAAAGGTGCTGGCGGTTCCGGCGTAATGCTCAAAGAACTGATGGCCTATCCGAGTTCGACGGCGCTGCCGGCGCCGAGCTCAACGAGTCACTTCGATCTCTCGCATCTCAATGGCATTACCGTCAAACCGAACGAAAACATGTACTACTTCGGGGACGGGAACAGTCGCTTGGGTGGAGCATGGCGCGGCAAGACCATTGCTGATGGTGCGACTGGCGATGCAACGATGACCATTGACCTCGGTCAACAGTATCAGAGCTCACAATTGAACATCACGTTCTACGGGGCATCGTACTGGCCGAACGGTGGCAAGGTGGAGGTCGACGATGGCTCGGGCACTTGGTTCACCGTCCGAGATACGGGCGTGGGGACTGCGCTGGCACCGAGCGGCGGCGATGGGGTAGTGCCGATCACGTTCACCACACGTCCCGCTCGATTCGTGAGATTGACGCAGTATCTCGGCACGGTGGCAGAGACAACGATCGAGAATATCGAGATCTTCTAGAGACGGCCCTCTCGAGCGAACGCGACGAGGGGCCGCTCGCTCGAGAGTGGAAGTTCAGATGATCAGGTATCAAAGCAGTTGGCGTGGTTGGGGACTGCAGCTAATCAGCTTCGTCCTCGTTTTATTGCTCGTGCCGATTGCCGCGTGCGACTCCACGCCCCTCGGCAGCTCCGGCAACGGTGGCGCGGGAGGCGGAACGGCAGGTTTGGCCGGTAGTAGTGGTTCCGCTGGCAATCGCTCTGGTTCGACGATCTCGTTTCCGAGCACGACGAGCCTCGTCGTACGTACGCCGAGTAGCGCCGTTGCAGGAGGGGCGAGCAGCAGTGGCGGGGGCGCGTCAGGGTCTAGTGGAGCGAGTAGTTCTGGCGTTGCAGGCTTCGCCGGCAGCTTGGTAGCTCAGTGTGTGCCGGAGCTACCGAGCGGCAGCCCTTCCGGTACTTGCGGTGATGGCTATCGCTCTCCATCCGAGGAATGCGACGACGGCAACACGCTCCCCGCCGATGGCTGCAGTCCCTCCTGCAAAATAACGCCGCGGGTCGTCAGTCCGCACGTGGTCGCGGTGCGCGAGGCTGTGCGAATCAACGCTGGCGGAGGCGCGGTTGGTTCCTTTGGCGAAGATCGATTTGGCAACGGTGGTGGCACGTATGCGACCACCCACGCTATCGACACGAGCGGTGTCGCCAACGCTGCGCCTGCGGAGGTTTACCAGTCAGATCGCGGTGCAGCTGAGTTCGCTTACACTCTGAGTGGGCTCAAGCCGGGTGTGGCACACACGTTGCGTCTGCATTTTGCGGAGCTCTGGTTCGATAGCAGCAGCGTGGGGGCTCGAGTTTTCAACGTCGTGATCAATGGAACGACGGTGTTGGAAAACTTCGACATCGTCGCCGTCGCGGGGGCCAACAAGGCGGTCGTGCGTGAGTTCAACCCCGTCGCGAATGTTGAGGGACAGATCATCGTGAACTTCGTTACCGTCGTCGGTGGCGCAAAAGTGAATGGTGTCGAGCTAATCATGCCCCCTGCGGCCTCAGGCGACGCGCTTGCGCAGATCAATTGCGGCGGCACTCATCTGGGGACGTTTGTTGCGGACCAGTACACTTCCGAAGGGGCATGGGGTTCAGTATCGGGCGGCGCATTTGCTCCGACTGAGAACGTCGTCACGACGAGCGGTGTCGAGAATGCAGCGCCAGCGGCCGTCTATCAATCTCAACGCTGGGGGAATACTTTTTCGTACACGCTCACGGGGCTGACGCCGACGCTAACGTATACGGTGCGCTTGCACTTCGCGGAGACCTACTACGCGCTCGCGGGCATTCGCATTTTCAACGTCGCGATCAATGGGACGCGAATCATCGAGAACTTCGATGTCTACGGCGTCGCCGGGTTCAATCACGCGGTCGTGCGCGACTTTCAGGCGATTGTTCCTGCTAACGGCCAGATCGTCGTGAGTTTTGACAGCGTGAGCGACAACGCGATCCTGAACGGGCTCGAACTGTTCGCGCCGGTCCAAGCTGCGCCGCCGGGGCGCAGCATTGGAGCAGGGCGACATCCAGTAGCTGCTGGTTGCAATGCGGTGGCGGTGGCGTATTTAGAGCAAAGTACCGATTCGTGCGCTCTGCACCTGTCGCGCTTCAAGTCGGCAGGACAATCGTTGGGCTCTGCCCAAGTCGCGCAGGCGAAAGTCTCGACACCCGACCCTGGCGTGGCAGCGCTACCAGGTGATGACTTCGTGGTCGCCTGGACTGACTTCGACGACGATGAGCTCGGCATTTCGTTGCGTAAAGTCGTCGGTGGCGTGGCGCAGGGCAAAACGATCGTCGCAAATGAGGAATCGCTCTTCTCGCAAAGCGGATCTGATATCGTATTCGATGGCAGGGAGTTGGTCGTGGCGTGGGTGGACTCGCGGGACCCCGCCAATGGCCCCGATCTGCGTTATCGGCTTTTTACGCCCGATCTCGTCCCACTGACGGGCGACCAAGTATTGGCTGCAACGGGAGCGGTTGAGGACAACGTGGTTCTCGCGGGACGCAATGGGCACTGGGCAGCCGCGTGGCGCTCAGGAGCGCAGGGCATGGAGACGATCGAGGTGCAGAGCGTGTCAGCGCACTGGACGGTTGGGCCATTCTTGCCCGGCGCAACCGAAGATCGTCCCGACCTGATCTTCCTCGATGATACGCACCTCGCGGTAGCGTTCACGACGGGAACCGATCCGATGTCGAGCGGCACCGCTAACGTCTCACGGCTACACGCAGCAGTGCTCGACGCTGCGGCTCCCGGGCAGACCACCTCGTTCGCAATTCCCCCGGCGCAAGACCCGTATTCGAGTTCGCTCGCGGTCGGGCAGACGCAACCTGCACTCACGTTTCTGCCGGGAGAGATGCTGGTATCGTGGCACTCGGGTCCAGTGCCGGGAGATGGGAGGGGCGAAGAACTGTGGCTTCGTCATGTGCCCTACACCGTCGGGAGCGACGGTGCTGTCAGCTTAGATCCCTCCCACGTCGAGGTGCCGATCGTTCGCACTGCAGTGCAGCGAGTCGGTGACCAATCGACGTTTCGTCTGCTCCAGACCAACGCTTCGGGCGGGGGACTGATGGCGGTCTGGGAGGACCAGGCGCGCACGTTCGGAAGCAGCGAGGGTGCGCCGGACGTCGCGGTCGAGTTCATGCCGGAAGTCGCGGAGCCGCCGCCAGCTGTGACGACCTACCCGCTTAGCCCCGACGGGAAGTACTACCTAGTCAACGTACTGAAGAGGAACTATCCGGGACCGACCGTCAACGCGACGTACTCGAACGACGCGCGGCTATACGCCGGGCAATTTCCGCCTGAAGGCGTCTTCGACGGCCACCCATTTGGCTACTCTTGGATCTCCCCGGCCGCGAACGACGCGGATGCGACCGTCGTACTGACAGTCGACATGGGTCAGTACTTCTCGGTGGGTGCGATCTCGTCTTGGTTCAACGCGGCGTCGGCCGTGCCGAATACCACGCAGATTCGTCTCGCCACCGACACGAGCCATTGGACAACGGTCGTTCCCGCTGGCACGCCTGTTGTGCCATTTACGACCTATGAGGTGGATCCGCCGGTGATGGCTCGCTTCGTCGAGCTCACGCAGGTGGGGACGGGCGCGACTCCCAGAATCAATCTCAACGAGCTGATGGTGTTCCCCAGCTCACAGCAATCGCCCGCGCCGACCTCGGAAGATGGCTACGACCTTGGCTACCTCGCCACAACGACAGTGAGCTCCAACATGACCTCGCCGAGCACGTTGATGCCTCCGGTCTGGCCCGCAGGAAACGCGGCCGCCGGTCCCACCGGACGGGACGTCAATGGTTTCGTTGACGTCGACTTCCGCGCGCAGTACCCAGTGACCCGCCTCGAAACGTGTTTCCTGAATCCATTCAATTGGCTGACTGGGGGGCGCTTGGATATCGCAGCGATCCCCGAGCTGTTCCAGACCTTGCTTGATAGCGGCATCGGACAGCCATTTGGACTCACCAATATATGCCAAGTTTTCTCCTTGCCCGGCCAGCCCATGCGCTACGTGAGAGCCACGGATTATGCCGCTTCCGGTACGGGAATTTCCCCTCGCACGCTCTCGGCGATCACGGCGTTTACGACGCCAAAACCGCTCACCACGTACTATCCGCTCAGCGCTGACCGCAAGTACTTCTTGGTGAACAGCGCTCGGCGACCCACGGGTCAGATTGAACCGACCGCGACGGTTGCGTACTCGAACGGCGGTCTGCCTCATCCAAATCCGTTGCTGCCAAATCCGGCGAACGCCCTCGACGGCTCCGACAGTTTGGCATTCTACTTCACGGCCACGTCCGCCAACTTCGCCACCGCGACGGCCACGTACACGGTTGATCTCGGACAGGTGCAGTCGCTTGGTGCGATCCGTGAGCTCTACGCAAACGGCCCACCGGACACCTCGAGTCTGCGTGTTGCCCAGAGTTTAGCTGGACCATGGACGACGCTGCGCAGCAACATGCCCATCACCGACTCTGCGGCTACGACCTCCTTCGATGCCCTTTCTGTGCGCTACATCGAGCTCACCATGAAGGGAATGACAACGTTTGGGGTTGTCAATCTCGTTGAGCTCGTAACGTATCCCAGTGCCACCACTGCTGATCCGGCGGTGAGCTCTTCGGGCAAGCTGGATCTCAGCTACTTGCCCGGATGGTCGGTTACCGTGGACGCGAATATGGGGCAAGGTGGGGCGACCCGGCTAAATCCCGTGCCCGGTGGCGCGGCGTATTACGTCAAGACTCCCGCGCAAGGCGGAACCGGGGATGCAACCGCCACGATCGATTTCGGGCAACCCTATTCGATCTCGGAGGTCCGCCTCTTCTTCTATTCGAACCAACGGTGGCTCGGCGGAGGAAGAGTCGACATCGATGACGGGGCTGGCAATTGGATCAACGTGTTCGACAGCGGACGCGGAACGGCGCTCGGCCGTGCTTCGGACGGCTTACAGGCGATCACGTTTGCACCGCATCTGACACGCCGCTTACGTGTGACCGGCTACTTCGATCCAGCTCGTCCCACAGGGTACCTGACGAATATCGAAGTGTATTGAGGGCGTCTCTTCCTGCGGCTCCGTAACCGCAGCAGCTCCCCGTCCGCCCACAACAGAGCTCCCGTCCGCTCAAACGCTCAAACCAGAGCTCCCGGGTCCGTCCGCGCGCGCGTGTGTCCGTTGTCGAAGAGGCGAAACGCTTTCAAGTGCCACCGCGCCCGCGCCGACGAGAGTGGCATGGAGCGACTGCGGCGGGGGCCGATGGCTCGACCTCCGCCGCGATAGCGAAGCACACAGACTAGCTTGCGACGCTCACTTCGGAACGACGTCGCTCGGGACTTCCGGAATCACCAGATCCGGCAGCGTGATCGGGTCCCACGCGGGCGTCAGGTTGCTGTACTGCAGGCCCGCGGCCATGCCGTTGGTTCCGGGCGTGCGGTTCTGATTCCAGATGTACACCGCGGGGTAGGTGGTGACGGCGCCCGTGGCGTCATCGACCACGATGGCCGCGAGGTACAACTGCGAGGACTGGGTGAGCCCGGTGAAGGCGGACATCGTGTTCGCCCCCAACATGAATTGCTTCGAGAACTCGTCCGCATACTTGCGGCCTGACGAAAAGACCAAGAAGTAGTAGGTCTTACCGTTGCCTTTGACTTTAACCGCGTCTGGCGACCACTTTGGCCAGCTGTTGATCACGCCGGTTGCCACGTTGTCACCACCGCAAGTGCCAGGGTCATTCGCGATGAGCTCGGTAGCAGTGCCACCTGTCGCCGGAATCACCATGATTTTACCAAAGCGATTGTAGTAGGGGCCGTCTGGCGACGCGGTGCCCGGCTTCGGCGCTTGGGTGAATGCAATCAGCTTGTCGTCCTGGGAGAACGACGGGTAGTACTCGAGCAGGTTAGGATCGGACGCGCCGGCGAGCGCTGCAGACGTGCCGCCTGCTCTATTGTTGTACGCCACGGTGCGGATGTCGGCGGTCTTAGCCGTGTAGTCCGGGTGTCCATCGGGAGAGTAGTCCGTCGTCACGTAAACGATCGTGTTGCCGTCGTGGCTGACGTTTGGAGATACGGCGCTTACGCCGGTGTCGCCGGTTGCGATCGTGCCCCAGCCAGTGCCCTTGGCGGCGGTGACCATCGTGTTGCGCATGTCCAACTCGGGCTTGCCGTAGTCGTTGTCAGCCGAGATGGTTACCGGGATAGCGGCGTTGTAGTCCGCGTTGATCCAGGCCAGGGAGTGCCACTTGACGTAATCAGTCGCGGTAGCGCCGTCGGTGCCTTCGTACGCGGGCAGTTTGTTCCACGGGAGGGTGCGTGCAGCACCCGACTTGAAGGTCGTGCCGTAGCTGGTGACGATCGTGTGGTCACCATCCTTCCAGTGAGCCTTCGACACGTGCTGCTGACCCCACCAAGGCGTCTTCATGATCGCCTGAGCGCCAGCGGCGATGCTCGTCGGCACGGCGCCGCTGTTGAGCGTGGCGCCCGCCAAAGACCAAGGCCAATCATCACCGAAGAGAACCGCGTTGGCGTTCGCGTCGGGGATCGTGGTGTGGCAGCCGATGCAGCGCACCTGGCCATCGACGAAGCCGGCCAGCTTCATCTTGTCGTAGTAGCCACGCAGTACGGCGCCGTCTTCACCGATTTCACCGGCCCACTTCACTTGCGGCAGGGTGAGCGCGTTCGCGACGCCTTCGTCACCGACGGCGAAGCCGAGCAGCTTGCTCGAGTCGGGCGTGACGTTGCCCGAGTTCACGGTCCAGAACACCATGCTGCCCGTGGCGACGACCGGCGCGATGTTGAATTCACCACGGATGCCGACTGGCTTCGCGGGCGAGCTGGAGTTGATACCGCGGATCGTTACCGTCACCGGCTGGCCCGCCGCGTTGTTCGCGAAGCCGTAGCCAGAGGCTCGGGGCGCTGCCATGTCGGCGGCAGGAACCACGCCTGCCCAGATCTCTTTCGGCAAATACCAGGAGGGTGCTACGCCGCCAGCTGCGGAGTACTTGGTGTAGGCCACCAACTCATTCGCCTCGACCGGCGACTTGATGCGGATTTCGAGCACGTCGATGCCGGCGGGAACACCGGCGACGCGGAAGCGCGGGCGAACCCAGTTGGCGGGCATCATCGCGCCGGGCTTGCCACTGGTGCCCAGTTGCGGTTCGAGCACGCAGAAGGCGCCGTCAGTGAAGTTGTCGGCATCGCCGAACAGCGTCGGCGCGTTCTGCGGTACGCCGTCACCCATGATGGGGGCGGTCGGGAAGTCAGTGCAGGCGCCCATCATGCAGCTCGCGTGCGTGATGTTCGGATTGCCCGGATCTGCATCCGTGGGCGCGCCACCGCTGCCATTCGGGTTGCCCGGATCGATGCCCGGGCCGTTGCCGACGCCTGGGTTGAAACCCGAGCCGGAACCGCCTGAACCCGTGTTCGAGCCGCTGCCGGTCGACCCCTGGCCGACGGGGCGAACGTTCGCGCCGCCGCCGCTCTTAGTGCTGCACCCGAAGGCGCTTACCCCGATTGCACTCGCCAATACCGCAAGGCCTAGATACTTTCGCATCGTAAATACTCCGAACCAACAAAGACCACAAAGCGGAATGGGATCTTGAACTTGCCGCCGCCGAATCACGCAATGAGCCACGGAGATCGGCGCTAGTCAACGAAAAGCGCGCTTTTCCATGTGCAGAATAAAGCAATCGCTGACCTGGAACCGCTCCCAGTGATTGCCACGAGATTTGGCGGCGACGAGTCGGGATTCCTGACGTTCTTGTGTGATGTTTTCGCGTCTCAGTCACGAGCCGGGCACTGTGAGTCTGTGCTGCCGGTCGCGGCCAATCGAATAAGAAGGGATCATTCCAGCCGCGACGCATGGTTGTTGCTCCGCGGATACCTCTACTTTCGCACACTCATCACAGGATGCCAGCGCTCAGTCGGCGCGAAGCGTTCGGAAACGCGGCGTACTTGCCGGCCGCGGCTTATCATCGAGCTAGACGCGCACGGGAAAGAGGGTTGCCAACGGAGTTGCGCGGCTCGAGCGTCGTGTCGCGCTCAGTCCCGAAGGCGCTCCGCTCCGGCGTAGACGTTGAAGGCGTCACCACGCGCGAAGCCGCACAACAGAAGACCGAAACGCGCGGCGGTGGATACGGCGAGCGAGCTCGGCGCGGACACGCCGACGACGCCGGACAATCCGGCGGCGAGAGCCTTTTGCACGATCTCGAAGCTGGTTCGCCCGCTGACCACGAGTACGGCTCCCGCCGCGGGCAGCTGACCATCGAGCACGAGCCGCCCAATCGCCTTGTCGACCGCGTTGTGACGGCCGACGTCTTCGCGCACGACCCTCAAAGCGCGCTCGGGGAACGCGATGCCCGCGGCGTGCAGCCCGCCCGTTCGCTCGAAGCTCGGTTGCTGCTTCGACAGCTCGGTCGACAGTCTCGCAATGAAGGTTCGACTGAGGGACGCTGCTGGCGGCACGGGCCGCAAGCGCGTCAGCAAATCGTCGATCATCTGGCGTCCGCACACTCCGCATGCCGATGTGGTGAGCGTCCCGCGGCGCGTGTTTTCGAGCGCCAGTACTGCTCCCGGCGCGGGCAAAACGTCGATGGTGTTCTGGGCTCCGTTGCTGCCGGCACGTGCGCAATGCTGAATTCCGCCCAAATCAGCGCGAGACTGAATCAAGCCTTCTGCGAGTAGGAAGCCTGCGACGAGTTCGTGATCGTTGCCGGGCGTACGCATCGTTACCGCGACGGGATCCCCAGCGACTCGGATTTCGAGCGGCTCTTCCACCGCGAGCTCGTCCGGGTGACATTCCAGCCGGCCTTCGGGCGACGCAGAGCGGAAGGCGTCGACTCCGACTACTCGCAGGCCGAGCGGCAACCGGGCGTTCACGCTGACTCCGGCGAGCGTACGGGGAGCGTGGCGAGTGCGGCGGGCGAGGGGGCGATGCGGACTGCGATCGATTTGAACGCCGGCTGGTTGCTGCGATCGGCGACGTTGTGCAGGGGCACGAGTACGTTGGTCTCCGGGTAGTACGCTGCCACGCAACCCCGAGGAATGTCATAAGGGACGAGTTTGAAGCGCTCGGCCGTGCGCGATTCGCTGCCGTCGCGGCTGATGATGTCGACGGTACTCCCGCTCTCGAGTCCGCGCTCCGCAATATCTCGGGCGTTGATGAACAGCACGCGACGGCCATTCGAGATGCCGCGATAACGGTCATTTTCGCCGTAAATCGTGGTGTTGAACTGATCGTGGCTGCGAATGGTGGTGAGCAGCAACTCACCCGTCAGCAATTCATGACGCGGGATCGGATGTACCGTAAAACGTGCCTTGCCGGAGGGCGTGGTGAATTTTCCTTCGCGCGGTCCGTTCGGCAAATAGAAGCCACCGGGGTCACGAACTCGCCGGTTGTACTGCTCGAATCCGGGCACCACGTGCTCGATGTGTTCACGGATTCGATCGTAGTCGGCGACGAGCGAGGCCCAATCCGTCGGCGAGCGACCTGCGAGCGTTCGTTGCGCGATGCCGGCGACGATGGCCGGCTCGCTGCGCAAGTGCTGCGACGCTGGTGGCAGCACTCCGCGTGATTGATGGACCACACCGGTCGTATTCTCGACCGTCACGAACTGCGGCCCCGAAGCTTGAATGTCGTGCTCGGTGCGTCCCAGGCAAGGCAAAATCAAGGCCTCCCGCCCAGTGATCAAATGTCCGCGGTTCAGCTTGGTCGAGATCTGTACGGTGAGACGACAGCGCTGCATCGCCTGCGCCGTCAGCTGCGTGTCGGGCGTGGCAGCCAAGAAATTACCGCCCAGGCCGATGAATACTTTGATTTGCCCTGCGGCCATCGCCTGAATCGTGCCCACCGCGTCGCGACCGTGGTCCTTCGGCGGGGAAAAGCCAAACTCCTTGCCTAGCGCGTCCAAGAATTGGTCGCTCATTTTTTCCCAGATGCCCACCGTGCGATCGCCCTGCACGTTGCTGTGACCGCGCACTGGGCAGAGCCCGGCGCCGCGGCGGCCGATCTGCCCGCGCAGCAACGCGAAGTTTGCGATCGTCTGCACGTTGGCGACGCCATTTTTGTGCTGGGTAATGCCCATAGCCCAACAGCAGATCATGTGTTCGGAGCGGATGGCGATTTCCGCAGCTCGCTGGATCAGTTCTCTCGAGCAGCCGGAGCCTTCGATGATGTCTGTCCAGCTCTCGGACTCCAAATCAGCGCGCAGCGCGTCGAAACCTTCGGTCTGCTCGCGGATGAAGTCATGTGCGAGCACTTTGCCGCCCGTGCGCGCATCTGCTGCCAACATCTCTTTCATGATGCCTTTGAGCAGCGCGACGTCACCGTTGATTCGAACGGGCAGGAACAAGCGAGCAATGGCTGTGCCCGCGCCGAGCAAAGACAGAGGCTCCTGCGGGTTCTTGAAGCGGATCAGGCCCGTTTCGGCGAGGGGATTGATGCTGACGATGTCGCAGCCGTTGCGCGCTGCTTTTTGTAACTCGGTCAGCATGCGTGGATGACACGTGCCCGGATTTTGCCCAATCACGAAGATCGCGTCCGCATGGGAAAAATCTTCGATTTTGATCGTGGCTTTGCCGATGCCGATCGCTTCGTTCAAGCCCGTTCCGCTGGATTCGTGACACAGATTCGAGCAATCCGGCAGATTGTTGGTGCCGAACTGGCGTGCGAACAAGCCGTATAGAAAAGCCGCCTCGTTGCTCGCGCGCCCGGACGTGTAGAACGCGGCTTCGTTCGGCGAGTCGAGGGCGTTGAGCTCGCGCGCGATCAACTCGAAGGCCGCGTCCCACTCGATGGGCTGGTAGTGATCGGAACCCGCCGGACGCCACATCGGTTGTGTGAGGCGCCCGCGCTGCTCGTACCAGCGATCGCTTTGCGCGAGCAGCTCGCTCACCGAATGCGCGGCGAAGAACTCGGGGACGATGCGATCCTTGGTTGCTTCGCTCGCGACCGCCTTCGCACCGTTCTCGCAGAATTCGGCCGCCTTGCGCGCGCTGTCTGGATCGGGCCAAGCGCAGCTCGGGCAATCGAAGCCGTCAGTCTGATTGACTTTGAGCAGCGTTCGAAAGCTGTTCCCGACCCCCATCTCCGCGACGCCGCGCTTCACGGTCTCGTAGATGGAATAGAAACCCGCTGCGCTTTCGTGACGGTGCACTTGTGCCGCTGGGTGCTTTTCGAGCGGCGGTTCGGCGCCAGCTACGAGAAGTGCCGTACTCGGCGTCGGGCTGCCCCCGTTGGTTACTGGTTCGACCTGGCCGCTCGCTGACTCGTTCGGACTGCGATCCACGTTCACCTCGGGGTCGAGTGTACCCCGCGAACGAAGGACCACGAGCGACCGGGGAAAATCGCCTCAGAACAGTGAGCCTTGTGTCTTTTGCGGCTGTTTCTGCCCGAGATGCTCGTAAGCTTTTTTGGTCGCGATTCGACCGCGCGGGGTGCGCCCAAGATAGCCCTGCTGCAGCAAATAGGGCTCGTACACGTCCTCGATTGTATCGCGCGGCTCAGCCATGGCCGCCGCCAGAGTTTCGACACCGACCGGTCCGCCCTCGTAATGCTCGATCAAAATCCCCAGGAGTCGGCGGTCCATTTCGTCCAATCCCGCGTTGTCGACGCCGAGGCGATCGCAGGTGTGATGGACGATCTCTCGGTCGATCTTGCCCGAGCCTTTGACCTCGGCGAAGTCGCGAACGCGCCGCACGAGGCGATTGGCGACGCGCGGCGTGCCGCGCGAACGCGTCGAGAGCTCACGCGCGCCGTCCTTATCGCATGGGATGCCGAGCAAGCGAGCGCTGCGGAGAATGATCTTTTCCAGATCTTCTGGTGGATAGAAATCCAAACGCAGAGTGACGCCAAAGCGCTCCTGTAGCGGCTTCGTCAGGAGCCCGGTGCGCGTGGTCGCGCCGATCAGCGTGAAGGGTTTGATGTCGAGCGTGATGCTTTCGGCGTACGCTCCATCGCCCATCATCACGTCGATTCGAAAGTCTTCGATCGCGGGGTACAGCGCCTCTTCGACCGTCGCGCTCAAGCGATGGATTTCGTCGATGAACAGAATGTCGCCCCGCCCGAGCTTCGTGAGCTGTCCAGTCAGGAGCCCCTTGTGTTCGACCGCGGGACCGCTGGTTTGGTGCAGCGTGACCCCCATTTCTTTGGCCAAAATGTGCGCCAGCGTGGTTTTGCCCAGACCTGGGGGGCCACACAAAAGAATGTGATCGAGCGGCTCGTTGCGTCGCCGCGCGGCTTCCACGTATACCTTCAAGTTTTCGCGGTGCTTCTGTTGGCCGACGAACTCTTCGAGCGATTCGGGGCGGAACAGGCGGTCGAAGCGGTCATCTTCAGGGCGCGATTGCGTGCCCAGCACGCGCTCGGCCGGAGGAGCTGCTTGCTCGAACTCTGGCTCGACTGCGGGGCGCGATTTCTTGGCTGCCATCTTTCGTGCAGCCTACCACCGCGCGGCGGAAATGGGCGGCGGCAGGCGTGACTCGGCGTCGCCCGTGGGCATCAGCAGCGAGAAAATGGCGCCGCGACCGCTGAGCGGTGAAACCGCGACCGAGCCGCCGTGAAGCTCCACGACGGAACGCGCAAGGCGAAGGCCGAGCGCCAAGCCGCGGTGCTCGCTTGGCCCGAGCGCAGGGCTCGGGTCGAGCAGCGCTTCGAGCCGTTGTGCGTCGACGCGCGAGCCGGGGACTTCGACGTCGAAGCGCACCGAGTCGCCTTCGGTGACTACTTGCACGTGCACGGCCGCGGACTCCGAGACCCGCACCGCGTGCCCGATGAACGTGGCCAGCGCGCGCGGCATGCGCACGCGATCGACGCGCAAAGAAGAGACGTCATCGGCGACGTCCGCGAAAATCTCGATGCCGCGATCACCGCCCAAGTCTTTGCCCTTCATGACCGCCTCGGTCAGTAGTGGACGGACGTCACAGTGGTCGAGCACGAGGCTCAATTGACCCGCGTCGACCCGAGCCGCATCGAGGATGGTTTCGATCAACGCCAAGAGCTCGCGGCCACGGCGATCGATCAAGCTCAAGCTCTCGCTCTGTCCGGCGCTCAGACTCTCACCCTTTCGGACCAGCTCGGTGAAGCCCAAGATCGCGTTCAGCGGGCTCTTCAAGTCGTGGCTGACGCTGGCGAAGAACAAGCCGCGCATGCGCGCTGCGGCTTTGCGCGCCGAGATCGCTCGCTCTTGGGCTTTGGCAAACACGCCAAAGCGCGCCGCCAAGCGCTCGATGGCGCGTCCCAGTCGGGCGACTACGCGGAAGCGTGCGGCGCGCACCACGCGCGTGCCGCCGCTCAATACAGCGTCCGTGCCGAGCAAACGCACGTCGCGGATCGCCGCGCGCAGATCTTCGGCCAACACTTGTCCGACGGCGATGCCCAGGCCGCCAGCGATGAGCGTCCCGAGCAGCGCCACGAGTACGAAGGAAGCGCTCAGCACGCTCACCACCGAACCCACGAAGCGGACCTCTGCGCTGCCCTCGTCGAGCGGGGTAACCACTCGCACCGCGCCGTCATCGCCGCGCTCGACGCGGTATTCGTCTGGCCAGGGATGCACGGTCGCCTTGAAGCCGAGCATTTCACCCTGCAAAATCGCGTCTTCGAGCCCCGCGCCCGCGGCCATGCCCGGGCGGGGTTCGAGCGCGGCGCGAGCCAGCACGCGAGCCGTCTCTTCGCGGCTGCGCTCGTCCGCGCGGCGCAAATGTGAACCGACGATCAGCGCGCAGCCGAAAACTAGAAACACCACGGGAGTGGTCACCGCGGCGACCAAGCGCCGCGGCACGCGCCGCTCGATCACACCGCGCCGGTCCGCATCCTCGACCACCTCGCGCATCAGCTCCGGTGGCGCGAGCTCCAGCGCGCGCACGAACGCCGAGCGGATCACCACGAACAGCGGAAGCGAGGCCGCCGAGACGATCACCACTCCGAACAGCGCCAAGTTCATGCCCGTGGCGAAGTCCACGATCTTGGGTCGGAGCAAGGTGTGAAACAGCGCAATGCTCGACATGGAGCAAGCGAGCCAACCGAACACCACGTAAGCCGCTTCGTTGCTCAACGCGAACAGCTCGCGCACCTCGACCGCTTTTCCTCCCAACGCCAGAGTGCGGAGCACGTAGCGGTAGCGCCGCAAGCGCCAAAAGCAGCGCACGAGTTCGAGTAAGCCGCCCGCCAGCAGTGAAAGCCCGAGCGTCTCCGCGCCCTCCATCGCAACTTGCCCGCTCAGGACCAGGAAATGCGAGGTGAGCAGAGCCAAGAGCGCGCTGGAGGCGAGCGTGAACAGCGTCTCGATCCCCAGAATTCGTCGCAGTAAGTGCGCGGCCGCGGGATTCATGAACGCCCCGCGCTCTTGCCAGCGTCGGTGATCTCGTCCGGCACCGGATCGATGGGCCGCTGGCTAACGACCACCGGCGGTTGGGAGGGCAACACGATGGTGAACGTCGAGCCCTTGCCGAGCTGGCTGCGCAGATCGATGAAGCCGCGATGCATTTGCACCAAGCGGCGCGTGATCGCGAGGCCCAAGCCGGTGCCGACGCGCTGGCGCTTGACGTCACCTGCTTGCCAATACTCTTGAAAGATCGCCTCGTGGTCCTCGCGCGCGATGCCCGGTCCGGTATCGCTGATGGCGATGGTCACGCCGCCGTCGCGCGGGTCGATGCGCAATAGCACGCCGCCGCGGGACGTGAACTTGATCGCATTGCCCACGACATTGCCGATGATCTGCCGCACCCGCCGGCCGTCGGCGTAAGCCATCGCTCGCTTGCCGACGATACTGATCTCGAGCTGCTTGGCTTCGGCGGCGATACTCGTTTCGCGCACCACTTCTTGGCCAATCGAGAAGACGTCGATCATCTTGCACGTGAGCCGAAGCTCGCCCGATTCGAGCGCCGAGAGATCCAAGATGTCGTCGATCAGCGCTCGCAGGTGTTGCCCGCTGTTTCGCACGACCGAAAGATTTTCGCGCGCGTCCGGGCTGAGCGGGCCATCGACCTCGCTCAAGAGCACGTCGGTAAAACCCAAAATGGCGTTCAGTGGCGTGCGCAGCTCGTGGCTCAGCGCAGCCAAAAAGTCGCTGCGATCGCGATCGTAGGCGAGCGCGCCGGACAAGTCCTGGCGGTAGGCGTGCTCGGCCGCGGTAAATCGATCGACGAGCACGTTGAACGCGCTGGTGAGCAACCCGACCAAATCCACGCAGCGGACTGGGATGGGCTTACCAGTCGGATCGGCGCCCTCGCGCGCCATCTCCACGATGCGATTGCGGACGAAAGTGACGTCCGCGTGCACGTCGCGAGCGAGCGCTAACGCAACCAGGGCTGCGGCACCCACCAACAGCGCGGTGAGCGTCGCCACCCAGACCAAGAGCGAGCCGGTCGCGAACGGGGTCGCCGGCGCGGCCACGAACGAGATCACGTTCATGTAGCCGTTCGGCCCCGGGAAGGCGGCCGAGAAAAAGCGCGAACGTCCGAGCTCGGTCGTCGCTTCGCCTTCACCCGCCACCATCAGCTCCAGCAGTCGCCCTTTCGGCGGCGCGCCTTGTGTCGCGTCCACGACCACTTGCCCCTCTGAGCTCACCAGCAGCAGCTCTGCTCCAGAACGGCGCGCGGCGCGTTCGAGCACGATCGTTCGATCTTCCTCCGAAGTGCGGCGCAGCCGCTCGGCGAGAGTGAGCGCGAGCAAGCGACAGCGCAGCTCGGCTGCGTCATCGCTCTGCGCGCGCAAGCGACTCGTGCCCGAGATGGCCAGCGCGGAACCGGCTGCCAGCCCGACGATCAGCACGACCATCGGTGCGATCACCAAAAAGGGGATTTGCCGAAGCCGCGTGTTCAGCGTCCGAGTCGGCCGGGGCTCACCCGGAGCGCGCGAATTGACGGTTTTCACTCGTCACTGGAGAGGCGCGCGAAAATGGCGTGATCGAGCCAGCGCGCTCCTACCAGCTCCGCCTGCCGCGCAATCCCTTCGAAGCGAAAGCCGAGCCTGGCGATCACGCGTAGGCTCGCGCTGTTGTCGGTGGCGGCGGCGCAACGAACGCGGTGTACCGCCATGCGCGCAAACGCAAAATCGACGCATGCGCGCGCGGCTTCGGTCATGAGGCCGCGGCCCGTCGCTTCACGCCGGAGCCAATACCCGAGTTCACACGAGCGATGCAGGTGCACGCACGAGTCGAGCCCCACGACACCGAGCAGTTCGCGCGATTGTCGATCGCGAATCGCGAATCTGACGGCGCGCCCGGCGTCCCAATCAGACACGCAGGCCTCCGCGTAGCGCACGCTGGCTTCGGGAGCATTGTTGAACGGCACCCACGGAAGCCAGCGCTCTAGATGCCAGCGTGAACTATCGACCGCATCCCACAGCTCGGTGCCATCCCCGAGCTCAAGCGGTACCAAGACCAGGCGGCTGGTCTCGACCGGCGAGCGGCGGATGGCCGCTCGCGATGGAATCGACAAAAGGTGAGCAATGGGCTGTGAGCCCGAGTATGCAGCCGTCTCTTTCGCGTCCCGGTTTCTCAAGGGCAATCCGTGCGCAGGGCGAACACCTCGAAGTGCGCGGACTCGTAGTCGCGCCAGGAAATGTACCATTGTCCAGGCTTTTCGCCCGCAGCTACGTCGGGTTGCGGCTGAAAACCGCTGACACGGCTGACCGAAGTCACGGCGCCCACGCCGTCGCGCGTGAGTTGCGCCAGGCGCAGCCGGGATTCATCGAACCACGAAACGACCGTTGCGTTGCCGCTCGCAGCCACCGCCGGACGGACGACCTTGGCGGGCAAGTCCCGACGCCAGAGCATCTGCCCCTTGTCCTTGTCGACGAACGCGACGGAAGCTCCGCCCTTTTCGTCGTCCCACGCGACGAAGCAGCCTTCGGACGAGCAAGCCATGACCGGCGTGGTGTGCTTGCCATCCTTCGGGCTCAACATTTGCGTCTGCCCGAGGAAGCGCTCCTTGCCGGCGGTCTTTTTGGACGGCACGAGCCCGGTCTTCAAGCTCGCGTCGCCGAGGGCGATGCGCGAAAGATACATTTGAATTCGCTCGAAGCCACGGTTCACGGAGAACGCGACGTACAGGTGCCCGTTCTGAACCGCGACCGAGGGCGTGCCAGCACCCCAACCAGCACCCTTGGTCGGTGGGATCACGGTCAGGCGAATCGGCTCGGCGAGCGGCTGCAGCTCCGAATCGAGCTCGCGCGCCATGATGTCGCTCGTGCCCTTCTCGATCTCCTCCTGCCAGACCGCCCAAAATTTGCCGCCATTGACGGCGAGCGCAGCCGAAAGCTCGCCCTTCTTCACGCCCGAGATCCGGCGTGGCGGGCCGGCGATGTGCCCGTCATGAGAAACGAAGCGCGCGTACACGCCTGGCTCACTGCCACCATCATCCCAATACAAGAGGACGAACCGTTCACCCGCTGACACGAGCTGCACTTGGCGCGCCGACGACACTTCGGGCGTCAACGCGACTTCTGGGGCCGTGCGTCGCAGCGCGTCGTCGAGCAGCACCGCGTAAGCCTGCTTCTTCTTGGAATCTTGGTGATTGTCGATCCAAACGAAAACCGTGCCGGCGCTGCTGTGTAAAAGCGTGGGCCGCGAGACCGGCGGCACTTCAATCGAATAGGGCCGAGGTCGACCAATGCCGGTGAGCTTGCACGGCCCGCTCGGCTCTTCGACGGCGATCGACATGTGCGAGAGCACGGAGCGCGCGACCGCAGCTCCGCCTTTCATCGCATCTTTGAACGCTTCGAGCGAGCCCTTGCCATCACCGGTCGCGAGCAGCTCTTGCGCATGTGAGATCTTCTGCGCGTACGCTTCGGCTTCGGCGGCGCGCGCAGCACTGGCTGCCGCGGGGCTCACGGGCGGCGCGGAACTCGTTGCCCGCGGCTTGGAAGCAGCCGTACGTACGGCCGCGGCTTGTCCCGGAGGATGAAGCAAATACAACCAGACCGCGTACCCGCCCAAGCTCAGCGCGGACAACAACAGCAGCACAGAAATTGCGCGGCCCGTACGCGATTCCGGACGCAGAGAGGCGACCGGAGCCGCGCTCGTGAGTATTGGAGGCGGCGCAGGTGGCGGCGCAGCTCGAGGCGGGCTGGGCGGCGCGCGCTCGGTCATTGCTTGGCTGACGGGGCTGGTGGGCGGCGCAGTCTCGCTCGCGATCAGCTGATCGACTTCGATGCCTTCGTCGTCGCTC
>Ga0164241_10001883_pt1 | contig 24174 bp, 19 predicted proteins | sample OricomyardsoilBY_FD_108780 | JGI IMG/M metagenome (GOLD analysis project Ga0164241, IMG submission 108780) | Backyard soil microbial communities from Emeryville, California, USA - Original compost - Back yard soil (BY) | ecosystem: Environmental > Terrestrial > Soil > Unclassified | place: USA... | reverse complement strand
TCGCGGGATCGCGCTCTTCCAAAACCTTGATCGGCTTACCGTTGACGACGATGCTGTCGCCCTCGAGCTCAACGGTGGCATCCAAGCGGCCGGTGATCGAGTCGTACTTCAGCAAGTGCGCCAGCGACTTATTGTCTGTGAGGTCGTTGACCGCGACGATTTCGAGGTCGCTGCCCTTGGCCAGCGCTGCGCGGAAGTAGTTGCGACCAATTCGGCCGAAGCCGTTGATGCCGATCTTTACGGACACGGATTTCTCCTGTTACTGGGGGCGCCTTCCGGCGCGGTGGTGATGGGCTGCGGACAGTGGCGTCCCGGGCGGTGCACCCGTCCGGGACACCAGCCAGCTACGACAGTAGCAGCAGCCCGGCAGTCTTTTCACGCGCGGCCGTGAAGCGTGCGTTCACATCTGCCCAGTTGGCGATGTTCCAAAACGCCTTCACGTAGTCGGCCTTCACGTTCACGTAGTCGAGGTAGAAGGCGTGCTCCCACATGTCGATCAAGAGCAGCGGAACGGTTGCTGCCGCAAGGTTGCCCTGGTGGTCGTACAGCTGCTCGATGATCAACTTCTGGCCGAGCGAGTCCCACGCAAGGATCGACCATCCGGAGCCCTGGATGCCCAGTGCCGAGGCGGTGAAATGTGCGCGGAACTTGTCGAATGAGCCGAAGAACTCGTCGATGGCCGCGCCGAGTTCGCCGGTCGGCTTGTCGCCACCGTCAGGCGACAGGTTGTTCCAGAACACGGTGTGATTGACGTGACCTGCGAGGTTGAACGCGAGGTCTTTCTGGAGTTTGTTGACGTTGGACAGGTCGTCGCCGTCGCGGGCGTCGGCAAGCTTCGCCAGCGCCGTGTTCGCCCCATCGACATACGCCTTGTGATGCTTATCGTGGTGCAGCTCCATGATCCGACCGCTTATATTCGGCTCAAGAGCCGAATAGTCGTAGGGAAGGTCGGCGAGCGTGTAGTCAGCCATTGATGATATCTCCTCGTTATCGACACGGCCGCGAAGAGTTTCGCGACCGGATTTGCGCGACCGTTCCAGTCTACTAACGGCAGTGGGAACGTGAAGAAATGCTGCAGTGAACGTCGAGGTGACTAGACGTCCAGGTCGGCGGGAAGATTCGCGTCGGTACCCGGAATTCCTTGATCGGCGGCTCGTTTGTCGGCCATGGCGAGCAGCCGACGGATGCGCCCGGCGACGGCATCTTTCGTCATTGGCGGGTCTGCGTGGTGCCCGAGCTCGTCGAGGCTGGCTTCACGGAAGCTCAATCGCAGCTCGCCCGCGTATCGCAGATGTTCGGGGATATCGTCGCTGAGGATTTCCATCGCTCGCTCGACGCGTGCGCACGCGGCGACCGCCGCTTGAGCAGATCGGCGAAGATTCGCGTCGTCGAAATTCACCAGCCGGTTCGCCGTGGCGCGTACCTCGCGACGTTGGCGCAGATCTTCCCATGCGCGCACGGTTTCGGTCGCGCCCATCGCAACCAACATCGCGCCGATTGCTTCACCGTCGCGAATCACCACCCGGTGTACGCCACGTACCTCGCGTGCCTTGGCGGATACGCCAAGTCGCCCCGCCGCGCCGACCAGCGCCATGGCGGATTCGTTTCCGGGGCAGGTCACCTCCAGCGCGGCCGAACGCCCTGGGTCCGTCAACGACCCTTGAGCCAAGAATGCCCCACGCCACACGGCAGCCAGTTCGTCCCGCGATCCGGTGGTGAGCCGATTGGGCAAGCCGCGGATCGGTCGCCTGCGCGCATCCAGTAACCCGGTCTGCCGGGCCAGCGTCTCGCCACCGTCGAGCACTCGGACCAGGTATTGGTTCGAGCGTCGCATACCGGTGGCCGAGATGACTGACACGTCGCTGCGCACGCCATACAGCTCGGCGAGGGCTTTGCGCACATGGCGAGCCAGTTCCGGCGTGTCCAGTTCGCTCTCAACGGCTATGCGATTGGAGATCACATGCAGCCCACCGGAGAGCCTGAGGATCGTCGCAAGCTCAGCCGCTCTGACGGTGGTTTTGGATGCCTCCACCCTGAGCAACTCGGCTTTGACGTCTGCAGTGAGTGCCAATCGTTCTTCCATTCTTCATGTGCGTGCGCTGGTCGGGTGGGGGCGCACCTCACTCCCGGCCGAGGTCGCGGTGTTTTGTGTTCACAGCGACGCCCGGAAGATGCTCCAGTCGGGAAGCTAGTTCTTCGACCAGCGCGACAGAGCGGTGTTTTCCCCCGGTGCAGCCTATCGCGATCATGGCGTGGCGTTTGTTCTCACGTTGGTAGCCCGCCAGTACTGGTTCAAGTGTTTTCTCATAGTTGGAGAGGAATTCCTCGGCTCCGCGTTGGTCGAATACGTATCGACGCACGCTGTCGTCGAGCCCGGTCTGCGAACGCAGTTCGGGGATCCAGAACGGATTCGGGAGGAATCGCGCGTCGGCGACCATGTCGGCATCGGACGGCAACCCGTACTTGAAGCCGAAACTCATCACGGTTACCTGAACGCCCGCCGTGTTTTCGGTGGCGAAGGTCTGGGTGATGGTGTTGGCCAGCTGATGGATGTTCAAATCCGACGTGTCAAGGATGATGTCGCTGGACTCGCGGATCTCGCTGAGCCGATCGCGCTCGGCCGTGATGCCGTCCAGCAGCGTACCGTCGCCCTGCAGGGGGTGCGGTCGCCGAACCTGCTCGAATCGGCGTACGAGAACGGCATCCGTCGCCTCGAGGAACACCACGCGCAACTGAGTTCCTGCGCGCAGAGAATGGATGATCTCTTGCAGGTTGGCGAAGAAGTCTCTTCCGCGCACATCGACGACAGCAGCAATGCGGGGCAACGTGGAACCGGCACGTGTTGCCAGTTCCACGAGGGGCCGCAACATCTGCGGAGGAAGGTTGTCGACCACGTACCAGTCGAGGTCTTCAAGCGCATTGGCCACGGTCGATCTGCCGGCACCGGACATGCCGGTGACGATCAGCACTTCTTGTTGCTCTGGCTCCGTGGTCATGTCCATACAGCCTATCGACTGCGCAGCGCCGTATGAATGGCTTCCGCGCGCGCTGTGCCGATTCCTTTGACCTCGGCGATCTGGTGCGCGTCAGCTTTCTTCAGCTGCGATACCGAACCGAAGTGCCGCAGGAGTTCGCGCACCCGTGCGGGTCCGAGGCCGGGTATCTCCCCCAGCACGGATGCGATGTCTCGCTTGCGTCGTGCCCGCTGATACGTGATCGCGAATCGGTGCGCCTCATCGCGTATGCGCTGGATCATGAACAGGGCGTCGCTGTTGCGCGGCAAGATGACCGGATAGTCGGAGTCGGGCAGCCACAGCTCCTCGAGACGTTTGGCAATGCCGGCAAGTTGGATGCCGGTGACACCGGATTCCGCCAGCGCGCGTGCGGCCGCCGCCACCTGGGGTTGTCCACCGTCGACGATCAGCAATTGCGGTGGATAGGAGAATTTCGAGTTGCTCTGTTCCTCGGGTGAACGCAGGTACGCCAGACGCCGGGTGAGCACCTGGTAGAGCGACTCGGTGTCATCGGTTGAAGCCGGCACGCTGAAACGTCGGTATTGGTCTTTGCGTGCGAGCCCGTCTTCGAACACCACCATCGAGGCGACGATGTTCGTTCCGCTCAGGTGTGAGACGTCGTAGCACTCCATCCGCAACGGAGCCTCAGACATGCCAAGCGCGTCCCGGATGTCGCTGAGTGCCTGAGAACGCGCGACGAAGTCCGCACTGCGACGTGTCTTGTACAGGATCAGCGCATTCTGCGCGTTCAGTGACGCCGTGTGTGCCAGCGCCGCCTTCTCGCCGCGTTGTGCCGTGCGCACGTGCACCTTGCCCGAGTGCGATCGCCCGTTGGCCGGGTCTGTCGACTCGCGCCGACGTTCGGTGAGCCACAGTTCAAGTTCCGGGGTATCGTCCGGAAGCATCGGAACAAGCACTTCGCGCGGCGGAACCGATTCGTCTTCGTACGCGTTTTGGAGCACCGTCTCGACCAGCTCAGCCACGGAGACGTCGATCTCTTTATCGACGACCCAGCTGCGCACCCCGCGGATGCGGCCGCCGCGAACGATGAACTGCTGGACTGCGGCGGCAAGTTCATCGTCTGCGATGCCGAAAACATCGGCGTCGACACGATCAGACAGCACGATGGCGGTCTTTTCCATCACGGCTTCCATCGCCTGAATGCTGTCGCGATAGCGTGCGGCCGCCTCGTATTCCTGCGCGCCGGCCGCGTCACGCATCTTCGCCGTCAGGTCACGGACATACCGCGTATCGTTACCGGCCATAAACGAGACGAAATCGTCGGCGATCGCACGATGTTCCTCGTGAGTCACACGCCCGACGCACGGTGCGACGCATTTGCCGATGTCGCCGAGCAGACATGGCCTGCCGGTGAGCTCCGCGCGCCGGTAGACGCCGTCTGAACAACTGCGCATGGGGAACGCCTTGAGCATGAGGTCCATCGTTTCGCGGATGGCCCACACCTTCGTGTACGGACCGAAGTACCGACTGCCCCTCTGATGTTTGTTGCGCGTGACCAGCACCCGCGGCACCGGATCGGCAAGCGTGACGGCCAGATACGGGTAGGTCTTGTCGTCACGGAACTGCACGTTGAACGGCGGGTTGTATTCCTTGATCCAGGTGAATTCGAGCTGCAACGCCTCGAACTCGTTGGCAACAACAGTCCACTCGACCGACGCAGCGGTGGTCACCATTCGTCTGGTTCGCTCGTGGAGGCTGCGCAACGGTGCGAAGTAGTTGGCCAGCCTGGCGCGCAGATTCTTCGCCTTACCGACGTACAACACGCGTTGCTTGTCGTCGCGAAAGCGGTAGACGCCGGGTTTCGTCGGGATCTCGCCGGCCTTCGGCCGGTAGCTCACCGTGTCGGCCATCTCAGAGACTCACCCCCGTGCCCAGTGAAAGTTCCATCGTCAAGCGCTCTTTTGCTCGAGACCACCGCGTTCAGCATCGAGAATCTCTTTGAGGAAGATACCCGTGTGGCTCCCTTTCGCGCGAGCGATCTGTTCCGGGGTACCGGTGGCGACGATCTTGCCGCCACCAGCGCCACCTTCTGGACCGAGATCGATGACCCAGTCAGCGGACTTGATCACATCAAGATTGTGTTCGATCACGACGACGGTGTTGCCCTTGTCGAGCAGGCCGTTCAACACAAGCAACAACTTGCGGACGTCTTCAAAGTGCAAACCCGTGGTCGGTTCGTCGAGCACGTAGACACTACGGCCGGTCGAGCGTCGCTGCAGTTCGGTCGCGAGCTTGACCCGCTGAGCCTCACCACCCGAGAGTGTCGTCGCGCTCTGACCGAGCCGAACATAGCCTAGTCCGACATCCACGAGGGTCTTCAAGTAGCGATGGATGGCCGAGATCGGCTCGAAGAACTCCGCCGCCTCGGCGATCGGCATGTCGAGCACCTCGGCGATGTTCTTGCCCTTGTAGTGCACCGTCAGGGTGTCGCGGTTGTAGCGCGCTCCCCCACACACCTCGCAGGCGACATAGACGTCGGGCAGGAAGTTCATCTCGATCTTGAGCGTGCCGTCACCCGAACACGTCTCACACCGACCGCCCTTGACGTTGAAGCTGAACCGCCCGGGAAGGTACCCGCGTGATTTTGCTTCAAGCGTCTCGGAGAACAGGGTGCGGATGCGATCGAACACACCCGTGTACGTCGCCGGGTTCGACCGCGGAGTGCGCCCGATCGGCGCCTGGTCGACGTGAACCACCTTGTCGAGATTCTCAAGTCCGGTGACCCGAGTGTGTTTCCCTGGCAGTTTGCGGGCACCGTTGAGTTTGTTGGCAAGCACACGGTAGAGCACATCGTTGACCAACGAGGATTTGCCTGAACCGCTCACCCCGGTGACCGCGATGAACGTGCCGAGCGGGAAGTCGACGGTCACCTTCTTGAGGTTGTTGGCCTGGGCGCCGACGACCGTGACCTTTCGATCGGGGTCGATCGGACGCCGCGTCGCCGGCATTTCGATCGCCCGACGACCGGCGAGATAGTCACCGGTGAGCGACGCCGTGTTCGCCAGGAGGTCATCATAGGAACCCGAATGCACCACCCGGCCGCCATTGACACCGGCGCCGGGACCGATATCCACGATCCAATCGGCCGTTCTGATGGTGTCCTCGTCATGCTCGACGACGATGAGCGTGTTGCCCAGATTGCGCAACGCAATGAGCGTTTCGATCAGCCGCCGGTTATCGCGCTGATGCAACCCGATGCTCGGCTCGTCGAGAACATAGAGCACACCGGTCAGGCCAGACCCGATCTGGGTTGCCAGCCGGATGCGTTGTGCTTCACCGCCGGACAGTGTTGCGGCCGCCCGCGCCATGCTGAGGTAGTTGAGCCCCACTTGAATCAGAAAGTCGAGCCGGACCTTGATCTCGCGCAACACTTGCGCAGCGATCTTCTGTTCGCGCTCGGTCAGCACCAACTTATTCATGAACGTGCGGGCATCGGCCAGCGATAGCTCGGCCACATCGGCGATGGATGCGTCGTGCACGTGCACGGCGAGCACTTCTGGCTTCAGTCGTTTTCCACCGCACACGGCGCACGCAACTTCGCGCAAGTACTCCGACCAACGCTGACGCTGGGAGTCGGTCTCCGCCTGAACGTATTGCCGTTCGATGTATGGAACCACGCCTTCGAATCCGGAGGTGTAGCTCATCTCGCGGCCGTAGCGGTTACGCCACTTGACCTTCACTTCGAAGTTGTCTCCGTGCAGCACGGCGTGCTTGATGCCGGACGGCAAGTCTTCCCACGGAGTGTCCAGCGAGAAGCCCAGGTCGCGTGCGAGCCCGTCCAGCAACTTCTCGTAATACTGGAACAATCCCTTGCCCTGTGTGGTCCACGGCAGGATCACACCTTCGGCGATGCTCAACGACTGATCCCCCAGCAGCAGGTCTTCGTCGACCGACATGCGGGTGCCCAGACCAGAGCACTCCGGGCATGCGCCGAACGGCGCATTGAACGAAAATGTGCGCGGCTCGACCTCGGTCAGCTGCACGGGATGCCCGTTCGGGCACGACAGTTTCTCGCTGAAGTTCTGCCAGGCTTCACTGCCCTCACGGTCGACGAAGTTGACCGCGATCAATCCGTCGGTCAGCCCCAGCGCGGTCTCGAGCGAGTCCGTGAGCCGACCGAGGATGTCCGGGCCGGCAACCAGACGGTCGACGACAACGGAGATGTCGTGTTTGTATTGCTTCTTCAACGTGGGTGGTTCACTCAGCTGAATTTGCTCGCCATCGACCAGGGCTCGCGAGTAGCCGTTCGCGGCCAGCTCGGCGAACAGATCGACGAACTCGCCCTTCTTCTGCTTCACCACGGGGCTGACGATCAGGTATCGCGTGCCCGCCTCAAGCTCCATCAGCTGGTCGGCGATCTGCTGGACGGTCTGACGTTGGATCGTCTCGCCGCAGATCGGACAGTGAGGCACGCCGATTCGCGCCCACAGCAGCCGCATGTAGTCGTAGATCTCGGTGATCGTTCCGACGGTCGAACGCGGGTTGCGGTTTGTCGACTTCTGATCGATTGACACCGCCGGGCTCAATCCCTCGATGAAATCGACGTCGGGGCGATCAACCTGACCAAGGAACTGGCGCGCGTACGCCGACAGCGATTCGACATAGCGACGCTGGCCCTCGGCGAAGATCGTGTCGAATGCGAGCGATGATTTACCTGACCCGCTCAGCCCGGTGAATACGACGAGAGCGTCTCTGGGGATCTCGATGTCGACGTTGCGCAAATTGTGAACGCGCGCGCCTCTGACGCTGAGTTTGGCCTGGGATTCGACCTTGCTAACTGACACCTCACGAGTCTATGTTCAGCCACCGACATCCGTGGACTCAGCGCGGATGCCCTGAGCGAACGTCGTGTGATTTTGCACGAATCAGCGGCGCAATCAGCACGACGGTGAGCACGGCAAGAGCGCTAGCGGCCACGACGGCTCCGGCGGGCAGCGGTGCGGGATGTCCCGCTGTACGCGGCGAGAATGCGAACAGCGCGATGACGGTGGCCAACTGTGTCGGGATCTGCACGAGCAGGTAGCGGCGCATCGGACGGGCGAAGGCGCGCAGCTGCACCCAGCTGCGCGGCGGTATGACGCGCGCGTACGATGCGGCGAGGTGCAGAAGGTGCACCCCGGCGACGAGGACGTACAAGCGCGGATCGGCCGGTGACGGAGCGCGAGTGAAGATGCTGGCCCCAACCGTCAGCATCAAGATCCAGGCGGCCGGGCTCGCCGGGAAGATGACACTGAGCGCAACGATGATGATCGCAACCACAAGCCAGAAGGCCCCCGCCGTTACGGGAATTTGCCAGATGCAGAGACCGACGCCGATGATTCCGACGACGGCGCGCAGCACCCAGCCTGGCATCCTCGCGCCGATGCGCGGCGCCGCGCGTACCCGCACGCGTACGATGTCGCTCATCGCCGCACCGCCACGGGGAGGCTCAATGTTCGCAGCATTGCCGTTCTGGTGGCATCGTGATCCGAGTCGTTCCACGCCAGTACGTCGATTCCGTACCCGGAGAGCCCGCGGATGCGGTCGGCGCGTTCCATCATGATGATCCGGTGCGCGAGAACCTGCTCTCTGGGCAGTCGCCCGGCTCGCGCCGTCGGCAACACATCGACGGCGATGACACGGTGTCCGGCCCCCCGCCACAACACGGCCATCCTTCCTGCCTCGTCGTCGAGGAATGTCGAGAAGACATAGATCAGAACGCCGGGCACCACCAGTGGTGCTCGGACGCGGTGGAGCACAGGGCCGGATGGTCCGGTGAGTTCGATCGCGCGCAGCACGCGTGAGAGGTGACGGCTGCCACCACCGTGTTGGATGACGCGGTCGCTCGAGGCCAGATCTTGGAACCCGACACGGTCGCCGGCCTTGATGTACCCGGCGGCCAACGACGACGCTGCCGTACGGGCGACATCCATCGAACTGAGTCCCTGTAATGCCGATGATGTCTGGTTCCACGATGCGATGTTCTCGCCGACATCGTCTCGGCTGTCGACCACGAGCAGGACTGCCGCATCCGCCGTCGCGGTCGTACGCCTGACATACAGCTCCCCCGGCGTTTGTGCACGCCGCGCAGTCGCCTTCCAGTCGATGCGCCGCAGCCGGTCGCCCGGTGTGAACGGATGAATGTCGCGAAACTCGCCGCCATCACCAGGGCGTGTCGAAACATGCGTACCCGTGAGGCCGTGGAGCACGGGGGGAAGCGGCAGGCTTGACACCGGCGAGTACGACGGCGAAACGGTTCTGCGCACGGTGATCGGCGCGGGCGGCTCGCTGACGAACGCCGCATCTTCACCGATCAGCCGGTAGTGGATGCCCAGCAGATCTTGCGGGCCTGAGTGGACGATGGGAACGGTTCCCGGCACCGTGGCACCCCGCGCATCCACGGTGAATTCGCCGATCGGATTGTCGAGTATCACAACGCGCAACTGCGCCAAATCACCGTGATCCGGCGGGTCGATGCGAATGTCGTAGCGTAGTTTCGCGTCGTCGGTCTGGCCGGCGAGTTCGGCGGTGATGACGCTCGCGTCGCTGTCGGCGGGGCGACGCTGCCACGCCAGCGCAACGCACACGATCAGCGGCAGCGATACCAGGGCGATCTCGAATCGCGACAGCGCGATCGCGGCCGCGCAGAACAACAGCGCGACCACTGCAGCAGATGGGATGGCCGAGGACATCGTCCACCGGGTCGTGGACGACGACCGGGTATGACCAGCCGGTGGCCGCCGATCCGTTCGTGATTCTGTCACGGCGTCGCCCGGGTGGCGGAAGACGCGCCGACAGTCGGCGGTCCGGCGACGTGGTCGACGATGCCTGCGACAACGTGGGTGGCCTGCACACCGTTGGCCCATGCTTGTGTGGTCAGGGTGAGCCGATGAGCCAGCACGGGCACGGCGACCCGTTTGACATCCTCCGGCGTGACGAAATCACGGCCGGCCATCACCGCACGGGCGCGTGCGACCAGCACGAGCGCTTGTGAACCACGTGGTGATGCGCCGACTTGAACATACGAGTTGGAACGAGTCGATGCGGCAAGATCCACGCAATATCCGACGATGTCGTCATCGACGTGAACCTTCTCGATTCCGCGTTGCATCGCGTGGAGGGTCTCTGCGTCGACAACAGGCTCAACGGTTGCCACCTCGTGTTGACGCGCAATGCGGTTGGTCAGGATCCGTCGCTCGCCATCGGGCGCAGGGTAGCCGACTGCCAATCGCACCATGAACCGATCGAGTTGGGCTTCAGGCAGTGCATACGTGCCCTCGAACTCGATCGGGTTCGACGTCGCGATGACGTGGAACGGGTTCGGCAGGGCGAACGAGCTGCCCTCCACCGTCACCTGGCCTTCTGCCATCGCCTCAAGCAGTGCCGACTGCGTCTTGGGAGCGGTGCGGTTGATTTCGTCGGCGAGGAACAGGCCGGTGAAGATCGGGCCGGCGCGGAAGACGAACTCGCTTGTCGATGGCGCGTAGACGAAGGAGCCGGTGATATCTGCAGGCAACAGGTCGGGCGTGCACTGAAGGCGGCGAAAATCCAGGCCGATGGCGGAGGCGATGCTGCGGGCCGCGAGCGTCTTGCCGAGTCCCGGGACGTCTTCGAACAGCACGTGACCACCGGCCAGGATCGTGGCAACGGCCAACTCCAGCGCATCCTCCATGCCGACCACGACGGTGCTGACGCGCTCGATCACTGCCGCGCTCAGGCGGGATACTTCTTCGATGGGAAGCGCGATATCGTCGCGCGGAGGGTTGGGGTCGCTCACAGTGTGCTCTTTCTGGTCGGGAATCGATGGAGTCGTGCTGGCGGGTCCGCGATAACGGAACCGGGACGCACCAGCGTGCTCAGCACATCAAGACACTGCTCGATGTCGTGGAACGATGGCTGTCTGACCGGGTTGGGCCGCAGGGTGCGGTATGCGCGGCCGCCCAGCATCTGTTCGATGGCGGCGCGGTCGGCCGGGCGATCGAGGTCGAGCGGGTTGTCGGCGTCCGGGCTGACGATGGCGAGTCTGCTCGCGGCCAGCCGCCGGACACGACGCACAGCGTCGGGCCTCACCTGGCCTCTTCTGGTGCGTAACGACCACGACAGACGGTCGACGTCGCTGCGGTTTCCGTCGTCGTGAAGCGATGATTCAACGGTCCACGTCATCGACGGTCGCTCTGGCACGGCCAACCACACCACGCCGATGGCCACGATGACACCAATGACCGCGGCTGCGTGCCAGGGATCCATTCCCAGATACCACAGCACGACTGCTGCGACAACGGCCAGCGCAATCAGCGCGATCAGACGGCTGCGCCACGGAGGCGTCACAAGGGCGCGCAGCGTGCGGGATGGGCCGAGTTGTGCGGTCACGGCGTACGGCTCCACGGTGCATCGGGAATGGATGCACGCCGGGCGTTTTCGGCCTGCTCCCATGACGCGGCCAACGTCGTGAGCGCCTCCCGGACCAGCGCGACATCGTGCTCGGTGACAGCATGGTCGCCGAACCGAACCTTCAGGTAGCGGTTGAGCAAGGTGTCGACGGCACGTCGATCGGCCGGCACGCGCGACAGGATGCGCCCGGTGAACTCGGTCGGAGTCTCGGCGGGGCGCCGCTGCACGCCTGCGTCGGCGGCAGCATCCTGTAGTCCGAGCCAGGCTTTGACGATCGCGTCATGCGGTTCACGCTCGCGATTGAGCGCTTCGATAGCTTGGCTGAGCCCGCGTCGCACCGTTGGCGCACTCGCCTTCTCCGGTTCGGCCGGGGTCGGGTGTTCGTGGGCATCGGACAGCTCCGGCGCGACTATCGCCTCCACGGTACGTGCCGGGCGGCGTAACAACCAGCGAATCACCAGCAGAATGGCAGCGATCAGCGCGAGCCCGCCGACGATCCAGAGCACGGGCGTGAGGTCGAGCCCGCCGGAGGCGCGGGCCGGGTGGACGGGAAGCGGTGTCGCCTGCGTGTCGCGCGTGCCGGACGGGTGGGGTAACGGCGGCATCGATGGTGGCGTGAAGTCAGGCACCCAGCGCAGGCCACTGAATGTGGCGGCACCTTGCAGCCCGGTTCCAACGACAATGATCAGTGCGAGCCCAGCGCCAACCAGTGGAACGGTGCTGCGTCCTGGACCGCCCTGGGACGTCATTCCTGGCTTCCAGCGGCGGTGCTCACCCGTTCACCGTATCAACAGACGCAGAATTCGTTGCCCTCGGGGTCGAGCATGACGATCCACTCGCCGTCTTGCGGATCGTTGAATTCGCGTTGCACCGTCGCGCCCAATTCCACCAGACGGTTCGCTGTCGAGCGCAGGACCGCCCAGTCTTTGGTGGTCCCCGGCCGCCGCGCACCGCTCTCGATGTCGATGTGCAAGCGATTCTTGGCGGTTTTGGGCTCTGGTACGCGCTGAAGGAATATCCGGGCTCGCGTGCCGCCGTCGTCGACGATGGCGTATCCGTCGCCCCACTTGTCCTCAGGAACCCCCCACGCGGTGAGTGCGTCTGCCCACGATGCGAAACCCGCCGGGGCAGGTTCTTCGACATAGCCGAGCGCGTGAGCCCAAAATGTGCCGAGCGCCTGTGGGTCGGCGGCATCCATTGTCAGTTGAAATTGTGGGCCGGTCATACTCCGTCTCCTTTGTCAGAATCTGTGGGCCGGTGTGCAGCTCGGCGTGCCCAGCTACGCGTGCCCTGCTTTCTCCATCTGCCGAAGATCGCGTTTGAGATCCCCGAGCTCATCGCGGAGTCGCGCTGCGAGCTCGAACTTGAGTTCGCCGGCCGCGGTGAGCATCTGATCGTTCAAATCGGCGATCAGCGCCTCCAACTCGTTCGCGCCTGACGCCGCGATTCCGACGTGCCGTAGGTTCGGCGTCGGCGCCTTCTTCTTGTTCTCGCGTCCGGCGAGCATCTTTTGCGTATCGGCGCCCTCACGAGCCAGAACGTCGGTGATGTCGGCGATTCGCTTGCGCAACGGCGTCGGATCGATGCCGTTGACGGTGTTGTATTCAACCTGCTTTTCGCGGCGTCTGTTCGTCTCGTCAATCGCCCGCGTCATCGAGTCTGTGACCACATCGGCATACATGATGACCTGACCAGAGACGTTACGGGCGGCGCGACCGATGGTCTGAATCAGCGAGGTCGCGGACCGGAGGAAACCTTCTTTATCTGCGTCGAGGATGGCGACAAGCGAGACCTCGGGCAGGTCGAGGCCCTCCCTGAGCAAATTGATGCCGACCAAGACGTCGAAGACGCCCTGACGCAGCTCGGTGAGCAATTCAACTCGGCGAAGCGTGTCGACATCCGAGTGCAAGTAGCGCACGCGCACGCCGGCCTCTGCCAAGAAGTCGGTGAGTTCCTCTGCCATCTTCTTGGTCAGTGTCGTGACCAGCACTCGCTCGTTGCGTTCAGCACGTAATCTGATCTCTTCGAGCAGATCGTCGATCTGGCCCTTCGTCGGCTTCAGCACGACTTCGGGATCGATCAAACCCGTCGGTCGGATGATCTGCTCGACGATGCCAGCGCCCAGGCCCATCTCATACCGACCGGGTGTCGCCGACAGGTAGACGGTCTGACCGACTCGCTCGGTGAATTCATTCCATTTCAGCGGGCGGTTGTCCAGCGCGCTCGGCAGCCGGAAACCGTGCTCAACGAGTGTGCGCTTACGGGAGGCATCGCCCTCATACATCGCGCCGATCTGCGGAACCGTCACGTGTGACTCGTCGATCACCACCAGGTAATCGTCGGGAAAGTAGTCGAGGAGGCAGTGCGGGGCCTCGCCGGCCTCGCGTCCGTCGATGTGTCGCGAATAATTCTCGATACCGGAGCAGAACCCGATCTGTTCCATCATCTCGATGTCGAATGTCGTGCGCATGCGCAGTCGCTGGGCTTCAAGCAGCTTGCCCTGTCGTTCCAGTTCAGCCAGGCGCTCGGCCAGCTCGATCTTGATCGTGCCGATGGCCCGTTGCATCGTCTCCGGGCTCGCCGCGTAGTGGGTCGCCGGGAACACGGATACGGCATCCATCTTCTTGATGATCTCGCCCGTGAGCGGATGCAGTGCGTACAGCGCCTCGATCTCATCGCCGAAGAGTTCGATGCGAATGGCATGTTCCTCATAGACGGGGATGATTTCGATCGTGTCTCCGCGCACCCGGAACTTTCCGCGTGAGAAGTCGACATCGTTGCGCTGGTACTGCATGCCGACGAACATTCGGATCAACCGATCGCGGCCGACGTTTTGGCCGACTTGCAGCGCAGCCATCGCGTCGAGATATTCTTCTGCCGCACCCAACCCGAAGATGCACGAGACGGTCGAGACGACGACCACGTCGCGCCGGCTCAGCAGCGAGTTCGTCGTCGAATGGCGCAGACGCTCGACCTCGGAGTTGATCGACGAGTCTTTCTCGATGAACGTGTCGGTCTGGGGTACGTACGCCTCTGGTTGGTAGTAGTCGTAGTACGACACGAAGTATTCGACGGCGTTGTTCGGCATCAGATCCCGAAACTCGTTGGCCAACTGCGCGGCGAGCGTCTTGTTGTGCGACAAGACAAGTGTCGGACGCTGTACCTGCTCGATGAGCCACGCCGTGGTCGCAGATTTACCGGTACCTGTGGCGCCGAGGAGCACGACATCCGTCTCGCCCGCATTGATACGCGCGGCGAGTTCTTTGATGGCTTGCGGCTGGTCGCCGCTGGGTGAGTACTCGCTGATGACCTCGAATGGGTGCACGGCGCGCGTAGGTTGCATGACCACCAGTCTAAAGAACACCCCCGACATTCGACTGGGCGGCGGATCCGTACTTCCTGATGACAGAGACTGTCGTAAGCGTGTACAGTGATGACTGTCACTGACATCAACGATCAAAGGAGTACCGTCATGCAGGTTTTCGTCACCGGAGCATCAGGATGGATCGGCGCAGCCACCGTCCGCGCACTCGTGGCCGCCGGACACGACGTCACCGGGCTTGCCCGGTCGGATGCCGCAGCAGCAGCGCTTGGTTCAGCCGGGGTCACGGCGTTGCGCGGGAGCCTGGACGACCTCGAGAGCATTCGGGCAGGCGCCGACAGCGCCGACGCCGTCATCCATCTGGCGAACAAGCATGATTGGTCCAATCCTGCTGCGACCAATGCGGCAGAACGAGCCACGGTGCAAGCCATTGGTGATGTGCTGGTCGGCAGCGACCGACCGTTTCTGCTTGCGTCCGGAATAGCAGGTCTCACGCCGGGTCGACCGGCCACCGAGGACGACCGCTCCCCCGCTGACGGTCCGGATTCGCCGCGCGGCGGCAGTGAAAACCTTGCACTCGAATTCGCTGAACGTGGCGTTCGCCCCGTGAGCCTGCGGTTTGCACCCAGCGTGCACGGAACAGGCGACCATGGGTTCATCGCGGCGATCGTGGCTGCCGCGCGCGCGCACGGAGTCTCAGGCTATCCGGGAGACGGCACGAACCGCTGGGCGGCCGTGCACCGCTTCGATGCCGCTGACTTGATTGTTCGTGCCCTTGAGAAGGCTGACTCTGGCGCACGGGTGCACGCCGTTGCTGAACCCGGTATCCAGACCCGTGAAATCGCCGAGGCCATTGGTCGGTCGCTCGACCTGCCCGTCGCCTCGATCGCTCAACCGGATGTTCAGGACCACTTCGGCTGGATCGGCGCGTTGTTCGAGATGGACTTTCAGGCCACCAGTGATGTCACGCGCAAGCTCCTGGGCTGGAATCCATCCGGCCCGACCCTCATCGAAGATATTGACGCGGGCGCGTATTCGGTTCATGAGGCCGTCGGCAGGTGAACGCCGCACGCTCGAATGCGCATCCGGGCACTCTGATCGTTTACGGCTACGGCCCCGGTATATCGCACGCCACGGCCATGCGATTTGGTCGCGAAGGATACTCGCTGGCGCTGGTCGGGCGGAATGAGCAACGGCTTGCCGACGGTGTTGCGCTGCTGGCTGGCCACGGTCTGGACGCGCAGTCGTACGTTTCTGACGCTGCCGACCCCGCGGACATCCGGCGTACGGTCGCCGAGATTCGCCGTCGGCAGGGAAACCTCTCGGCAGTGGTCTGGACCGCGTTTCGAAACGGCGGCGTCACCAATGTTCTCCAGACGCGTCCAGAAGACGTCGAGCGGGCGTTCGACATCGGCGTGACCGGCCTACTCGCGTGCGTACAGGCGGCGTTTGACGACCTCACGGCGGCGCGGTCGGCTGCGATCCTGGTCGCCAACGGCGCAGTGGGCGAAAACACCTCGCAGGCGGACGGGTTCGCGACGATGCTCGGAATCGACGGTGTCGCCCTCGAGAACGCCGCCAAATCCAAGCTGGTCGGCATGCTGGCAGAGCGGCTCCGTGAGTTCGATGTGTATGTCGGCGAAGTCACCGTTGCCGGGTCGGTCGCCGGCACGACAACAGCACGTGGAGACGCAATCGACCCTGCTGACATAGCGGAGCTGTTCTGGTCGCTCACGCGCACACGTGATCGGACTCGCGTCCGAGTGGTCCAATGACGTCTCTGTGGGCTCCAGCGCGCGGTGATCAGCGATCGCGATAACGATCGCGGTCCGACCAACCGCCCGCGCCGTACGTGACGATGCCAGCGATCGGGATCAGCAGGAACCACAGCCACGCGTAGTTGAAACCCCACACGTTGCCGGTGATGAAGAACAAGGCAAGAGCGACGAAGGGAGACAGCGACACGACGGCGTACCGCCATGGCCGTTGTCCCTGACGTTGCCCGGCCGGATAGCCATACCCGCCCTGGCTGTGGTCTTGCCCGAATGCCGCAGGCGGCACCGGTTGCGCCGCCGTTGGCTGCGGCGTATCCGCCTGAGTCTGCACGGGGAGATCGGCGAACAACGGCGCAAGATCACCGCGGGTAACGGCCGATCGCGCTGCGTCGGAGCGCTGGGTTGCCTCGGCTTCGGTGAGCCGGCCCTCCTGCGCGAACCGGGCAAGAGCGGCAACCGCATCGTCGCGTTCTGAGTGGCTGAGTCGTTGATTGGCCGTAGCAGAATCCGTGTAGTCGATCACGCGTTCATTGTGGCGCATTCATGCGCCGAGCACGACCCCGGCGCGCGATTCGGTTGTGATTTCGCCCAAGCGCAAGCGCTGATCGTCTGCGTCGATCGTGGTCACATGGTGGGTGACGAGCACGGTGATCGTGCCCGCTGCGGCGGCACGCAGATCGGTCAAGAGCGACGTCGCTGCCTGGTCATCCAGGTGCGCCGTCGGCTCGTCGATCAAGAGAACGTCACAGCGTGCCAGCAACGTGCGGGCAACGGCAATACGCTGGCGCTGTCCACCTGACATGAAAGCGCCTGCCGAACCGATGCGGGTATCCAGCCCGTGGGGTAGCGCAGCAACGAAATCATCCAGGCCGACACGTTCCAGCGCCGAAATCAACTCCGCATCGTCGGGCGCGTCGTCCCGGCTACGCGCGATCAGCAGGTTGGAACGCAGGCTCGAATCGAACAGATGGCCTTCCTGGGGACACCAGGCCACGCGCGACCGAACACTGTCACCGCTCAGGGTCTCCGCATCCACATCGTTGAGGAAGTACCGTCCGCGGCTGGGAGCAAGGTAGCGCAGCAACACCCCGAGCAGTGTCGACTTGCCCGACCCGCTCGGCCCGGTCACAGTCAGCCACTGGCCACGTGTCACCGCGGCGTCCAGTCCTGAAAACGCGCTGACGGTGGCGTTCGGGTACGTGTACGCGAGGTCCTGGATTGTCAGTGACTCCACGGACGGGGCTTCGGTGGTGTCATCGGAGTCGGTGTTGGCACTGTCTCCCGCAGCGGTGACGTCGCCGACACGGCCGAGAACACGCTTGAGCGTCGGCCACTGTTGCGCGGCATCCACCGCATCCAGCAGCGGGTCAATGAGACCGAGGGGTGTGAGTACGAGCACGGCCATCAGCCCTGCCGGCAGCGCCCCGCCTGCGACGTCGGCCGCTGCCACAGGCAGCATGAGGATGGCCACGCTTGAGCATGCCAAAACCACCAGGGCGGTGCCGATCCCTAATGAGAACGCGCTGCGACGATCTGCTCGCGCCAGCTGCGCGTCCAGCATGCTGACTCGCTGGCGAACGACAACGTCGGCGTCATTGGCCTTCAATTCGGCGGAAGCAGCAAGCATCCCGGCGAACGTGCGTACGCTGGCGGATCTGGCCGCCGACGCCGTTGTCGCGGCATGGTGGTTGGCCCAGACGGCGGCAAGCGGTGCGATCACGAGTGCGATGGCGATGAGACTCACCATGGGCCACAGCGCCGGCGGGTAAATGGCGGCCAGCACAGCGGTGGCTGACACTGTTATGGCTGCGGCCACGAGTGGTGGCATGACCACTCTGAGCACCAGATCACGAACCTGGTCAGCGTCGGAGACGAGGCGGTCCAGCGTGCTTCCGGCCGCCAACAGCGACTTGTTCGCAGGCCCGCGCGCAGCTAGGCCGCGCCACAGTCGCACGCGCAACGTCGTCAACGCGGCGAAGATCGCGTCGTGGCTGACCACCCGCTCGCACCACCGCAGCACGCCACGTCCGATTCCGAAGAATCGAACGCCCACGATGGCAACCAGCAGGTAGAGGATGGGCGGATGCTCACTGGCGCGCACGATCAGCCAGCCAGAGACGGCGGTCAACGCCACCGCGAAAGCGACCGCCAGTGTGCCGAGGATCACAGCGGCGGTCACGCGAAGCAGCACGGGCCGCAGAAACCGGCCGAGTTCGCGGTATGGGTGGGTGTCGAGGTCGGCGAATACAGTGTGTCCGCCTGCGCTCACGGTAGTAGAGCCGTCGGTTTGGTCGACCTCGGTGGCCGCTGGGCGAGGGCGGGGGTGTGCGTGTGATGCGTCAACGTGAACGGTCCGGTCGGCCATGGCCTGAACTGTCGGATCGTGTGAGGCGACGATGACGGTGGCCGACGCCGTCACCCGTGCGATCATCGTGCGGACCGCGCGAGCCGAGGCATCGTCGAGGTGTGCCGTTGGCTCGTCGAGAAGCACGAGTGTTGCGCCGGCGTTGACCCTGGCCAGCACACGGGCGAACGCGAGCCGTCGCAATTCCCCTGGGCTGAACAGTGCCGGGTCTGTACCTGCCAGTTCGCCCAGCCCGAGAAGTTCGAGCAGTCGCCGTGCGTCGTCGTCGGATATCGCCGCGTCGTACACCTTCAGTTCGGCGATGGCGGTGTCGGCGACGGTGTGCGGATGCTGTGGAAGGTAGGCGACGTGCGCCGGTCCCGGACTGACGATGCCGCCGGTCACACGTGCGCTCGGGGGGACGACACCCGCCATCGCGGCCAGCACCGTTGACTTTCCAGCGCCGCTTGCGCCGTGCAGCACGGTGATGCCATTCGGTTGGGTGTCAAAGCTGAGGTGTGCGATCGCCGGCTCGACGCGATCGGCGTACGTGACGCTCAGCCCGTCGACCCGCACACGGGTACCTCGCGTTGACCGGATGGACCACGCTCGGCCGGGCGCATCCACGACATCACGAACCCTGCGAAGCGCCTCGACGCCGTCTTGCGACGCGTGGAACGCCGATCCGATCGCGCGAAACGGGATGAAGCACTCCGGAGCCAGCACGAGTGCCAACAGTCCGACCTCCAGCGACATCGTGCCGGACACCAGGCGCACGCCGACCACGACCGCGACGACGGCGACGGAGATGGTCGCGATCAGTTCAAGAGCGAGCGACGACAGGAACGCCGTACGCAGGGTGCGCACACTGGCTCTCCTGTGGTCTTCGGAGATCCGACGCAGCGCTTCGGTTTGATCGTGGACGCGTCCGAGCCCGATCAACACAGGAAGACCACGTGCAAGTTCGACCAGGTGATCGGACAGACGGGCCATCGCGTCGGTCGCGGCGGCGACACGTTCATTGGTGTGCATGCCGATGAGGGTCATGAACACCGGAATGAGCGGCACGGTCAACGCGACGACCAACGCACTGAGCGGGTCCGCGAACAGGATGCGTGCACCGACCACCAGCGGCACGGTTGCCGCAGCGACCAACGCCGGAAGGAACACGGTGTAGTACTTGTCAAGTTCGTCAAGACCGCGCGTGGCCAGCGTCGTCATCGCGCCCACGTTGTCACCGGATGCGTCGTCGACAAGACGCTCGGCAAGCTCGGCCCGTAAGCGCTGCTTTTCGCCGATCATTGCCCGGTGCGACACGACCTGGGTGGCCCAGGTGACCACCGCACGCAGTATCGCCCCTACCAGGCCGATGGCAACAGCCCCTCGCCATCCTGCTTCGCCGTGGATCACCGCAACGATTCCGGTGGCGATCGCATTGGCGATCAGCACAAGGCCCAGCGCCTTCAACGCGCCGAGCAGTCCGAGGAGATAGAGCGGCCCGCGGTTCATGTCACGGATACCGGACATCGGCGACATGCGACTGGATGCCACCGTCACGAGTGCTTCACCGCGGCTACGACCTCGACGGGTTGGGGCAGCTGAGAACCCCGGATGCGACGGCGAAACACCCAGTACGTCCACGCTTGATACGCCAACACGAGCGGCAGTCCGATGCAGGCGACGACGGTCATCACGCCGAGAGTGTATGCGGTGGCCGATGCGTTCGTCACCGTGAGATTCCACGCGGGATTCAGCGTTGACGGTAACACGACAGGGAAAACATTCGCGAAAATCGCGGCGCTGCCGGCAACGAGGAAGGCGCCGAAGCCGATGAATGCGCGCCCTTCGCTGCCGCGGCGGTTGGCGAACCATCCCCATACTGCGGCAGCGACCGCCAACGCGACGACCAGCACCAGCAGCGGTTTGTCGTTTGCCAGTTGCACGGCGATGACCCAGCCGGTCAAGGGCAGCAACGCAATCGGTGCCCACCGCGTCGCGAACACGCGTGCACGCGTTCGCAGGGTTCCATCGGTCTTCAGGGCGAGGAATGTTGCGGCATGCACGAGGCAGAAACCGACGACAGCGAGGCCGCCGAGTACCGCGTACCAGGTAAACCAGGCGAATGCTCCGCCGACACGATCGCCATTCTGGTCCAGAGGCAGCCCAGTGGTCGTCAATGCAAGCATCGCGCCGACCCCGAACGCGGAGACGAACGACCCGAGTCCGAGCACGAGCGTCCACCCGCGAATCCACCGAGTGGATGTTCCCTTGCCGCGATATTCGATGGCGACGGCGCGGAAGATCAGCCCGAGCAGCACGAACACCAGCGGAATGTACATTGCGGAGAACAACGATGCATACCAGTACGGAAAAGCCGCGAAGGTGGCACCCGCGGCGGTGATCAGCCACACCTCATTGCCGTCCCACACCGGGCCGATCGTGTTCAACATGACGCGACGGTCGGTCTCGCCGCGCGCACTGACCAGCATGTGCATCCCGACCCCCAGGTCGAAACCCTCCAAGAACAGGTAGCCGGTCCATAGCACCGCGATCAGAACGAACCACAGTGTCGGCAGGATCTCCATGACGCTCTCGCCTTCTTCAATACGCGAACGACAGCACGTCGTCCGATTTCGGGTCGTTTGTGTCGTCGTCGTGCTTCGCAAGCTCCGGCAGTGCGCTGGCCACTCCCCCGCGCACATACCTGATGAGCAGCCGCAGCTCGAACACCATCAGCACCGCGTACACCGTGCCGAGTGCGATCAACGAGAAGAGGATCTCGCCGAAGCTCACTCCGGGCGACACGGCCGCCGCGGTGAACATGAACACCCCATCGACGCCGCTCGGGTTCGGCGCCACGACGAACGGTTGCCTGCCCATCTCGGTGAAGATCCAGCCGGCTGAGTTGGCGATGAACGGGGCGGCGATGCCGATGACGGCCAATAGCATCAGCGGCTTGGATCGCGGCACCGTGCCGCGTCGTGTCATCCACAGCGCCACCGCTGCCGCAAACGCGGCAAGTGCGCCGAAACCGATCATGACGCGGAAGCCCCAGTATGTGACTTCCATGATGGGCACGTAATCGATCTTCTCGCCGGCGCGCTGGCCGTACAGCGGGTTGTCTGGCAACGTTGTGCCGTACTTCTGCTGGTACTCGGGCAGGAGCTGTGTCACGCCTTTGACTGGAGTCGTGAAATCGCCCTTGGCCAAGAATGACAACAGGCCGGGTATTTCGATGACGCCGACGACGTCTTTGCAATCTTGCGAACCGGGGTCGCCGATCGAGAGCACCGAGAAGCTGGTTCCGGTGTGGCATGCCGCCTCCGCGGCCGCCATTTTCATCGGCTGTTGCTCGAACATCAACTTGCCCTGGGCGTCTCCGGTGATTGCCAGCGCGGCAAACGCGATGATCGCGGTTACGGCACCGATCCGCAGCGATGTCAGCCAGACCGTGTGGTCTGTGGCATCGCGACCAGGGATGGATGGTGCGTCGCCGACGACGACACGTTGTGTGGCATCGACGGTGTCGATACCGTCACGTCTGCGTTGCCACAGCTGATACCACGCGATTCCGAGCAGGAATGCGCCGCCGCCCCCGAGCGAGCCGAAGATCGTGTGCGCGAACGCCGTCACCGCCGTGTTGTTGCTCAGTACGGCCCAGATGTCCGTCATGACCGGGTGCCCGTCAACCAGCGTGACGCCGACCGGATGTTGCATCCACGAGTTCGCGACAATGATGAAATACGCCGAAATCGTTGAGCCGGCGATGGCGACCCAGAGACAGGCGAGGTGGATACGCCGCGGGAGTTTGCCCCATCCGAAGATCCACAACCCGAGGAAGGTCGATTCGACGAAGAACGCGAGCAGTGATTCCATCGTCAGCGGTGCACCGAACATGTCATCGACGAACCGGCTGTACTCGCTCCAGGCGAGGCCGAATTGGAACTCCTGCACGAGCCCGGTGGCCACGCCCATGATGAAGTTGATCAGGTAGAGCTTTCCCCAGAATTTCGTCATCCGGTAGTAGCGGATGTTGCCCGTGCGATGCCACATCGTCTGCATGATCGCCACGAGTGGGCCCAGTCCGATCGTGAGCGGAACCATCCAGAAGTGATAGACGGTTGTGATGCCGAATTGCCAGCGTGCAATCAATAACGGATCCACATCCAAAGGGTGCACGTGTGCTCCAATGTGCCAAGAGTGCGAGTTCTACAAACCGTAGAACACTACAGTTCTACCACGTGTAGAAGTCATGTCTCTACCGCGTGTAGAATTGCTGCATGGCTACGCTTGGCGAACTCGAACGCGCTCTGATGGATCTGTTGTGGGACAGCGCGCAGCCGATGTCGGCCGGTGAACTGCGGGAGTCGCTGCCACGCACGGCGGGCGGAAGCAAGGAACTGGCCGTCACCACCGTGCTGACGGTGTTGTCCCGGTTGGAGAACAAAGGCTTTGTGACCCGCGACCGCGATTCGCGCCCGCACGTCTATCGCGCCGCGACCACCAGGGCCGAGCACATGGCTGAGCTGATGCACGAGGTGCTCGGCTCCGCCCCTGACCGGAGCGCCGTACTTGCCCGGTTTGTCGGCCAGGTCAGTGCCGGCGAAGCAGAACAACTCCGCAAGCTGCTGGGGTCGAACTGACCGACTTCGCATCCGTGCCCGTGCCATGCTGCTGACCGCCACCCTGCTCGCCGTCTTCGCCGTCGCTCTCGCGTGGCCGGTGCCGATCATCTTGGCACGTGCGCACTGGCCGGCCGCCGCGCCCGGCGTGGCGTTGCTGCTCTGGCAGGCGATCGCACTGGCCGGGGGCCTGTCGATGATTGGCGCTCTATTGACCTACGGACTCATCTCGTTCGGTGACCATCTTGTGGCAGCCCTCGTCTCGTTCGTGTCGTTTGTGGGAACCCGAGCCCTTCCGCCTGGCACCAACTTTTTTGAGATGTTCGCACTCAGCGGCGCGATGCTGCTCGGCGGACACCTGGTACTCAACCTTGCCCTGACGTTCGTGCGCGCCGGGCGTCAACGAAGCCGGCATCGGCAGCTCGTCGGCTTGCTCAGCTCGCCGATGCCCGAGGCGCCTGGCATGCGAATTCTGGACCATGCGGCGCCGGTCGCGTATTGCATGCCGGGAGCACCTCGGTCAATCACCGTGCTGTCGGCGGGGCTCATCGAACTTCTTGATGACGAGCAACTCCGCGCGGTGATCGCGCACGAACGCGCGCACCTTACGCAGCGTCACCACGTCGTGTTGCTTGGATTTCGTGCCTGGCGCAGCGCATTGCCGTGGTTTCCGATCGCAAGCCGTGCGCAGGATGCGGTCGGTGTG
>Ga0164241_10001882_pt1 | contig 24174 bp, 21 predicted proteins | sample OricomyardsoilBY_FD_108780 | JGI IMG/M metagenome (GOLD analysis project Ga0164241, IMG submission 108780) | Backyard soil microbial communities from Emeryville, California, USA - Original compost - Back yard soil (BY) | ecosystem: Environmental > Terrestrial > Soil > Unclassified | place: USA... | reverse complement strand
TGATACGGGATGCGCGCCAGATCGGGATAATTCTGCCGCGTCAGCGCCGCCACGCGCGCCGTCACCTCCGGCAACTTGCTCTCATCCAACACCCAATGCTCGAGCTCGCCAGCGCGCGCCGCTTCGAACACACGTTCACAACGCTCGCGAATCGCGCGCGGGGTCTGTAGGTACTCGTACTCGGCGCGTTCGGTCGGGCTCTGAGTCACGCTCACGTCCCTTCGTAACCACGACCCTTGGGTTTCGCGAGCTCGTTGCCGTCAGGCACGGCGCCTTCCGTGAAGTAGCCCGCGGCCATTTTGGCGTCCATCTCCACGCGCGCGTCGGCAGGGATCAGGTCGTCGGGGATCGGCACGCGCTCCAAGATCTGAATCCCAGCGCGCACGACGGCATCATGCTTCATGTTGCTCATCGAGACGAAGCGATCGATCTTGGTGATGCCGAGCCAGTGCAGCACATCGGGCATCAGCTCTTGAAAGCGCATGTCTTGCACGCCGGCGACGCACTCGGTGCGCGCAAAATATTGCTCGGCGCGATCCCCACCGACCTGGCGTTTTCGTGCGTTATACACTAGGAATTTCGTCACTTCACCGAGCGCGCGACCCTCCTTTCGGTTGTACACGATGACGCCCGTGCCGCCCGCTTGCGCCGTGCGCACGCACTCTTCGATGCCGTGGGTCAGATACGGACGGCAAGTGCAGATATCGGAGCCGAATACGTCCGATCCGTTGCACTCGTCGTGCACGCGCACGGCCAGCGGCTTGTGTGGGTCCGAGATCCCCGACACATCGCCGAACATGTATACCGTGGCGCCGCCGATCGGCGGCATGAACACATCCAAGTCCGAGCGCGTAACCAGCTCGGGGAACATGCCTGCGGTGTGTTCGAACAATGTTCGACGCAAGTCCGCTTCGTCGCAACCAAAGCGCGCGGCGACACCGGGCAGATACCAAACCGGTTCGAGCGCAGCCTTCACCACCAAGACCGAGCCGCCCGGCTTGAGGATGTGACCATCGACCTTCAACCGACCTGCCGCGATCGCTTCTTCCAACTCGGGCAGTTGGATGTGTGCGCGCGTCACCGCGATCGTCGGGCGAATGTCGTAACCCTTTTCGAAGTAGGGCTTGAACACTTCACTCACGAGCGCGCCGAACGGATCGAGCGAAACGATCTTGGTCGGGTCGAACCAGGCGGGAAACGGGCCGATCACGTGCGTCGGCGCGGTATTCGTGAGGTCCGGCTTGCGCAGTGGGTCGAGCGCGCCGGCGGCCACGGCCACCGCTCGATACACCGAGTAACTGCCCGCGTGCGTGCCGATCACGTTGCGTTGCGCGGTGTTGGTCACGGTGCCAATCAGCGGCCCGCGTTCCATCGGGTCGCGCGCGCCCCACACGACGGGCACGGGCTTCGGCCCAGGCCCGCCGGGGTGCGACGTGAGTTGAATGGCTTTGGGGCGCCGGTGAGGCGTCTTCTGATTCATTGCTTGGGCCTCGTCATGACATCCAGGTGGCGTCTTCGGCGAGCGCCCACTTGGTGGTGATCTTCTTCAAGTTGCTCCACAGCTCGACTCCCGCCGGTCCGGTCATGTCGCCTTGGCCGAACTTGGAGTCCTTCGTGCCGCCGAATGAAAACGGCTCGCGCGGCACCGGCACGCCGATGTTCACGCCCACCATGCCGCTCGTGGCGCGCTCGGCGACGTAGCTGCCGACCGCGCCGCTTTGAGTGAAGATGCTCGTTGCATTGCCATACGGGCTCAGCTGCTCGAGGCTGAGCGCTTCATCCAAAGTCTTCACGCGAATCACCGATAAAATGGGGCCAAACAGCTCGACTTTCGCGCTCTGCATGTCGGGCGTCACCTGATCGATCACGCTCGGGCCGAACCAGTTGCCAGCTTCGAGCCCGCCGGGGGCGGGCCGCGTGCGACCATCGAGCAAGATCTGCGCGCCTTCGCGCGTCGCTTCCGCCAAGCCGTCGTTCAAGCGATCGAACGCGGCGCGATCGATCAGCGCGCCCATGTCTTTGCCCAGCTCGATCTTGCCCGCGAGCGCGACGACTTTGCTCACGAAGCGCTCGGCCTCACCCACCACGACCATCACGCTGCCGGCCATGCAGCGTTGCCCCGCGCAACCCGTAAACGAATCGACGATCGATTTGACCGTGAGCGCTTCGTTGGCATCGGGCGCGACAATGAGATGATTCTTGGCGCCGCCCAAACACAACGCGCGCTTCCCGAGAGCCGTGGCTCGCGTGTGCACTGCGCGCGCGGCCGCCGTCGATCCCACGAAGCCGACCGCGCGCACTTCGGGATGATCGATCAACGCTTCCACCGCGCCGCGACCGCCCTGAAGCAGCGAAAATAGGCCAGGCGCGTAGCCCGCTTCGAGCATCAATTCAGCCAGGCGACAGGCCGTAAGCGGTACTTTCTCGGACGGCTTCAGGATGAACGCGTTACCGAGCGTGATCGCGATCGGAAACATCCACATCGGCACCATGGCCGGGAAATTGAACGGCGCAATGCCAGCAACGATGCCGAGTGGTTCACGTCGATACTCACAGGTGACGCCGCGCGAGACCTCGAGTGCGCTACCGCGATCCAAGTTGGGCAAGCTCTGCGCAAACTCGACCACCTCCAACCCTCGGAGCAGTCCAGCGCGCGCTTCCGCTTCGGTCTTACCAGACTCGAGCGCGACGGTCTCCGACAGTTCATCCAGCGCGCGCGTAACCAATTCGTAGAAACGCGTGAGTGGTCGCACGCGTTCCTTGATCGGCGTCTTTGCCCACTGTACGGCTGGTGCGCGCGCAGCTGCGACGATCGCAGCAACATCTTCGGGCCCCGACATCCCGACGCTGCCGATCACTTGTCCCGTCCAAGGACTCGTGAGCGTGAGCTCGCCCGAACCGCTCGGCGACTGCCACACCGAACCAACTAGATTTTGCGCAGTAACTCGGCCTCGTTTGAAGTCCAAGTTAGGCATTTTCCCCCGCTTGGCACGCCCTGTAAAGGGCGCGCTCTGTTACTCCGTTACCGAGGCGTCTGCCGAAAACGTCAACGACTAGCCGCTTCCTCGGCGGTGTAACGAATCTCCAGCACGGCGCGCTCGTCCGCCCACATCGGCGCCAACTCGATCGAACCGGCTGCCCAATGCCAAACCGGTCCTTTCGGCCGCGCTCCGGCTTCGAGACACGCGGACAATGAAGCCTGGCACTCGGCGCTGAGTGGTGCGCCCTCCACCTGCGGAGGCCCAAAGGACTTACGTAAGCCGTCCGCGAGCGCCAGGTAGTCGCGATTCTTGGTCGCGACCGCGCCTACATAGATCGTGCGAATCTCGGCCGGTTTGCCGAGTTCGAATCTGATCCGGACCTCTGGATTCGCGGTCGATTCGCTCTTTGGTCGACAGTAACCAACGGCACCATCCTTCGACCACTCTGCGCGCTTGGACATGCACAGCTGAGCGAGATCCCCCTCGGGCATACGAAAACCGAAGCCCAACACGCTACCAGGGAAGTCAGGGCGATTCGGCGCAGCTCGCGGGGCTGCCGCGAGCTCTTGGTTCTTGCGGAGCTGCGCGCACCGTCCCTCGACGACATAGCCGTAAATCGCCGAGGCGCCGAATACACCAAGACCGGCCCAACCGGCGATGCGCGAAGCACGCCAAACGTCCCCTTCACTGTCTTCGCTGTGCGTCTCGAGTTCGTTGTTCGCGCGCACGACCCAAGTCACTGATGCAGCCGCCGAAAGCGTATCGGCAACCGGATACCAGAAGCTCTTGCCGCAACGGTAACCTTCGCTGTTCGGTCGCAACTCATGCGGAGAGCCCGGCGCCGGCTCGAAGATGAACGAGCACCCGAGCAGCTGGCTCGCAATGAAGACGATCCCCAACGACCTTTCCCGATCCCCGAATAGACCCATCGTGCGCGCACGCTACCACAGCGCGATTCTTTTTGTTGATGGTCACGCGTTACGTCGCGCGTCGTCACAGCCTTCGGCGTCGGGGTTCGACTGGCTGGAGAGTTTTTGAAATACTGCCGCAATCACGCATGATCATCGATCGATCATGCATCAATCGTCGTCGACCCCTACGTTCGGCACGAGCGGGACAGGCACGCGCGCCGAACGACGCGCAAAGCGCCCAGCCAACCAGCCGCCGACGACTAACTGCAGCGGGTGATAGAGCATGATCGGCAAGAGAATGATGCCAAGCCCCGGGTGAGCCCCGAAGATCAGGCGCGCCATCGGGACGCCCGAAGCGAGCGTCTTCTTCGAGCCGCAGAACAGCGCCACGATCCGATCGTCGAGCGAAAAGCCAAGAGCGCGACTCGCATGCCAAACAATCAACATCGTCGCCGCGAGCAGCACCACGGACGAAAAGCTCGACACTAGCAGCGCGCTGCCCCCCGAGTGCCACACGCCATCCTGCACCGAGTCGCAGAACGAGGTGTACACGAGCATCAAGATCGTGAGTCGGTCGAGCACGCTGATGCGCGCCTTGTGTCGCGCGGCGAATGAACCAAGCAGCGGGCGGAGCAGCTGACCGATGAACAGCGGCAGCACGAGCCACTCGAGCAAGTCCAAAATCACGTCGAAAATCGGCAAACCGCGGCCAGCTGCACCGAGCACGACGCTCAACCAAAGCGGGGTGAGGATCACGCCGAGCAGGCTCGAGAGCGTGGCATTGAACACCGCTGCCGGAACATTGCCTTTGGCCGTCGCCGTGAGCGCCACGGATGAAGAAACGGTAGATGGCAACGCGCACAGAAAAAACAGCCCCGTGCGCAGATCGAGCGAGAGCCGACTGCGCATGCCGGCGAGCAACACCAAGCCGAGCAGCGGACAGAGCAAGAACGTACACGCCTGCACGACCAGATGCAGCCGCCAATTGCGCGCGCCCGCGCTCAACGCCGCCAGCGAAAGCGTGAGCCCGTGCAGAAAGAAGATCAGCGATACGCCGAGCTTGTTCAGGAGCTCGGGGTGCAGACTCCCGCCTTTCGCGCCGGGCCCCGGCATGAGCCAGGCGAGCGCGACCGCAAGCGCCATTCCTATCAGAAACCAATCGGGACGCTTCATTAGCTGGGAATTCCCTAGCATGCGCGCTGCGACGTGGCGCAAATGCGTCGTCCGATCGTCAACTCTTCGAAGCGGGGTCGGGCTGACACAGCATTCAGCTGGGGCCTGAAGTCGCGTGGGCTTTGGCCGTTCGACGAACCATGTCGACGGATCGCAGTTTCGGTCAGGGTCTCGCCAGCGTTACCGTCGTTTTGGTCGACGGGCAGAGTCACACTGGCCAGCTGTCGCGCTTCGCCCCAGCCACGCCCGACCTCGCGATCTCCGGCACCAACGGACGCCAAAGCTTTGCCACGGAGCGAGTGGCGTATGTCGGATTTCAGCGGCCCGCAGGTGGGCCGCCGTCGCCGCCGAGTACGCGACGCGGAGCGCTCAAGGTGCATCTGCAGTTTGGCGTCACGCTGGTCGTCGATCCGGAACCGGGACCGCCCGGACCGCTCGGTTTCTATGCCAAGCCGGCCGAAGCCCCGAGCCCGTACAAGGAGATCTTCTTCTACAACCATGGCATCCGGCTGCGCGAACTGAACGAGCCACTGGGCGAGATGCTGGTGCGCGACGGGCGAGTCAAGGCCGGTGCGGTCGAGCAAGGCCTCGAAGCGCAGAAGAGCGAAAAGCGCACGCCCATCGGCCAGATCTTGGTCGAGCACAAGCGCGTCGACAGCACTGCCATCGAGCAAGCCACCCAGCTACAAAAGCGCAAGGGAACGCGGCTCGGCGAAGTCTTGATCGAAGCCGGGCTCGCAGATGCGGCGGACATCGAGTTCGCGCTCCAGGAACAACGCAAACGCGGAGGCAAGCGCATCGGCCAAATATTGGTCGAAATGAACTTGGTCTCGGAGGTCGATCTCTCGAGCACGCTGGCCAAGAAGTTTCAGCTCCCGTTCGTCGATCTGGACACGTGCGCCGTCAACCTGGCAGCGCTCGAGGAGCTGCCGCGCGATTTCATAGAAAAGAACAAGATCTTACCACTCGACTCCGATCTGAAGAGCATCACCGTGGCGATGAGCGACCCGCTCGCCATCGACGCCATCGACGCGGTCCGCCAACAAGCCCGCAAACAGGTGTGCGAGGTGGTCGCCACGCGAAGCCAGCTCGAGCGCTACATTCCGACCTACCTCGACCAGCTCGACGCCAAAAAGACGGCCAACGAGATGGACGCCATCCTCAAGGGCTTGGCCGCCGACGACATTCAATCGGTCACCGAAACCGAGCAGAACGAAACCGGCGGCGTCAAAGAGTCGGATAATTCGATCATCAAATTGGCGAACCAAATCGTGATTGATGCGTATCGCCGAGGCGCGTCGGACATTCACATCGAGCCGAATGGCAAAGAGCGTACCGTCATGGTTCGCTTCCGTGTGGATGGCGAGTGCGTTGCTTACCAGGAAATCCCGTCGAATTATCGCCTGCCACTCGTGGCGCGCTTCAAGATCATGGCGCTACTCGACATCGCCGAGCGACGAAAACCACAAGACGGAAAGATCCGCTTTCGAGTAGCGGAAAAGCAGATCGAGCTACGTGTCGCGACCATTCCGACCGTAAACAACAACGAGGACATCGTCCTGCGCATCCTGGCGGCGGCCAAACCGATGCCGCTCGAGAGCATGGGGCTCAGCAGCTCGAACTTGGCAGAGTTGAAAAAGCTCGTGACCAAACCCTACGGCTTGATCCTGTGCGTGGGCCCCACGGGCTCGGGCAAGACAACGACGCTGCATTCTGCGCTCGGTTTCATCAACACCGTCGACATGAAGATTTGGACCGCCGAAGATCCCGTCGAGATCACCCAGGCCGGTCTTCGGCAGGTTCAGGTCAACAGCAAGATTGGCTTTACCTTTGCTCAAGCCATGCGAGCCTTTTTGCGCGCGGATCCGGACGTGATCATGGTCGGCGAGATGCGCGATCTCGAGACGGCCAGCACTGCAGTCGAAGCCTCGCTCACCGGTCACCTGGTATTTTCGACATTGCACACGAACAGCGCGCCCGAAACGGTCACTCGGCTCGTCGACATGGGCCTCGATCCCTTCAGTTTCGCTGATGCGCTGCTCGGCGTGTTGGCACAGCGCCTCGCCCGGGGCCTGTGCAAGCAGTGCCGAGACCAATACACGCCGGACGACAAGGAGCTGAGTGAGCTCGGCCGCGCATACGGTGAAGAAGCATTCCGTCAGTTGCTCGAAACCGAACACCCTTTCGGCTTGAAGTTGTGGCGCTGCAAAGGCTGCAACGCTTGCGCCAACAGTGGCTACCGCGGACGCGTCGCATTGCACGAACTGTTGGTCACCAATGATCCACTAAAAGTCGCGATTCAAAAGAAGGCTCCGATCGACGACATTCGCAGCCACGCAGCACGAAGTGGAATGACTACCTTGCTGCAGGATGGCGTGCAAAAAGTGATTGCAGGGCAGACTGATCTGAAGCAGGTGCTGGCCGTTTGCAGTCGTTGACATGCGGACATCCGCGCGAACTTTCGGCGACCTTGACCGTCGGCGTGTAGGCGCACGAGAAACTATTCCCTAGTGGGAGCGACTCGGCTACGCTGTCGGCGGTGCGCTTTCTTTCGGCTTTGGTGGTCACGGGGTGGCTCGTCGGTTGTGGTGCTGCTGGCGCGGGAGCGCCGCCATTCGCGCCGACCTCCGAGCGAACCACCGTAACGGCGCCCGGCTCTGCGGCTCCCGCAGAAGCTTCCCCTCCGGCAGTCGCGCCCGTACCCCAAGCGCCTGAGCCGGCGAAGGCCACCAGCGCAGCCGCAACGCCCCCAGCAACGAGCGAAGCCCAAGCGCCATCGACGTTCGCAGACACCGAAGCGCGCCTGCGCGCCGCGGGCTTTCCAACGTTGGCTGACATCCTCGGCGTTCGCGTCACGCAGACCCGCCGCAAGATGAAGCTGACGGATGAAGAAGCCGCACGCGCGGCGCTCACGCTGATTGACGAACTCCCCGTGATGCCGCAAACGCGAAGGTTGCTCGAGCTGATGCCCAAAGCCAGCATCGAGTTGGTGAGGAGCGTCCGTGAACGCGGCGTCCCACGCGACGAAGCCGAGCGAATGGCCGAGTTCTTGTTGGAAGTGCGCGCCTCACTCGCCATGGACAACCCGACACCATTCGACGAGAACTGCTCGCACGTCGTCGGTCGTGAATGGCAAGACATCGACTATCGCGATGAAGGCATGACCTGGCAGAAGCAGCAGGCCATCTACGCGCCAAAAGGCGTTGCGAACTTCAAGAGCGTGGCAAACCTGCGGCAATTTTTCCGAATCGAGAGCAAAGCACCGTACTTTCAAAAGCTGTATCAAGTGAAGGGTTCGGCGCCATGAATGAGCTTCGCCTCCTCGCGCCGCGGGTTGCGTTGCTGCTCGCGCTCAACGCGTGTGATCGCACCACGGCGCCAAGCGCGGCAACGCGCTCCGCGACGGCCGTTGCAACAGCGAGCGTCGTCGCCCACGCAGCCGTAAAGCCCAACGCGCCGAGTGCATCGCCAACAGCTATTGCGGAGCAACCAAGCAGCGCATCGAGTGCCGTCCCACGCGCGAGCAGCGCTCCATCAGCCGCCACCCCGCCGCTCGTCCCACCTGCGGCTCAGATCTATCAACCGAGCGGGCTTGCCCCGGGCGAGCGGCGGCCGTTGCTCGTCTTTTTGCACGGCCTTGGCGCGTCCGGCAAAGCCGCCTTCGACGTGCTGCATTTGGCGGCGTTCGGCGCGCGCGAACGCGTGTTCGTGCTCGCGCCAGATGGCACCATGGATCGCCAGAAACGCCAATTTTGGAACGCGGGCGCGGCGTGCTGCAATTTCGATCGCCGTGATATCGACGACGTCGCGCGCCTCACTCAGCTCATCGACACTTGGCGAGCTCGCCCGGATGTGGATTCGAGCCGCGTCTACGTGGTGGGCCATTCCAATGGCGGATTCATGACCGAGCGCCTTGTCTGCGCCCTGGGTGACCGCATCACGGCCGCAGCCAGCATGGCCGGCGCTGCACCTCCAAGTAGCCAAACCTGCACCCCAACGAACAGACTCGCGCTGTTGGAGGTACATGGCGATGCAGACGAAATCGTCCGCTACGCGGGTGGCAGTGTCTTCGATTCACCGGAGCTTGCGCCGTTTCCTGGCATCGAGCAGGGCTTTCATGACTGGGCCAAAAGGCTCGGTTGCTCGGGGCCGGCACAAGTCGGACCCGAGCGAGATCTCGACGCGCGGTTGCCCGCCGCCGAGACGCGCGTCGAGCGCTACGCGAGTTGTACGTCCGGCAGCGTCGAGCTTTGGACCGTACGCGGCGGAAATCATTTCGTAGGTACGGGACAGCAAGCATTCGAGGCGATATGGCAATTTCTTTCCGCGCACCACTCGTGATCCGCAGCCCGTTCGCTGCGCTTACCCTGTCGCTGGCCGCAACCGCATGCTCACCGAGCCTGCCGAGCCAGCCAGCATCCGATCCAACCAAGGCCGAGCTGCCCAGTCAGTTTCGCAACAAGTGCGACGCCGCCAAAGGCCAGCTGCAGCCGCTGATCGTCGAATGGTCGGCACCCGATCGCGCCACCTTGGAGGCTCAAGCGCGACATGCACAGCTCGTGGTTCACTACGAAGGTTGTCAGCTCGAGGTGCTGCGAGCGTGCACGGTTCCAGCCAAATTTGCCTATAAGTACACGGCGATCACGCCCAAGGACGAGCTCGTGACCATGAACTCGGCCGACCAACTCTACGCGAGCATTCCGGTGCACGCCGCGAGCTTCGAGGGCAAGTTGGCGCAGAAAGGCCAGCTCAACGCAGCAATGACGATCGTTGGCATGTACGAAGCGCCGAACCTTGCCCCCGCCGTCGATCAACTGGTCGGGGACTGCGGGCGCGCCACGCACGTGGTGTCCGCGTTGACGGTCGGCGCGTTCGAGTTCTTCGCTGGCAGTGCGCTCGATGCCGGCGCGAACCTGAACGTGCTCGGCGCTGCCGCCGGCGGCGAACACAAGACGAACCACGAAACCTTGAGTCGCGACGGCAACGTCAAAGCTTGCGTCGATTCCAAACGCGGAGACGCGGAGCCTCCAGAGAATTGCGGCGCGTTGCTGCGGCTCGAGCTAGCCACCCTGCGCGCAGCAGGCGTCGCCGATCCAGACTGTGGCCCTGGCACGGTGCTGGTCGATCACAAATGCAAAGCCGTTGAAAAGCCGTCGACCCTGGCGCCAGAGGACCAAACTTTCGTCGACGACAAGAACGGCGCTGGTTGGGGCAACCGCTGCTATTCGCATTTCAAGTCGGGCGCACTGCCGTACGCACGTGCCGCGTGCGCCAAGGCGCTCGAAGCCAATCCCGAGCCGCGCATTCGCGGCATGGTCCTGTACAACCTCGCGCTCATCGACGAAGCCACGCCCGACCCTAAGGCCGCGTGCGAGTGGCTCCGCCAATCGGTCAGCGCGCGGCCCGGCGTCGGCGCCGTGCAAGAGAAGTTCGACGCGCTCAAGTGTCGAGAATTACTCGCGCATTGATCGCCGCCCAGGCAGCAGCCAGCACGCTCGAGCGCCTTGACTTCAGCGCGTCCGTGAGCAGAATTTCGGGATGGGCGGCTTTTATCTCGGGCACGAACGCGCGCGTGGCAGGAAAAACCTCGGCGGCCTGGGTGCTGCGTTGATCGCACTACTGGCGACTTCCGTCGCAAACGCGCAGCAGACTGCCGCGCCGCTCGTGCCCATCGTCACGCCGCTCAGGGGTGATGATCTGTTTGCGAGTCACAATGGCCTGTCGGTCGGAGCCGGGTTCACGCCACTTCGCCTCTCGCTGACCAGCGGTATCTTTTCGTACGCTGGCGCCTTCTCGGGTTGTGACGTTCGCGCTGACGCCAGCGGCAACTCGGTAAACGGTTTCGCAGTGCAACGCTCTAGTTACCTGCAGCTGACCCCGCGACTCGTGTTGCACGGTTTTTCGACGACGGGTTGCCCCGTCGACTCAGGGATGGGCGGCGGCCTCACTTACTCAGTTCCGTTGCGAAAGAGCCTGTGGCTGGTGGCCAGTGCTGGGATCTACGCGCAGCCCAACCCCGGTGGCGGCGCAACGACCTTCGTCACCAGCGCAGCCCGCGTGGACGTGGTGAAGGAGCTGGCTTGGGGGCGTACGCTGAGCGCCGGCCTCGGCACCCGAGTGAGTGGCGGCGCCTTCAACGCGCTGCACTTCGGTGGCAGCTTTTGAACTGACGCAAAATTAGGCCACGATCCGCAGCGGCGCACATTCAGTTGCCGCCGAGCGCAGAAGCTGCGTTCCATCCCGCAGCGTGAGTCCTTTTCGTTTTTCCGGCATCATTGCTCGTGCAGCCTTGTGTGCACTCGTCTCGCTCAGCGCGTGCAACGGAGTTGCCACGGTCAAACCCATCAGCCCGCAGGCAGCGCAGGTTCTCGTGGAAGAGAGCGATCCGCCCGCGGGAGCCACACCGCTCGGCGAACTCAAAGTGACTCACGGCGAGGGTTGTAGCTTCACTGGCGATCGCGGAACGCGCGAAGGCGCAACCGCGTTGCTCAGGGAGGCGGCCATGCAGCGAGGTGCCAACTTCGTCAAGGTGACCAAGGTCGTCGAGCCGCACAGTGGGCATGACTGTTATCACCGCGAGTTCGTCATGCAGGGGCTCAGCTTTCGCCTTGCGGGCACTCCGAATGCCGTTCCATTGGCAGCGCCCGCAGCCGCGGCGGCCGGGTCGTCTGCACCGCCCGCGCCAGCCAGCACAGCCGGCGCAGTGCCCGCAACGACCCTCGACTGCACACCGCCTTGCTCCCCTGGCTACGCGTGCGAAGCCGGCATCTGTCGCGCGCTCTGCAATCCTGCGTGCAGCACCGGCCAGGTGTGTCGCGCCGACCGCGTGTGCGTACCTGCAACTCCTTAGTGCCATTCGGGTGAGTCGATGATCACACGCCGGTCGGTCGCCGTGCGCGACTATTCCACGATCAGCCCCTCGGCCCTCTCGTTGTTGTTGATGAAATCGGGCTCGTCGATCGCGTTTGCCAAGCAAGCCGCGAGCTTGCTCTGGAACGATTCCGTCCCCGACGAGCTCGCGCATGCCATGACGGCCGAAAACGCGCGCCGACGACTGCGTCACTTCGAGAACCGCTACCGCAGCTTGGATCGACTGCTGTCCGATTCCGGTTGCCCGAATGTGCTGGAAATTGCCTCTGGGCTGTCGTTCCGCGGGCTGGAGCTGGCACGAACGAGCTCGACTTATTACGTGGATACGGATCTACCGGCGCTTGCCGAGCTCAAGGCAGAGCTGGTCGCGCAACTGCACCCCGAACCGCTGCTCGGCACGTTGCGCGTCGAGCCGCTCGATGCGCTCGACGCCGACGCGTTTCAACGCCTCGTAGCCTCGATCCCCGAAGGTCCATTGGCGATCGCCAACGAAGGCTTGCTGGTGTACTTGAATGCGCGCGAGAAAGCCCAGCTCGCAGCCAATGTTCGCGCAGCCCTGCTCGCGCGCGGCGGCCGATGGCTGACCGCCGACGTGTATCTGAAGAACCCTGGTGGCTCGTCCCCGATCGTCGGCTACGGACGCTCGCGGGAGTTCGTCGACGCGCATCGCATCGAACAAAATAAATTCAACGACTGGAGCGATGCCGAGCGCTTCTTCAACGATGCTGGCTTCGACGTCGCCGAGCGCCTCGCCCACCAACACCCGCTGCACATTCGCGAGTCGTGGGCGCTCGCAGTTCGGGCTTAGATTCGCAGCGCGGCCGCTAAAAAGCCGGGAATTCAGCGACCCGTGAGGTGCGATGCTGGGCCTCGATCGCCCCCAAATCGGCCCCGAGGTTGCGCACGAGGCACCCCACTCCGAGAGACGCACGAGGGATGCTAGGCTCGCCGCTCTCAATCAGCTCCCATTTCCAAAGCGAGGCATTCGATGGACGTTCGCGCGGCAGTTGCCAATGGTCCCCAAACCAAACTCAGTCTCGAGACCGTTCAGCTCGACGGCCCACGCGCAGGAGAAGTGCTGGTCGAAATCCGCGCGACCGGCGTGTGCCACACGGACGCTTACACGCTGTCGGGGCAAGACTCGGAAGGCATTTTCCCTAGCATCTTGGGTCACGAGGGCGCAGGCGTCGTCGTCGATGTCGGTTCGGGCGTGAAGAGCCTCAAGAAGGGCGATCACGTAATCCCGCTCTATACGCCCGAGTGTCGCGAGTGCGACTACTGTTTGAATCCGAAAACCAACCTGTGCCAAGCGATTCGCGCGACGCAAGGCAAGGGCCTGATGCCCGACGGATCCAGCCGGTTTCGGCGCGGAAACGAGGCTTTGTATCACTACATGGGCTGTTCGACCTTCGCCAACTATACGGTGCTGCCAGAGATCGCGCTGGCGAAGATTCGTGAGGACGCGCCGTTCGACAAAGTTTGCTACATCGGCTGCGGAGTAACGACCGGGATTGGTGCGGTGATCCACACCGCGAAGGTCGAGCCAGGCTCGAACGTAGTGGTGTTCGGCCTGGGCGGGATCGGCCTGAACGTGATTCAGGGCGCGCGCCTCGTCGGTGCCAATCGCATCATCGGCGTGGACGTGAACCCAGCGCGTCGCGCCATCGCCGAAGAGTTCGGCATGACCGACTTCGTGAACCCGAACGAGCTAGGCACCGATCTCGTGCCGTACCTGGTCAACCTCACGGGTGGCGGAGCAGACTACAGCTTCGAGTGTGTGGGCAACGTGGACTTGATGCGCCAGGCGCTCGAGTGCTGCCACAAGGGTTGGGGTGAATCGATCATCATTGGCGTTGCGCCCGCTGGAGCCGAGATCAAAACGCGACCGTTTCAGCTGGTCACCGGCCGCGTGTGGAAAGGCTCGGCATTTGGCGGCGCGCGTGGCCGCACCGACGTGCCCAAGATCGTCGACTGGTACATGGACGGAAAGATTCGCATCGACGAACTGATCACTCATACGTTGCCCCACGAGCGCATCAATGACGCTTTCGATCTGATGCACTCGGGTGAGTCGATTCGCACGGTGGTCACCTACTGAAGAGGGGTTGGACGGCAGTCGGGCCGTAAGCTGCGCGGCCCGATAGGCGTCCGGTTCGTGAACCGCTCGGGCGCGTCTGACTTTCGCTCCCGCACAAGTGAACATGAATTTCATTTTCAATCTCATTTGAGGCGTGTTATGCGGGCGAGACCGTTGTGGTCTCGTATAAATTTTCAAGAAATCGCAGGAATCTAAAGGGAAGCCGCCCCTACGTCGTGAGCGGCGTCCTGGCGGCGCTGTGCGCCAGCTCGTCTGCGTTTGCGCAGCCCACGAGCGATGCACCTCCCCCTGCCCCTCCAGCTGCGCCTGAGGGCACTGCCGCCGAAGCGCCGGCTCCGCCGGCTCCGCCGCCAGAAAGTGCGCCGCCATCTCAGGCCTCGAAGTCAGAGCCTGCGCCTGCTGCTCCCCCACCGCCGCCCGCCGCCGCCTCCGAGACTGCTCCGCCGCCGGCGAAGCCAACACCCGAAGTCGTCACCGAAGTCAGCATCGTCGGCACGCGCCTCGAGCGCACTGCCGGCTCTGCGCACGTGATTCGCAACAAGGATCTCGAGCGCACGGAGTACGACGACCCGGCCAAGGTCTTGCAGTCGGTGCCCGGTGTGTACGCTCGTGGCGAAGATGGCTTCGGGCTGCGCAACAATATCGGCCTGCGCGGCACGAGTTCGGATCGCAGCAAGAAAGTGGCATTGATGGAGGATGGGGTCCCGTTCGGACCCGCACCGTATTCGGCACCCGCTGCTTACTATTTTCCTTTGATGACGCGCATGACTCAGGTGCGCGTCATCAAAGGCCCGTCGGCGATCGTGTACGGACCCCAGACCATTGGTGGCACGATCGACCTGATTACACGGGCGATCCCGACCAAGCCCAGCTTCGGGCTCGACGTCGCAGGCGGCAGCTACGGCTACGCCAAGGTCGACGGCTACTACGGTTGGAGTGACGACCACAACGGCGTGCTCTTGACCGGAACTCACCTGCAGAGCACCGGCTTCAAGGAGCTGAGAGACGACGCGAACACCGGCTTTTATCGCAACGAATACATGCTCAAGATGCAGCATGTGTTCGATCCCCATTCCGAGCATCGCCAAGAGCTCAGGCTCAAGCTCACTTACTCCGAGGAGGTCTCGAACGAGACGTACCTCGGGCTGAGCGACGCGGACTTTCGTGAAAATCCGCTGCTGCGCTATCCGGTCACCGCGCTCGACCAGATGAAGAATCACCGCACGTCCGGGGTGCTCACACACGTCATGCATCCGGTGCGCGGCATGACGGTGACCACCAACGTTTACCGTCACGATTTTCACCGCACCTGGCGCAAAGTGAATCGCTTTCGCGGGGCGAACTTGTTCGACGTGTTGAGCGACGCGGAGAGCTCGCAGAACGCCGTGTATCGAGCCATTTTGGCGGGCGAGGCCGACACCTCGAATCCGAACGAAGTATTGATGATCGGGCCGAACCAGCGCGAGTTCGTCTCGCAAGGCATCGACTCACGCGCGACGCTGGCCGGGAATACTGGTCCGCTGTCGCATCGCGTCGAGTACGGCATGCGCTTTCACAACGACAGCATCGAGCGTCGTCACAGTGAAGACGGCTTCATCGTCACTAGCGGCGATCTGATGCCCGAAGGCACGCCCACGACCGTCACCGCCTTCAACGAGGCGACGACGAACGCCTTCTCCGTGCACGCGATCGACGCCATCACCTGGCGCAAACTCACCGTGACGCCGGGAGTGCGCTTCGAGCTGATGCGCTCGAAATATTTGGACAAACTAGGCGCGGTACCGACGACCACGTACAACACCGCGCACGCCGTGTTGCCCGGCATCGGCGTGTACCAAGAGCTATTCCCCTACTTTGGCGCGCTCGCCGGCGTGTATCGCGGTTTTAGTCCACCTGCTCCAGGCAGTGAAGACGTGTCGCCGGAACTCAGCGTAAACTATGAAGTGGGGTTACGTTACTCGTCGCCCGCGCTGCGCGCCGAACTGATCGGCTACTACAACGACTACTCGAACTTGACCGACATTTGCACGCTGTCGAGCGGCTGCGTGGACGCGGGCTTGGACAAGCAATACGACGCGGGCAAAGCACGCATCTACGGCGTCGAGGCGTACGTACAGAGCGAGCCGGCGGTGGGTCCGGTGAAATTCCCGTTGTCCGCAGCCTACACGCTCACCCGCACCGAGTTTCAAAACAGCTTTTCCTCGGAAGATCCGGTATTCGGTGACGTGAAGAAGGGCGACGAGATCCCGTACGTTCCGCGGCACCAAGTGAACGGCATGCTCGCTGCCGAGTATGGACCTGCGAGTGTGTACGGCACGGCAACGTTCATCTCCGCGATGCGCGAGCAAGCGGGCAGCGCGCCGCTCAGTCAGGTGATCGCGACGGACAAGCAATTCGTCGTGGATATCGGCGCGAGGTACCGCGTGCTGCGCTGGCTCGACATTTACGGGAACGTGCGCAACCTCTTCAACGAGCTCGACCTCGTGTCGCGGCGCCCCTTCGGTGCGCGTCCAAACGCGCCGCGCATGATTCAGATCGGTGTGAAAATCAAACTCTGACTTTCCCCTGCCGGCGGGGCGTGGATCTCCCTCCGCCCAACCTAGTCGCCCCGCCGGCAGAGGCCCCTTAGATTTATTTGCGCGCGTTCAGAAAACCAGCGTTCGACGCAAACACAACGGTTACGAAAGCAGCGCGTGGCAAATGCCGTCGAGAGCCATGACCGCTTGCCGTTGCGATTGTGCAAAGTCGAAGCGGGTCGCGGGGCCAAGTCAGTGATTTCCTTCACCCCACCCGTGTGTTTTCGATCCACTGAGACATTTTGCGCTGCATGATGTGCATCCATTTGCCGCTCGAGAGCTGCACCAAGCGTTTTGCAAACGCGATCTCCAGTGCAACCGACCGCCTTTAGTATCGGATCGGCGTGCCGTTAGCTGAGCTTGCCAACCAAGCCAGCCACAGGAGTGAAATGTTCAACTCCTCACCAGCGAAGCAACTGTCATCCGGTTTCGCGCTCGGGCGCTACGAACTGCTGCTACCAGTCGCGAAGGGCGGCATGGCGGAAGTTTGGGCGGCTCGCTTGCACGGAACTCGGGGGTTTCAAAAGGTGGTCGCAGTAAAGACCATCCTGTCTGGCGCGACGGACGAAGCACGACTGGAGCAGATGTTCCTCGTCGAAGCAGAACTCGCGTCCAAGATTCACCATCCCAATGTAGTCGAGACGCTCGATCTCGGTGAACAAGACGGCCTCTTGTATCTAGTCATGGAGTGGGTGGACGGTGAATCGCTCAGCATGCTGATATCGAAGGCGGCCGCCCTGGGTGGTGTGCCTTTGCCCATCGGCGTCAATCTGATCGGGCAAGCGTGTCAGGGGTTGTACGCGGCGCATAGTTTGCTCGACGACCAAGGCTTGCCACTCGGAGTCGTGCATCGCGATGTCTCGCCGCACAATTTGTTGGTCACCTACTCGGGCACTGCCAAGCTCGTCGATTTCGGCATCGCTAAAGCCACTCACCTCGCCTCTTTCACCGTGGCCGGCGAAGTGAAAGGAAAGTTTGCGTACATGGCCCCGGAGCAAGTCCGTGGGCAGGCAGTCGATGCGCGCGCCGATCTGTTTCCGCTCGGCATCATGCTTTATCAAATCACGACCGGAACGCATCCGTTCCGCGGCGAAAATCTCGCGGAAACCGTACAAAACATCTGCGCCGATCAGAGCCCCGCGCCGCCGAGTACGCTCGTTGCTGACTATCCAGCAGAGCTCGAGGCGGTCGTACTGAAAGCACTCGCGAAGAATCCAGATCAGCGCTTCTCGTCGGCCAACGAGCTCTTGACAGCCCTCGAGAAAGCCATGCCACGGCCACTCGAGGCAAGCTTCCAGGTTCAAGTCGCCGAATACTTGGCGCAACTACTGGGGACGCGCGCAACCGCTCGGCGCACCGCCCTACGCACGGCACAAGAGCGGGCCGATCGGCAACGAGGAGGCGTGTCTTCATCGACCAGCCAAGGAACGCTGCGCGCGATTGCGATCGATCAGAGCGACGCTCGCGGTTCGCAGCCGACCCTTCGCCGGCTCAGCGCACCACCGGCGAGCCACCCACCGGTGTCCATGCCTGCTCCAGTGCCGAAAGTGCGGTCGAAAGAGGTGCTCATCGGTGTGGCGGGAGCATTGGGGCTCGTCATTGGGACACTGATGGTGCTCATGCCGAGTATCTCGAGCCGTCCGCGGGAAGCGGGAGCCGGTAGCATGGTCCCGGTCGAAGCGATCATTCCTGCGCCCAAGAAGATGGTCGCGCCTGCGCTCGCGTCCGTGGCTCCAGCGGCGCCGATCGAGGCGGTTTCGCCTGAGCCCGAACCAGCCTCTGAGGCCGTGAAAAAGCCGCCGCCCGAACACCAAGTGCTCATACGCAGCCGGACCCCAGTCGCTGTTAAGCCTTTGCCTTCCGGGTCCGCGGCAGCAACTTCCAGCGGCGCGCCGAAGCCGGCTGCGAGCGTGAGCAATCCGTCAGGGTACCGCCTCGGGCGTGCACTCTTCGGCGGGCGACACTAGTCCACGACCGAACATTTCTGAACTCCCTGCCTTCGATCGAACGTCGACGAGAGTCAGTCACTCGACCTTTGTTCGCCTAACAGGAGCCTAGGATGGTCACAGAGAAAAAGCGTGTCAGTGCGTGCGTAGGAGCCAAGCTCCAAGCGATTGCCGCAATTGCATTACTCTCGACACTCGGCTGTGGAGATGCGCCACGGGAGCGGCCACTGGATTCGAACATCTCCGAACCGTTGGTCACTGCGGTCGACATTCGCCGATCCTTGGTGGTGACCGACGTCTCGATCCTCGACGGTTTCTCACTCGAGCGGGTACTCGGGCAGTTGGTGGCGCAAAGCGGCGTGCCGGGGCTCACACCGAAGAAGCTCTTTCAGCAGTGGTGGGACATCTTCAATCCCAAGCCCGGGCTCGGACTCGGCCCGCATTGCGACGATCGGGTCGACGCCACCCTTGGCCCAGTATTGAACGGCTTTCCTTTCACGTGCCGGCCCGCGCCATCAGAGGGCGCTCAGGCGAGCTGCGATCCCTTCGCGGCGGGCTCGGCGTGCGCGTACATCCCGATTGGCCTATTCAACCGCTTCGATCTCGCGCCCGAAAACGGGGCTTACTGCGGAGAGTACCGGATCGTCTACGCGAAGGAGAGCGGCGTTCTGCTGAGCGACGACCGCAATCTCGTGATCTTCGAGGCGGCCATGCCGAATCCGTTGCCGTTGCTCGGCCTCGAAGGCTGTCGCCCTGTGGCGCAGTTCTGGGCCAATCTCACGAACATCAGCGATCCCGGAGCCCGAGCGCGCTTGCTCGAGGGCTTTTACTTCAACGGCTTGTTGGGCGTGCCGAGCTTTCCGCCCGTCGTCCACGTCGCCAACTACGGTGATAACGCGGCCGGGCGCGGGCAAGTCCGCTCCAATCAGTTCTCGAACTTCACCAACCCGAGAATGTGGTCATTGCGCGAGTTCAAATTGAAGCGCAGCTGCGGCCTCCTCGGTTGTTCAGCAATGCGAATGAACCCCGTAACCGTAAAGAACAACCCTTACGGTCCACTCTTCGATCCAGCGCTCGTCCACGCGAGTGCGAGCGCCTTTCAAACGTTCTTCCCGGGTCAGCTCGGAAACCTGAGCGGCACCACCCTCTCGACCATCAACTTCGAAGTCCCCGATAGCTACAACACCGCGCAGAGTCAGGCGAGCGGCACAGAAAACAACTATGTGACTCAATTCGGTGAACTCCCTGGAGCGCTGCGCAACGCTTTGGTGACGGCGCTCGCTAGCGCCGGCTCGACACTCACGCCCGACAGTTTAGTTGCACGCGCGCAGGCCGTCTCGTGCGCCGGCTGCCATCGGCTCAGTAACAACGCTGAGCTCGGCGGAGGCGTCACTTGGCCGGCGTCGCTCGGGTTTACGCACGTCACTGAGCGAGAGACGGAGATGGTCGACGGCGAGACTCGCTATCTGCTGTCGGACGCGCTCGTCGAGCAATTTCTTCCGCACAGAAAAGAGGTATTGGACGAGTATCTGAATCACAGTTTGGTGCTCGCGCTGCTCAATTTGCATCCGATTGGCGGGTTTCTGACGCACTGAGGGGTGAGCCGTCCAAACCGAACGCCTCATAACCCGAAGGTCGGAGGTTCAAATCCCCCCACGCAACAAATAAGAAAAACGCGGAGTTAGCGAAAGCTGACTCCGCGTTTTTTGCTTGTGCGCGGTTGAGATCACCATGCAGCGCTTCCAGTTCGCGCGTCGGGGTCGGACACACGGACAGACGGTCCGCAATCAGCTGCTCAGCATGGCGAAGGCGTTCGCCCACACCCAAGCGATCGCGCACGGCAGAGCAACGGAAAGTAAGAGTGAACTCCAGAACGCAAGCCTTGCGACCTGGAGCTCCCCACGCAATCTCCGCGCCCCTTCTTGCTTTCGCGCGTCCTTGAGTAGCTTGATCAGCAGAGCACCGACGAGCGCCGCCATCATTTCGACGAGCCAACACACGACCAAGAATTCGAACAGGTCATTCCAGCTGGAGCTGGACCTGCGCGCACCCGCCACGACTAGGGGGCCGAATGTTAGAGCGATGGCGAGCATCAAGAGCGCCCGCTGCATCCAAGGATTGGCACTCAACCTAGGCACCAAGCTGACTCCGCGTTTTTCGTTTCTGGCGCACTCTTGGCTTTGCCTTCTCGTCCTTAGGTCGCCGTCAACAGCGCTGCGATTGCCCGAGCCAGCAACTCAGGCGCTACATGAAGCCGCCCCTTGTTGGGCAGCTGTTCGAGCGCCTGGAGTGCTTCGGCGACTTGAACACGTTTGCTTCGCGCCGCCTCGAGAATCAGGCCGATCGTGCCGACGGCGGCGAGCCTGATCGACACGCATGCTCGGCGCGCTGCAGCGTCGTCCGTCAGTAGAAGCGACGCCGGGTGCTTCAGTGCGAACGCGATGGCTGCTGTCTCGCCCGATTGCAGTGCGAACTTTGCTTGAAGTTCCGGGTCTATCTCAGCCGCGGGTTCTCGCTTCAGGCGCGGGTCGCCGAGCGCCTGTGGCGCATGGTGAGTGATCTCGGTCCAGACTTCCTCGACCACGTGAACTGGCGTCGACGGTAAGCCCCACGATAGACACCCGATCCAGTAAAGGTGGATGATGGGGCCGGCGTCGGCGACGACGATCACGGATCGAATCGATGCCCAGTCGCCCAGGCGATGTCAGCGAGCACGCTCGTCTCAGAGACGGGCTCGCTCTCGAACGGCTGCGGAGCAGCGAGCGCCTCGGGAGTGACGATCACGCGGACCTCAGCGCCCTCCGGTAGGTGCACGGACGCCGGGAGCTCAACCTTGCCGTCCCTAACAACGCCGACCACTTCCATGCCTTCCATGCCCGAACTTTATCACCTGTCTGCCGCAGCGCCCTGAACAGGGCCCTTCGGGCTGGAAATGCCGTGGACTTAGGTCGCCCGCCCCTGGACTCTCGAGCATCGGGACGGGCCACCCTAGGCCACTCGCACTGCAATCGGCACCGTAAACCCAGTTGTCCACGTGTGGTTGCGCCCCCGCGCAACAAATAAGAAAAACGCGGAGTTAGCCCAAAAAGCTGACTCCGCGTTTTTCGTTTTGTCGTACCGAGCGGTCGCGTCTCGTAGCCACGAACTTGGCAAAGCCGGGCCTAAGAGTCGTCAGCCCCTTCCGAGAGATGCAACGCCGGCAGCATCGCCGCATGTAAGACGCGAACGATCAAGACCTCACCGTCCAGGGCCACTCTGTAGAAGACGGCATGCTTGCCCACCAGCGTACGGAAGTAGGGCTCGATTTCGTGAAAGGGCCGACGGAACTCTGGTCGGTCGACGACGGTCTGAAAGCCGGAGAAGAGCACGTTAGGTAACGCTCAGCCTGAGCGTCACCCCACCGGTCTGCGGTGAACGCGCCAATGTCGAGAAGGTCGGCGCGCGCCTGGCGCAGCAGTCGAAAGCCGGGCATGCCTCAGCGGGTGCGAGAAGCACGGAGTTCGTTGAGTATGCCTTCGAGGCTCGAGTCCTCGGCAATGCCACTTTGCTCGCCTTCCGCAAGTGCGGCACGAATGGCTTCGATTTTTCGCACCTGGTCGGCATCACCGTCCCCGTCGAGACTTTCGATGAGCTCGTGCACTATCCGTGCGCGTTGATCGGCCGCAAGCGAAAGAGCCTCTTCAAGAACCTTGGCGGCGTCAGCCATTGCGAGAGTCTACCGCGAGCCCACAGAACGCGCCAGATCGCCGCCCGAGCAGCCGCCGCCGTCGCTCAAGAGCCTAGGCCACTCGCACCTCAATCGGCACCGTAGACCCAGTTGTCCACGTGTGGTTGCGCCCCCGCGCAACCACACGCCCGCGGAATCGAGAACGACTCGTTTCGATCGATTGGTGGTGAGCCACATGCTGGGGTGGGCGGTGCGGGCGCACCGCAAGCGACAATCCGAGCAGCGCTGAGTCGCATCACAACAGATTGAGCGACGCAGCTCAATCCGCGTGCGGGCTGGTGGTCAGCGTGTAGTCGAGCTTGCCAGTACCGCGGATCGAACGAGCCTCGAAGGTGATCGTCTCTTTCTGGTTGTGCTCGGGCGGCGCAACGTAGTGGAAGGTGGCGTCCGCCGGCACCTTGTCGCCCGATTCGGCGATGGCGCCGCCAGCGTTCGACTTGAACTTGGCTTGCACCGTGCCACCCGTGCTCTCGCCGCTATTGCTGCTCTTGGCGCGCGGCTTGGTCAGCAAGTCCACGTTGCTGGACGGCTTCAGATTCATGGGGCCGGCGCTAGGCTCCACCGTGATGGTCACGCAGCGGCCAGCGTCGAGCATCTTCTGCAAATTCGGTAGCAAGTGTTGGCGGTATAGAGTCCCGGACATCAATCCTGCGTTCATCCACCGAATCGCCTCGTCTTCGGTCATCCCCTTGTAGGTACTCTTGGCGTCCCCGAAATTTCCGTCGGCGAACTCGGTGACCGATACGTCAGCTGCGGAGTCGGTCACGTCGTAACCGTTCTTGTAATTCTCTGTGTGGGCCTTCGTGCTCGACTTCAGCTGATTGCGACCCGTGAGCTTCGCGTCGTCGTCCACGTCTACGATCAGTTCGAAGCTGAACCGGGCGTTCTGAAATGCGTTGCCGGCCTTCCCTGTTACATCCAAGTACGAGTTGATAACCATCAGGCCCGTCACATCCGGACAGGGGATCCCGGAGTGGGTCTTGATGATGGCGTTCATACCGGCCGAGCTAAAGGTCGCAGTCGCGTCGAGGGTTAACGAAGTGTCGGACAATGATGCCGTGGCTTTGACGTCACCGGTAGGGGAACCGCCGGTTTCGATTCCGGTCTTACCGTTGGCGTAGCTATCGATAATGGTCTGCACGAAGATGGCGTTGAAGAGCGAGCCACCCAGCCAGCCCGCGCCGAATGCTTCGCTCACGCCGCCCCCGGGGTCCGCTTGGACGCGCACCCCGGGCCACCTCACATTCGGGGTGGATTGCGTCTGCTGCATGCCGAACAGCGTCCCCACGGAGTCGGCCGCGAGCTTCATTTGCACTCCCGTGATGGCCCACGCGGCGCGCGTGGTCATTTCGCCGCCCAGCTCGGTGACGAGACCTGACGTTCGTGACAGCGCCATTTCGGCATCGAGGTCGGCCGCCGCGAGTGCTGCGCTCAGGTCGTCTTCGGACAGGGCGGCGGCCTGGGCCGCCTCGTCGACCACCGTGTCCGAGTCGATTTCCCCCTCTTCAGAATTACCGCTGCCCACGACGCCACTTCTGCCACCCTGGCCCCCGACAAAGCCGCTGGCACCGCTGCCCCCGCAGGCGCTGAGGAAGAGACTCACACCGAGCAAAGCCGACAGCGCTGGCAGCACGGTCCCGCGCTGCCTCCGGCGGGCGAATGTGTTTCCTGGAGCAGGTCTGTTTTCTGGGTTCGTGCGGTGCATATGTACCTAAAAGTTAGCGTCATCGGACCACCATTGCCGGAGTTCGCACAACCTCATTTCTCCCCGTCAAATGGACCCACGTGAGCCGTAGCGGGCTCGACGGCTTCGCTACTACTCCATCGCCTCCATCGCCTCCATCGCCTCCATCGCCTCCATCGCCTCCATCGCCTCCATCGCCTCCATCGCC
>Ga0164241_10001881_pt1 | contig 24177 bp, 24 predicted proteins | sample OricomyardsoilBY_FD_108780 | JGI IMG/M metagenome (GOLD analysis project Ga0164241, IMG submission 108780) | Backyard soil microbial communities from Emeryville, California, USA - Original compost - Back yard soil (BY) | ecosystem: Environmental > Terrestrial > Soil > Unclassified | place: USA... | reverse complement strand
TCTGCCATCTAGATCGCCTCCACGACGGTCGCGATTCCCATGCCGCCGCCGACGCAGAGCGTCGCCAGCCCGTACTTGCCGCCGGTGCGGTGCAGCTCGTCGACCAGGGTGCCGAGGATCATGCCCCCGGTAGCACCCAGCGGGTGCCCCATCGCGATCGCGCCGCCGTTGACGTTGACCTTCTCCATGTCGAAGCCCATGTCCTTGACGAAGCGCAGGACGACCGCGGCGAAGGCCTCGTTGATCTCGATCAGGTCGAGGTCCTCGGCGGCGATGCCTGCCTTGGCCAGCGCCTTCTTCGAGGCCGGGGCCGGGCCGGTCAGCATGATCGTCGGGTCGGCACCCGAGACCGCCGTGGCGAGGATCCGCGCCCGCGGCTTCATGCCCAGCTGCTCACCGGTCTGCTCGTTGCCGATCGCGACCAGCGAGGCGCCGTCGACGATGCCCGAGGAGTTGCCCGGCGTGTGCACGTGGTCGATCTCCTCGATCCAGTGGTACTTCTGCAAGGCGACCGCGTCGAAGCCGCCCATCTCACCCATCATCTTGAACGAGGGGTTGAGGTTGGCCAGCGTTTCCACGGTCGTCCCCGGGCGGATGAACTCGTCCTGCTCGAGGACGACATTTTCGTTGAGGTCCTTGACCGGGACGACCGCGTTGTCGAAGCGGCCCTCCTCGCGCGCCTTGGCGGCACGTTCTTGGGAGCGCGCCGCGTAGGTGTCGACGTCCTCGCGGCTGAACTCCTCGACCGTCGCGATCAGGTCGGCGCCGACGCCCTGCGGGATGAAGGAGGTGTCGTAGTTGGTCTCGGGGTCCATCGCCCAGGCGCCGCCGTCGGAGCCCATCGGCACCCGCGACATCGACTCGACGCCGCCGGCGAAGACGAGGTCCTCCCAGCCGGAGGCGACCTTCTGGGCGGCGATGTTGACGGCCTCGAGGCCCGAGGCGCAGAAGCGGTTGAGCTGCACACCGGCGACCGTGTCAGGCAGGCCGGCCTTGAGCGCAGCGGTCTTGGCGATGTCGGCGCCCTGGTCGCCGACAGGCGAGACGCAGCCGAGCACGACGTCGTCGACCTTGTTGGGGTCGAGGCGCTCGTTGCGGACCAGCATCTCGTGCATCAGCCCGACGACGAGGTCGACCGGCTTGGTGCCGTGGAGGGATCCGTTTACCTTGCCCTTGCCGCGTGGCGTGCGAATCGCGTCGAACACCAGCGCATCGGTACCTGCCATGGTCAAAGCTCCTTCAGTTCAGGGGATTGGCGCGCTCCTCGGAGCATAACATTCATTCGTGAACGCAAGTTTGAATAGCATGGACTCAGTGCCTTCCGCCGATGCCCCCACCCGCCGCAGCCAGGCCGAGCGCAGTTCCGCCACCCGTGAGGCGCTGCTCGACGCCACGATCGCCTGCCTGGTCGAGGACGGCTACGCGAACACGACGACCAGCCGGGTCGCCGAACGCGCTGGGGTCTCGCGGGGTGCCCACCTGCACCACTTCCAGACCCGCCAGGCACTGGTCGCAGCCGCGGTCGAGCAGCTCGCGCAGCGGCGCGCCGAGGAGCAACTGGCCGCCGTCGAGGCGCTGCCCGAGGGGCCCGAGCGGGTCGCGGCTGGGCTCGACCTGATCTGGTCTGCTTATGCCAACCCGCTCTTCCAGGCGGCACTCGACCTGTGGACGAGTGCCCGCACCGACCCCGAGCTGCGTGACCACCTCGCCGCGGTCGAACGCGAGCTGGACCGCCAGACGGTCGAGCTCACCCGCCGCCTCTTCCCCAGTCTCGCCGGCCGCCCCGACTTCGACCGCCTGATCGAGATGGCGGCAGCGACCGCACGCGGCCTCTCCCTCCTCGACACCCTGCACCCGGGCAGCAAGCGCAGCAGCAAGCAATGGGAATTCTGCCGCGCCCAACTGGTGCAGATGCTCGAGGGCGAGTAGACCCGAGCGAGCTGCCTACCAGGCTAGAAACATGTGCCTGTCCTTGGCGCGCGCCTGGGAAGGCATAAAGCCGAGGACCGAGTCAGAGTTCGGCCACCACCCCTGCTCCGAACGCACGATCAGGTTCAGCCGCTCCAGCGCATTCAGATCGCGACTCAGGGTCCGCTCGGTCTTGTGGGCGTAGGCCTCGGCCAGCTCGGGGGAGAGTCGCCGCAACCTTCCGCGGGGGATCGGCGTGAGCTCAGGAAGCGGATGAAACACGCGGTGGGGGACTACCTCGATGCTTGCCCGCGAGAGGTCCTTCACCAGGCGCAGCTGGCGCCGCTGGCTGTCGGTGCTTGCCTCGCCGAATTGCTGGTGGATGTACTGCTCCCAGCGATCCATGTACTGCATCGACCAGATCCGGTCGAGCTGACCCCGCAGCTCCTCGACGAACCCCTGGGCCGCGTAGAGCAGAAAGCCGTTGGGACCCTCGCGGCTGGTCCGATCCAGCTGCCGGTAATAGTCACTGCGGGTGTGGTTGTAGTGATTGGAGAGCAGCTGGACCACAGGCTTCGGAAAACGCGACGCAAGCAGGATGTGCACCTCGAGGAGGCGAGCAGTGCGGCCATTGCCGTCGCCGAAAGGATGAATCCAGGTGAGATAGAGATGAGCCAGTACGGCCTTGAGCACCGCGAGTGGCGGCGCCAGCTCGGGAGAGTCCTCGGGGGCTTCGAAAGCATCGGAGTTGAGCCACTCGCAGAGCCGACCTAGGAGGTACTCGCAGTCCTGGGCCGGCGCGCCCCGATAGCGACCGACGACCACCGAGTGCGTGCGGATCTGTTCGGGGACCACATCCTCGTCCGTCTCGAGATCGGCGAGCACGAGGCCGTTGTAGTGCTTGATCTTCTCCACCGTAAGCTCCGCGTCGGAGGCGTCGGGCAAGATCGTCGCGCCGACGCGCTCGATCGCGTCGAGGACGTTGCCGATCTCCTTGGCCAGATACTCCTTTGACGGCGGCAGCTTCAGCTCACCCTCGAGGACCTGTCTCGCCTCGTCCTCTGACAGCGTGTTCCCCTCGATCGCTGTCGTGGCCAGCGCACCCTTGACGAGGAAGACCTTCTCCAACTCGGCCGCAACCTCGGGACGCAGCAGCGCGCGCCGGACGTGGTCGCTCTTCGAAGTCGCCTCGCCCAGAAGCAGCCAAAGCCGGTAGCTGGCCCGCTCAAGGTCCACATTGAAAGTGAGCCAAGGATGCGTCCGTTCGAATTCCCGGCCCGTTGTCAGACTAGATGTCACTGTCTATGTCCATTGAATATTGCCTCAAGAATCTTTCTATAGAGCCAAAAATAGATATTTAGGACAAGGAGATGTCTCTATAAATGTCCATAGATTCTGGCACTAAAATAGCATCCTACGCCTGCCGGCAGGCCAGATCTGATGCGCTGGCCGAGGTAGCGCTAAGCCGCCACCGGCTCGCGCCGGGCGGCGTCGACCCTGGTGAAGCGGTAGTCGTCGAGGTCGAAGCGGGCGCTGCGCCAGGCGACCTCGAGCGTCGGCGAGGCGCGGAACGGCGCGTCGCCGTGGTCGTCGAAGTAGTAGCTGTTGGCCGTCGCGCAGGTGCCCGAGAAGAAGACCTGGCGGTCGCGGCGGCCGAGCATCTTCTCGAAGTAGCGCTGGTTCGCCTCGCGGCTGATCTCGACCGAGGTCGAGCCGGTCTGGCGGGCGCGGCGCAGGCAGCGCACGATGTGGCGCGCCTGGTTCTCGATCAGGGTGAAATAGCTGGCGCCGTTGAAGCCGTAGGGCCCGAGGATCATGAACATGTTGGGGAAGCCGGGGACGCTGACGCCCTCGTAGGCCTGCGAGCGGTTCTCTTCCCACCACTCCCCGAGTTCGACGCCGTCGCTGCCGCGGACCGGATAAGCCGGCATGTTGCCCTTCTCGAAGACCTGGAAGCCGGTGGCGAGGATCAGCACGTCGATCTCGTGCTCGGCCTCCGCGGTGCGAACGGTGGAGGGCGTGATCTCCTCGATCGTGCTCGTCTCGAGGTAGACGTTGGGACGGTTGAACGCCGGCAGGTACTCGTTCGAGAAGCTCGGGCGCTTACAGCCGAGCCCGTAATGCGGAGTCAGCTTCTCGCGCACGACCGGATCGCGGACCTGGCGCAGGTGCCTGAGCCCGACGCGTTCCCCGCCACTGGCGAGCGGGAGCACACCGTGGAAGTGAGCCGGCAGCGGGAAATTGAGCTCGACGTAGATCTGGCTGAGGAGCCGAACCGCCTGCTGCGCACCGGGAACGCGGCGCAGCAGCTCACGCGTGCGCGGCCGGATCGGCGCGTCGGGCTTGGGCAGGCACCAGATCGGCGTGCGCTGGAGCACGGTCAGCTTCTCGACTTCGGGCGCTATCGAGGGGATCACTTGGACGGCGGAGGCGCCGGTGCCGATGATCGCCACCCGCTTGCCGCGCAGGTCCTCGTCGTGATCCCAGCGCGCCGTATGCATCACCGTGCCGGCGAAGCTGTCGACCCCCTTGACCGCGGGCGGCTTGGGCTTGGTGAAGACACCGGTGGCGCCGACGATGAACCGTGCGGTGACGGCTGGACCCTGCGCCATCTCCAGACGCCAGAAGTGGTGCTCGTCGTCGAAGGTCGCCCCCGTCACTTCAGCGTTGAGGCGAATCCGCGAACGCAGCCCGTAGCTGTCGACACAGTGCTCGGCATAGGCCTTCAGCTCATTGCCGGGCGCGTAGACGCGCGACCAGTCGGCGCGCTGCTCGAAGGAGAACTGGTAGCTGAACGAGGGGATGTCGACGCCGATGCCGGGATACGTATTCCAGTGCCACGCCCCGCCGATGCCGTCACCCGCCTCGAGCATGACCCAGTCGTCGATCCCGGCCTGGTCGAGCTTGATCGCCGTGCCGATTCCGGAGAACCCACCGCCGACGACCGCGACCTCGTGATCTGGCTGCATAGCCAGTCAGGATAAGGCCCAAGGGCGCTGGAGTGGTCCCTACGCTGCGCAGTCAGTCCATACCACCCGGAATACAGCAGAGCTGCGCGCTGCCGCTGGCGAGCAGGCGGCCGTCAACATCCCAGACTCGTCCATTGACGCCGAGTAGGCCGTCGGTGGCTATCGGACATTCGTGGTCGACCAAGAGCCACTCGCTCTTGGTGGTGAACTGGTGGAAGCAGACGTCGGTGTCGAGATTGGGGGCGGTGTAATCGACGCCTTTGTACTTCTGGTACACGGCGGGCCAGCCAAACGTGTCAAGAAGGATCAGTGGACGTGCGGCGTCGATAAAGAGATCGTCGAAGCAGGGCGTCGGCTCAAACCGGACCCATTCCCTGACGATCGGGGCCGCCGGCCCCTCCGCCGTGTCGACGTCCGGCCGACGGCAGCTGACGTTGTTCCAGAACTTGAAGATCGGCTGACCGTCTTTCAATCGGCCGACCGGCCTTGATGAGTCCGGCGGTGTCACCGCCGGCGCCTCCAGTTCCTGGTGTCGATAACCGGGCGCGTCGGCTGCTGTTCTCACCAGGGCATGCAGAACGGGCTTCCCATGCTGGGTCATCCGCACCGCGAGCGACTCCGAGCGCCGGCCGCGCTTGAGCAGCTCAACGGTGAGCTCGACCTCGTCGAAGGCCGGTGAGCTGAGGAAGTGGCAGTAGAAGCTCGCTGGGCGGGGGATCTCGGCGCAGCGGCCCGCCGCCCGCAGAGCGATCGCGGCGAGGTAGCCGCCGCTGGGGCCCCAAATCTCCCAGGCGTCGTCGAGTCGCAGCGAGTAATGGCCGGCGTCGCCCTCGAGACGGGTCGCCTCGTCGAGGTCGATCGGGCGGCTCAAGAGCTCGCCCCCGCGGCCTCGCTCCGATCGCCAGGCGGCGGCGTGATCAATGCGACCGGCACCGCAAGCCCGGCGGAGCGGCGCAGGGTGGCGATACGGCGACTGGGCTGGACGGCCGGGCGAATCTCGCTGACGCGATCCCCGAGCCCGGCCACGGTCGCATCCAGATCGGGGGCGAGGAAGGCGAGTCCCCAGAAGAAGGCGGGCCGATCTCCTCCGGCGCGCTCGGTTGCCTCGGCCGGCTCCAGCACGACCTCGAGGATCGTCGCGCCAAGTCGGAAGAAGGCCTGCCGGGGCGCGCCGGCGGGCGTTGGCTCCTCGCGGATGCGGCGCAGGTCGAGCCCGGCGCCCTGGAGCACTGCGACGGTCCGGTCGAGCGCGGGCGAGATCGCGACGACATGATCAAGCTCGCCGATGCCGTTGGGGTGCGCCCGCCTCCTCTTCGGCGCCGGGCGCTCCGAGCGCGTCGTCGAAAGCCCGTCCAGCTCGGCCGTCTCGACGTCACGCAAAGACCAGCCGATCAGCCCCCTACCCGCGTCCAAGCCCGCCAGGCGAATCCGCACCTCGCCGACGACGCAGGTGTCGCCGTCGAGTTCGAAGCCCAGCGCCGACCACGCTTCCGGCGCATCCGCGATTGTCAGCTCATCGATTGTCGGAGTCATGCGGCAGCGAAACTACCGTTCGCTTCTTTACGCAGGCAAGGAGAGCTGACGGAGATCCCAGCTTGGCTCCGCCGGCAATCCGGCGCCGCGGCGCTCGAGGTCGAGCAGGGCCTGCTTTCGGCGCAAGCCTCCGCCGTAGCCGACGAGAGAACCGTTGGCCCCGATGACCCGGTGGCAGGGCACCACGATCGGCGTCGGAGTGCGACCGACCGTCGCGGCCGCCAGGCGGACGCGCTGGTAGGGCTCGAGGCCATCGGGATATGCGGACGGTTCGATCTGACCGGCGAGCTCGCCGTAGCTGACCGTGGACCCGTAGGGGATCTGGCCGAGCCGCGCCCAGACGAGCCTCTCGAAGGGCGAGCCACCGAGGTCGAGTCGCAGCTCGAAGGCCTGCCGCTCGCCGGCGAAGTACTGCGTGAGCTGGTCGACCGCCTCGGTAAGCGGGTCCCGGGTCGACTCGTCCAGATGGAATGAGCCTCCGGGAAAGTGGATGCCGCTGATTCCGCTCGGTCCGCCGACCACGGTAAGCGGGCCCAGCGGGCTCTCATAGATCGTCCAAGCGGAGGCCTGCCTCATCTCGCCTCTGAAAAATAGTGCCGCGTGCGGTCATCGAGCCGCGGTCGCGGAAACGCGGCTGAGCAATGCCTACGTCTCGCTCTCCTTGTGCTCGTCGGCCTCCATTAGGCCGCGGATCACACTTCCTTTGTGGAAGCGGGTCACTTCCTCAAAGCGCTCGGCGATCGCCGCCAGCTCCTCGTCCTCGCTCAGCGCCTCGGCCAGGAGCCGATTCCTCTCCTCTTCCGTTGCGTCTTTGGGGATCCGGTCACCAAGACCAGCCATCAGGCGCCTGAAGAGCTCGAATTCTTCTTCCACCAGCTCGGGATGGGCGTCCTCAGGCATCACAAACCTAAATTTGGGATCGTCGGCGGGTCTAGTCATCGCTGGCCGGCATGTCGAGAATGCGAAGGAATCTTTGGGTATGACACCGATACCTAACTGAAACGTTTCCTTCTCCGGCGTCGGCGGAGCTGTACAGAGCGGACAAAAGGAAAAAATCTGTTTGCCTTTGCATGCCTCAAGACGCCTGCCTATCTGGCCGATGCCCTCGCGCTGGCGGTCCTCGGATCGCCTTCTCGCAATTACTTCGCAATGAACAAGGGGGAATCACGATGGGTTGGATGAAAAGCAAGCGCACGTTCGCGGCGCTCGGATGCGGTGCCGCGCTGGTCGTCAGCGCCGCCGCGGTGGCGTTCTTCACTTCAAGCGGGTCGGGTACCGGGACCGCAGCGGTTGGCTCGAGCTCGGCCGTGACGCTTCACGCGACGATCTCGTCCAACCTCTACCCGGGCTCCTCGTCGCCGGTGACGTTCACCGTCGACAACCCGTCCTCGGGCGTGCAGCGGGTAGGCACGGTGACGCTGGCCAGCATCAGCGTCGATTCCGGGCACTCGAGCTGCAGCACCGTGATCTCGGGCGGCAAACCGGACTTCACGATGGCCCCAGTCAACGTCAACGAGGTCATCTCTCCAGGCAACGGCCAGAGCGTAGCCGCGACCGGAACCCTGACGATGAACGAAACCGGGGTCAACCAGGATGCCTGCCAGGGCGCGGCGCTGACGCTGCACCTGACCAACAACTAGATCCACTGCGGTGAAGAGCGGTTCCCCCAGAGAACGGGGCGGCCGAGGCACGAGGGCCGTCGCGGAAGCGCTGGCGACGGTGCTCGGCGTCGTCGCCTGTCTTGGCGCGGTCGCATACGCGGCCGCGCCGCGCGAGGGACATGACGCCGGCGCCAACCGCCAGTCCACTTCGACGCTACTGCCGAGACCGAAGATCACCCAGCATCCAAACAAGCTGGCGACCTCGACCACTGCCCGGTTCGGCTTCGCCGTACGGGTGCGTGACCTGCGCTTCCAGTGCCGTCTCGACGGGCGGTCCTGGCGAGTCTGCCGAACGCCGATCGTCTTCACGCGACTCGTCCCCGGCGATCACGCCTTCTCGGTGAGGGCGCTGGACCGGCGGGGACGGCACGGCCGGGCAACGCGGTTCCGCTGGACGCTGCTCGAGCCGAAGGACTTCTCGATCGTGCCGCAGCTGGCCAACCTCCCCCGGCTCTTCCCGGGTGCGGCGCCGGTGTCGCTGCCGCTGACGATCGCCAACCCCAACCCGGTACCGATCCGCCTCATCAGCCTGCGCGTCGCCGCCACCGCCGACGCGCCGGGATGCGCGAGCGCCGCGAACCTCGAGCTGATCGACTCCAGCGTCTCGAGCGCAACACCGCTCAAAGTCCCCGCCAAAGGCTCGGTGAATCTGCCAGCTGCGGGCGTCTCGTCGCCGGCAATCCAGCTGCGCAACCTGCCGGTCAATCAAGACGCCTGCCAGGGGGCTCAGTTCCCGCTGGCGTTCACCGGGACGGCGCGGGGATGAACATCTCGATGCCAAAGGCGACCTTCTGCATCTGCCTGGTCCTCACCGTCGCCATGGCGATGCCCGGTGCGACCTTCGCCTACTTCTCGACCACGGGGACGGGGAACGCATCGGCAGGCATCTCGAAACTCTCGGTGCCGACGGCTACCGCGACGCTGGCCACCGACGGGACAGTCGAACTGAGCTGGAGCGCCGTCGCTGCCCCCGGGTCGGGCGCCGTCACCTACGGCATCTCACGCGACGGCGGCTCGGCCGGGGGCACCTGCCCGAACGCCTCCGCGAGGACCACGGCGACCAGCTGCACCGACAGCGGGCTCGCAATCGGCACGCACAGCTACGTCGTCACCGCCTACTGGCGCTCGTGGAGCACAATCAGCTCCACGACGGTGAAAGTAACCCCCGGGCAAATCACCCACTTCCGCCTCCAGGCGGCATCCACGACCCCGACTGCCGGGGCCGCCGACAACCTGATGATCATCGCCCTGGACGGCAACGACAACACCGTCACGACCTACACCGGCTCCCACAACCTCGTTTTCTCGGGGGCGCTGGAAAGTCCCAGCGGGACGAAACCCACAGTCAGCAACAGCGGCGGGACGGCGGTCAACTTCGGCTCGGCAACGGCAATCACCTTCACCGCCGGGGTCGCCAAAGTCTCCTCGTCGAGCAACGGGGCGATGAGGCTCTACAGGAGCGGCGCGACGATCGTCAAGGTCAGCGAGGGTTCAATCTCGAGCTCCCCGGACTTGACCCTTACCGTCGCCACCGCAGCGACGCCGAAAATCTCGCTGACCGTCCCGACGACAACCCCCGTCGCGGGGACCGCGAACAACCTGACGATCACCGTCTCCGACACCTACGGCAACCCGCTATCGACCTACACCGGCTCGCACGATCTCACCTTCTCGGGGGCGTCGGCCAGCCCTGGGGGCAACACACCTACGGTCAGCGACAGCTCCGGGACAGCGGTCGCCTTCGGCAGCCCCACGGCAATCGAGTTCGTCGCCGGAGTGGCCAGCGTCAGCGAAGCCTCCAACGGCGTGATGACCCTCTACAAACCCGGCAGCAACAGCCTCAAAGTCAGCGACGGGACGCTGACCAGCGCGACCAGCGCGGTGACCGTCACGGTCGCAACGGCATCGAGGTTCACGCTCGCCGGCACCGCGACGATGACCGCCGGGGGGTCCAACAGCCTGACGATCACCGCCTTCGATCCCTACGGCAACACGGCAACCACCTACACCGGCCTCCACGACCTCATCTTCTCGGGCTCCTCGGCAAGCCCCAACGGCACCCTGCCGACGGTCAGCAACAGCTCCGGCACCGCGGTCAACTTCGGCTCGGCGACCGCGCTCAACTTCAGCTCCGGCGTCGCCAAAGTCTCCTCGTCGAGCAACGGGGTGATGAAACTCAACCGCGCCGGCGTCGCGAGCATCACGGTCGGCGATGGCACGATCTCCACGACGACGCCGCTGGCCGTCACCGTCAACCCGGGGGCGGCCGCGAAATGGGCCTTCTCCAACGTCAGTATCAGCGCTGGCGTGCTCGGCTCGACCTGCCTCTTCACCTGCTCGGCGACCGGACTGGGCAACAGCGGCACGTTGACGGCGCGGATCAACGTCACCGACAGCCTTGGCAACACTGTCAACGCCGTGGGCACGGGCCACACGGTCAAAATCACCACGACCGGCGGCACGATCGTCGGCACGCCGCTGACGATCAGCCCCACCGGGCCCGCCGAATCCACGGCCAGCTTCACCTTCACCGCCAAATCGAGCGGCAACTACAGCGAGACGATCACCGCGGCGACCAACGCGGGCACTAACTACGCCAGCGCGACGCTGACGGCGAGCAAATGACGGGCTAGAGGAGCGACTCCACGACGGCCTCACCGCCGCGGCTCGGCAGAACCGTGACGCCACGGAAGCGGGCCTTCTCGTCCTTCACCCGGGTCGCTCGGAGCCGCGTCCGCGCGAGGATCCTGGCGATCACGATCTTCATCTCGAGCAGCGCGAAGGGCGCCCCGATGCAGCGGCGCACGCCGCCGCCGAAAGGAATCCAGGTGTAGGACTCGGGCGCCCCTTCGAGGAAGCGCTCGGGACGGAAGGCGAGGGGATCGGGGCCGTACAGATCGGGATCGCATTGCAGGAGCGCAATCGAGACCGCCAGCTGGGTCCCAGGCTCGAACAGGTAGCCGCCTAGCTCGGTCGGCTCGGTCGGCGAGCGGAAGACCTCGGTGACCACAGGCCGCACGCGCAGGGTCTCCTTGATCACCGCCTCGAGGTACTCGCTGGACTCGCCGGCCTTCACCTCGGCGGTCAGGCGCTCCAGCACTGCCGGCGTGCGCAGAAGCCGCTCGAACGCCCAGCCGATCGAGGTCGCGGTCGTCTCGTGGCCGGCGAGCAGGATCGTGATCAGCTCGTCGCGCAGCTCGCGGTCCGTCAGCAGGTTGCCGTCCTCGTCGCGGGCAGAGAGCAGCAGGGTGAGGATGTCGTTGTGCGCGTCGCGATCCGGATCGGCGCGCCGCTGGCGGATCTCCTCGTAGAGGATCTCGTCGACGCGGTCGCGATTGCGGATGAAGCGCCCCCAGGGGCTGAGCGGGCCGAGGTCCTTCTGCATGACGAGCAGCACCGGGTTGATCGAGGAGAGCCGTGGCAGGCGCCGCTTCAGCTCGGCGATTCGGCCCGGGTCGGACACGCCGAAGACGGCCCGGATCATCACCTCCAGCGTGATCGCCTGCGCGACCGTCCGCGTGCGCACCGTCTCGCCGGCGCTCCATCTGTCGATCTCGCGGTCGCTGATCTGCTCGATCAGCTCGGCGTAACTGGCGATCGCCTGGCCGTGAAACGGCGGCAGCATCAGCTTCCGCATGCGCATGTGGCGATCGCCGTCGAGCAGCAGCAGCGAGGCCGAGCCGACGACCGGCTCCATCACCTCGCGCGGCTCGGCGACGTTGTACTGGTGCGGTTTCCACCTGAACATCTGCCCGACCAGATCGCGATCGCCGATGTGGAAGAGCTCACCTGCGATCGAGTCGTTGGAGCGGAAGATGCTGCCGTAGCGCTTCCGCATCGCCAGCCTCGCCTGTTCCGGAAAGGCGATACCGAGCCAGGACTGCAGCGGGCCCGGCAACGGCGGCCCGGGGATATCCGCGGCCGGGCGAGGGAGCGGGGAGGTTGACGCCGCCATCAGTCGCCGCCAAGGAGCTCGTCGAGTGTGTCGCCGCTGAGCACCGAGCGGGGCTGCTCGGCGACCACGTCCGAGCCCGCGAGCGCCTGCTCGTCGCGCCGCTTGATCAGCAGCCACTGGGGCTTCTCCCCGGCGCGGGTGCGCTGCAAGGCGAAGCCGCCGCGCAGCTTCTCGCCGTGGAGGACGAAGACGGCGTGGCCGCGCTCGAGCGCCTCCGGCCAGACGACCCTGCCACCCTGCTCGTAGTGGCCGCGGTCCCAGACGATCACGCCGCCGTCGCCGGTCGCACCCTCGAAGGCGTTGTGGGCGATCGAGTGATCGCCGACCTCGACAGCGAGGCGCTTGACGGCGGGGTCCATGGAAGGGCCCTTGGGGACCGCCCAGGAGCGCATCGTCCCGCCGACCTCGAGGCGCAGATCGAAATGCCGGGCCGTGGCGGCGTGCTCCTGGACGACGAAGGCGCCGGCGCTGACGCCGCGGATCGCGAACTGCTCGTGGCCCTCGGCCTTGACCTGCTCGACCGCCACCTCGCCGACGCGCGCGGCCGGCGGGCCTTCGCGGAGGAATGCCATCAGCTCCTCCACCGCCCCCTCCGGGCCCTCGGCGTGGACGCGAACGCTGCCGTCCTCCTCGTTGCGCACCCAGCCCATTGCGCCCAGCTGGCGCGCCCGGCGCAGCGTCTCTTCGCGAAAGCCGACGGCCTGCACGTCGCCGCGCACGACCGCGCGCACGGCCTCGGCCTTCGTTTCCGCTCGCTCAGCCACGCGGACAACGATGACGATCGCGCCCGCTGTTCGTAGACTCGGCGGCGTGAGCGGGTCGACGATCCTGGTAACCGGCAGCTCGGGCTTCCTCGGCAAGGCGGTGCTGGCGACCTTGCTCGGGCGAACCGGCAGCTTCCAGCGTCTGTTCTTGCTGCTGCGAGCGCCGGACGCCGACGCCGCCCAGCGGCGCATGGTTGACGAGGTGCTGGCGAATGAGGCGTTTGCGGCCCTGCCGGACGCTTCGATTCGCGCGATGCTGGACGAGGGACGGCTCCGCGCCGTGGCGGGCGACCTCGAGAGCGGCCGGCTCGACGTGCCGGAGGGCTGGGGCGAGGTCGATACGGTCATCCATTGCGTCGCCTCGGTCTCCTTCGAGTCGCCCCTGGACGATGTCCTCGCGCTCAACGCGCACGGCCCGATCAGGCTGCTCGACAGCCTCCGCGAGGCCAGCGCCACCCCCCACTTCGTCCATGTCTCCACCGCCTACGTGGCCGATTGCCAGCGCAGCACGGTCGGCGAGGACGGCCCGCCGCATCCCGGTCTGGCCGCTCTCGACCCCGAGGCGATGCTGGCGGCGGCCCTGGAGTGGCGCGCGCTGGCGGAGGAGGAGTCGCTCCAGCCTTCGCAGGCCAAGACGTTCGCGCACGAAGCGGAGCGCGACGCGGCGCACCGAGCGGGGCTGGACGCGACGGAGCGCACCGAGGAGCGGCGGCGACAGTGGGTGGAGCAACAACTGGCGAAGCGCGGGCGACGGTTCGCGATGGAGGCCGGCTGGCCGGATACCTACGCGCTCACCAAGGCGATCGGCGAGCGGCTATTGAAGGAGCGTTCCAAACAGACGACGATCGTCCGCCCCACGATCATCGAGTCGGCGCTTATCCGGCCCCGCCCCGGCTGGCTGGAGGGAATCAAGGTCGCCGATCCGCTCATCCTGGCCTACGCGGCCAGGGGCCTCACGCACCTGCCGGGTCGAGCGACGAACCTGATCGACATCATCCCCGTAGACCACGTCGCCAACGCCTGCGTCGCGGCGGCCGCCTACCCGCCGAGCGAGCCGCTGCGCACCCTCGCGGTCACCAGCGGCGCCCGCAATCCGCTGACGCTCGGCGAGCTGGCCGGTCACATCAAGGCGTATTTCCTGCGCGAGCCGCTGCGCCAAAGGGATGGCTCGCCAATCGCGATCGGCGACCTCCAGTTCGTCGACCGCAAGCTGGCCCTGCGCAGGACAATGCGCCGCGAGCTCCTGGTCAGGGTCGCCGCCAGGGCGGGAGCTTCGGGGTCGATCCCGATGGCCACCGAGAAGAAGCTGCGCCGCAACAGCAAGCTGGCCGCCCAGGTGACCCGCATGGTGAAGATCTACGGCCCCTACACCGAGTTGGACGTCGTCTTCGACGACAGCAACGCCCGCGCGCTGGAAAGCAGCATGTCGCCCGCCGATCGCGCCGAGCTGCCCTTCGACGCGGCTGAGATCGACTGGGTCGAGTATCTCCAGAGGATCCACCTGCCCGAGGTCCACCGCCTGGCCAAACAACGCGACGGCTCGCGCCCGCCGGGGTCGGCCCGTCCAGAGCCCCAGGCCGCGAGCAACCCGAGTTGAGCGCCGTGGCGACGATCAAAACCGCCGCGCTCCACGGCCGCTCGATGACCTATGCCGAAGCGGGAAAGGGACCGGTCCTGCTGCTCATCCACGGCATCGCCGGCGACTGGCAGACCTGGCGCGCCGCGATCGAGCCGCTTTCCCGCACTCATACGGTGATCGCCCCCGACCTCCCCGGTCACGGCGCCTCGGATCCGAGCGCCGGCGATTACTCCGTGGGAGGCCTGGCCGCGGCGTTGCGCGACCTACTGATGTCGCTCGGGCACGACCGCGCCACGGTGGTCGGGCATTCGCTGGGCGGCGGCGTCGCGATGCAGTTCGCCTACCAGTTCCCGGAGGCGATCGAGCGCCTGGTGCTGGTTTCCAGCGGCGGCCTCGGCCGCGAGGTCAGCCCGATCCTGCGCTCGGGTGCGCTTCCCGGCGCCACCCCGTTCATCGCCGTGACCGCCGGGCTCGGACAGAGGGCGAGTGGGGCGATCGAGCGTGGACTGGCAGCGATCCGCGTTCGGCCAAGCCTGCACCTGACCGAGATGGCGCGGGGGTATGCCTCACTCGCCGAGCGGCGCCGCCGCGTCGCCTTCCTCTCCACGCTGCGCTCCGTGGTGGGAACCAGGGGCCAGCGCGTCGCCGCCGGCGACCGCCTCTACCTGGCCGAAGCCGTCCCGGTGCTGATCCTCTGGGGCTCCCGCGACCCGCTGATCCCGGCCTGGCACGCCGAGGAGGCCCATCGAGCGATCCCCGGCAGCCAACTCGAGGTCTTCGAGGGCGTTAGGCACTTCCCCCAGCTGGAGGATCCAGAGCGCTTCGTCGAGACCCTCGAGCGCTTCCTGGCCGAGACCGAGCCGGCCAGTTTCGAGCGTGAGGAGTGGCGCGAACGGCTCAGGGCTCGCGAGCCCGGCCGATAGCGCCCGGGATACGCTGCCGGCGTGGTCACTGCTGAGGAAATCGGTGCGGTCGGCGTCTTTGCGGATCTCGCCACCGCCGAGCGCGAGCGGCTCGCTCGGGTGGCGGCGGATATCAGTCTCGTGGCGGGCGAATACGCGGCGCACGAGGGCGACGAGCGGGCGATCTTCGCTGTGCTCGAGGGTCGTATCGAGGCGGTCAAGACCGTCGACGGTGTCGAGCGAGTCGTCGGCGAGCGTCACCCGGGGGACATCTTCGGAGAGGTTCCGATCGTGCTCGGGACGGTGTTCCCGGTTGGCTTTCGCGCCGGGGAGAAATCGCGCGTGATGCGCATCGAACCTCACGACTACCACGCTGTCGCGGCAGTTGTGCCAGACGTCGGCAAAGAGATCGGCAAGCTCGCCGGCCACCGGATGGGCGGCTCACGGGGCCTGGAGGGCATCGCCGCCGACCCTCCCCCGCCTCGCGCGATCGTCGTCGGGCACCGCTGGGACGCCTCCTGCTCGGAGCTGCGCCGCTTCCTCGATCGCAACCAGATCACCTTCAAGTGGCTCACGCCTGAGACTCCCGACGCGGCAAACCAGTGGGGCGGCTCTCTGCCCGACGAGGACGACTGGCCGGCGATCCGTGTCGTCGACGGCAAGACCGCCGTCAAGCCGCACCTGCGCAGGGTGGCGGAGCTGCTCGGAGTCGACACCGAGGCGGGCGCCGCCGAGTACGACACGGTGATCGTCGGCGCCGGCCCAGCAGGGCTTGCCGCCGCCGTGTACGGGGCGTCGGAGGGCCTGCGCACGATCGTCGTCGAGCGCGAGGCGCCCGGCGGTCAGGCCGGCACCTCCTCGCGGATCGAGAACTACCTCGGCTTCCCGTCGGGCGTCTCGGGGGACGAGCTGGCGAGCCGGGCGCTGCGGCAGGCGCGCAGGCTCGGCGCCGAGATCCTCGTCACCCGGTCGATCATGCGGATCGACGCTGCCAACCGTGAGCTGCACCTCGACGCCGGTGACGTCCTGCGCGCCCGGACGATCATCCTCGCCTGCGGAGTCAGCTGGCGGCACCTCTCGATTGAGGGCTTCGACCGCCTCGTCGGCAAGGGCATCTCCTACGGGGCGGCGCGCAGCGAAGCCTCTAACACGCACGGCCTCGACGTCCACATCATCGGCGCCGGTAACTCAGCCGGACAGGCGGCGCTGTTCTTCTCCACCCACGCGAAGAGCGTGACGATCCTCTGCCGGGGCGACTCACTCGAGAAGAGCATGTCGCGTTACCTTATCGACCAGCTGGCGACCCGCTCGAATATCAACGTGATGTTCGGGACAGAGGTGGCAGCTGTACACGGCGTCAACTCACTCGAGGCGATCGACGTCCGCGACTCGGCGACCGGCGATACGTCCCAGCACGAATCGGGTGGCCTCTTCATCTTCATCGGAGCCGACGCCGAGACGTCGTGGCTGCCGCCCGAGATCGCCCTCGACCGCCACGGCTACGTACTCACCGGCTCCGACATGCGAGCGGAGCACTGGACCCTCGATCGCGACCCCTTCCTGCTCGAGACGAGCGTCCCCGGCATCTTCGCCTGCGGCGACGTCCGCTTCGGCCCGGTCAAGCGCGTCGCCGCCGCGGTCGGCGAGGGCAGCATGGCGATCGCCTTCGTGCACCAGTACCTCAAGGAGGCGCCTGATCGGCAGCTAGAACCGCGGCTCCCCTAAAGGCCCCGCTGCGAAGGTCCTCCAGAGCTCGGTTGGCCTCCGCCAGCGGATAGACGGAAGCCTCCGTCCGCACCGGCACCTGCGGCGCCAGCGCGAGGAACTCCTCGCCGTCGCGGCGGGTCAGGTTGGCGACCGAGCCGAGCGTCCGCTCGCCCCAGAGGATCTCGTAGGGGAAGGCCGGGATCTCACTCATGTGGATGCCGGCGCTGAGGATCCGCGCGCCCTTGGCGCTTGCCCGCAGCGCCGCCGGCATCAACGCTCCCACTGAGGCGAAGACGATCGCGCCGTCGAGCTGCTCGGGCGGAGCCTCCCGGGAGGAACCGGCCCACTCGGCGCCGAGCTGGCGCGCGAAGTCCTGCGTCTCCTCATCGCCCTCGCGGGTGAAAGCGAAGACGCGGCGTCCCTGGTGGACGGCGACCTGGCAGAGGATGTGGGCAGAGGCGCCGAAACCGTAGAAGCCGACCCGCTCGGCGTCGCCGAGAAGGCGCAGGGCGCGATAGCCGATCAACCCCGCGCAGAGCAGCGGCGCCGCCTGCTCATCCGGGTAGTCGTCCGGGATCGCGAGGCAGAAGCGCTCATCTGCGACCGTCCGCTCGGCATAGCCGCCATCGATGTCATAGCCGGTGAAGCGGGCACGGTCGCAGAGGTTCTCGCGGCCGCTCAGGCAGTAGCGACACTCTCCGCAGGTCCATCCAAGCCAGGGCACGCCGACACGTTGGCCGGGCGCGAAGCGCTCGGCCCCCTCGCCGCCATCGACGACCGTCCCGACGATCTGGTGCCCCGGCACCAACGGCAGCTTCGGCTCGCTCAGCTCGCCGTCGACGATGTGCAGGTCCGTACGGCAGACACCACAGGCATCGACCGCGATCAGAACCTGGCCGCGACCCGGAACCGGGTCATCCAGCTCGGCGCCTTGTAGCGGCTCTCCCGCTCGCCGGAGGACCATTGCGCGCATCGGTCAATAATTGCGCCAAGGCTCCGCGGCCGACAGTAACCCGAGCGTGCATCCGCCCAGATCGGGTAGCCGGGGGCAGAGAAGCCAGTCTGAGGAGGGCGGTTGCAATGAAACAGAGAATCACCCCGAACCTGTGGTTCGACACCGAGGCCGAGGAGGCCGCTGGGTTCTACACCTCGATCTTCAAGGACTCGCGCATCGTCAACGTCACCCACTACACCGAGGCCGGGCCGCGGCCGGCCGGCATGGTCATGACCGTCGAGTTCGAGCTGGACGGCCAGCGGTTCGTCGGCATCAACGGCGGGCCGGAGTTCAGCTTCGACGAGGCGGTCTCCCTGGCGATCGAGTGCGAGGACCAGGCCGAGGTCGACTACTACTGGGAGCAGCTATCCGAGGGCGGAGAGGAAGGGCCGTGCGGCTGGCTCAAGGACCGCTTCGGCCTCTCCTGGCAGGTCGTACCGACCGGAATGGAGGAGCTGTTTGAGGACCCGGACCCCGAGCGGGCTCGCCGCGCGATGGAGGCGATGCTGAAGATGAGCAAGCTCAACATCGTCGCCCTGCGCAACGCGGCCAACAACGTTCCGGCCAGCTAACCGAGCAGCTCAGCGAGGCCACCGCTGGATGCGGTCGTTGCCCGGATCGGTCACCCAGATGTTGCCTTCGGCATCGCTGGTCAGCCCGCTGGGCCAGGCGAATCTGAACTGGCCCTTGCGGGCCCCGCGAGAGCCGAACTGGCCTTTGAACTTCGCCGCTTGATCGAACCTCTGGATCCGCCCGTTCCCCGAGTCGAGAATCCAGACGTTTCCGACCGCATCGACCTCGACGCCGTCGGGATGCGAGAAGCGGCCGCGTCCGGAGCCCTGCGAGCCGAAGGAGAAGAGGAACTCGCCAGCCTCACTGAAGACGCTGACCCGGTGATTGACCTTCCAGTCGGAGACCCAGATTCTGCCGTCGGGACCGACGTCGATGCCGGCGCTCTCGACGAACTGTCCCCGGCCGGTTCCTTTGGAGCCAAACTGATCCTGGTACTTGCAGGACGCGTCGAACTTCTGGACCCGGCCGCTGTAGTCGCTGACCCAGACGCTGTCCGCGGAGTCGACCGCGATGCCCTTTGGACCCCAGATCGAGAACTGGCCAGCCGCCGCGCCGAGAGAGCCGCACTTGAGCAGGTACTCGCCCTCGGGGCTGAATTTCTGAATGCGATGGTTGCCGCTGTCGCCCACCCAGATGTTGCCCTGCGAGTCGAGCTGCACGGTAGACGGCCCGTTGAACTCACCGGCCCTGGACCCGCTTGAGCCGAGCTGGCCCAGGTAGGCGCCGGCGGCGCTGAACTTCCAGACGCTGTCGGTCCCTTTGTCCGCCACGAGCAGGTCTCCGTCAGCGGGGTCGACGGCGATGTCGGCCGGCCATTTGAGCAGGCCGCTGCCGAACGGCTTCGGCGCCACGAACTTGCTCGGACTCGCGGCCGAAGCGAAATGCGCCGTCGCAAGCACAAGGGCCCCGGCAAGGAGCGCAAGGAGCACACCGGTCCTCCTGTCAGGCCATGCCCGCACCAAATCCCCGCCTCTCGATGCCAAGGGATCCACGATATCGCGTGGCTATGACCAGTTCGGGGTTGCATCCCACGCCAACTCGGCGTAGACCTTGTTCGATAGCGCACCCCAAGAAGGAGACCCCCAGTGAACGACGCAGCGGCACAGACAGGCGATGCGAACAGTGAGCTCAAGGCCAAACACCGCTCGATGTGGGCGTCCGGTGACTACCCCTCAATGGTCGAGACCTTCCTGCTACCGCTCGGGCCGCGACTGGTCGAGATGTGCGAGATCGGGCCCGGGATGCGCGTCCTCGACGTCGCCGCCGGGACCGGCAACGCGTCGATTCCGGCCGCCGCCGCCGGGGCAACGGTCGTCGCCAGCGACCTGACCCCAGAGCTATTCGACGCCGGCCGCGCCCGCGCCGAGGCCGAGGGAGTCGAGCTCGAGTGGGCCGAGGCCGACGCCGAGGCGCTGCCCTTTGAGGACGACAGCTTCGACGTGGTGATCTCTTCGATCGGGGTGATGTTCGCGCCCCACCACCAGGCAGCCGCCGACGAGCTGGTCCGGGTCTGCCGCCCTGGTGGCACGATCGGCCTGCTGAGCTGGACACCAGAGGGAATGATCGGCGGCCTCTTCCGCACGATCGGGCCGTTCGCCCCGGCGCCGCCTCCGGGTGCGCAGCCCCCACCGCTCTGGGGCGGTGAGGACCACCTGCGCGAGCTGCTCGGCGACCGGGTCGAGCTGGAGAAGCTTGAGCGCGACGTGCTCGAGGTGACCGCCTTCGAACAACCTCTCGACTTCGCTGCTCACTTCAAGGAGCGCTATGGCCCGACGATCGCCGCTCAAGCGAACGCCCGCAAAAACGAGCGCGAGGCGGAGTTCGAGCAGGCCCTGGACAGCTACTTCGAGGAGCAGAACCTCGGCAGCGCCGAGGAGACCCGCTTCGAGATGGAGTTCCTGCTCACGGTCGGGCGCAAGCGAGCCTGAGCTGAGCGGATCGCGGGGTCGATTATCCGTAGTGCGATCATGCCGCCGATGAGATCTCGGTCAATCGTCTCCGCCGTGGTCACCCTGCGATCTCCCTGGGGATTGCAACGTCCGCCGCAGCGGCACCGTCAACTCCGGCCGACGTCCAGCGCGGCCTCGAGCGCCTGGTCGAAGCTGAGGGAGGCCCGCCGGGTGCGATCGCGACGATCTACCGCGACGGCAAGCTGACCGTGTTGCGCGCCGGTCGCGCCAACGTCAAGCACAAGGAGGCGCCTGCGGCGACCGACCACATGCGAATCGCCAGCGTGGCGAAGGCCTTCAGCGGCGCCGTCGCGCTCAACCTGGTCCGCGCCGGCAAGCTCGGGCTCGACGACACGATCGCGCAGCGGCTCGCCGGGATGCCGGCGGCATGGGCCTCGGTGACGGTGCGGCAGATGCTCAACCACACCAGCGGCCTGCCCGACTACACGCAGTCCAAAGGCTTCGCGAAACAGGCGGAAAAAGACCCACGCGGCTTCGTCTCGCCGCAGCAGATCATCAGCTGGGTGCGCACCGACCCGCTCGAGTTCGCTCCCGGCTCCAAGTACGAGTACTCGAACACCGACAACATCGTCATCGGCCTGATCGCCGAAGCAGTCACCGGCGCGCCCTACGGCGAGGCGCTCGAGCAGATCGTCTTCGGGCCGGCGAAGCTGCGCCAGACCTCGTTCCCAACCAAGGTCGCCCTGCCGACGCCGTTCATCCACGGCTACCTCGTCGCCCCGGGCGAGAAGCCGGAGGACGCCTCGACCCTGCTCAGCCCGAGCGGCGCCTGGGCCTCCGGCGCGATCGTCTCCACGCCCAGGGACCTCAACACCTTCATCCGCTCCTACCTCGGCCTCAGGTTCTTCGATCGTGACCAGCAGATCGAGCAGATGCGCTTCGTCGCCGGCGGCGAATCGAGCCCACCCGGCCCGGGCAAGAACTCAGCCGGCCTGGCGCTCTTCCGCTACCAGAGCAAATGCGGGACCGTTTACGGCCACACCGGCAACTTCCCCGGCTACGTGCAATGGGCTGCCGCCAGCGCCGACGGCAGCCGCGCCGTGACGACCTCGCTCAACATCCCCGCCCCGAGCGGCAAGCTCCTCGCCCAGCTGCGCGGCGTGCAGGCCACCGCGGTCTGCGCCTTGCTCGGCAAGTAGAGGCGCGTAGCGGCCTCGCAGTCCATCGTGAGGATCGGCTTGCCGCGCAGGATCGAATATACCTATATTGATATAATCACGTCGTGCTTCCGATCGCCAACACTCTTCGCCAAGCACGTTCTAGTGCGGATCTCTCGCAGGTAGACCTTGCGGCGCGCGCCGGCACCTCCCAGTCTGCGCTCGCCCGCTACGAGACGGGCGCCTCGCTGCCGACGCTGCCGACGCTGGAGCGACTTCTGGCCGCATGCGGTCGACGGCTGGAGATCCGGACCCCGCCGGCCAAGCCCTCGGCACCTCCAACTTCCATGCGAAGCCAACTCGGCCCGCAAGCAACAGCACTGCGGCGCCGGCGGCGCCGCCTGCTCGACGCCGCCGATAGGCACGGCGTCGGCCACCTCCGCGCATTTGGATCGCTCGCGCGCGGCGAAGCAAAAGCCACCAGCGATATCGACCTCCTCGTCGACCTCAAGCCCGGCCGCACCCTCCTCGACCTAGCCGCCTTTCGCCGCGAGGCCGCTGAGATTCTCGATCTGCCTGTAGACGTCGCAACCGCCGACATGCTCAAGGAGCGAATTCGCGACGACGTACTGGACGACGCCCTTCCCCTATGAGCCGCGACGAGCAAGAGCGCCTCCGCGACGTCAAAGACGCGATCACCGCAATCCGCGCCCACCTCGCCAGCGTCGGTGAGACATCGGCTGCCAAGGAAGACCCGCTGCTCCACGACGCCCTGCTCTTCCAGTTCGTCGTTATCGGAGAGGCCGTGAAGCACCTAGCCTCTGAGACACGCGAGGCAGCGCCCGAGATTCCGTGGACCGACATCGCCGGACTTCGAGACCTCATTGCCCATGAGTACTTCCGGATCGACATCCATCGGGTCCTCGAGATCGTGGATCGGGACCTTCCGCCGCTCGACCGGGCAATCAATCGCCTGATCGAGACCTAGCTGCAACTGCTCCCAGAAGTTTTCGATGGAATATCAGTTAGTTCCGTTACATTGCGGCGCAAACTTGGAGCAAACGGGGGGGCGAAGTGATCGATAGTCGGCGGGGGTGTGTTGCGCAAATCGTGCTGGTAGTGGTCTTGCTGATGACACTTGGTGGCTCCGCGAGGGCCGCCGATCCGAGTATCGGCCTCAGCGAAGCCGAATCTCGCGCGGCGAGCGCAGAAGCAGACATCGTCTCCACTCAGGCTCAAGTCGATGCTGCTCGCGCTCAATATGCCGCGACATCTCGGCGCGCCGAGCCAGCCGCCAACGCCGCCCGTGCAGCGCAGACTCGGGTGCGCGATTTGCGAGCAAGCCTCATTTCAGGCCAGCAAAAGGCCAGAGCACAGATTTCAGAGCTCGAAAGCATCCACAGGCAAGAAGCAGAAGACCACGACCAAGAAGTGACCAATGGGATCGGAATCGGACTAGCGGCACTCATCGGAGCCGGGATCGCCCTTGCCTGGGGCTGGTTTCGCGCCTCCTCGGTCATAGCCGCCCTCAGCCGGATCGACCTTGGCCGAGCCCTTGGCCTTTGCCTGGGCGGGGGCATCCTGCTAATCCTGATCGGTGCGGCACTGAGCGATGCGGAGGGCGTCTCAGGAACATTGGGCTCCCTATTCCTCGGCCTCGGGTTCATCCTCCCCACCGCTCTGCTGCTGGGCCGCCACTCGGCCGAGATCCAGCGTGGCCGCGCCAAGCCAACATTCAAGCGCGACCGCCTGCCGAGCTGGGTTCCGCGCAGCGTCGCCGCCCTGCTGTTCCTCCTCGCACTCAGCGGACTCGGATCATCGATCTTCTCCGAGAAACCCGCAGCATCTTCCGTCTCCACGCAGCTACGAGAGGAAGCCGCCGCACTGACCAGTGACCCCGGCGCTCGACGACTGGCGGACGCCAAAGCAGAAGCGGAAGCTGCGCAGGCGAAGGCCATGGGGCCGCTTCGTCAGCAACAAGCAGCGCAGGCCGCCCTGCGCGAGGCGACGAGAGAGCTGCGACGTGCCAAGAGCCTCCTCGTCAGCTCAAAAGCCGACCAGCGCCGCTTCGCGCGTCGCCTCGCAGTCTTGGTAGCACGCGAAGAACGAGAAGCCGCCAAGGAAGCGGTACGAGCCGAACGCGAAGCCGAAGAACTGGCTGAAGGAGAAACCGAATCCCTCTCAAGCGGATGCGACCCGAATTACACCGGATGCGTGCCGCCCTATCCGCCCGACGCCGACTGCGCCGAAGTCGGCGAAACGGTCACCGTCCTCGGGGAAGACCCCCACGGCCTCGATGCCGATGGCGATCTCGTGGGCTGCGAGTAGCCTGGCCATGCTTCAACGCCAACTGCTGGCTCACCTACCTACATCCGATCCAGGCCTGCGACCCGGCCCTCTTCAAGAGATAGCCGGCGCGACGGCGCTGCTCAGCGGCGCCGCGGGTCCATCGCGCGGGAGATGACCACGCGCTGGATCTCGTTGGTGCCCTCGTAGATCTGGGTGATCTTGGCGTCGCGCATCATCCGCTCGACCGGGTACTCCTTGACGTAGCCGTAGCCGCCG
>Ga0164241_10001880_pt1 | contig 24187 bp, 19 predicted proteins | sample OricomyardsoilBY_FD_108780 | JGI IMG/M metagenome (GOLD analysis project Ga0164241, IMG submission 108780) | Backyard soil microbial communities from Emeryville, California, USA - Original compost - Back yard soil (BY) | ecosystem: Environmental > Terrestrial > Soil > Unclassified | place: USA... | reverse complement strand
CGGCGCCAAGTTCGATCCCAAGGCCTTCCACGACGTGCTGTTGCGCGGGGCCATGCCGCTGGTGGTGCTGGAGCAGGTGCTCTCGACCATGTCCTTCACCGCCTAACCGCTCAATCTTGACGATCCCGCCGCCGCACCCACAGCTTGAGTGAAACTCGGGCGGATGCGGCGGCGATTCACGACCGTCCGCGCGGCCCTGGACGGGAGAGAGACTTGGCCGATCCGCGCGACTTCCACACGCCCCAGGACCACTACACCAAGGCCGACCTGCTGAAGTCGGGCCTGGGCGGCTATTTCGGGCCGGGCAACGCCCAGCTGCCCGCGCCACCGATGCTGATGATGGACCGCATCGTCGAGATCAGCCTGGACGGCGGCGAGTTCGGCAAGGGCCACGTGGTCGCCGAGCTGGATATCACCCCGGACCTCTGGTTCTTCGACTGCCATTTCATCGGCGATCCGGTCATGCCGGGATGCCTGGGGCTGGACGCCATGTGGCAGGTGATCGGCTACTGGCTGGGCTGGTCGGGCTCGCCCGGCAAGGGCCGCGCCCTGGGCGTCGGCGAGGTCAAGTTCCGCGGCGACGTCACCCCTGCGGCCAAGCTCGTCCGCTACGAGATCAGCCTGCGCCAAGTCCGCCGAGGCAAGCTGGCCCTGGGCCTGGCCAACGGCCGCATGTTCGTCGACGGCGAGTGCGTCTACACGGCCACCGACCTCAAGGTCGGGATGATCGAGAACCGCGACTAGCGCAGCGGATAGACGCCCGCCGCGCCGATGCCAACGCGATCGGGCGGCGTCTCCAGCATGCGGGTCAGGGTCTGGCCGCCTTGCTCCCGCATCTGGGCCCGCAGGGCGTCGGCGCCCGGCGCGCGCGGGTTACGCTGCCAGGTGATCTGACTGCTGGCCAGCAGCATGCCCAGCACCGCCAGGCTCTCATAGGTGACCGTGCGGTCCGCCGCCGACAGCGACTGCAGGCCACCGGCGCGCTGGCGCATCTGCTCGACCAGCGGCACGTAGTACTGATCCGGGAAAGGCTTGTTGTTGTAGGCCATCCAGGCGCCGGCGACCGCGCTGGCCAGCCCGACGCCCAGGTCGCCCGACGGCAGGCCGAACTTGCGGATGACCTGCTCGTGATAGGCGAAGGCCTGGCGATAGGCCGCCTGGCCGACGGCGGCCTCACTCTTGGGCAGCCCCGCGGCCAGTTGCGAGACGCCCTGCCCCGTGACCTGCGCGCGCGGCGCGGCGGCGGCGGCTTTCTTGGCCTTCTGCTCGGCCTCGTACAGGTCCCAGTGGTGGATCGTCTTGTTCAGCCGCTCGTGCATCAGCTGGTTGCTGATGACGTTGATCGAGACGTTGGAGGGGATCTCGTAGACGTTGACGAAGCCGTCCTGCGCCAAGGCGGGCGAGCCGCAGACGAAGAAGGCGATCGCCAGAACGGCCTGCCGGATACGCGCCAAGGTCCCCTCCACTTCCGAATCCGCCCCTGCCGGGCTGGCGCCAGGCTACAACCGCAAGTGTGGCAGCTCGACGACCGTCGCCCTACTTCAGCGGCAGGAACAGCTCGACCGTCACGTCGTGCACCTGCGCGTTCGGGAAGAACGAGAGATGCCGCCGGCAATAGAGCGGGAAGTCGCGCGCCTCCTCGCCGCTGGCCGGCAGCCAGTCGCGGTACAGGTACATCGCTGGGGCCTCCAGATTGTGGGTGTTGTGAGCGACGCGCAGTACGGCGCAGCGACCGCCGGGGATCAGGCCGGCCTTCATGTCCGGGTCGTCGGAGGCGATCGGCTGGTCGGTCCCGACGCAGATGTCCATGGCGTAGTCGTCGGGGTTCTGCGGCGTCCGCTCGGAGCGGAAGATGTTGAAGGTCGGGCTGTTCTCCGGCGACAGGCCGGCGGCCTTGCGCCAGGCGATGAAGCGCTCGATCGAGGCGGGAAGGGTCGCCCGGTCGCCGCGATGCTCCAGGATCGCCACCGGGGTCGGCGGCGCCTCGAGGATCGTGACGTCGGCGGGTTCGTAGATGATCTGCATCAGCTTGCTCCTGGCTGTGTTCAACGGCCCGAAGGCCGCAAGCCACGGCGCCCAGTCGGGCGCCTTGCGGAACGATGACGGCGACTGCTTGAACCGCTTGCGAAAGGCGCGCGCGAAGGCGTCCGGCGCGTCATAGCCAGCCTCCAAGGCGATTTCGGTGACGCTGTGGGCGTCGTTCGCGGCCAGCCGATGCGACGCGCGCTTCAGCCGGGCCAGCTGGACATAGCGGTGCACGGACACCTCGAAGGTGGCCATGAACTGGCGATGGAAATGGAACTTGGAGAAGGCCGCCACGCAGGCGAGCGTCTCCAGGTCCAGGTCGCCGTCCAGATGCTGGTCGATATGGTCCAGCACCCGCTGCATCCGGGCATTATAGGTCTCAAGCGCCGCCTTCATCGGTCCTCCGTGGCGGCTCCAGTTAGGCGCTGACGGACGGCGCGCGCTCGACCGATCTTGCGGTTCGGCGCGAAGGCCCACAACGCAAAAGCCCCGCGTCTTGCGACACGGGGCTTTCGAATTTCGGACCAGCCAAAAAGGCCTGTCGAAGACTTACGAGATCTTCTCGACCTGGGCGTATTCCAGCTCGACCGGGGTCGCGCGGCCGAAGATCGAGACGGTGACCCGCAGGCGGGCCTTTTCCTCGTCGACCTGCTCGACCGAGCCGTTGAAGCTGGCGAACGGGCCGTCGATGACGCGGACGTTCTCGCCGACTTCGTACAGGACGACGGTCTTGGGCTTCTCGACGCCTTCCTCGATCGCGCCGACGATGCGCTGGACTTCCTTTTCGGAGACCGGCATCGGCTTGGAGCCGCTGCCCAGGAAGCCCGTGACCTTCGGGGTGTTCTTGATCAGGTGATAGGCTTCGTCCGAGAGGTTCATCTTCACCAGGACGTAGCCCGGGAAGAACTTGCGCTCGGCGTTAACCTTACGGCCACGGCGGATCTCGACGACCTCTTCGGTCGGCACGAGGATTTCCGAGAAATTCTCTTCCAGGCCCTGGTTCTTGGCCTGCTCGCGGATGCTCTCGGCCACCTTCTTCTCGAAGTTCGAGTAGGCGTGGACGATGTACCACTTGTGGTTCGGGTTGGACGCGGTTTCGGTGCTCATCGTCTCTATCTTATCCCGCGGTCGCCAGCTTCAGAAGCTGGGTGATGACGAAGCCGAGGCCACCATCGACGGCCAGGAAGAACAGCGACGCCAGAACCACCATGATGAAGACCATCACGGAGGTGATCCAGGTTTCCTTGCGGCTGGTCCACGTGATCTTGCGGGTTTCGGCGCGCACTTCACGGAAGAACTGCACCGGGCTGGTGCGCTTCTTGGGCGCGACGGGGGCGGCGGCGACAGCCGCGCCAGCCCCGGCGGGCGCCATCGCCGCAGCCGTCTTAGCGGCGCGGTTCTTGATCGCGGACGGGTTCGATCCCGGTTTCCTGGCCATGCGTTAGAGGCTCACGAACTTTCAAATGCAGGCCTGAAAGCGACCCGTCGAACACATATAGTGGCAGGAGTGGGGGGACTCGAACCCACGACTTTCGGTTTTGGAGACCGACGCTCTACCAGCTGAGCTACACTCCTGCATTCCGACCACCCTTTCGGGCCGACGGACATCCGGAGACAGACAGCGCGCCGGGAGGCTTTTGAGCCTCGGCGCGCCGTGTTCTGTCGCCAGAGCCGCGCCATTTAGCAGGGTCGCGTACGGCGAGCAAGCGGCGCGCAAAGGATTGAGCGGCTTCGCGCGCCTGACAGCGGTTTTTGTCCCGCCCCGTGGGGCTCCCGGAGCGCTCCCGGCGAGGATCGAAGACCCGGCGCGGGCGTTGTTCCCCCATGCCTACGATCAGCAATCCATCCCCGTCGTCCGGCCGCCCGTCGAATCGGGAGGTCGAGAATGAGAACCAGAAATCCCCGTCACGCGAAGGCGAGCCCCCGCGCCCGGCGACCGAGCCTCACGGCGCGGCCGACAGCGTCCGCTCGCCGAAGACCCGGACCGATCCGGGCTCCGGCGAGAGCTGAAACAGCTCTAGCGCGTTCGCGACCTAGCCGGCCTTGGCCTGCTTGGTCTTCTCGCCCTTGTCGGCAGCGGTATCGCTGGCCGGCGTGGCGGTCGGACCGCACTGGATGCCCAGATAGGTGAACTTCACGTTCGTCAGCTCACGGCCGCACTGGGTGTTCTTGCCCATGTCGCTGCCGCGCAGCGACACCGCGACGCCCTTCGACAGGTCCGGCGCCGGGCTGGCGCTGCTGATGTCGTAGTAGCCGCCGCCACGTCCCTTCACGACCAGGCAGTTGGTCTTCTCGACGGGCCGCACGCAGCCCGACACCGTGACAGGGGTCGCTTCCAGAACAACTTGATTGGCTTGCGCGAGTTTCGTCTTCGCGCCGCCGTCACTGCAACCAGCCAAACCAAACGCTAACAGACCGGCCGCCGCGGCGGCCTCTATGAACCTTACCCGCATACGTTCCTCCGTATCGTTGGCTCCGCGAACGAAGCAAAAGGAAGTCTGCGCTCCGTTTCGAAGACCGGCAATCACATTTTTGCCGCTTTCGAAAAACCGGTCCGGCGTTTTGACGGTTTGGGAAAAAGATTGTCCTTAACCGGATGAGCCGCGCATGGGTTTGCGAAACTGAAGCCCGCTCGACGCAAACTGATGCCACCGGTAGATGACAGCCTTTCTCATCTGAACATTTGTTTGCAAACCGAGACGCCGCTTTCTGTCGCTTGGCGAATACTCGGGCTGATCTTTCGACTCGCCGACACAGCGGCGTACGCGCCCCGCCGGGCGGCGAAGTTTTTCCGAAGACGGCTTTAGACAACCGGCGTTGACATCAAGACGGGCTTGCACACATGAGACAGGCGTCGCCTCAGGGCCGTGGCGACACCCGTTTATTCCAAGGATTTCAGAGCTCAGATGACGGCCACCGCCACTGCCGCCCCCCCCGCCAAGGAAGCCCCGTTCCACGTCGAAAAGGTGCTGTGGGTCAAACACTGGACCGACCGCCTGTTCAGCTTCGGCATCACCCGGCCGGCGTCCCTGCGCTTCCGCTCGGGCGAGTTCGTGATGATCGGCCTGCCCGCCCGCGAGGAGCTAGGCGAGAAGAAGCCCATCCTGCGCGCCTATTCGGTGGCCTCGCCGCACTTCGCCGAAGAGCTGGAGTTCTTCTCGATCAAGGTGCCGGACGGCCCGCTGACCTCGCGCCTGCAGCTGATCCAGCCGGGCGACGACATCCTGCTGGGCAAGAAGCCGACCGGCACCCTGGTGCTGGACGCCGTCCGCCCGGGCAAGCGCCTGTTCCTGTTCGGCACCGGCACCGGCCTCGCGCCTTGGCTGTCGGTGGCTCGCGATCCCGACGCCTACAGCCGCTTCGAGCGCGTGATCGTCGCCCACGGCGTGCGCGAGGTGCAGGAACTGGCCTATCGTGACCTGTTCACCAGCGAGATCCATGACGACCCGCTGGTCGGCGACGAGGCCAAGGCCCAGCTGACCTACTATCCGACCGTGACCCGCGAGCCGTTCGAGCGCCAGGGCCGCTTCACCGACCTGATCGAGAGCGGCAAGCTGTTCAGCGATCTGGGCCTGGAGCAGACGAAGTTCGATCCCGAGCACGACCGCGCCATGCTGTGCGGCTCGATGGCCATGATCAAGGACACGGCGGCGCTGCTGGAAGCCCACGGCCTGAAGGAAGGCTCCAACGCCGATCCGGGCGACTTCGTGATCGAGCGGGCGTTCGTGGGGTAGATTCCCCAGCCGGATCAGAGCTCCCCATACCTTGTCATCCCGGAAGCCTCGCAGAGGCTGTCCGGGACCCAGGGGGTGCGTGAACGCTGTGCCGGCCGCCCCTGGGTCCCGGCTCTACGCTTCGCTTCGGCCGGGATGACAAGATTTGGATTGCCCATGACCGATCCTGCGCCGCTCCAGCTCAAGAACCTCACCGTCGAAGACGCCCGCGCCCGGATCCTCGACGGTGCCGCCCGCCTCGGCGTCGAGACCGTCACCCTCGAAGCCAGCCTGAACCGCGTCCTGGCCCAGACCGTCGCCGCGTCCCGGCCGCAGCCGCCGTTCGACGCCTCGGCCATGGATGGCTGGGCGATCCGCCGCGCGGACTACGCCCCCGGCAAGGCCTTCGCGATCGCCGGCGAGAGCGCGGCCGGCAAGGCCTATACGCACGTCGTCCAGGCCGACCAGGCCGTGCGTATCTTCACCGGCGCCCCGGTCCCGGCCGGCGCCGACCTCGTCGTCATCCAGGAAGAAGCGGTCCGCGACGGCGACACGGTGCGCTTCGAGGCCGGCGAGAGCCCCAAGTCCAACACCCGCCCGGCCGGCGGCGACTTCCAGGCCGGCGACGCCTTGCTGGATCCCGGCGTCGTCATCGATCCCTGGCGTCTCAGCCTGATCGCCTCGGCGGGCCTGGCTCAGGTCGCCGTCGCCCGCCGCCCGCGCGTGGCGATCCTGGCCACCGGCGACGAGCTGGCCCCGCCCGGTGCCTCGCCCCGTCCCGACCAGATCTTCGAAAGCGGCTCGTTCAGCCTGGTCGCTCTCATCCAGGCCTGGGGCGGTGAAGCCGTCCGCCTGACCGCAGCTGCCGATGACGCCGCCGCCATCGCCGCGGCCGTCGCGCCGGTAGACGCCGACCTGATCGTCACCATCGGCGGCGCCTCGGTCGGCGACCACGACCTGGTCAAGCCGGCCCTCAAGACCCTGGGCTTGGAACTCGTCCTCGAGACCGTGGCCCTGCGCCCCGGCAAGCCCACCTGGTCCGGGCGCCTCGGTGACGGCCGCCGCGTGCTGGGTCTGCCCGGCAACCCCGCCTCGGCCCTGGTCTGCGCCGAGCTGTTCCTGCGTCCGCTGCTGGCGGCGCTCACCGGCGCCGACGCCGAGGTCCGCCTCGTCCCCGCCCGCCTGGCCGAGCCCCTGCCCGCCACCGGCCCGCGCGAGCACTGGATGCGCGCGGCCCTGTCGATCGATCCCGAGGGGCGAACGATCGCCCGCGCATTCCCCGATCAGGATTCCTCGCTGGTCGGCGTCTTCGCCCGGGCGGATGCTCTGCTGCGGCGACGGGCGGGTGCGCCCGCCGCCTCGACGAACGACGTCGTCGAAGTTCTGTCCCTGCGCCGCGGCTGAAACCGCGACGGCGGCAATTTAGCGTGCTAAGCCCGACCCGTTTCCCGGGTACGGACCCGATCAGGCCGAGAGGTTCTTTCATGGGGCATGCAGGCAAGATCGCGACCCACGTCCTGCTGGCCGTCCTGGCCCTGCTGGTAGGCCGCTACCTCGTCATCGACATGCCCTTCACGCTCGATACGCTGGCCCAGGCCGGCTATTACGGCCTGGGCGCGCTGATCGTCGAGCTGCTGTTCCGCGTCGAGCGCGCCCCGTGGCGCTTCGTCTCCGCCAGCGACCACCTGCGCCTGTTCCGCTCGGCCGTGCTGACGGCGGCGACCTTCCTGGCCATCACCCGCTTCCTCCATCCGGGCATCGACGGCGGCCTGCGCATGGTCGCCGGCGCGGCCCTGATCCAGGCCACCTTCCTGTCGGCCCTGCGCGTCATCCGCCGCAGCCTGCACGAGCGCCAGCTGTTCGATTCGGTCCTGCGCCTGGGCCCGGCCTCGATGCAGCCCGCCCTGCCCCGCCTGCTGATCATCGGCTCGGCCAACGAGGCCGAGGCCTTCCTGCGCGCCCCGGCCGGCCTGGGCGAACGCTACGCCCCGATCGGCGTGGTCTCGCCCGCGGACCGCGAGACCGGCGACGAGCTGCGCGGCGTCTGCGTGCTGGGCGCGATCGCCGACTTCGACCGGGTGCTGGCCCGCCTGCGCGACAGTGGCCTGCCGCCGTCGGCCATCCTGTTCCTGACCGACAGCGCCATGAGCACCTTCGGCGCCGAACGCCTGGGCCGCCTCAAGGCTGAAGGCGTGCGCCTGCTGCGCCGCCACGGCGTGGTCGAGATGGGCGCCGACACCGCCGCCGCCGCCGTGCTGCGCGAGATCAGCATCGAGGAACTGCTCAGCCGTCCGCCCGTGCGCCTCGACCCCGAGCCCGTCCGCGCCCTGGTCTCGGGCCGCCGAGTGCTGGTCACCGGCGCCGGCGGCAGCATCGGCTCGGAGCTGTGCCGCCAGATCGCCGCCAGCGGCTGCGCCCACCTGACCATGGTCGACGCCTCGGAATACAACCTGTTCCACATCGACCGCGAGATGGCCCAGACCTGGCCCAGCATGCCGCGCCGCGAACTCCTGTGCGACGTCCGCGACGCCGCCCGGGTCCATCGCGTCTTCGCCGAGCAGCGCCCGGACATCATCTTCCACGCCGCCGCCCTCAAGCACGTGACCCTGGTCGAGAACCACCCCTGCGAGGGCGTGCGCACCAACGTGCTGGGCACCCGCAACGTCGCCATCGCCGCCAAGGCCTGCGGCGCGGCGCATCTGGCCTTGATCTCCACCGACAAGGCCGTGGCCCCGACCAGCGTGATGGGCGCGGCCAAGCGCGTCGCGGAAGCGGTGGCCCGCCAATACGGCGGCGGCGGCGACATGCGCGTCAGCATCGTCCGCTTCGGCAATGTGCTGGGCTCGGCCGGTTCGGTGGTGCCGATCTTCCAGAGCCAGATCGCCCGCGGCGGCCCGATCACCCTGACCGACGCCGCGGTCGAGCGCTACTTCATGACCATCCCCGAGGCCGTGCAACTGGTGCTGCGCGCTGTGGCCCTGTCGCGCATCGCTTCCGAGCCCGACGCCGGCGTCCTGACCCTGGAGATGGGCGAGCCGGTCAAGATCATCGATCTGGCCCGCCGGATGATCGAACTGCAGGGCCTGATCCCCGGCAAGGACATCGAGATCCAGATCACTGGCCTGCGTCCCGGCGAGAAACTGACCGAGACCCTGGTCGACGTGAACGAGGTCGCCCGTCCAAAGGCCCCCGGCATCATGGAAGCCCTGCGCCTGGCCGACGCTCCGGTCATCGAACCCGAGCGCCTGGAGGCCCTGGACGCCATGGCCGAGGACGGCGACGAGACCGCCGTCCGCGCCGCCCTGTTCGACCTGGTCGAGGACCTGCGCCAGGTGGGGCCGTCGAAGGTGGTGAAGATCCGGGCGTCGTAGGCGGCGGCTTTCGGCTCCAAGCGGACATCCCCTCTCCCGCAAAGGGAGAAGGAAGAGCAGCTCCGGTCGCCTTCCGCATGATCGGTCTCCCGCCCTTGCCGTGAGCCGAAAAAGCACGATGTGAGCCCGAACGATGCGGAGCTTCAGCGTGAACCGACGACAGATGACCCTGGGGCTTCTGCCTGTAGCGCTGATGGCGTCATTCCCGGCGCGAGGCGGACAGCTCGCCGATGGCGCAGCCACGACGCCTCAGCCATTGGACGCAACCCGTAGAGGCGCCGTCGTCGAAACCCTCGCCAAGACGCTGGAGCAGCACTACGTCTTTCCCGACGTCGGCGAGCGTTACGCCACGCGGCTGCGCGAGCAGCTTCAGCGCGGCGCCTATGACGACCTGACGGATACCGCCGAATTCGCGACGCGCGTGACCGGCGACCTGCAGGCGATCTTCCCGGATCGGCACCTCTCCATGATCCCCGCCAGCCGCGCCCGCCAGCGTCGGCCTGATCCTGTCGATACGCCCAAGAGCGCCCAGGCGTCCGGACCGCGCGGCCTGGAGGAGGCGCGCATGATCGGCGACGTGGCCTATCTCCGCTTCAACGAGTTCCCCGGCGACACGACGCCGAGCCAGGCCCGGTCATTCCTCCTGGCGCACGCCGATGCGCGGGCCGTGGTGATCGACAGCCGGCCCAACCGGGGCGGTCGGCTGGACGAGATGAACGCCATCCTGCCGCTACTCGTGGCGCGTCCGACCCGCCTCTATCGCATGGAGATGCGGGCCGACGCCGTCCCGCCGTTCCAGGCCACGCCGATGGTCCATGCGGTCGCCGGCACGGCGGCGCTGCAACGCTGGGACCACAAGATCCTCCCCGACACCACGGAACGCCGGCTCCAGGCCGCGCCCGTCTACTATCTGATCTCCCGCCGCACCGCGTCCGCCGCCGAAGCGCTGGCCCTGGGCCTGAAGAGCAGCCACCGGGCGACCCTGATCGGGGAAACGACAGCTGGCGCGGGCTATTTCGGCGGCGTCTTCGGCGTGGGCGATCCGGCCCTGCAGGCCTGGATCTCCACCGGCCGCACCTATGACCCGAAGACGGGTAAGGACTGGGAGGGTCAGGGTATAGCGCCGGACGTCGCAGTCCCCGTCGACGACGCCCTGACCGTCGCCCTCGACCTGGCGCGGCGCGCGGGGGCCCATCCGGGAAGCTGATCGGATCGGCCGCCCCCTCGTCCGCGCGGACAAGTCCGTGGTCGCACCATCGCGCAATCTGCTAGACCGGCCCCATGGCCGAGCTCCACGACACCTATGATCCGCTGACCCCCGTGCCCGAAGCGCGCCGGGTCTTCCGCGCCCAGGACGCCTTCTCGCTGTGGTTCAGCCTGGGCATCGGCCTGCTGGTGCTGCAGGCCGGCGCGTTCCTGGTGCCGGGTCTGAGCCTGGGCATGGCGCTGGCGGCGATCGTCACCGGCTCGGTGTTGGGGGCCCTGCTGCTGGCCGCCGCCGGGGTGGTCGGAGCCGACACTGGCCTGTCGGCCGTCGGCACCTTGCGGCTGGCCCTGGGCGCGCGCGGCGCGGCGGTCCCGGCGGTGCTCAACGCCATCCAGCTGACCGGCTGGGGCGCGTTCGAGATCATCGCCATGCGCGATTCCGCCGACGCCCTGGCCAAGCAGACTTTCGGCTTCTCCAATCCGATGATCTGGACCCTGGCCTTCGGCATCCTCGCCACTTTCCTGGCCATCCAGGGACCGGTGTCGTTCGTGCGCCGCTTCCTGCGCGCCTGGGGCCTGTGGCTGCTGCTCGCCGGCGCGGGCTGGCTGAGCTGGCGGCTGCTGGCCGAGCACGACCTCTCCGCCCTGCTGGCCAAGGCCGGCACCGGCGAGATGAGCTTCGGGGCCGGTGTCGACCTGGTGGTGGCCATGCCGCTGTCGTGGCTGCCGCTGATCGCCGACTACACCCGGTTTGGCCGCACCAGCGGCGGCATGTTCAAGGGCGCGGCGGCCGGCTACGTGCTGGCCAACATCTGGTTCATGGCCTTGGGCGCGGCCTACGCCCTCGTCGCCGGCGGCGGTGACAGCCTGCTGCTGACGGCCCTGGCGGCCAGTGGCGGCGGGATCGCCCTGCTGCTGATCGTCATCGACGAGACCGACAACACCTTCGCCGACATCCACTCGGCCGCCGTCTCGACCGCGACCCTGGTCCGCGCGACGCCGGCCAACCTCGCCCTGTTGTTCGGCGCCCTGTGCACGACCATCGCCCTCTTCGCGCCGATCACCCAGTACGAGGGCTTCCTGCTGCTGATCGGCTCGGTGTTCGCGCCGCTGTTCGGCGTGCTGCTGACCGACCACTTCGTGCTGCGCCGCCGCGCCGCCGCCACGGCGCAAGGCGGCCTGAACCTGCCGGGCCTGCTGGCCTGGGCGATCGGCGTCGCCGCCTACCAGGCGTTGAGCCGCCTGACCCCGAACCTCGGCGCGACCCTGCCCAGCCTCATCGCGGCCGGCCTTGCCTATCTGGCCCTGCGCCGGGTCTGGCGCGGCCCGTCAGTGGAAGTCGCGGCTTCGTAGCAGTCGGCCCGACACCTTCTGGCGCACGCGCGGGGCCGGCGCGCCCGGTTCGTCGCGCAGGGTGGAGAGGTGCGCCGACAGGTCGGTGAAGCCCTCGGCCACCACATGGATGACGTTCTCGGCCCGCTGCACCCGGCCGTGCACGACCAGGAACGAGGCGGTCATCACCACATTGCGGTCGGCCTCGAACCGGTCCTTCCAGACCACGGCATTGGCCACGCCCGTCTCGTCCTCCAGGGTCACGAACACCACGCCCTTGGCCGTGCCCGGCCGCTGGCGGATCAGGACGAGCCCCGCCACCGACACCTTGCGGCCGTCCGGGACGCTCATCAGTTGCTCGGCCGTGATCACCCCGCGCCGGGTCAGCATCGGGCGGTAGAAGCCGACGGGGTGGGCCTTCAGCGACAGGCTGGTGGTGCGGTAGTCCTCGGCCACCTCCTGCGGATCACCCATCTTCGGCAGAGCGACCTTGTCCTCGAACAGCGGTAGGCCGGCCAGCAGCGGCGCCTGCACCGGGGCTTTGTGTTCGCCTTTCAGGCCCTTGACCGCCCAGAGCGCCTCGCGGCGGGTGAGACCGACGGACGCGAAGGCGTCGGCCTCGGCGAGGAGTTCCAGCGCGCGCTGCGGGACGCCGCCTTGGGCGAATTCGGCGGGGGTCCGGGCGCCTTCGGTGCGGGCCATCGTCAGGATTTCGATCTCCGCCTTCTTCAGTCCTTTGATCTGCCGGAAGCCCAGACGGACGGCCTTCCAGTTATGACGATTGTCGTAGTCAGCGACCTTGTCCTCGCGGATGCGCGGCGCGCGGAAGCCCGTCGTCATGGGCTCCAGCGTGCAGTCCCAGTCACTGGCCAGGATGTCCGGCGCCAGCACCTCGACCCCATGCTCGCGCGCGTCGCGGACCAGCTGGGCCGGCTGGTAGAACCCCATCGGCTGCGAGTTGATCAGCGCCGCACAGAACACGTTCGGCCACGCCCATTTGATCCAGGCCGAGACGTAGACCAGCTTGGCGAAGCTTGCCGCATGGCTCTCCGGGAAACCGTAGTGGCCGAAGCCCTCGATCTGCTTGAAGCACCGCTCGGCGAAGTCGCGCTGATAGCCGCGCGAGGTCATGCCCTCGACGAACCGGTCACGGTATTCGTCCGGCGTGCCGAGGTTGCGGAAGGTGGCCATGGCCTTGCGCAGACCGTCGGCTTCGTCGGGGGTGAACTTGGCCGCCTCAATGGCCAGGCTCATGGCCTGCTCCTGGAAGAGCGGTACGCCGTAGGTGTTGCCGAGAATCTGCTCTAGCTCATCTTCCGGACCGTGCTCTGGCGACGGCGCGGGCATCTCCGCCTTCTCGATCTTGTTTCGCCGCTTCAGGTAAGGATGCACCATGTCGCCCTGGATCGGCCCCGGCCGGACGATCGCCACCTCGATGACCAAGTCGTAGAACTTGCGCGGCTTCAGCCTCGGCAGCATCGACATCTGCGCCCGGCTCTCGACCTGGAAGACCCCGATGCTGTCAGCCTTGCACAGCATGTCGTAGACGCCAGGAAGCTCCTTGGGGATGTCGGCGATATCGAGGATGTCGGCCTGTCCGTGGTCGTCCCGCAGCATGGTCATCGCTCGCTGGATGGCGCTCAGCATGCCCAGGGCCAGGACGTCGACCTTCATCAAGCCCACGCTGTCTATGTCGTCCTTGTCCCACTCGATGAAGGTGCGCTTCTCCATTGCCGCGTTGCCGATCGGCACGGTCTCGTCCAGCCGCCGCTTGGTCAGCACAAAGCCGCCGACGTGCTGCGACAGATGGCGCGGAAAGCCCATCAGCTCCGTCGCCAGGGCCACAGCGCGCGCGATCTCCGGCGCGTCAGGGTCGATGCCGGCGTTACGCAGGTGCTCTTCCGGCAGATCATCGCCCCAGCTTCCCCAGACCGTCCCCGCTAGCAGGTTGGTGACGTCCTCGGTCAGACCCAGGACCTTGCCGACATCGCGGATGGCGCTGCGCGGGCGGTAGTGGATCACGGTTCCGCAGATGGCGGCGTATTCGCGACCATAGCGGCGATAGACGTACTGCATGACCTCCTCGCGCCGCTCGTGCTCGAAGTCGACGTCGATGTCCGGCGGCTCGCCGCGGTTCTCGGAGATGAAGCGGGTGAACAGCAGTCTGTGCTCGGTCGGGTCGATCGCCGTCACGCCCAGGCAGAAACAGACCGAGGAATTGGCCGCCGACCCGCGTCCCTGGCACAGGATGCCCATGCTGCGGGCCTCCCGCACGATGTCGTGCACGGTGATGAAGTAGTTGGGGTAGTCCATCTTGGCGATCAGCCGCAATTCTTCCTTCAGCTGCGTCTCGACCTTCTCCGGCACGCCGGCAGGATAGCGCCAGGCCGCGCCGGACCAGGTGAGGTCGCTCAGATGCTCCATCGCCGTCTTGCCCGGCGGCACGGGCTCGTCCGGATATTCCTCGTTGAGCTGGCCGAGATCGAAATCGATCCGCGCCACGATCTCAGCCGTTCGTTCGACAGCCCTGGGCCAGCGCTCGAACAGGCGCGCCATCTCGGCTGGGGCCTTGATGTGGCGCTCGGCGTTGGCTTCCAGTCGGAAACCGGCTTCCTGGATCGTGCAGTGCTCGCGCACGCAGGTGATGACGTCCTGAAGCGGTCGTCGTTCGGGGCCGTGATAGAGCACGTCGTTGGTCGCCACGATCGGCGCGCCGGCGTTGCGCCCCAGGATGTCGAGCCGTTCCAGTCGCTTCAGGTCCTGGGCGGCATAGGCGCGGTGGGCCGCCAGCCAGGATCGGCCGCGCAGGTCGCCGGCCATGCGGGTCAGGTCGCGCTCGAAGGCTTCGTCCAAATCCTTCGGCGGGAGGATCAGCCCGATCTGGCCGTCGGCATGGTCCAGGAAGTCCCGCCAGGACAGATGGCACTCGCCCTTCTCGGCCCGGCGCTGGCCGACGGTCAGCAGCCGCGTCAGCCGGCCGAAGGCCTCGCGATCGGTCGGATAGCAGAGCAGGCTGGGCGTGCCGTCCATGAAGTCCAGGCGACAGCCGCTCAGCACCCGGACATCGCGCTTCTTGGCCGCCGTCCAGCCCCGCACGATCCCGGCCAGGCTGTTGCGGTCGGTGATGCCGATGGCGGAGAGACCCAGGGCCTCGGCGGCGATGGCCAGCTCCTCGGCGTGCGAGGCGCCGCGCAGGAAGGAGAAGTTGGTGGTGGTTTGCAGCTCGGCATAGGCGGGGGTCATGGCGTGGCCCCTCCACCGGCGTTCGCCGGTCCCCCTCCCCCAGAGGGGGAGGAGAGATGCGTCCTCGTCATGGCGCTAGCTGAACAGGCCATGGATCCACCACTTCGGCGCTTCCGCCTCGCCGAACAGACCTTGCCGGTAGATCCAGAACCGGCCGCCGACGTCGTCCTCGACGCGGTAGTAGTCGCGGATCTTCCCCGGGCCGGTGTCCTCCTCGCCGACGCCGGCGCGCCACCATTCCTGGCCGATGCGTTCGGGGCCCTCGGCGCGCCGGACGCGGTGGGGACGGCCGCGCCAGGTGAACTGCATCGGCGGGTCGTCGGGCAGTTTGGCGATGGCGGTGATGGCCTCGGGGCGCTTGAACAGGCGCACCGGGCGCGGGCGGTCGGGGTCCCATCTGGCGGCGGCCGGCGGGTCCAGCGGGGCGTTGCGGATCACCGAGCGTTCGGGGACGTGGCTCTCATACGGGTCGGCGCGCCAGACGCGGTTCTCGCCCAGGCGGTTGACCAGGCGGTCGACCAGCGGAGCCAGGGTCTCGTCCAGGCTCGTGCCGGCTTGCGCGTCCAGCCGGTCCTGGGCGGCGGCCAGGGGCTCGACCGCCCAGGCGTGGACGGTGACGACCTCGATGCCGAAACCGGGGTCGACCTTGTCCAGCTTGGGGACGATCAGCTTGGTCAGCCGCCCGGCGTCGCGACCGAGGCGGGCCAGACCGGCGCGGACCGGATAGGCCTGGCCGTCCAGGCGGTGGAACACGACCTCGAAGCGCTTGGCGCCGCGGCCCTCGGCCTCCAGCCGCTGGCAGATCAAGGCCAGGGCGTCGCCGGCCACGCGAGCCAGGTCGTCGGGGGCGCTGATCGGCTCGAAGAAGGCCAGGCGGTCGAACCACGGGCTGGCCGGGCGGCGGAAGGTCAGGGCCTCGGCGGCCATGCCCAAGGCCTGGTCGAGCCGCAACGTCGTGGCCAGGCCGAAACGTTTGGCCAGCTGGGCGCGCGGCAGGGCGAAGAGCTGGCCGACGCGGTGCAAACCGAGGCGCGGCAGCTGGGCCTCGGCGGCGTCCTCCAGGCGCAGGGCCGCGACGGGCAGGCCCTCGATCGCGGTCCGTTGCTGGTCCGGCGCGGCGATGGCCAGGTCGTCGCCGTAGCGGGCCAGGGCCCAGGCCGCGCCCGGCGTGTCGGCGATCGCCGCCCGCGCCGGCACGCCCCAGCGGGCCAGGCGCGCGACGAGATCGACCAGCATCTCGCCCTCGCCGCCCCACAGGTGGTCGGTCCCGCTGATGTCGAGGAACAGGCCGTCGGTCCCGTCGATGGCCACGGCCGGCGAGAACCGCACGCACCAGTCGCACAGGGCCTCCAGCGCCATCCGGTCGGCGGCGGCGTCGTGGTCGAAGGTCACCAGGCTCGGGACCAGGGCCATGGCGTCGGCGGCCTTCTGATCGACCGACAGGCCCAGGGCGCGAGCGGTCTCGTCGACGGCCACGAGCCGGCGCGTGCCGCCTTCCGTGGCCAGCAGGGCGAACGGGAGCTTATCCGACCAGTCGTAGCCCGGGTTCCGTCGGCGCCACGTCGTGATCGGCCAGTTGGGACACCAGACGGAAAGGATGCGGGCCATGGCCGGCCTCCTGTTGTTCCAAGATCCAGGCGCCGGCGCGTCCGCCCCGGCAGCGTTCGAGTTCGACCCGCCAGCGTGGCGGGCCTAGGCCGATGTCGTCGGCCGGCGGCGGGGTGGGCGTGGGCCCGATCCGCCAGCGGCTGAACGAGGCCGAGCCGGACACCGCCCGCCCCGCGCCCGCCCGGCCGCCATACGGTCTTCGGTGCAGCACCACGCCGAAACCGCCGCGCTTCTCGCAGGCCAGCTGCAGGCGGCGGCCGGCGGTCAGGTCGGGAGCCTCGGCCTCGCCGACGGCGGCCACCACCCCTTGCGTCGACAGGGCGTCCTCCAGCACCGACAGGGTCTCGGCCTCGTCGCGGGTGCGGACCTGGATCAGCCGGTCGGCCGGGAAGCCGAGGCCGAACAGGCCGGGCGCGAACAGGTCGCTGCGCCGGGCGACCCAGACGATCGCGCCGGTCTTGACCAGCGGCCGTAGCAAGAGGCCGACGAAGGCGGCGGGGGCCGCGCTGGTCTCGGCCTCCAGCCCCGCGCCCGTCACCTCGTGCCAGCCGCCCAGTGGCAGGCCGCCGCCCGGGAAGCAGCCGTCGATGGCCGGATCGCCGAACGGCAGGACCGGAGTCGGAGTCCGAGTCCCCGCTTCGATGGCGGCGATCTGGCCTCTCAGGGCCGCAAGACGCGCCTCGCGCGATCCGGCCATTCCACACTCCATTGTTCTACTTTTGTTCTGATCTTGCGGAGCGATGGAGTCAAGCCTTGGAGAGTCGGGCGGGACCGGCCAAAGTGTCTCAAACGGCCGTATGAAGAGAGCCCGCATGACCTTGTCCCGCGTCCTGATCGCCAACCGTGGCGAGATCGCTGTCCGCATCGCCCGCGCGGCGGCAGAGGCCGGGATCGAAAGCGTGGCCGTCCATGCAGAGGGCGACACCGGCCACATCGCCGCCACCGACCGCGCGGTCGCCCTGCCCGGCGCGGGGGCAAAGGCCTATCTCGACATCGCGGCGATCGTGGCGGCGGCCAGGGCCGAGGGCTGCGACGCCCTGCATCCGGGCTACGGCTTCCTGTCGGAGAACCCCGCCCTGGCGCGGGCCTGCGCGGAGGCCGGGATCGTCTTCGTCGGTCCGTCGGCGGAGCATCTGGAGATCTTCGGCGACAAGGCCGCCGCACGGGCGCTAGCCGCCGAGCGGGGCGTTCCGCTGATTCCGGGCACGGGCGCGATCCCAGTGGACGAGGCGCAGGTATTCCAGGCGCAGCATGGTGCGATCATGCTGAAGGCCCGAGCTGGCGGCGGCGGGCGTGGGATGCGGGCGGTGCGGGATGCGGCCGAGCTGGACGCCGCCTTCGCGGCCTGTGAGCGCGAGGCGCAGGCCGCGTTCGGCGACGACGGCCTCTATGCCGAGAAGCTCATCGAGCAGGCCCGGCATATCGAGGTGCAGATCGTCGGCGACGGGACCCGCGTGCTGGCGATCGGCGACCGCGACTGCTCGCTCCAGCGCCGGAACCAGAAGCTGGTTGAGATCGCGCCGGCCGCCTTGTCCGAGGCGCTGCGGGCCGCGCTCTGGAAACACGCCGAGGCGCTGTGCGCCGGCTACCTCGGCCTGGCTACCGTCGAGTTCCTGGTCAAGGGCGACGCGCTCTACTTCCTGGAGGTCAATCCGCGCCTGCAGGTCGAGCACACGGTGACCGAGGAGGTCATGGGCCTGGACCTGGTGCGGCTGCAGTTCGACCTGGCGGCGGGCAAGCCGCTGGACCTTAAGATCCCGCCGGCCTTCGGCGTCGCGATCCAGGCGCGGATCAATGCCGAGACCCTGACGGCCGACGGACAGGTGAAGCCGTCCAGCGGGACGATCGGCGCCTGGGGGCCGCCGGGCGGTCCGGGGGTGCGGGTGGATGCGGGTGTGGCGACGGGGACGGTGGTCGGCGGATCTTACGACAGCCTGCTGGCCAAGGTGGTGGCGCGCGGTCGCACCTACGCTGAAGCCGCCGCCCGCCTCGACCGGGCGCTGGCTGAGTTCCAGATCACCGGCGTGACGACCACCGCGCCGCTGGTGCGGGCGATCCTGGCCACCGCGCCGGAGACGCCCACGACGCGGTTCATCGAGGAGCACGCGGTCGAGCTGGTCGCCGGCCTGCCGGCGCAGGATACCCAGACCTTCGAGACCCTGGACGGTTCTGTCGCCATCACCGCGCCGCTGTCGGCCACGGTCGGCTCGTTCTCCGTCTCCGAAGACGACCTCGTCCGCTCCGGCCAGGCGCTGGCGGTGCTGGAAGCCATGAAGATGGAGCACCTCGTGCACGCCACGTCCGGCGGCCGGGTGCTGAAGATCGCCGCCGCGCCCGGGGCCACCGTGGCCGAGGGCCAGCCGCTGGTGTTCCTGGAGCCCATGGAGGTCGCGGGCAGTGGGGCCGTCGAAGCCGTCGCCGAGAACCTCGACACGATCCGCCCCGACCTCGCCGAGGTCATCGCCCGCCATCGCTACACGCTCGACGAAGCCCGCCCCGACGCCGTCGCCAAGCGCCGCAGGACCGGCCATCGCACAGCGCGGGAGAACATCGACGACCTGGTCGATCCCGGCAGCTTCCTGGAATACGGCGCCCTGGCCATCGCGGCGCAGAAGCGGCGGCGTTCGACCGAGGACCTGATCGTCGCCACGCCAGCGGATGGTCTGATCACGGGCGTCGGCAGCGTCAACGGCGCGCTCTTCCCGGCGGATAAGGCGCGGACGGCGGCGCTGGCCTACGACTTCACGGTGCTGGCGGGCACGCAGGGGGCGATGAACCACCGCAAGTCCGACCGGTTGATGGCGATCATCGCCGACCAGAAGCTGCCGGTCGTCTGGTTCGCCGAAGGCGGCGGCGGGCGGCCGGGCGACACCGACACCACGGCGGTGGCGGGACTGGACGTGCCGACGTTCAGGAGCTTCGCCCAGCTGTCGGGCCTGGTCCCCAAGATCGCCATCGTCGCCGGCCGCTGCTTCGCCGGCAACGCGGCCATCGCCGGCCTGTCGGAGATCATCATCGCCACCCGGGACAGCAACCTCGGCATGGGCGGGCCCGCGATGATCGAGGGCGGCGGCCTGGGCGTCTTCAAGCCCGAGCAGATCGGGCCGTCGGCGCATCAGTGGGCCAACGGCGTCATCGACATCCTGGCCGACGACGAGGCCCACGCCACGCGGCTGGCCAAGCAGGCGCTTTCCTACTTCCAGGGGGCGCTCTCGACCTGGACCGCGCCGGACCAGCGGCGGCTGCGCAATGCGATCCCCGAGAACCGACTGCGGGTCTACGACGTCCGCGCCCTGATCGCCGGACTGGTGGACGAGGGCTCGTTCCTGGAGCTGCGCGGCGGTTTCGCGGCGGGCATGGTCACCGGCCTGATCCGCATCGAGGGCCGGCCGATGGGCTTGATCGCCAACGACCCGCGCCATCTGGGCGGGGCGATCGACTGCGAGGGGGCCGAGAAGGCCGCGCGGTTCCTGCAGCTTTGCGACGCCTTCGCCCTGCCGGTGCTCAGCCTTTGCGACACGCCCGGCTTCATGGTCGGTCCCGACAGCGAGGACGCCGCCGCCGTGCGCCGCGTCAGCCGGCAGTTCATCGCCGGCGCCAAGCTGCGCAGCCCGCTGTTCACCGTCGTGACCCGCAAGGGCTACGGCCTCGGCGCCCAGGCGATGGCCGGCGGATCCTTCCACTCGCCGGCCTTCATCGCCGCCTGGCCGACCGGCGAGTTCGGCGGCATGGGGCTGGAGGGCGCGGTCAAGCTGGGCTACCGCAAGGAGCTGGAGGCCGAGACCGATCCCATGAAGCAGAAGGCGCTCTACGACCAGCTGGTGGCCCGGCTCTACTCGGCCGGCAAGGCGACCAGCATGGCCGCCGCCCTGGAGATCGACGCGGTCATCGACCCGGCCGACACCCGGCGCTGGGTCGTCGGCGGGATGGACGCCGCAGCGGGGATGAGCAGGCCTTGGCAAGTGCGGGTGGACAGCTGGTGAAGAGGCTGACGCGCGACGAGTTGCCGATCGACACCGAGACCCTAGCCCGTTTCCTGATCGGCAAGGTCGTGGTGCGCGAGACGCCTGACGGCGTGGTCAGCGGACGGATCGTCGAGACCGAGGCCTACATCATCGGCGACGCGGCCAGCCATACCTTCAAGGGCATGACGCCCCGCACGCGGCCGATGTTCCTGGAGCGCGGCCACGCCTACATCTATCTGAACTACGGTGTCTCCTGGATGCTGAACGTGTCGAGCGAAGCCGAGGGTATCGGGGCAGGCGTCCTGATCCGGGCGCTGGAGCCGCTGGAGGGGATCGCGCTGATGCAGGCCCATCGCCGGACCGAGAAGCTGCGCGACCTGGCGCGAGGTCCTGGCCGGCTGACCCAGGCGCTGCAGATCGGACCCTGGGCCGACGGGCTGGACCTGTGCGCGGAAGGCCCGCTGTGGCTGGGCCACGACGACCACGAACCCGCCGACATCGGCGTCGGCATCCGCATCGGCATCACCAAGGACGCGGACCGGCCGTTGCGGTTCTATCTGCGGGGCAGTCCCTTCCTCAGCGGCACGCGGGCGCTCAATGCCTAAGCCCCTGCCCGACATCGTCGCGCCCAGCCTGTCGGTGGTGTTCTGCGGCCTGAACCCGGGGCTGTCGGCGGCCGCCGAGGGCCACCACTTCGTCGGGCGCAGCAACCGGTTCTGGCGGGTGCTGCACCTCTCCGGCTTCACGCCGCATCTGATCGCGGCCGAGGACGACGCCAGCCTGTTGGACTACGGCTTGGGCATCACCAGCGTGGTCGAGCGGCCGACCGCCGGCGTCGACGATCTGGCCCGCGCCGAGTTCATCGAGGCCACCGCCGGGTTCGAGGCCTGGGTCCGCCATTGGAAACCCGCCTACCTCGCCTTCCTGGGCAAGGCCGCTTACTCCGCCATGATCGGCCGCCGCGATGTATCCTGGGGCCGGCAGGACGCGCCATTCGCCGGCGCCATCGCCTGGGTGCTGCCCAATCCCAGCGGGCGTAACCTCGCTTTCAGCCAGGACGCCCTGGTGCAGGCCTATCGCGAACTTCGCCTGGAGAGCTCCCAATGACCGAAGTCCAAGTCGAAACCGACGGTCCGGTCTGGACCGTCACCCTCAACCGCCCCGACAAGCGCAACGCGGTCGATCCCGAGACCGCCCTGCAACTGCGCGCGGCGTTCGACGCCTTCGAGGCCGACGCGGTCGCGGCCGTGGCGGTCCTGACCGGGGCCGGCGGGACCTTTTGCGCGGGCTTCGACCTCAATGTCGCCGCCACCGGCGAGGGCGAACGCTACGACCCGGAAGGCGAAGGCCCGATGGGGCCGACGCGGCGCCTGCTGTCCAAGCCGGTGATCGCCGCCGTCGAGGGCTATGCGGTGGCCGGCGGGCTGGAGCTGGCTCTGTGGTGTGACCTGCGGGTGGCGGCCGAGGACGCAACCTTCGGGGTGTTCTGCCGGCGCTGGGGCGTGCCGCTGATCGACGGCGGCACGGTGCGGCTGCCGCGCATCGTCGGCCAGGGCCGGGCGCTGGACATGATCCTGACGGGACGCGCGGTCGGGGCGGCCGAGGCGCTGTCGTGGGGGCTGGCCGATCGCGTGACGCCGAAGGGCGAGGCCTTGGCCAAGGCGCAGGAGCTGGCCCAGCAGATCGCCGCCTTCCCTCAGCTGTGCCTGCGCGCGGATCGCGCCTCGGCCTTCTCCCAGTGGGACGTCGATCTGACCGAAGCGCTGAAGGTCGAAGGGCGCGGCGGAGTCGAGCCGCTGCGCCAGGAAGCCCGGGCCGGCGCGACGCGGTTCAAGGACGGCGCGGGGCGGGGCGGTCAGCCGGCCTGACGCCTAGGTCTTCTGATTGGCGTCCAGCCACTGGCGGACGATGATCGGCCCGAAGAAGAAGCCGATGCCGCAGAAGTCGGCGACCACGTCGAAGGCGTCGGCGTCGCGGCCGACGATCGGCAGGCCCTGCAGGATCTCGATGCCGATCCCGAAGCCCAGCAGCACCACCGCGATCTTCCAGAACCGGCTCTTGGGCAGCGCTACCGCCGCCAGGAAGGTCAGGCCGTAGAAGACGATGAAGTGCTTGGCCTTGTCCCACGGGATCAGCCCCTGGGTGTCGTCCCCGGGCGCCAGGGCGGCGTAGAGCGTGAACACCACGGCGGCGACGAAGACGGCCAAGCCCAGGCGGTTGATCTTGCGGGGGATGAGCAGGGACATGGGGTCCTTGGGGTCGAAGCTCCTCCCCCGCGATGCGGGGGAGGTGGGGCCAGCTCGGCTCAGGCAGCACTAGCCCCCTCAGTCACTCCGTGACAGCTCCCCCGCATCGCGGGGGAGCATCTTTCCTTTAGAACGTCAGCGCGCGCGCTTCCTTCACGTGCGGCAGGGCCTGGATCTTGGCCAGCAGGTCGGCGGCCGGGGCCTGGTCGACGCCGACCAGGGCGATGGCGTCCGCGTCGGCCGAGAGGCGGCCCAGGTTGAAGGTGGCGATGTTGACGCCCGCTTCGCCCAGCAGCATGCCCAGCGCGCCGATGAAGCCCGGCTTGTCCAGGTTGTTGATGTAGAGCATGGCCGGCGAGAAGGCCGCGTCCAGCTCCATGCCCTTGACCTCGACGACGCGCGGGGCGCCGGCGATCACCGTGCCGGCGAAGCTGCGCTTGCCCTTCTCGGTGGTGATGGTCACGCGCATCAGGCTGTCATAGGTGGGGCTGACTTCCTGGCGGCTCTCCGAGACGGTGATGCCGCGTTCCTTGGCGATGGCCGGGGCGGAGACCATGTTGATCTCGGCCAGCATCGGCTTCAACACGCCGGCCAGGGCGGCCGAGGTCATCGGCTTGACGTTCAGGTTGCTGACTTCACCCTCGAAGGCGATGTCGATGGCGGTGATGCCGAAGTCGACCATCTGGCCTGCCAGGGCGCCGATCTTCTCGGCCAGGGCCACGAACGGCTTCAGCTTCGGGGCTTCTTCCGCGGTGATCGACGGGCTGTTGAGGGCGTTGGTGACGGCGCCGGTCAGCAGGTAGTCGCTGACCTGCTCGGCGACCTGCAGGGCCACGTTCTCTTGCGCTTCCGAGGTGCTGGCGCCCAGGTGCGGGGTGGCCACGACCTTGTCCGAGCCGAACAGCGGGTTTTCCTTGGCCGGCTCGGTGACGAAGACGTCGAAGCCGGCGCCGCCGACATGGCCGCTGTCGAGCAGGGCGCGCAGGGCGGTTTCATCGACCAGGCCGCCACGGGCGCAGTTGACGATCAGCACGCCCTTCTTGGTCTTGGCCAGGTTCTCGGCCGACAGGATGTTGCGGGTCTTGTCGGTCAGCGGGGTGTGCAGGGTGATGACGTCGGCGCGGGCCAGCAGGTCTTCCAGCTCGACCTTCTCGACGCCCATCTCCACGGCGCGCTCGGGCGACAGGAAGGGGTCGTAGGCGACGACCTTCATCTTCAGGCCCAGCGCGCGGTCGGCGACGATCGAGCCGATGTTGCCGGCGCCGATCAGGCCCAGGGTCTTGGCGTACAGCTCCACGCCCATGAAGCGGTTCTTCTCCCACTTGCCGGCCTGGGTCGAGACGTCGGCGGCGGGGATCTGGCGAGCCAGGGCGAACATCATGGCGATAGCGTGCTCGGCCGTGGTGATCGAGTTGCCGAAGGGCGTGTTCATCACGACGATGCCCTTGGCCGTGGCGGCCGGGATGTCGACATTGTCG
>Ga0164241_10001879_pt1 | contig 24210 bp, 11 predicted proteins | sample OricomyardsoilBY_FD_108780 | JGI IMG/M metagenome (GOLD analysis project Ga0164241, IMG submission 108780) | Backyard soil microbial communities from Emeryville, California, USA - Original compost - Back yard soil (BY) | ecosystem: Environmental > Terrestrial > Soil > Unclassified | place: USA... | reverse complement strand
CGTGATGCCTTCAGTTCGTTGTAGATCGCGGTTATCCCCGGCGATCTGTGATGTTGGATGTTGAGGATGGGAACTCCGGGGTTGGGCACTGCGATTTCAGATTCAGCGGTTTCGGACATAACGGACAGCACGGAGCGGCGCCGGGGAGCGCCGCCACTTAATAAGTGTTAATCGGCTTTATCACTTGCTCCAGCGGCGTATTTGGAGGAGGTTTCCATATCAATGGAGCCGCGGAATTTGGCGCCATCCTCCAGCGTTACTCTGGCAGCGATCAAATTGCCTTTCACATTGCTCGAAGATTTGATTTCAATGCGCTCTTGTCCGATCAAATCGCCTTCGACAGTACCTTCGATGGTGATGGTCCTGGCCATGAGATTGGCTTTTACCACGCCCTGCTTACCAATGGTGAGATGATTGCCCTTGAGGTCGATGGTGCCTTCCACTCGTCCCTGAATCATCAAATCCTCTTCGCCTGTCAGTTCCCCTTTAAACGTGATCTTCGGGCCAATGACAGCGGAGGGAGAAAGTCCGGTGGTCGGACTACCAAAGGTGCCGGCAACCGGCCGCGCTGGGGTGGGTGCAGCTGTGCTGAATGTGGCAGGTGTGACGGGATCAGAAGGGATCTCGAATTCTTCGTCGGGCTTTCCGGAATTGTTTTTGCTCAAACGCATGGATTGGCTCCTGTCATGGTTGGGGGATTCTGTCACCGGCGAGGTTGCCGATACTTTTTGCTGAAGCGCCGGCTGCTGCTCGGGGGGAGTATTCTGTTTGCCTGCCGTTTTTTTGGGAGTAAAACGCAAGCCGGAAAGTATGCCGTCCATTCTGCTACCTGTAAGTGCTTTAACAACGGGTAAGCGCTCCATCAGAGCGCGCCCACGAATTTACAGACCGGCGAAGGAATCGCCCTTTATTTGGTGGTGGCAATCAAGCAAGCCGAGCGTTGGCCGAGTTGCCGAGCAGCCCACGATAGATCACAAGAAGTTGTCGGGCGTCGTCACTCCCGAAACGCCCCGAATCATAACCCATACTCATGAAATAAAAGGGGAGGTCAGGGATTGGTTCTTTCGTTTTGCGACGCTGCGCCAGGAATTATCAATGCATCCAGGAATTCTCGGCGGATTGACGGCAATCGTGATTGCCGCCGATCCAGGCCGATTGATTAACCTGTATTGCGCATACCGGCAGCTATACCTGCCATGGTGACTTTAAGGGCACGCTCGAGATCGGAACTGATGCTGCCCGCCTTACGTTCGCGTTTGATCAGCTCCGCCTGCAGGAAGTTGAGCGGATCTATGTAGGGCTTGCGAACTTCGATGGTGCTTTGCAGTGTGGGATCGCTGTCGAGCAAATTGCTCTGCCCCTTGAGTTCGTTCAACAGGCTTTCCAACGCTTTCAAATCCTCGCGCAACTGATGACCCAGCCCGTGCAACTCTGTTGGCACCAATTGCTTTTCGTAGTAATGGCAGATCTCCACATCCGCTTTGCCCAAAACCATTTCAATCAAATCGACGAATGCCGAAAAGAACGGCCATTCTGCCACCATGGTCGCCAGCATGACGGGTTCTTCCTTGCGCGCATATTCCAGAGCTTGGCGGAAGCCGAGCCACGCGGGAAGGTTGAGGCGCACCTGGGTCCAGGCAAATACCCAGGGAATCGCGCGCAGGCTCTCCACACCGCCGCTCGCCTTGCGTTTGGCGGGACGGCTGCCGAGGGCAAGTTTGTTCAATTCCTGTTCTGGCGTCAGGCTGCGGAAGTAGGGCACAAACTGCGGATGCCCACGCACTATGCTGCGATAGGCTTCAAGGCTGGCATGGGCCATACGCTCGATCAGGTCACGCCATTCCGGCAGGGGTGCCGCGTGTGGCGACAGGGTGGCGCGGAGCGTGGCGACCGTGTAGGTGGACAAACTTTTAAAAGCGATTTTGGGAAGGCCGAATTTATAGCGAATCATCTCCCCCTGCTCGGTGACGCGGATCTTACCGCGCACAGAACCTGGTGGTTGTGAGGCCATGGCTTTTTCGAGAGGGCCGCCGCCGCGTCCAACCGTGCCACCGCGGCCATGGAACAGCATCAAATCCACGGAATACTTCTCGGCCAGGCCTACCAGTTGTTCCTGGGCTTTGTATTGGGCCCAGGTGGCGGTGAACTTGCCTGCGTCTTTGGCGGAGTCCGAGTAACCGATCATCACCGTCTGATTGCCCTGTGTGTAGTCCTGATACCAAGGGATCTGCCAGAGACGCTCCATTACAATCGGCGCGCGATCCAGGTCGTCCAGTGTTTCAAATAAAGGTACTACCGGCATATCCCATGTCATGCCGCATTCTTTCAGGATTAAGGCCACCGCCAACACGTCGGAAGGTTGCTGCGCCATGGAAATAATGTAGTGGGACAAGGCTTCCCGCGGCTCGGTGGCGATGACACGGCAAGTGTCTAACACCTCCTGGGACTCTGGACTCACCGGCCATTTGCTGGGCAGCAATGGCCGTTTACCCCCCAGCTGGTTCAGCAGAAATTGCTGGCGTTCTTCTTCGCTCCAGCTGCGATAGGAACCGATATCGAGATATTGGGTAAGTTCATCCAGCAATTGCACATGGCGATCACCGTCCTGACGGATGTCCAGGGGCACCAGGTTGATGCCAAAACAGTAGATGCGACGAAAAGTGTCAATGAGGGAACCATAGGCGACAAAGTCCAATCCCGCATCTTTCAGGGAGCGGTAACACAACAACAGGGGATCAAGCAGATCCTGGCGGCAGGTGATCACAGTAGCGGGCATGGGCGTGTCTTTGCCCGCGATGAGATCCTGCGTCCACTCCAGGGTTTGCTGAACGCGGCGGCGCAAGCTGTGGAGAATGTCGCGATAGGGTGTGCGACTGGGTCCAGGCAAGTGCCCCTGAAGCTCAGCGCTGGCGGCCGGCATACTTAAGTCACCGCCCAGACTGCTTATGTCGCGCAAATACATTTCGGCCGCCATCCAGCGACCAAGCAATAGCACTTCACGGGTTACCGCATGGGTGACATTGGGATTGCCGTCGCGATCACCACCCATCCAGGAGAACAGGCGAAAGGGCTGGAAATCCAGGGGAAGGCGTTTACCCAGGCGCTTGCGGGACAGGCGATCCACATGGCGGATGAAGTCTGGAACAGCCTGCCATAAGCTGTTTTCGATCACTGCGAAGCCCCAACGGGCTTCGTCTACGGCTGTGGGTCTTTCATCGCGGATCTCGTTGCTGCTCCAGATTTCCTCAATCAGGCGATGCAGCCGGCCGCGCTGGCGATCGATTTCGTAAGAGAGCAAATCCTTATTGCGGCGCTCCCCGAGTTTGCTGGCAATCTGATCGTATTTGCGGATCAATGTACGGCGGGTGACTTCCGTGGGATGTGCAGTAAGGACCAGCTCGATCTGCAACTTGGTCACCACGTCGGAAAGTGCGTCTTTGCCCATGGCCTTGACGTACTGTTTAAACATCTGGTCCAGGGCGTCATCTTCCTCGGCTTCAGCGCTGGTCTGGTATTCCTGGTCGGCGATATTGGCAAGATTGAGGAACTGATTGAAGGAGCGGGCGATGGGGAGAATGTCGCTGTCTTCCAATTGCGACAGGAAGTTGATCAAGGGCTGGGAGTCACTGCTGGCCGAGCGATTGATCGCTTTGCCTAAGGTGCGGATTTCCTCCACCTTGCGAAAGACCTCCAGACCTTCGTGTTGCAATAGCGTCTCTCCCAGAAGCTCCCCGAGGAGGCGCACGTTTTCACGAAGGGTTTCAGGTAAAAAATGGGTCATCGCAGGTTTTCTCCTAAGGCGGGGCGGTGCATTCTAGCACCGCAGTGTTATAGCAATTCAAGCGCCAAACGCCGCAGCACTCCTGCAGTCGCGAGTTATCGGCCAAGCACATTTCACGCCCACCCTAAGGTGGCCTTCAAAACAGGTGCGTTTTCATTCAAAAGTGTGGATATTGGCGGGGAATTTTCCCGCTTTCACATCCGCGGTGTAGCGCAGCAGTGCGCCTTTGATATCACCGGTTTCGGCGAGAAAATTCTTTGAGAATTTTGGAGGTTGTTCGGTTAAGCCCAGAATATCGTTGATCACCAGCACCTGGGCATCGGTGGCGCTTCCCGCCCCTATACCGATGGTGGGCACCAGCAGCGCGGAAGTAATAGCGGCTGCAAGGCCTGCCGGAATACATTCCACCAACACCAAGTCCGCACCCGCTTGCTCCATCAACTTCGCATCTTCCAACAGCGTGGCAGCGGCCTCTGGTGTACGGCCCTGCACGCGAAAGCCACCGAACTTATTCACCGATTGGGGTGTAAGGCCCAGGTGGGCGCAAACCGGTATGCCGCGTTCGCTTAATAGGGTCACGGTGGGAGCGAGCCAACGCCCACCTTCCAGTTTGACCATATGGGCGCCCGCCTGCATTACCCGCGCTGAATTGACCATCGCCTGTTCCGGCGTGGCATAGGTCATGAACGGTAGATCGGCAATGATCAGCGATTTGCGGTTGCCACGCGCTACGGCTTCCACGTGGTAGAGCATCTGCTCCATGGTTACGGGAATGGTGCTGTCGTAACCGAGAACAGTCATGCCGAGGCTGTCACCGATCAGCACCACTTCTATGCCACATTTTTGTGCCATGGCTGCCATGGGTGCGTCATAGAGGGAAACAGTGACGAATTTTTCCCCTTGCTGTTTCAGCTTTCGCAGGCTCTGTATGGTGATCTTTTTTTCGAGTTCATGGGCTTGCGTGGCTGTATATACCATGGGTCAATACCTGTTCGTGGCGTGAGACGGTTAAAGAGCGGTCGGAGGACGCGATTCAATCCTGTAGTCCAGCTGCGGCTCGACCTACGAGGACCGACCTGCGTGGCCCGACCTGCACGTCAAAGCGTTGGTTGCGGATTGTAGTAATGGCGACCGTGGGAGATGGTCAGCATATATCGCAGCAGATTGTTGTAGTCGCCCAGATTGTTAACCCAATCGATATCCGCAGCATTTACGATCAACAGTGGCGCCTCTTCGTAATAGTGGAAAAACCGCGCATAAGCTGTATTCAACTGGTTGAGGTAATCCCGCGTAATACTTTGCTCGGCCCCGATGCCGCGTTTGTGAATGCGTTCCAGCAGTACATTCGCAGGTGCCTGCAGATAGACCACAAGATCCGGCCTAGGGGTATCCAGCGTCAGATGCTGGTAAACCTGGTCATATAACGCCAGCTCATCCGCGTCCAGGGTAACTTCTGCAAACAGTCGATCCTTGTCGATCAGGAAATCGGCGATACGGGTTTCGGCGAACAGATCGTCCTGTCGCAGAGTTTGCAATTGTTGCGCTCTCTGCATCAGGAAAAACAGTTGAGTGGCGAGGGCGGCGTTCTTTTCCCCTGCATAAAACTTGGGAAGAAATGGATTTTTATCCGCCTGTTCCAGCAATGTGTCGCAACTCAGGCTCTCCGCCAATAGCCCCGCAAGAGTGGTTTTGCCGACGCCTATGGGTCCTTCAATCACCAGGAAGCGCGGCAGCGGCTGGGAGTCCAGATCGGAGCGGTTGAGGCGACGATTGTCCATGATTAAATGGTTCCCTCGTATTGCGGTAGTCGATGCAGTGAGTCGCGATCGCAAAGCTGTACCAGGTTCAAAAGACGGGTGCCATCCGGAAATTTCAGGTCGGGTGCCAAGTCATATAAAGGCAGCAGCACAAAGCTGCGCTGGGTCATAAAAGAGTGGGGTACGGTCAGTCGCGGATGAGCCAGCGTCAGATTGTCGATCAGCAAAATATCCAAGTCGATAGTGCGCGGACCCCAATGCTCACGTCTCACACGATGCTGGGCGGACTCTATGCCCTGTAATGCATCCAGCAACTCCAGCGGTTCCAAATTGGTGCTGACTCTGGCCACAGCATTGATGTAGTCCGGCTGGATCGGACCCACGGCGCGGCTTTGATACAGCGGTGACAGCGCCATACAGCGGCTTTTTGGTAAGCGGTCCATGGCGGCGTAGGCCGTCATAACCTGAGATTTAGGATCGGCCAGATTGCTGCCGAGCCCGATGAATACATCATGCATCATGATGCCGGTTGCGGTTTTGGCGACGATGGTCTGCGCCGCCGGGGGCGGCGTTGTCGCGGTCCCGCGCCCAGTTCACGCACCATGGTTTCGCGCTCCGCCTCGTCCGCTTCCTGGAATTCCGTCCACCAAAGGCCCAGTCCATCCAGATTTTCCCCGACTTCCTCGCGCAACAATAAAAAGTCGTAGGCGGCACGAAAGCGCTCGTGCTCCAGGAGTGCGAAAGCTCTGCGACCCTCGCGACGCGGCAGTCGCAGTTGCAGAGCCCAGATTTCCCGCATGGGAATTAAAAATCGCTTTGGAAGTGCGGTGCACATCAGCTGCTGCGATATGACACCAGTTTCCGCCTGTTGCAGGGCTTCGTTGAGGGGCAGTCTGTTTTCGTGCATTAACTTCCGGACTGTGGCCTGCAGAGGCAGCCAGAGAAACGCGGCATAAATAAAGGCGGGTGTTACCTTTTTGCCTTGGCGGATGCGTTTATCGGTATTAAATGTTGCCTGGGTGACGAACTTCAATTGGTGCGCGTCACCCTGGGTTATGCAATGTTCTGTACCGGGAAACAGGCAGCCAAACAGCTTGTGTTCCCTCAACAAGGAAAGTGTTGCGGTGGCACAACCACTGGTCATCAGTTTGAGCACTTCTTCGAAGAGCCGTGCCGGTGGTACGTCCCGTAAAAGTGGGGCAAGACGCTGGATGGGTTCAGCAGTTGCCGGGCTCAGGGCGAACCCGAGTTTGGCGCTGAAGCGGATAGCGCGCAGCATGCGCACCGGATCTTCCCGGTAGCGGGATTCCGGGTCGCCGATCATTTGCAACAGGCGATTATCCAGGTCCGTAAGACCGCCGGTGTAATCGAGCAGATTGCCGTTGCTCGGGTCGTAATAGAGGGCATTCACCGAGAAATCCCTGCGCATCGCGTCGGAGACGATATCGCCATAAACATTGTCCCGCAGCAGCATGCCGGAATCGGATTGTTCCGCGTCCTTGGGATTGACTGACTGATCGTGGTGGGCGCGAAAAGTGGTGACTTCAATGATCTCGCGGCCGAAGCGCACGTGCACAATGCGAAAGCGTCGGCCAATGATCATGGCGCTGCGAAACAGGCGTTTGGTCTCTTCCGGCGTCGCATTTGTTGCCACGTCAAAGTCCTTCGGCTCGCCATTCAGGAGTATGTCGCGGACTCCGCCACCAACCAAGAACGCCGAAAAACCCGATTGCTGCAGTTTTTCAATCACTTTTAAAGCGTTGCTGCTGAACTGCTCCCGGCGCAAGCCATGTTTATTGGGAGGGATGACCGCTGGAGTCGTAGGGCGAATATCTTGGCGACCGGGAGTAAAGAGCTTGATAAGGCGAGTGAGCATTTGATTTGGTGGACGAAGCGTCAAAAATGAAGACGCGAGTCTAACTCACGGCATCCCTCCCGGCTACACATGTGCGCTTACGCACTGCACAAATGAAAACGGGAAAGCTTTTGGCCTTCCCGTTTTAAATCAATCTTGCATCGTTATTAGGTGTAAAACGCTATCGAGCGTTACATCCGTGTTATTTGGCGCTAGCCCTTTCCTCTCTATCAGTTTGTTTTTATCTTATTATTATTTGTTGTATTTATTATAAGTGGTTTAGGTTTTTATTATTTATTGTTCTTATTAGTTATCGAGTTGGTTTTTGTTATTCGTTATTGTTGTTATGGTGCCGATCATAGAGCAGTATGCGTGCCACTAAAAATATTTTCATATAAAACAATTGGTTATAGATTTATGCCAAATTTGAATCAGCCTTTAGTATGGAGAAAGCGTTACTAAAGCTCTCGATAGTGTTACCTGCGTTTTCACGGCCGGTAACAAAACTGAGAATTGCGTCGCAAAATTTCAGCGGTTTTGTGGCGTCTAGTACGGAACTGTTTGGAAGGGAGCTTTTATATAGTTCTTAGGTATGAGAGACAGCCAGCAAATTAGTTGCTGGACATCAGTCATAAGAAGGAAAACTGGGAAAGTTCAGGGCTTGTTAGATACAGCGTGGTTAGGCTTGCTGCGAGGTATGCCCAAGCGTTGACGGCGTTCCCATAGGCATTTGCGACTTACGCCGAGTTTTCGCGCCAGTTCCGTTTCACTCATGGAATCCTGATGTTCCAATACGAAACGTTGAAAGTAGTCTTCCAGGGAGAGATCTTCGTTGGGTTCCGGGCTTGTGCGTCGCTGTTGGCCGCTGCGGGGAGCAGGTTCATCGTCGTCCACTTTCACCAGATCGAGATCAATGGCCAGTAATGAGTAGCAAATTTCATGTTCGTCTTCGCAGAGGATCACGGCGCGCTGGATAGCGTTTTCCAATTCGCGAATGTTGCCCGGCCAAGTGTAGGTGGTTATCGCTTGAATGGCCTCTGGCGACAGTACCAAAGGTGGCTTTTTCAGCTCTGCGCAGTAACGCTGCACAAAGGTTTCCGCCAAGGCCAGGATGTCTTTACCGCGCTCCCGCAGGGGCGGCAATTTGAGCTGAACCACATTGATGCGGAAGTAGAGATCCTCGCGGAATTTGCCTTCCCGCGACAGTTTTCCTAAGTCCCGGTGCGTGGCCGCCACCAATCGCACGTCCACTTTGCGGGATTCCACCGAGCCAATCGGCCGTACTTCGCCCTCCTGCAATACGCGCAGAAGGCGTGCCTGGGCTTCCATCGGCAGTTCGCCAATTTCGTCGAGAAACAAAGTCCCGCCGTCGGCAGCGGCCACGAGACCCTCACGATTGCTGGCAGCTCCAGTAAAAGCGCCTTTTTCGTGGCCGAAAAGTTCTGCCTCGATCAAGGTATCGGGAATGGCTGCGCAGTTGACGGAAATCAGTGCCTTCTCCCGGCGGGGGCTTTCCCTGTGCAGGGCTTTGGCGACCAGTTCCTTGCCAGTGCCCGTTTCACCGTTGACCAGAACTGTGGCATTGGTGGGGGCGACTTTACGGATTTTGGCGTATAGCTCTTTCATTTGGATGGAGGAGCCGATCATCCCGGCTATAGCATCCGTCGAGCCTTCGAGGGGTTTATTTGCAGCTGCTTTTTCGGACTTGCTCAGTACCCGTTTAACGGCTGCGAGCATTTCATCATGATCGAAGGGCTTGGCAATGTAGTCCACGGCGCCCATGCGCATGGAGTCCACAGCGGAGCGCAAACTGGCATAACTGGTCATGATCAGCACTGGGACATCGCCGGCGGCCTGAATCAGGTCGGTGCCGGGTGCGCCGGGTAGGCGCAGGTCGGAAATGATCAGATCAAAGGTATCCAGATGGTATTTGCCTGCTTCTTTTACAGACGCGGCCTCCTTCACGTCGTATTTGTTGCGTGCCAGCAACTTGCGCAATGCGGTGCGAATGATGACTTCGTCTTCTACGATCAGGATTTTGCTCATACGTCAGCGTTACTTCGTTCAAAAAACCTTCTTAGTGTTACTCTTCGACTCACTGCTTGCAAGGCTTAACGGCAAGCGAATGATGAAGCGTGTCCCGGCGCGGCTAAATTGTTCTTGGCTATGAGGTTTTAAGACAGGGGATTGGATTTCGATAGTGCCTTCATGATCCTCGACAATGGTGTAGACCATGGCGAGCCCAAGGCCGGTCCCTTCACCCGGATCCTTGGTGGTGAAAAAGGGTTCGAAAATACGAGCCACCAGTTCAGGGGGTATGCCGGTGCCTTCATCTGTTACGGTCAGGCGTACGCCGCCACCTTCCACCGCCCCTTCCACCAAAACTAGGCCGCCCGGTTCACTGGCGTCTCGAGAGTTCGACAGCAGGTTTACAAACACCTGGATAAGGCGCTGGCTATCCGCGGTTATCACCAGATTCGCGGGCACCTGGTTTTGAAACACAACCTGCGTGCGTTCCTTTTGGAGGGACAGCAGGTTGATGGCTTCCTGCACACACTCACGAGGTTTGACCTGTTGTAACGCGTTGTTTACCCGCTCGCCGGCATGGGAGAAGCTCACCAGCGATTGCACTATGCGGGTGACGCGTTCCGTCAAGGAGAGTATCTGATCTCCCGTTTCGAGAATCTCCGGATCCTGGGTGTCGTATTTGAGGTTCTGTGCCAAACAGGCGATTCCGGTTACAGGGTTGCCTATTTCATGCGCCACCCCGGCAGCGAGGCGGCCGACGGATGCCAGGCGCTCGCTGTGCACCAGCTCCTGCTCCAGCATCTGCAATTCGGTCACGTCTTCCAGCAAGATCACTTGGCCGTCCAATTGCTGCGCCAACGCTGAGGGGATAGAGGCTTTGTGAAGGGTGATCCAGTGCGACCGACTGTTGAGCAGAATCTGATGCTTGTAGAACCTGGGTTCAGCAGAGCGGGCAAAGCGCGTTAGCAGGCGACCCCACGGCTCCACCACATTTTCCAGGTGCGAGCCTGTCACCTGATCGCTGGTGATGCCGGTCAGCTCCGCCATGGCACTGTTCCACATGAGGATTTCCATGTCTGCCCCAATGGAACACACCGCTAGAGGCAGCTCTTCCAAAGTGCGGCGATGATAGATGCGAAGATTGTTCAATTCGGCCGCCAAACCCGTGAGTTGATCGCGCACTTGGCCAAGCCGGCTTTCGATCAGGTTGATATCGGTGGCGCCCGGCGACTCCGGCACCTTGTAAGGCACCAGCCGGTCCATGATTTCGCTGGCCATGGAAATGCCGATCAGACTGGACAGGTTCGCCTCAATTTCGTCGCGCAGGCGACGCAATGCATAGGGGCGGCTCTCATTGGCAGTCATGCTTAGACGCTGCAACGCGCGGTGTACCTCGGCCTGAGCAGTGGAGCGGCCGATGCGGCTGCTTAAGCGCTCGATTATTTCGGCGGGGGAGCGGATATCCAGCGCCAGTCGCACCGGGTGACTGAGCTCATCGTCCGAGCAGAGTTCGGCGCTGTAGCGCTCTTCATCCGACTGGCGGCTCAGATAGGACACAAGCAGAAAGACCAGCGTATTGAGACCGAGGCTCCACAGGGTAATGGTGCTCCATTGGGAGATGCCGATAGGGATAGGTTGATCCCAAAGCGGCAGTGTGGCGCTGGACCAGCCCTGTATCATCGGCAGCATCAGTCCGAAAAACCAGATATTGCTGCCCACCATCAAACCCGCAATAAAGCCGCGGCGATTGCCTTTCGGCCAATGCGCCACCGCCATGACGCCCGGCAACAACTGCAAGGTGGCGATGAATGTCGTCAAGGCCAGTTCCGTGAGCGTAAAACGGTTATTCAATGCGATGTAGAACAGATAGCCTGCGAGCATGACGACCAGGATCAGAATGCGTCGCATCCAGATCAACTGGCCATACATATCGCGTTTTGCCCGTATATGAATGAGGGGCAGCAGCCAGTGATTGAGAATCATGGTGGACAACGCCAGAGCGATTGCAATCATTGCACCCGTGGCTGCGGAAAGGCCTCCGACAAATGCAATAACCGCGAATGTGCCACTGTTCAATGCCATAGGTACCGATAAGGGGAAATACTGCGCCGGTGAATCGAGACCCAGTGCGGATCCACTCCAAAGGATTGGAAAAATCGGCAAGGCCATCACCAGCAAAAACAAGGGAAATGCCCAGGTCACCAGGCGGTTCGTGTGTTTGACCGGATTTTCCACCACCGTCATATGAAAGATGTGCGGCATGGAGACGGCAGTGGCAATAAAAATCAGCAGCAGCGCGTGTACAGCGGCCTCATCGGGAGAGCTCAGCGCGTCCAGATGTTCGGGATGGGTGGCAAGCCAATGGTCGAGCCCATCCAATCCCCCAAATACCTGATACAGGGCAAAAAATCCTACCGCCAACAGCCCAAAAACCTTGACCAGGGATTCGAAGGCCATAACGGTAACGAGTCCGCGGTGGTGCTCACGGTTGGAGCCGAAGACCGTAGCGAACAGAGCAATGGCGATGCAGTAAATCAAGGCGAACGTTTGACGCACGCCAAATTCCGACAAAGCGGGGCTAAGCGCCTCGGGGTTGTTGCGGGTTAGGAGATGGATGGTGTCGGCAACCGCTTGGATTTGTAGGGTGAGCAGCGGCGCCATGGCCATCAGCATCACCAGTGTCACCATGCCGCCTACGGAATGGCTGTGGTAGCGGAACACGAGCAGATCCGCCATGGAGTTCACCTGGAAACGGCGTGCCAATTCCACCAATGGCTTCAATGCGTAGGATGAAAATAAAAATAAGGTTCCCGTGCCTAGGTAGTAGGCGAGCGCCCCGTAACCAAATTGCCGCGCCAGATCCACCACCCCGTAAAACGCCCAGGCGCTAGCGAATATGCCCAGTGAGAAAATGTAAGTCACAGGATGGGAGACTATCTGGTTGGATACCCAGCCGCGTTCAGTGCTGTAAGCAATGGCAAAGAGCACGCCCAGGTAGGTGGCGCTGACCATGGAGACTTCAAGAAAACTGAACGTCATGTTTTCGCGCTGCGCTTCTGTAACAAGTAAGCACCGAGGATGACAGCCAACCAAACGATGAAAGGTTTATACCATCCGCTGCTGGCGTTGGTGAGCCAGTGCAGCAGGGTCGGCAGAAAAATGTAAGCGACCAACAACAGCAGTATCAGTGGGCTTTGCCGGTTCATAAAAGCTGCACAATGCCAATTAGATGTGCGGCGATGGTACTGGTCCGCTCGGGGTTAGGCAATCTTGGCTTTCTGCCGCTCCCTGAGTCTTTGGGGATAAAAATAATAGTTTTGATTTGTTCTGAGCCGCGGTATTTACCCTTATTTCTTAATAAATATCGCTCATGCAAATGCGGCTTTTTTGAATTCCATAACTACGCAATTGCACTTCTGTTGGCGGGATAGGATCTGCGCAAGATGCATTCCCGATATCCGGCGTGCGCATTCCATTGAGGGGTAGGGTGCCATGGAGTAGAATCTGCGGCCGGGATGGACAGTCAATTTGTGCTGTCATGTCGCGTTAATGGAAAGTTGTGGTGTTTGAGTCAGGACGGCAGGCGGTATTTTTTCACTGCCCGATGCGCCATTCTGATTTAGATTCCCCACCATCTGTAGTTCCTTTTCCTATCCCCTCCTGCATTTTGGATTCACTGATAAAAATTCGGACGGAGCGCCGTATGAATACTCTTCGAGGTCAATTGGCCATCTGGCTTTTAGTACTGGGCGCGGTGTTTTTTTCCGGCTGTTCGCAAGACAGTTCACAGATCACGCCATCACAGCAGCAGCCAAGCACAGCTGCGCTGGACGATCTTGAAAAAGTTATCCCCGAAGAGCAGGTCGGAACCATCAACAAACCGGTTGGTGGTTTGGCGGAACATGTCAGAGTGGACGCCGGCAATCTGCAGTTTGCCGATTCCAATCTGCTGGTAGCTCTGAATGGCGTTGTGGAAAGCGTTTCTGGCACCCCGATCAAGCTGGCGCGCTGGACTCAGATCGAAGGGCCTTCTGTCCCCATTCTCAACCCGCAGGAACCGAATACCGCAATTCTGACGCCCGACGTCACCCGGCCAACAAAACTGGCATTTCGTTTATTCGGCGTGAACGTCGACGATTACGCCAACTCCGACACCACCACTGTCATGGTGCAGCCACTGGACAACTTGGCCAAGGTGGTCAGTATTTCCACCGATGAAGACAACGCCGAAATTGAATTCCGTGTGGTTTTGTCCCGTCCCGCCAGCGAAGCCATAGTGATCGAATACCAGACGGCGGATGGCACCGCCACGGCGGGTGAAGATTATGAAGCGAGATCGGGTAATCTCGGATTTAATCCAGGGGTTACTGAACAATTTGTGCGGGTGCCGTTGATTCAGGATAACGCGCCTGAGGATTACGAATATTTCGAGCTCAGGTTGGCTGGAAATATGTTTGAAGGCGAGATCAGCAAACGCATCAATTTGCGCGGCATAGCGGTGATTGTGGATGAGAGTTATACCGACAATGGCCCGGCGTTTCCCACCACCAAACCGCAGGACGAAGGTCCCTCTGAAGCCACCCAGCAACAACTGAATGGTTCCGCCGGTGTAGTGCGGGTCAATTTAACCTGGCCGGAAGCCGCAGACGATTTGAACCTTCAGGTCGTGGATCCCTGTGACAACGTGCTTTACATCGATAATTCGCCCGTGGAATGCCTGGGCGGTGCAGGATTTTTCGATCCGCTGGCCGAATCCAATGATTGGGAAAACGCGTTCTGGCCAGAGTATGCTGCGCCGGGCTTATATAAAGTGCGGGTGCATCATACGGCGGGCTTGCCAACCAGTTACGATCTGAGGTTGTTTTTTGGGGAAAGCAATCAGCGTTTCACTGGCACCATCGCCAACGGGGATACAGTGGAAATTCCTTTCACTGTGGATGAAGCGATAGGGACTTCCTCCAGCAGTTCCAGCTCCTCCAGTTCAAGCTCAACCTCCAGCTCATCAAGCAGCAGTTCGTCTTCCAGTTCGTCGAGCGCTTCATCCAGTTCAAGCTCGTCTACTTCATCCTCCAGCAGTTCCAGTTCATCATCGAACTCGTCGAGTACTTCAAGCTCAACCAGTTCGTCGAGCAGCTCCAGCTCTTCAAGTTCATCGAGTTCCAGTTCAAGTACATCATCCAGCAGCTCAAGCTCTTCGAGTAGCAGTTCCAGTTCATCATCGAGTTCTTCAAGTAGTTCCAGCAGTTCGAGTTCGTCGAGCAGTGCCAGCTCGTCAAGTTCATCGAGTTCCAGTTCCAGTTCATCATCGAGCTCTTCAAGCAGTTCCAGTACTTCCAGTTCGTCGAGCAGTTCCAGTTCTTCAAGCAGCTCGAGTTCATCCAGTAGCTCATCCGGCTTTTTGCCACTGAATGTGACGCTTGCGCCTTTCGTGCCGTCCGAATTGCTCGATCCGGTGATCCGGTTCTCTGGAGCTCTGGCGTTCGATCCCGAATTGCCGCTGACGGAGGTGGTTGCCTATCTCTATCAGGATGAAGAAGTGGTCGAAACGATCGATTTGTCGGAGCTGGAATCCTGGAGCCTGGTGAATGGCCGTTTCGAGGCTTCCGTGGGATTGGATCTCACGAGTGGTACCTACAGCGTGGTAGTGGAAGCAACCGATGAATTGCGCTCGGTAACCAGTGCGCCGCAATCCTTTACGTATCGCATACCCGCACCATTGTCTTTGGTCATTCTGACTCCCGAAAACGATGCCACCTCTTTTGCTTCCGTAGCCGTCACTGGCTCTGTAACGGTGGATCCGGCCTTAACGTTGGAACGGATCACGGCTTCCCTCGAAGCCATCGACAATCAGGAAACAATCGACCTCCCGTTGACTGTGGAAGGGCTGAATTTTTCTGCCAATGTCACCGAACCTGGCAATTACCGGCTGACGGTGTTGGCCTCTGATGGTCGCAGTGAAGCGCGGGCTTCCGTAGCGTTCGAGTATGTTGAACCGGAAATAACGGTGACTGTCGACCACGATCATCCGACAGACGCGGAAGGTGTGGCGGAAACGCTGGGCGGTTTCCTGTTCAGCGCGACACTGGATGGCAATATCGAACCAGTGCCGCAGACTTTTGTGTTGGAGCATCTGACCAATGGCGTTTGGGAAGAACTGGAAACCTATGCTGCAAGCGAGGTATGGCAGTCGCAAACCCAGTTGGCGATTCTGGAATTCAATTCCCTCGAAGCGGATCTGCCTTACGGGCAATACGAATTGCGCCTGCGGGTTGAGCTCGATAACCCATTAACGGCTTTAAGCGAGTCATTCCTGGTGAACTTCCGTGAGGCGACAGAGCCGACAGTGACCGTCACTTCGCCAATTGCCGGCTCCTATTTCCGCAATGTTGAAGTGCAAGGTGAGGCAACCTGGGATCCGCTGTTAACCGCACAGGTAACCGCGGTCCTGGAGCGGGCTGCGGCACCATTGAGCGTTCCATTGACGATCACGGCTCAAGGCGGTTTCAGTGGCACCATTCCTGTGGCGCAACTGGCCCAGGGGCAAAACAGTTTGCTGGTGCGCATAGAAGACAGCACAGGTGGTGCGGCGCAGCAGCGAGTGGTGTTTAGCTATCAGCCGCCGCAACTATCGGCGGCCTTTATAGAGCCGATTGCTACCGGCATTTTTGAAATCCTGCAACCGGAATTGAGCGTCCAGGGTCGCGTGATCTACACGGCGGAGTTCCCGGTACAGGAATTGACTCTGTCGATTTTCAGTGAGGGTGATGACACAGTCGCGGTGGAAATTCCTGTAATCGAAAATGGCGATCCCATTGGTAATACGTGGAATGCTGAAACCGGCACCTTCAACCTCGCCATCGACCTGCGGCAGTACGACCTGAACCCAGGCTCTTACAATCTGGTGATTCAGGCTTCTGACAGTTTTCCCCAGTCCGTCGAAAGCGATCCCATTCAAATCCGATACCGCGAACCCGATGCATTGGATCTATCCCTGAGTTCTCCACAGGCGCCGGTCTATTTTGCCTCTGTACCCGTAACAGGCAGTGTGTTCTGGGATGAAGTTTTGGAGCTCGATCTGACGGCGACTCTGGATGACCTGGACGATGAACTGCCGGCGCAGCCCCTGCAATTGACACGCACCGGCCAGACTTTCAGCGCAACTGTCAGCACACCGGGCCGTTATAGCCTGACGGTAACGGCCAGTGACGGTTTCGATGAAGTGCAGAGTACGGCGGATTTCACCTTTATAGAGCCGTTGGTGTCGGTTGCAGTGACACATGCGCACCCTTCGGTTGAAGTGGGCGGCGCTCTTGATCTGGTAGGCAATCTCCAATTGACGGCGGCGGTGGTAGCGGACGAGCGCATTCCGTTGCGTGGTTTTGCGCTGGAAATCCAGGACGGCAACTCGCAATGGCAACAAGTGGCCACCTATCCTCTAACGCAAGTCTGGAATGCTACCAATCGTACCGCCAACCTCATTTTCAATTTTGGCGATCGACCTTATGACCTCTACCCGGTTCGCGTGCGGGTGGATTATCTGGAGGACCAGTCGGTTCCCAGTGCGGCCCTCAATGTGCAGTATCGCGCACGCATAGTGCCTTCTGTGACTGTGGCATCTCCCGCTGCGGAATCTTATTTCCGCGATATTCCATTGGCCGGCACGACTACTTGGGATCGCTTGGCGACGGTACAGATTACGGCAGTGTTGGAGCGGCCTGCGGCGCCGTTCAATATTCCAATAAACCTTGCTGGCGGCCGATTCAGCGGCACCATCCCGGTGGCACAATTGGCAGTGGGGCAAAACAGTCTGCTGGTGAGCATTCAGGACAGCGCCGGTGCTTCGGCCCAACAGCGGGTGCAGTTCACCTACCAGGTACCGCAGCTGTCGGTGGCATTTGTGGAGCCGGTGGTCTCGGGCAATTTCGAAATCCTGCGGCCTGAGCTGCGCATTGCCGGTCGTGCGACCTACACACCGCAGTTCCCGGTGGAAAATTTGTCGCTGGCGATTTTTGCCTCCGGTCAGACGCAGACGCCTGTGGTGGAGATTCTATTGCTGGAGGATGGCCTTTCCGTTGGTGACAGTTGGGACGAGGAAACCGGCAATTTCTCTCTCTCGTTCAACCTGCTGCAGTATGACCTGGGACCCGGCACCTACGATCTGGTAATGCGTGCAGCCTCCGGTTTTCCGCAGCAGGCGCAAAGCGCAACCATCCAGATTCAGTATCGCGAGCCGGCGGCCCTGGACCTCAGTCTGACATCTCCCCTTGCCACCACCTATTTTGCTCCCGTGGCAGTGGCGGGCAGTGTGTTCTGGGATGAAGCTTTGGAGCTTGATCTGGCGGCCACTCTGGACAATCTTGCCGACGAGCAGTCCGCCCAGCCTTTGACCCTCACCCGCAATGGCCAGTCATTTAATGCGCAGATCACTGAACCCGGGCGCTACCGTTTGATCGTGACCGCCAGCGATGGGCTGGATCAGGTCCAGGAGACCGTGGATTTCACCTACATCAACCCGGTTGTGACGGTCGCTGTTGATCACGACCATCCAGTCGACGCCAGTAACGTCATCGACTTGATCGGCACACTCAACCTGCGGGCGGTGGTAGGTAATCAATCCGGCGTGCCTTTGGTCGGCTTTGCCTTGGAAAGGCAAGTGGACGATCAGTGGCAGAGCCTGATGGCCTACCCGTTGGCGCAAGTGTGGAATGCGCAGACTCAAACGGCGAGCCTGCCATTGGATTTCAGCGCCCAGGATTTGGATTTTGGCACTTACAACCTGCGTGTGCGGGTGGACTATGAGGGCGACCGCTCGGCAATCAGTCCTGTGGTGGCGGTGGCCTATCGCGCTGCCGCAGCTTTGGTACTGGACCTGGTTTCACCAGTGGAACAGGAGCTGTATTTCGAACCAGTCGATGTATCCGGAAGTGCGTCATCCGATCCTTTGCTACCGCTGACATTGACTGCGCAATTGGACAATCTGGGTGATACCAACCCGGCGGAAACCATCAGCCTCGGGCGTGACGACGCGATCTTTAGCTACACCGTGTCTGAACCCGGCAACTACTCCTTGCAAGTACAAGCGACGGATGGCCGTGCAACTTTGACTGAAGTCGTGGAATTTACCTATTTGCAACCGGAAGTGAGTGTGGCAGTAATTCCAGCGCATCCGCTAGTGGCGGGTACAACCATCATAGATTTAGTGGGCGCGTTGCAACTGACTGCCAATGTCACAGCGGACGAGCGTATTCCCGTGCGCGGATTTGCGCTGGAAATACAAACGAACAATGTATGGCAGCAGGTAACAGTAGTGCCGGCGCAAGATCCAACTGTACGCACTGCCAATTTGACATTCGATTTCGCCGGCCGTCCAGTTGGAGACTATGCGGTGCGTGTCCGGGTGGATTATCTGGAAGACCTGTCCGAACCCAGCGCAACCTTGAATGTACGGTATCGCGAGATGGTATTGCCCAGCATCACTGTTTATTCCCCGAACCAGGGTTTTTATCGGGGTGAATCGCTACCTTTCACCGGCTTTTACAGCGTCGACCCGGCTGTGGGATTGCAAGGCGTTTTTGCGAATTTTTACGGTGCGACCGACGATGATGCGGAACCTCTTTTCGGCCCCATTCCAATCACTGCAGCTGTCGGCGAATTTAACGATGCAATCAGTCATGAACGTTTTCGCGACGCCCGCGCTGTAGAGGTATTTGTACAGGATGACTTGGGCAATATTAGCGGTAGCGGCAGAATTCCTTTCTCTATTGCGAGTAGTGAAGACTTTTTTGTAAGAATCACTCAGCCGTCTATGGACCTCTTTGCCGTCAATGATGCGCAGATAAATGTGGCTGCCCAGTTTTTCGTCACTGAATATTTGAACCCAGACATCTCCGTGCGTTTATTGGATGCTTCAGGCGCACAACTGCAAGCAGAAAATGTAAGCGCATCCAGTGCCTGGACCATTGAAACTGGTGAATTGAGTGGAGTTCTGGATTTTTCGAACCTGACTGATCTGGCGGATGGTACTTATACCTTGGAGGTATCCGTCAGTTATTCCCAGGCGGACGTCACACTGACGGATAGCGTCACATTGCTTTATGCCAAGCCGGCACCACCGGGAATTGAAATCATCGAGCCCGTATCCGCTAGGCCCCACAGTTTTGACGTGGCGATTTCCGGGACCATAGCGCTTGCGGAAGGATTGGGGCAGGATCGTATCGGCGATGTATACGCGGTTGTGGATTTTGCGGGCGAGGATTCGACGGTTCCTGTGCCGCGAATGGATTTGGAGTACGAAGACGGTAAATTCTCAGGGCTGTTGACGGAAAATATGATCACAAGGGATGGTGAATATGTATTGACCGTGAACGTAGAGGACAGCCAAGGGCAATTCTGGGCAGGCGAATCCGTGCGATTTACCTACGAAGTACCCAGTGCGCTGGAAATTCAGCTGCGTGCTCCACTCCCACAAGCGCAGATTTCCAACCCGAATATGGCGATCTCAGGTGCTGTGCAGTTCCAAAGCGGATACCCGGTGGAGATTTTCAATGTTTCGCTTTTGCAGAACAACCAAGTGGTGCGTGGACCGCTTAATTTTCTTCCTGTTCTGCAAAGTAGTGGCGTTTTTGATGCCAGCATCAGTTTTGACACAGAGCCAACCTTAGCGGATGGTACCTATACGCTGCGGCTGAGTGCACGGGACAGCCACCAGCGTACAGCGCAACAAGATATTGATGTGACGCTGACGCGCCTTAATCCGCCGACGCTGAGTTTGATTCCGAATCCTAGGGGAGATGATTCTCGTATAGGAGGTTCTTACACCGCCGGTTTCACGCTGGATTCTCGCGCTCTTAATCCGATACTGCGCGGCCAGATCAACCATCCGGATGGCACTACGACACCGGTATCATTGTCACTACCTAATCCTGTACCCGCTTCTGGATCTGTGTCTTTTGACGTTGCGGATTCCGTTATTAAAGTTGGACAAAATCAAATTGTGGTGACGCTGGATGACGGTTATAACCCGGAAGCCACTGCGACTGCGCTCATTAATTTTGCAGCACCGATGGTCACCATTTCTGCACCGCAAAATAATGCGTCGATTTCAGGGGAAGTGGTGAATGTGCAGTTCCAGGTAGCCTATTCTGGAACTAACACTAATCCAGTTCTGCCCAATGCGCAGGTCACCTTAAATAGAACCGCATTACCTAACAAAATACCCTCAGCAACTCCCGTCGCCGCTAATTTATTTCAATATGCTTTCAGTTCTACCGAATTGAGCGAGGGTGTTAATACTGTGGGCGTTCAAGTGGCGGATTTCCGTAATCCCGCGGTTACGGGAACTGCCCAGGTCAGCTTTAATTATTCCAGGCCGACTTTGACTTTGAATATTACGGAGCCGGCAGTTGACTCCACTCGCATCTATACAGGAAATGTAACTTTTGATTACGCAAGTTCCAGCCCGCTAGTCAGTGCTACCTACACTATTAATAACACTGAAGATGCGACGGTAAACCTTACACGCTTAATCTCACCTTACAGCTATACAATTATTGGTGAAGATCGTTTGCGAGCCGGCCAAAACACTATAAATATTCAGGCTACCGATGCAAATGGAGCGACTGCACAGGTAACCCGGATCTTTACCTATACAATTCCCACAATAACCAATTTGAGGCTGTTAAATGCCGACGGTAACACGCAGACAACTTTGATGGGCGATGTCTCACTGAACTTTTCAAGTAATGTACAACTGGCGGCCGGGCAGGTATGGATTAATAACGAAACAGGATTGGATCTTGTATTAAATGATTCGTCAGCACCTTTTGAATACACTGCAATATTGCCTGGATCGGCTTTTAGATCGGGACAGAACTTGGTGCAGATCGACTGTTACGATGTAAACAAGGTGTCGGTGAGCGGGAGCGCAGATGTAAATTATTTAAGTACTCGTGCGACCGGTAGTTTCACGTTTGGTGTTGGCATCGGTCGTGGCGTTATAAATGCAGGGCGAATAGTAGGTACGCTGCACACATTCTCAGCCGGCATCAGCAACGGTGATCTCACTCTGAGCGCCTTGTTTATTGATGGCGTGCGTTCCGCGTTCGCATCTAATTCCATCGCACCAAGTCCAAGCAATAGTTTTAATTATGGCGTTTCACTGGACACGATTGCGCAAAATCTGGGCGCCGCCACGTCCAAAGTTCTTAATATGACGATTTATCTAGGTGGCGGCAAAGGTACTACTGTACAGGGTGAAACGGTTGTATTTGCTCTTAGAAGTCCAGGGGGCACCTATCCCGATGCGACCGACAAACGTAACATTCTGCACGTGAGTGTGGATGGCCATGGTCAAATGGTTGCGACGACAGCTGGTATTAATATGCTCAATGGTACGGGTGGAGGTAACCAGACGATGATCGGAGGGGCCGGGGCCAATGATTACTTTTTTAGTGCAGAATCCGGTGCCGATGAAATCACCGTGGACGCTCGGGCCGCAGCGAGTCGAAGCGGCAGTAACGTCTTCAACTATTCGGATGTGTTGATGCAGGATTTGAATTTCTACAGAATTCAGAGTAGCGGGGATTTGTTGATTGCATATGGCACTGGATATCCGAATCCTTTTTCCTGGCAGCTGGTGAAGAATTACACCGATATCGATCGGGCTATTAACCGCATTGATCACCTGGACGGACAGGGCTTCATAGCAAACGTAGCTGACATTCCGCCATACGAATGGACCACCTGGGATAATCGGGATATCCCGGATGCTAACGGAGACTTTGAAACTATCAGTGACTGGAAAGCGGAAGGTCGTATGCCTGCATCATGTGAGCCTGTTGCAGTCCAAGCTCGCTTGCTAGGAACTACCCCGATCCTATGGCCAGGGGACATCAATCAGGACCCTGGAGTAGAAAGTTTTGACGTGAAGGCAGGGTATGTATGTCGCAATGGAACCTCTACCTGTAAGGATTACGAAGTGCGGTTTTTATGCCCTGCCCGCAGCCTATAATTAGACAATAGGCCGGAAATAATCATCTCCATACTTTTGTGGAGATGATTTCGTTGATGTAATTCTTGGTTATATGCCTGATAGCGACCAAGGCCAGGCTTTGGCCGATTTTTCTAATAAAACTGAGCAGGCATTTTGCTTCTCCTGCTTAAGACCTAGCACCCCGAGCGCGGCATTCAGATTGCTTAGCGGCTCAGAATCATCCACTGCCGGCGCATGATTCTGCTTACTCAATTTATTCCCTTGCTCATCTTTAATAACGGGAATATGCGCATAACTCGGCGGCGTTTTACCGAGTATGCGATACAAAAAAATCTGCCGTGCTGTGGTATCCAGCAAATCATCCCCGCGCACTACGTCAGTAATGCCCTGATCGATATCATCTACCACTACTGCGAGCTGATAAGCAAAAAATCCGTCCTTACGGTGAATAACAAAATCGCCGCTGATTTTTTCAATGTCTTCTGACTGCTCCCCGCAAATCCGGTCGCGGAATTTTATTTTGTTGTCTATGCGATGAAATCTTTCGGGGAGATCGTTGACCTTTAGCCGAAGTGCGCAGGGTTCGCCCGCAGTAGGAGGATGACGGCGGCAGTGGCCATCGTAGGGACCGTTTAAACTTGCCAGTCGTGCACGTGTACAGTTGCAAGGGTAAATCAGGTCGAGTTTTTTCAGTTCGCTCAGGCATTCCCAATACGCATCCGATCGCTGGCTTTGATAGCGCACTTCGCCGTCCCAATAAAGTCCGTGGGCTTCCAGCGTGCGTTTAATTGCGTCGGCAGCGCCCGGCTGTTCCCGAGGTGGGTCTATATCCTCAATGCGCAGCAACCATTTGCCGCCGTGATGTTTGGCATCGAGGTAACTGGCAAGTGCGCACACGAGAGAGCCGAAATGCAGTGGACCGGTGGGGGAGGGGGCAAAGCGGCCGATATAAGGGAGTGGTCTGGAAGAGGGCATGGATGCTTTGCAGGAGTGAATGTGCAAAACAGAAGGGCCGGAATTCCGACCCTTGGCTGGTATCAACCCATTACTTGCTTTTCTTTGATTTCATCAATGGTTTTGCAATCGACACATAGGGTCGCTGTGGGGCGAGCCTCCAACCGGCGTATACCGATCTCAACACCGCAGGCGTCGCAATAGCCATAGTTGTCGCTCTCGATCAACTCCAGGGTTTTATCGATTTTTTTGATCAGTTTGCGCTCCCGGTCGCGGGTGCGCAGTTCGAGGCTGAATTCCTCTTCCTGGCTGGCTCTGTCAGCCGGGTCGGGGAAGTTCGCAGCTTCGTCCTTCAGATGGCTCATGGTGCGATCCACTTCTTCCATCAGTTCGCGTTTCCACGCCAGCAGGAGTTTTTTAAAATGCTCCCGCTGCTTTTCGTTCATGTATTCCTCGCCTTTCTTCAAGGAATAGGGCGCGATACCGTGGAGGGAAAAACTAGTCGTTTCGGGCATTGGTGTTGAGCCTCTTTGCTATTGCCTTTTTGTGCATTTGCCGCTCTTGCGAAACATTTACTGGCCGTTTTGGCCGGTCGCGTTAGATGTGCGGAAAATGTCGGTTTACTTGTCGCTTCGGTATCGGAGACCGGTCTAAAATCCCCGTGGCCGGCCGGCCAAGGCGAGAAACCTATCAGATTACCCGACGACGCGCCAGTTTTTTGTCTGATGCCCCATTTTTGGGATTTGTCGGCCTTCCGATTGACTTGTATGACATTTAAATCGCATTTTTCATACCGAGGCCTATGCGTTTCCTGCAGCCATTACAACAAGCCACCCTGATACGG
>Ga0164241_10001878_pt1 | contig 24242 bp, 17 predicted proteins | sample OricomyardsoilBY_FD_108780 | JGI IMG/M metagenome (GOLD analysis project Ga0164241, IMG submission 108780) | Backyard soil microbial communities from Emeryville, California, USA - Original compost - Back yard soil (BY) | ecosystem: Environmental > Terrestrial > Soil > Unclassified | place: USA... | reverse complement strand
GGTCCAGCGGTTTCGCTTTCCGGGCGTGACCTAGGTCAAGACTTCGGCCGGAAAGACGGCTTTAGCATGTATCACGGACGCGTCGTGCCGGGCTTTCCTCAGCATCCCCATCGCGGGTTCGAGACGGTGACCATCGTTCGCAAAGGCTTCATCGACCATTCCGATTCGCTCGGTGCGACGGCGCGCTTCGGCAGTGGCGACGTGCAGTGGTTGACCGCAGGCGGCGGTATCGTGCATTGCGAGATGTTCCCGCTCTTGCAGCGAGACCAACCGAATCCACTCGAACTGTTCCAGATCTGGCTCAACTTGCCGAGCAAGGACAAGCTCGTCGAGCCGCACTTCGCGATGCTGTGGGACAAGCACATCCCGCGCTGCTCCTTCTTGGACGGTCAGGGGCGCGAGACGCAGGTCTCCGTGATCGCCGGCCGGCTCGGCGACGCGATTGCGCCGCCGCCCCCGCCACATTCGTGGGCAGCGCGCGCTGAAGCGGACGTTGCTATTTGGAGTTTGCGGCTCGCGCCGGGAGCCATATTCGTGCTCCCACCAACCCTCGCCACCAGCACCCGCACCTTGTACTTCTTCCGCGGAACTTCGCTCAGCGTCGCGGGTGAAAGAGTCAACTCGCACGCCGCGGTGCAGGTGAAGAGTGACGAGCAGATCGTGCTCGAAAACGGCACGAGTGAGTCAGAGATCCTGATGCTCCAAGGGCGACCGATTGGCGAGCCCGTCGCGGCGCACGGACCCTTCGTGATGAACACGCGCGCGGAGATCCAGCAGGCGATCGTCGACTATCAGCGGACGCGCTTCGGCGGTTGGCCTTGGCCGAGCGACGATCCGGTCCATCCGCGTGAAGAGGGCCGCTTCGCCAAACACGCCGACGGTAAGGTCGAGCGTATGGATCGCGCTTAGCAGCGCGCTGCCGCTCTCGAACCGAGTCGACATGTTGCGCAGCTATCCCGAAGCCGAAGAGCCGTGGTCTGGCGCCATTTGGATCGATCTCTGTAACGCGACCGACGACGAGCGCGCAGCAGTCGAACGCGCCATGGGTCTGCGCGTTCCCGATCGGTCGGCGGTGAGCGAGATCGAAACGAGCAGTCGCGTGTACACCGAGAAGGACGCGCTCTATCTTTCCACGCCCATCCCAGCGTCATCGAATGCGTCGCAACCGTTGAGCGCCGTTGGCTTCGTGCTTTCGCGGCGAGTGTTGCTCAGCGTTCGTTTCTCGGAAAATGCGGTGTTCGATGGGCTGTTTCAAAGCACGCCTGGCGCGCCACCGCGCTCCGCTTGTGACGCATTCCTGCGCATCTTGGAGGCTTTGGTGGATCGCGCGGCAGACACACTCGAGCATTGCAGCTCCGAGCTCGATGAGCTGTCCCGCCGCGCGTTTCACGTCGAACACGCTCGACGGCATGCGGCCAAGACAGCGTCTGACAAGCTTCGCAGCACGTTGCGCAAGCTCGGCCAAATTGGCGATCATATTTCACAAATCCGTGACACGCTGCTCGGTTTCGGGCGGATTGCGGCCTTCGTTTGTGAAACGGGCGGCCTCGTGATCGGCGCAGATGAGCGGCCACGGCTCTTGGCCATCCGCGCGGACATCAGCTCATTGAACGACTACCAACAGCATCTATCCGGCAAGGTGCAGTTTTTGCTCGACGCTACCTTGGGCTTCATCAGCATCGAGCAGAATGACGTAGTGAAGGCGCTGACGATCGTGTCGGTCGTGGGCGTTCCGCCGGTGCTGGTGGCGGGAGTCTACGGCATGAACTTCGCTCACATGCCAGAGCTGCACTGGGTGTTCGGCTACCCGTTCGCGTTGCTGTTGATGGTAGTGACGGGGCTTCTGCCATTGGTCTGGTTCAAGTGGCGTCGCTGGATCTAGGCACCACAGCCCGACTGAGCGGACGCGCCTCGCGCGCGTCAGATTGCCACACTTAGCGCGCAACTCCCGCGGTTGAGATGAACATCGTAGGTGCAGAAATTTGGGCGAAACCGCCCCAAGGCAGGGGCGACGGGGGGCGGGCACGCAAGGTGCATGAGACTGCCCGATATTCGCCTCTCTTTTCGAGCCGTCGATGCCACCGCCCAATCTTCCCGTTCGACCTGCTCGTCGCTCACCGACGCTTGATTTCGATACGGACGCAGGCGGGGTCTTGTCGCCCACTCAACACGCGCAACCTTCTCTTCTGGAACTAGAGGACTTGCTCGAAGACCTGAAGCCGAAAAAGCCGGCCGACGTGCCGGTTCCGGCTGCCGAGGCAGTCGAAAAGGAGCCTGCCTCTCAGTCTCTCCCGGTAGCAGGAGAGGTGATAGGCGGCACCTATCTGGTCGAAGGGGAGCTCGGTAGCGGCGCGATGGGTGTGGTGCTGCTGGCGATTGACCAACAACTCAAGCGCAAAGTCGCGATCAAGCTGATTCAATCGTCATTGTTCGCGAAACATTTTCAAGATCGCTTCCTGCAAGAAGCCCGCGCCATGGCCGAAGTGAATCATCCCAATATCTTGGTGATTCACGCCTTTGGTGAACATCGCAGCGCGCCATATTTCGTCACTGAGTTCGTCGCGGGCACTACGCTCGACCGGGTGATCGCCGAGTGTCGTCGCTCGATCGACGTCGACCTGGCGCTGCGTATGCTGGACGAAATTTGTGCCGGCGTTTCTGCTTTGCATGCCGCCGGAATCGTTCATCGTGACCTCAAACCTGCGAATATCCTGCTCGACGGGCAGTTCCGCGTCAAAGTGGCGGACCTCGGGCTCGCGCAAAAGTATGTGACCGCGAAAGCGATCAAGGAACTGGTGGGAACGCTGGGTTACATAGCGCCGGAGCTCACTGTCGACGCTGGAGTTCGTGTTGCCGCTAGCCCGCAGAGCGATCTCTATTCGATCGGCTGTATCGCGTATGAGCTCCTGACCGGGCAAGCGCCATTCGAATCGAAGAGCGACGAGGGCTTGATCATGCTGCACGCGACGGCCAAGGTGATCCGTCCGAGCTTCATTCGTGGCGATCTGCTGCCTGCACTCGACACAGTGTTGCTCAAGGCGCTGAGCAAAGATCCGGCAAGTCGCCAGGCGAATGTTGAACAGTTGCGTCGCGAATTTCAGGCAGCGCGCGCGCGCAGCAGCGAGCCGACTCGGATCCTGATCGCCGAAGACGAAGAAGACTTTCGCCTGCTGTTGGAGCTGAAACTGCGCGCGGAGTTTCCGGATGCGGAGGTCGAAGCGGTCGCAAACGGGCAGGCAGCGCTCGAAGCTTTCGATCGTAAGCCCGCGTCGGTCGTCATTCTCGACCTGCAAATGCCATTGCTGGACGGCGTTGCAGTGACCGTGCTCCTGCGTTCCCGACCGGCCTCGGCCTTGGTGCCTATCTTGGTCTTGACTGCATCGGGGGGGCCAAACGAATGGAAGCTGCTTTCGTCGCTGGGAGCGGACCGTTTTCTGGTCAAACCCGTTGACCTCGATGACGTGGTGGCGATGGTTCGGAGGACCGTCAAAGAGCGCACGCGCCCACCAAGCGCTCCCTAACGCAGGGCAGCGCCGCCAGGCGCGTGTAGAAACCAGCCGCTATTTGGCGCGGCGGGCGGGGACTCAGCTCTCCTCATCGCTCGCATCGGCTGCGTCCGCTAGGCGCTGCGCCAGGAGTTCACGGGCCTGGCTCGCCAACCGATTTTGCAACTGACGCGCTCGGTCGAAAAACTCCGCGAGCTCGTCGTCACCGGCGTCTTCGGCATCAGCGACGTATTGGGTGCAGGCGTCTGCGGCCTTGAGGCAATGGTAGAGCACGCTGACCAAGTCATAGTTCTCGTCAGTCTCAGCGGTGCCCGTGTCCCTAGCAATGTTGGAGCGTCCGGGTTGAGTTCGTTGCTCGAGCTGGGTCATGCGGAACTCCTGCGTTTGGCTGGCCATCCCCAAGTTGCTGCACACCCGGTGCCAATTGACTGGCGACCGAATCTGTCGCGTGTCGCCTTGATGCGTTCTTGTGCCGTGACGGACTGCCACAGCGCGACAGCCCAGACTTAGCGCGAAACGTGGCGTTTGCCTATCCGTTGGGCGCCTGTGGATGAATTCGACCCGATGCCTCAGTGGCATTCTGTTTGCTTGGTGGGGTGGTTTGAACACCGTGAACCCGTTGGGTGACGGGGCGACGACGAACCGGAGGAGGCGACGAAAATGTCCGACAAAGCTGCAGCGGATTTCATGCACGATCAGCTAAAGGCGCTATTGGCATCTCCCGCGCTTGCGCGTGTCGCGCGACGACAGGGCGAAAGCGCTGAGAGCGGTGAACCGCCAGCTTTGACGGAGACGCCGGTTACGGAGTGCGATACTGAATCGAGTGTCGACTTGCAGATGCTGAGCGACGCTTTGCGTTTAGGGTTGAAACAATGACCAGTGAGGCAAAACAGCGCGCGTCGGACGCAGAGCTGACGCCCAGCACTCACGAGCACGGCGTTTGGGGCACGAAATCGGACGCTGTCGGAGGATTCGGCGAGGGCTACGCGGCTCAGGTGGCGCGCGGATCCGAACCGAATCTCGCCGAGTACGCAGAAGAAGCTCCTGAAGATTCGGCGCTCGGTCGAGAAGTTCGCAAGACATTGGGGCGCGCCCACGTGGATGCGGCGGACTTGCGAGTTGCCGTGCGTGCGGGGCACGTGACGCTGCTCGGTTCTGTGCGAAATTCACTCGAAAAGGCCCAGATCGAGGCGCGTGCGCGTGCGATTCCTGGCGTTTCACAGGTAACCAACAGGCTCGATGTCCTGAACGAGGGGCAGGGCTCTAGCTAGTTTCACCTTTTGCAAGCAAACAGCTGCTCCCCGGGTCGGCCCAAAGATTTTGCGAGCAATGCTTCCTTCTGACTTATTCTCAAAGCTGGTCCTAGTGGGCGCGCCGTGTTGGGTCACGCGCGATGAATCGAGCATTCATGAGCGTCGAACGTAAGCCGAAACGTCGTTCATCTTCGATCTTGAACGACGACGCAGAGTGGTACAAGGACGCGCTCATCTACGAGCTGCACGTGCGTGCTTTCGCTGACTCGAATGGCGATGGGATTGGCGACTTCGCGGGTCTGATCGGCAGGCTCGACTACCTGGCGGATTTGGGCGTCACTGCGCTCTGGCTCTTGCCGTTCTATCCGTCGCCGCTGCGAGACGGCGGCTATGACATTTCAGACTACCTCGGAGTGAATCCGAGCTACGGCACGCTCGAAGACTTCAAGCGTTTTCTGGACGCGGCTCATGCGCGTGGCATGCGGGTGATTACCGAACTCGTGATCAACCACACGTCGAGCGATCACGTTTGGTTCCAGCGCGCTCGGACGAGTCCTCCAGGGGCGCCTGCCCGCGACTTTTACGTGTGGAGCGATCACGCGGACAGATACTCGGAAGCGCGCGTCATCTTCCAGGACTTCGAGGTGTCGAATTGGACCTGGGATCCGCTCGCCAAAGCTTACTACTGGCATCGTTTCTACAGTCACCAGCCAGACTTGAATTTCGAGAACCCGGCCGTGCACGAGGCCATTTTCGAAGTTCTCGACTATTGGCTGGGACTCGGCGTCGATGGCGTACGCTTGGATGCGATTCCCTATCTGTATGAGCGCGAAGGGACCAACTGCGAGAATTTGCCGGAAACGCACGCATTTTTGCGCAAGCTTCGCGCGCACGTAGACGCGAAGTTCAAGAATCGCATGCTGTTGGCGGAAGCCAACCAGTGGCCGATCGATGCCGCTGCCTACTTTGGCGAGGGCAACGAATGTCACATGAACTTTCACTTCCCGCTGATGCCGCGCTTGTTCATGGCACTGCACAGCGAGGACGCGTTTCCGATCGTCGATATTCTGACGCAAACGCCGACCATCCCCGAATCGTGTCAATGGGCAACGTTTCTGAGGAACCACGACGAACTCACCTTGGAGATGGTGACCGACGAAGACCGCGACCTGATGTATCGAGTCTACGCCACCGAAGATCGGGCGCGCATCAATCTCGGCATTCGTCGGCGGTTGTTCCCATTGCTTCGCGATCGGCGTCGCGTGGAGCTATTGACGGCTCTGCTCTTTTCACTGCCTGGCACGCCCGTGCTGTACTACGGCGACGAGATCGGGATGGGCGATAATATCTACCTCGGCGACCGTGACGGCGTCCGCACTCCCATGCAGTGGGACTCCGATCGCAACGCTGGTTTCTCTCGCGCCAACCCGCAGAAGCTCTATTTGCCGGTGATTGTCGAGCCAGAGTTTCACTACGAGGCCGTGAACGTCGCGGCTCAGGAGGCAAACCCGGCCTCACTCTTGTGGTCGACCAAACAGCTAATCGCCATGCGCAAGCGTCACCGCGTACTGAGCCGCGGCAAGCTGCGCTTTTTGAGCCCCAACAACCCCAAAGTCTTGGCCTTCTTGCGTGAGGACGGCAAAGAACGAATTTTGATCGTCGCGAACCTCTCGCGCAATGCTCAGTATACCGAGCTCGAACTCGGCGAGCACTTGGGCAGCTTTCCGCGCGAGATGTTCGGGCTCAGCCGTTTTCCGGAGATTACGGAACGCCCGTACTCGCTGACGCTGGGTGGACATCAAATCTACTGGTTCAGCCTGGAGACCAACCAGGCCAGCCGAGCTAGTACGCAACTCGGTCCCTTGGCGCTCACTGGCGATTGGCAGGATTTCGTCAACGAACCAGCGCGGAGCGTTTTGGCAGAGAGTCTGAGCCGGTACGCGCGCGAGCAGCGCTGGTATCGCAGTAAGGCGGTTGCGACGAAACACGCCGATCTGGAAGAGGTCTTCTTGTTCGGTGAGGCTCGCGTCAGCGACCATTGCCTGATCGTGTTGGGGGTCGAGCTTGAGAACGGGACGCGTGAAAGCTACGTGATGCCGTTGCGGTTTGCGAGTCTCGGGGCTTCCGGCACGGACGGACCCTCTTCACTGGTGACGGACGTCGAGATTTTCGTTCAAGGCGAGGCGCAGCCGACGCGTGGTTCGTTTCTCGATGCCAGTGCGTCGCGCGTTTTTGCTGACACGTTGCTCGGATTGCTCCGAGAACACCGCGCTTTGCCCGGGGAGAATGGCAATGTCAGCGGGGAGCTGTTCGTCACGACTGAAGCTGCGCCCGCTTCGCTCGAGCCGCGCTTCTTGCCGCTCGAGCAGAGCAATTCCACGATCGTGTACGGCTCGTCTTGGCTGCTCAAATTGCTGCGTAAAGTGGAGCCTGGCCCCAACGTCGAGGTCGAAGTCGGTCGCTTCTTGGCCAACGCCACGCCGCGACCGAAGGTGCCGGAGCCTGTCGGCGTGCTGCAATTGAATTCGGAGGCGGGGCCGCGCACGTTGGCGGTGGTGAGTGCGTTCGTCGAAAATCGCGGCAGCGCGTGGTCCGTGACACTGGAGTCTTTGTTTACGTTCTTCGAGCGCGTGCTCTCGAGTCAGGCCCCGCTGCCCGAGGTGCCTCTGCCAAGTGCATCCGAAGCCGAGTGCAATGATGCAGTCCCGGATGTGTTGCTGCGTCTGGCCAGCCCTTACTTCACGCTGACCCGCCTGCTCGCCGAGCGTACCGCCGACCTGCACCGTGCGCTTGGGCGCAAAACGCGTGAACCTGGCTTTGGCCAAGAGCCATTCACGCAGCTTCATCAGCACTCGTTGTATCAGAGCGCGCATAGCGAGCTTGCTCGCTGCTTCAAGACGCTGCGCGAACGGCAACGCAGTTTGCCAGATGACGCCGCGCAGTTGGCCACGCACATCCTGCCGGCGCAAGCGTCCATCGATGAACGCTTGCGCCGCATCTTGGATAGCAAGATCGCTGTCGCACGCATCCGCTGCCACGGCGACTACCATCTGGGACAGGTGCTGTTCAGCGGTGATGATTTCATCATCATCGACTTCGAAGGTGAACCGGGGCGTCCTGTTTCGGATCGGCGCTACAAGCGCAGTCCGCTGCGCGATGTTGCGAGTATGTTGCGTTCTTTTGCGTACGCCGCGGAAACAGCGCTGCGTTCGGAACGAGTCCGTCCCGAAGACCGCGTGCGGCTCGCGCCTTGGGCGGAGGCATTCCGCGCTTGGGTTTGCGTCAGCTTCGTTCGTACGTACTTGGAAGCCTGTGCGGGTGAAGCGTATTGCCCGGCAAGCCGAGCGACCGCTCGGTTACTGTTCGAGTTCTACGAACTGGAGAAGGTCGTGTACGAGGTCAACTACGAGTTGAACAATCGGCCCGACTGGCTCGCTGTGCCGCTTGCCGGTCTCAAGCGCATCGCTCAGGTCGCGCCCTAGTACGTTCTTACCCTCGCTCAGAGCGGACTAGGACTGCAATCGGTAGGTCGACGAACAGTTCGGACAGTGGGAGTTCGTCGCGCAGATCGAGCTTGCGCCCACTGAATAGATCGCGATATCGACCGCGGAGCCCTTCACCGGACATCACTTGCGAGCCCCAACAAGCCCCAAGCGACCAGGGCGCGCGTCCGCGTGTGACCCGAAACGGGAAGCGGGTGACGGCGCACAATAGGTCGCAGGTATCAGCGCCACGGCCAAACGCGACGCAATTTTCGCCCGCATCCAGAGCTCGATATCTGCTTTCGAAAAGTGACGGCGCGCTGGCGCGCTGGCGGAGCAAGCGGCTCAACACGAACAATTTCAGTCGACCGTCCGCGTAGCTCGACGACAAGTCACTCAAGAGCTGACGCGCGTCTGCCCCTGGTTCGTCGACTGCGCGGAGCATCGTCTCGAGCATGCCGTAGTCGATCGGACGCCGATTGTCGGGATCGACGAGCACTTGGTGCCAGAGTTCGGAACCCTGGTACGTGTCCGGAATTCCCGGGGAGCACAGCTTGAGCGTGATCTGGGCGAGCGCCTTGCATGCTGCATAAGGCTCGATACGACGACAGAACCGCAGCATACGGGTCCGGAATTCCGGGTCGCGCAGCGTGCCGCTGACATAGTCCTGCACCGCAGCTTCGTAGTCCGGGGCGGGATGCAGCCATGACGTCCGTTGCTTCGCCTCGCGGCAAGCCTTGAGCATGTACGCTTGCAGGCGCGGTTCGAGTTCCGCAAGCGCTTCGGACTCTGCGCCGAAGGGGATCGCGCCGAGCAATGTTTGATAGTACAGATACTGATCGGTTCGCCCAGGGGCCTCGCTGCCCTCGTGGGAGGAGCGATACTTGCTGGCGATTCGCGTCAGCGCATACACGGTCTGGCGCCACGTGTTGGGCATTTCCGAAAGCACGCTGAGGCGCGCGCGCGCGTCTTCTCCGCGCTTGGTGTCGTGCGTCGACGTCGTGGTCTGCGACAGACGGTGCTCGTTTTGACTGAACGCGTTGTGCTCGTGGAACTCCTGCAGGCTGACTCCTACACTAGCTGGTCGACTACCTACCTCGTTTTCGGCCAAATTGCGGGTGTAGCGATAGAACGCCGTGTCTTCCAAAGCCTTCGCGGTGACTGGCCCCGTGGTCTGCTGAAAGCGCAACGCAAACTCGGCAGCTTGTGGCACAGGGCTTTCCATCAGCAACAACGATCGCAGGAATTGGTACGCGCCCCTGCCTGCTGTGGGATTGCGACGCATGGCTGCGGCGACCGCACGATTGATGAGCGCTTCGTCGTCAGGAGTGCGATTGCCGTCCGGTTGCACGTAGCTCCTGTACGCGCCGAAGGCGCCCATGACTTCGACGAGCGCGGAGTGCAAGCTGTGCCAAGTCAAATCACGCCAACGTCGATCACGTTCGGCCAATCGCTCTAAGCTGCGCGAGAGCATCGTCGCTTCGCTGGCGAGGAGTGAAGCGAGCACGTCGCGCTTCGCGTTCAACAGATGATCGTCGAAATTCTGAGTGTCACCCGTAAAGCGACGATAGGTGTTGGTCAGGCTGGTCTCCGCGCGCCCGTCAATCAAGACCCCCGTCGCCACTCGCGCAAATTCATAGCCGGTCGTGCCGTGAGCGCGAAAGCTGGGCGGCAACGTTTCACCGCGCGCTAGGATCTTCTCGACAATCACGTAAGCGGGAAGCTCGGACGGATCCGAACCCGGAAGTGCGACCTGTAGGCGATCGGCGAGCGTCCTGAGGTAGCCAATTGGATCGAGCAAGCCATCGATGTGATCCAGGCGAATTCCCGTGATCTTTCTCTGACCAACCAACGAGAGCAGCCGATTGTGGCTGGCCTCGAAGACCGCAGGCAATTCGACCCTCAGGGCCGCAAGCTCGGTGACGTCGAAGAAGCGCCGATAGTTCACCGCCTCGAGCGCCAATTGCCAGGCACTCGGACGGTAGTGCTGCGCCCGCAGTAGCTCGTCCATGAAGTCGAAGCTTTCGGGCCGCGTCGGCGTGCCACTCAATTGAGTCAGCGCCTCTGAAAAGATTGCTCGGAGAGCGTCATCCGAGGCCAGTAGCTCGCGCAGTTGAAGTTGCAAACGATTGGCGTCGCTGCGATAGCTCTTGCTGGTACCCGCCGCGTCGTCGACGTCATCGTCGAGCGCCGAAAAATGAAGGCCGAGTTCGCGCATTCGTGTCAGGTGTCCGGGGGCGAGGCGGTCCTCGAGCAAATCTGCACTCCGCGCGAGCACCGCACCGAGTGATTTCGGTCGGAGCGGGAGGTTGCGTTCACCTGCCTTTAGTCGCAGCTTTTCACCATCGAAGCGCAGGGAAAAGTGGCCTCGCTCGAGACTGAGCCCATACTGATCGGGCAAGATCGGCAAGAGCAGCTTACGGTCGAGTGTCTCCTTGGGGGGGTGCCAGTCGATGTCGAAGAATTCCGCATGCTCCGACGCCTGACCGTGTTCCAGCACGTCGTCCCACATGGGGTTGCCGTCACAACCCACGCCCATGTGGTTTGGTACGAAGTCGACGATGAGTCCTAGTCGGTGCGCTGCGATTGCGTCCGTGAGCGCTTGGAAACCTGCATCGCCACCGAGCTCGGGGTTCAAATGATCGTGATTCAAAACGTCGTAACCGTGAGTGCTCCCGGGTGTTGCTTCGAAGATTGGAGAGACGTATAGGTCGGAAATTCCGAGCCGCTTCAGGTACGGCACGATCTGAGCCGTTTCGCGAAAGCCAAACCCAGCGTGCAGCTGAACGCGATACGTTGCTGTCGGAGCGCGAAAGCTCATGTAAGCGTCCTTTCGACTCGGTCGAGCGCGAACACTGCAGCGCTCGCTGCAGGTAGCTCGAATTGCGTTCTGCTCTCGGGCACTGTGTGGCTCGCCAGCAATAACCGCGTGTTAGTGCAAAAATGTTGGTTGATCTCGCGAAACGCTCGAGCCGGACCCGGGTTGAAGAGCAGCATTCGGGCGCCCTCTGCCGCGGTCCGCAACACCCAAAGGCAGCCGCTCTCCACACCAGCGCGGACCTGTGAGGGCGCGCGCAGCACCGAATCAGTACGCCGAAGCTCGAGCGCTCGGCGGGTGAGTTCGAACGTTGCCCGATGTTCACCCCGAGCGCGCTCGGGCCAATCGAGCTTGCTCGAGAGAAATGTCGACTCGAGTTGTGGGTCGGGGCTTGATTCACCCTGGAATGCCTTGAAATGGCTGAACTCTTTGCGTCGCCCTTCGGTTACTTGGCGGCCGAGCTCGCCTTCGTGATCGCTGAAGTATAGGAACGGCGAGGTCGCGGCCCACTCTTGGCCCATGAACAAGAGCGGAGTTGCGGGCAGGAACGCGAGCAGCAAGGTGAGCGCTCGAAATGTCCCGAAATCGCTCAAATGATGAAGTCGCTCGCCGTGCGCGCGGTTGCCCACCTGGTCGTGGTTCTGCAACGCAAAAAGGAAGCGGTTGGCTGCGAGGCCAGCGGCCGATTTGCCTCGCGTTCGCGTCGAGCCGAGCACGGTTTGCCCTTCGTAGAGCTGTCCACGTTCGATCACCTGCGCGAGCTCGGTGAGTTCCCCAGTGAAGCCCTGATAGTAGCCTTCTCGCTCACTGGTAAGGAGTACGTGTACGCTGTGATGAAAGTCGTCGCTCCACGTAGCGTCGATGCCGTGATCAAACAGCGACTTCGGATCGTTCCGCTCGTCTTCGGCGATCAATAGCGCGGGAGGTTCGCAGGCGTGCGCAATTCGAGACAGCTCAGCCAGGATGTGCGGCTCGCCGCCGGGCTCGAGCGCGTGGGTCGCATCGAGTCTAAGGCCGTCGAATCCGAACGTATTCAGCCAATACTCGGCGTTGCTCAGCACGAGACGCCGAAAGGGAGCGTTCTCCAAATCGGGCGCTTGTCCCCAGGCATTCGTGCGTTCAGGAGCGAAATAGGCAGCGGAGAAACCGGGCAGGGCGTTGCCCGCGGGGCCGAGATGGTTGTACACGACGTCGAGCACCACGCTGAGGCCCTCGCCGTGCGCGGCATCGATGAAGGCGCATAGATCTTCTGGGCTGCCATAGCCTGCGAACGGTGCGAATAGCGCCACTCCGTCATAACCCCAGCCATGGCGACCAGCGAACGCTGCGATCGGCAGCAACTCGAGCACCGTGACGCCGAGCTCGCGCAAATAAGGTAGGCGCGACTGCGCGCTTCTAAATGTGCCTTCAGGGGTGAAAGTGCCGATGTGAAGCTCGTAAAATACCGGGTTCTGATCGAGGGCGATTGCGCGCTTGCTATGTTTGCGAGCGAGCAAGGGCGTAGACACTTGTGCTGGGCCATGCACCCCATAGGGTAACGAGCGCGCGTACGGATCGACCGCGACTTGCCCGTCGATCCGGAAGTCATACAAGGTACCGGGGCCGAGGCCTGGTACGAATGTACTGAAAGAGCCGCTGTCATCCAGCCGAACGAGTGAATGCTCACTCACCACTCGCGCGAGGCCGTCATAGATCACGACCGTGATCGCGCGGGCGTGGTCAGACCAAGCCGTAAAACGCACGCCTTCTGGCTCTAGCTGGGCGCCGAGGGGAGGTGAAGCCGCGCCCGTCACGGTTGCTTCCTCCTGCAGAGCAGCTTCAAGGAAGCGGGTGCGACGCTCGTCCGTTCTCCGCCGTGCCGCTGCTCGTCTGCTCGATCATTGGACGTGTCGATCAGGAGCGCCCAAGGGCGCTCATCGTCCGCGAATGGCAGCAAGAAGTCGATCGGCTCGCTGTGCGAGTTGACGAGCATCAGGAAGTCATCGTCGCGTATCGGGTTTCCCTCGCAGTCTGGTTCGTCGATGCCTTCACCGGCGAGAAATAGGCCGAGTGAGCGCGTCTCGGGATTGCCCCAGTCCTCGTCCGACATGTCTGCTCCGTCGTGTCGAAACCAGAGAATATCGCTGATCTGGGAACCGCGGAGCGCTCTTCCTTTGAAGAAGGTAGCTCGGCGGAAGATGGGGTGAGCGCGACGCAACGCGGTCAGCTTTTTGGTGAAAGCGAGCAAGTTGCGCCGCTCGTCATCGAGCTGCCAATCGACCCATGTGAGCTGGTTGTCCTGGCAGTAGCCGTTGTTGTTGCCTTGCTGAGTGCGGCCGAGTTCGTCGCCATGCGAGAGCATCGGCGTTCCCTGTGAAAGCAGCAGAGTCGCCAAGAAGTTGCGCTTCTGTTTGGCTCGCAGGCTGAGAATCTGAGGGTCGCGCGTCGGTCCTTCGACGCCGCAGTTGAAGGAGAGGTTGTGATCGTTACCGTCGCGATTTTCTTCGCCGTTGGCCTCGTTGTGCTTTTCCGAATAGGAGACGAGATCGGACAGCGTGAAGCCGTCGTGGCAAGTCACGAAGTTGATGCTCAGGTACGGCTTCCGTCCATCGTTCTCGTAGATGTCGCTGCTGCCCGTCAGGCGATACGCTAGCTCGGAAGCCGTGCCGCCATCACCGCGCCAAAACGCGCGCATCGAATCCCGATAACGCCCGTTCCATTCCGCCCAGCGCACGGGAAAGTTGCCGACCTGATAGCCGCCAGGTCCGACATCCCACGGCTCGGCAATCATTTTGACTTGGCTGAGCGTCGGGTCTTGATGAATCAGCATGAAGAAGCTGGAAAGCTGATCGACCTCGTGCAGAGAGCGCGCGAGGGCCGAAGCGAGATCGAAGCGAAAACCGTCGACATGCATCTCGAGCACCCAATAGCGCAGCGAGTCCATCATCAACTGCAGGGTCTGCGGATGGCGGGCGTTGAGCGTGTTGCCGGTGCCCGTGTAATCCATGTAGTAGCGAGGATCCTCCTCGACCAACCGGTAGTAGCTCGGGTTGTCGATGCCCCGCAGCGACATCGTCGGACCCAAGTGATTGCCTTCGGCGGTGTGGTTGTACACGACGTCGAGAATCACTTCGATGCCAGCTGCGTGCATCGAACGCACCAATTCCTTGAACTGCTGGACCTCACTGCCCGGCTCGTGCCCCGCCCGAAAGCGCGGATCTGGCGCAAAAAAGCCGATGGTGTTGTAGCCCCAATAGTTGGACAGCCCCCTGTCGAGCAGGAATTGGTCGTCCACGAATGCGTGGATGGGCATCAATTCAATTGCCGTGATGCCCAAGTCTTTCAAGTATTGGATGATCGCGGGCTGGCACATGCCGAGATACGTGCCGCGTAGTTCGTCCGGGACTTCGGGATGTCGAATCGTCATCCCGCGCACGTGCGCTTCGTAGATGAGCAAATCGTGAAACGGAAGATTGGGGTGCGCGTCATTTGCCCAATCGAAGTGCGGGTCGATGATCAATGAGAGCGGCGCGCCGGTCGCGTCGGTATCGCTCATTGCCAAATCTTCTTGCCCCTTTTCGGGGTCATAGGCGAATGACCCTGCTCGCCAGTCCTGTGGGCCGGACAGCGCCTTGGCATACGGATCAATCAGGCGCACATGCGCGTTGAACCGCATGCCGCGCTCTGGCTCGTACGGCCCGTGGATGCGGTAGGCGTAGCGCTGACCAGGACCAATGCCGGTCAAGTAACAGTGCCACACGAAGGCGGTGCGTCGTTTGAGCGGAACGCGAGTCTCCCCGCCTGTTTCGTCGACGAGGCAAAGCTCGACCTCCGTCGCGTGCTCTGAAAAGATCGAAAAATTGACACCCTTCCCATCCCATGTCGCTCCGAGTGGATACGGATTGCCTGGTTTCTCGTTCACGTCGCTGCCTTCGTCGGGTAGAGCGAGACGACGATCGGTACTGATCGCGTCGCCTCATCGTCTCGCGGAGATGTCGCAGAAAAGCGGGCTAAAATGCGCTGCCGCCGGAGAAAGCGCTGGGGCTCCCCCCGATGCCAAACGGATCGCTTCCGGCGCTCGACCCAGCAACCCCAAATGGGTCTCTGCCACCGTTTGCGCTGCCCGCGACTCCGAATGGATCGGTGCCGCCGCTGCCCGCGGCAAACGCTCCTCCGCTGGTTCCAGGGGGCGTTCCCGTGCTCGCGCCGCCAGCACTCATGCCACCTAGTCCGGAGCCGCTGGAGCCACCCTCGCTGACGACCGGACCGATCGGCCCCGTGGGAGATCCGACGGGCGGACCATGGTCGGTGTCAGCGCCGCAGGCGAATGAAAGATGCGCAATCGTGGCATACAGCGCCAACCGTGCGCATCGCCGAAGGGCAAAGTGTCTCATGGTGCAACCTTTCGACACGCTCGAGCCGAGAATCGCGTCGGTTGCTTTTGGGTCTGCAAAATCGATACCGCTCTCGGCGGTAGATTCCTCGACTAGCTCGATCGACCTTCGACGATCGCGGCGTTGGCGGTCATCGCCATCAAGCGACCGGAGTCGGCGATCATGCTCACGAATGGCGCGTCCCACGTGCGGTCGGACCAAGCGGGGCGCCACGCCTCAGCCAGGCGAGGATCGCGCGTCCAAAGCGTGCCCAAGCTAGCAACCCATTCGCGATCGAGCACGTCGAGGGCGCTCGCCGAGAGATCGGGCGCACCGGGGACGATTGACGCGGTCGTGAGATCGGCCTCGCAGCGAAGTGCCGTCCCGTCACTCCCGACAATTAGAGCCAAGCTGCGCTCGACACTGCTCGCGCCGCTGACGAACGCACGTGTGGCTGGCGTTTGCAGGAACTTCAGCTCCCATTCCAAGGGTGAGTAAAGAGCGGCGAAAGCGCCGCCCTGGACCAAGCGGCCGCATACCAACCAACGCGCATCGTCGAAGCGCAGCACGCTCGCCACATTCTGCACTCGCTCGAGAGGGAAAGGCTTGAGCCAACGACGCCCCGACATGGCGAGCAAAGCCGGGGGTAGTCCTGGCCGGCGCCCCACCGCGACGATCAAGTCGTCGAAGATGCCGCTCGCATTCATCAATTCGACGCTCGGGTCTGGGGTGTTGATCGCTTCACGTAAGCCGTCTGACCCAAACACCGCCAGAGTGCCGCCCGCCCCGCCGATCAAGAAGCCGCCCGCCTCGTGTCGGCGAGCGAATAGCATGCCACGTGGAATACGGGCCAAGATGCTCTTCGCGCCCAACCAGGAATCACCGTTCCAAAACAACGGACCGCGGGGCGTGAGCGCAAAGCAGCGGCCGTCTGTGTCCCAAGCAGCACTTTGGATCACCAGGTCGTCGTGTGGCCGATGCTTGACGATCCAGCGCCAGCCGCTCACGTCCGAGGGAGGGGACATGCTTTGCATCGTGCGCAGGAGCCGGCGGCTCGAGGTCGGGGGCGCTGGGCGATCATTCAGCCAAGGAATAATCGCGTTCATCAAGGCGTCCGCGTTCTGCGGGCGATGCTCGACAGAGGACGCCGTGCCCCAGGCCAAGGCCGCGTCGATCGCCCGGCAAACCTCCGGGCGCTCGCGCAGCTCGGGCGAGAGCCCCTTGCAGTCGAGGATGCTTTTCCGCGCCTTTGCCCGCATTTGCTCGTACGCGTCGTACGGCGTTGTGGCGTCGAAATAATGAGCACCCGTGAATAAGTAGTAGGCGATGCAAGCGAGCGCGAACACATCCGTCTCGGTGCCGACGCCAGCGTCGAGTGCTTGTTCGGGCGCCGCATAGCCGACTGTGCCGAAACCGACGCCGGCGAAGGTGTGTCCTAAGCCCTCGGGCCGCGCCAAGCCGAAGTCGGAGATCTTGAAGATCTCGGTCTCGCCGAAACCGCAGCAGAGCACGTTGCCCGGCGTCAAATCGCGGTGGATCACGCCAACGCTGTGGATCTCGGAAATGCCACTTGCCAGACAACGCAGCGCGTGTGCGGCCCGTACCGAATCGAAGGCATAGCCTGTCTTGGCGATCGAGTAGGTGACGCGATCTTCCAGCGTCGTCCCCTCCACGCCGCCGTGCACATATTCGATCGCAATCCAAGGCGTGGGCGGCAGACCGAAATAGGTCGTAAGGCCCGTGTCGACGAAGCGCACTACGAAAGGGCTCGGGGGCACGCGCTCATTCAGACGCCCGAGCGCAATCGCTTCTTTTTGCGCGACCAGCTCGGGTGAAATGTCCGTGGTGCCAAATCCGCGGCGCACGACCTTGACGACGACGGGGGAGGCACCCTCGGGCGCTTCGCGCCGAGCCAAGTACGCGGCGCCCATCCCGCCTGCACCTACCTGCTCTTCGAGTACGTAGCGAACGCCCTGCTGGACGTCTGAGTCGATGTAGCGCCCGCTGATGGTGTGGGGCGCGATTGACATCGGGGGCTCGCTCACTCAGCCATTTCTGCGCCGACTTTCACGGCGTGTCCATGCCTAAGATCGGAAACGCCTCGCTCCGGTTCCGCCGGCCATTCGTTCACGAAGGGAGTAAGGAGCGCTCAGCGACGGCGCTCGCTCCGCTGGCCGACGCTTGCTCGTGGCGCGCTCCCAGAGATGAGCTCCTGCCAGGTGGCGCTGAGTACGGCTTCTTCCTCTTGGAGGACGAGAGCCGTCCAAGAGCCGGGCTCGTCCCCGCAGGCGAACAGCTGTTCCGCAAGCTTTGGGGCGATTGACATGAGCGCGGCGCACAATGCACCGCGCTCGAGGCAGCCCGCGTAGGTCGGATCACTCTTGCTCGCGCTGGGGGAAAGCATCAGTTGGCGGAGCACCTGGACGGCCCGCGGATGCCGAAGATCAGCAACGAGCCCGATCGGGCTAGCGAGTCCCTCCTGGCGCGCCAAAGCGTAGCTCTCTAGCAGGCGCCAACGAGCTCCGTGCACGCAACGCCAAGCTTCGGGATGCGATTCGGCCAACACACCGCATGGACTATGCGAGACATGCCCCGCTGCCAAGCGTTCGTACCGCCGCGCTCGGACATTTTCGTGCGCATGCCGGCAGGCCGGTCATTCCGTTCAGTTGCAGCGAAAATGCGCAACTCCGGAGCTTGCCTGAGCCGTGCAAGAAAAGTGTTGGCCACGCTTGTGCGCTCGAGGATTGTCGCGCGGCTGTACGAGCTGTTGCTTTGCGGTAACCGCGCGCGGTTCCGGAGCGTACTCTTTGGCGTCGCGAGTCCCGACCGCTGTACGGGCTCCGAGAAAGGGAATCTCTCAATGGCACCACGCTCTTACGCAAAGCCCTCGCAGGACGAGCTCCGCTCCCGCCTGGGTGCGCTCGAGTACGAAGTCACGCAACACGATGCGACGGAGCCGCCTTTCCGTAATCGATTCTGGGACAGTCACCAGGTTGGCTTGTACGTGGACATCGTGAGCGGGGAACCGCTGTTCAGTTCCGTTGATAAGTTCGATTCGGGCACGGGCTGGCCGAGCTTTACTCGACCGGTCGAGTCCGAAAACGTCGTCGAAAAGACGGACATCAGCCACGGCATGCGCCGCGTGGAGGTCCGCTCCAAGCATGCCAATTCGCATTTGGGACACGTCTTCGACGATGGGCCGCGCCCCACGCGGCTGCGCTACTGCATCAACTCCGCCTCGTTGCGCTTCATTCCGGTATCCGAGCTCGAAGCGCAAGGCTATGTCGAATATCGAGCACTGTTCGGGGACGCGCGTGCCACTGCACAAGCGCCGCTCGTCGACCACGACAATGCCTGCGCCGTGCCCGCTCCAGGTGAAGCACCCAGTTGCGAGGCGACCGTTGAGGAGGCCGTCCTGGCCGGCGGTTGTTTCTGGGGCATGGAGGAGATCCTGCGCCAGGTCCCAGGCGTCATCGAGACCACTGTCGGCTACACCGGCGGTGCCACCCCGAGCCCGCGCTACGAACAAGTGAAAACGGGCCGCAGCGGGCATGCCGAGGCGATTCGCGTCGTCTTCGATCCAAAGCGAGTCTCGTTCGAGCAGCTGCTCGATGACTGGTTCTTCAAGATGCACGACCCGACCACCAAGGACCAGCAAGGCAACGATCGCGGCAGTCAATACCGCTCGGCGATCTTCGTCACTTCAGCCAAGCAGCGTGAAATCGCGGAGCAGGCCAAGCAGCAAGCGCAACTCAGCGGACGCTGGAAGATGCCGATTGTGACCGAGATCCTCGAGGCGGGGACATTCACGCCTGCCGAAGACTACCACCAGAAGTACCTGCAAAAGCACCCGGGCGGGTACACCTGCCACTTCATGCGGGAGTAGCCGGGCTCTCGACTGGGCTCAACGTGCGTCCGGTGGGCGCACGTTGAACCGCAGGTCCGAGTTGAGCGGCGGCGCTCTGACCGGTGCGCTCGATCAGCTCGTGCACGAAGTTGAGCTTGGCAATCACGACTTCCTTTAGAACGAATGGGTATACATCCGGGAAACCCATCGAGCGATTCAAGCTGTTCAATGCGACCGTGAGTGGAACCCAAGCTGCAACCAGATGTTCGAACTTTTCGAAGCGGACGCGCTTGGCGCTTACCGCCTCGGTGGTTGCACCTCCAACTGCTTGCGGGCGGAGCGCCAAGCCGTAGCTCTGGGCGGTCTCCAGTGTGTCGACCATATGGAGGTAGTGCGCCCAGGTTTCGGCCCAGTCTTCCCAGGGGTGCATCGTTGCGTACGCGCTGACGTAGGCGTCACTCCAGTTTTGCTTCGGGCTTTCGTAGTGGCGCTTCACGGCCTCGCCGTAGTCTTGCTGCTCATCACCGAACAGAGCGCGAAATTCGGCCAAATAGGGGCTGCCTTTGAGCAGTCTATCCCAATAGTAGTGGCCGGATTCGTGCCGAAAGTGCCCGAGTAGGGTTCGGTAGCGCTCGCCCAGCTCCACGCGCGTTTGTTCGCGAGCGGGTGAGTCAGCCTCCTTCAGATTGATGGTTACCAGACCATCGCAGTGGCCGGTCAAAACTTTCTCGCCGTCTGGCGAGTCCGTCTTGAACGCAAACGCGAGACCCCGCTCCGGGTTCTCTTGCTTGGCTTCGACGGGGAGTCCGAGCTCGAGCAGCGTGTAGACCAAGCGACGCTTGGCAACCTCTAGGCCTCGCCACGAATCGAGGGCGGTCGGGCTACTGAGATCGGGGATGATCTCGTTCAAACGGCACGCAAGGCAAAACTCGTGCGCTTCCTGCTCGGGGACTGCCCAGTTGCAGACGGCGTAGGCGGTGTAGTTGTTGCACAAGCGGTAGCGAGCGCCACCCGCGGCGTCGTCGAGGGCAATGTGCACCCCGGGGGGACCGTCGCTCGCTGGCTCCACCGCGCTCAAGACTCCCCGGTCCGCCAAATACGCAAGCGTGTGTCCGCAGCGAGTGCACTGTGAGTTTTCGAAGAAAACGACGTGTTTGCACGCCGAACAGGTGAAAATCTTCATAGTGGTTAGGGTGGACTAGGGCGTGATGAAGCTGCCGCACGAAGAAGAACAGTGCGCGATGTCGTCGACGCACGAGTCGTGGTCGCCGATGCAATCGTGACACTCGTCGAGCTTATTTTGCTTGTCGTCGCTATTGCTGGCATCGCTTTCACAGCGATCTTTGCAAGCGTCAACGTCATAGTCTGAGTTCGCGCAATCGGCGTAGCGCTGGCAGACGTCGTGACAGTCCCACTTGTTGGTAATCGGATCGGCCGCGCTGCAAGCAACACCGGTCAACGACAGCGCGAGGCATACGAACGCAAATGACTTGAACATCACCCAGCGACATTGCAGCGCGTGTGCCAGGCCGATCGTGGCCGATTTTAGGAGCACTGGCACGCTGACGCCACGACTCCCAGCAACGCCCAGGCACAATTGGGCCTCACGCTGTGGCGTCTCGTCGCAACTCGTCGCAAGAGGAGGCACGCTTCATGCTCCCGTTATCGAGGTGAGTTCACCGACAGGTCGACATTTCAAGGTGTACTGGGAATTGCTCAAACGCGTCTCCGACGAGGCTGACGCGGATGACGCGGACATCGTGGCCGCGGGTTTGGCGTTTTACGGCACTCTCGGCTTGTTTCCAGCCCTTTTGGCAATGGTCTCGCTGTATGGGCTGATTGCGGATCCGGCAGCGATTCAACAGGCCATTTATGCCGTCGCGCGTTCGCTGCCCGCGGCGGGGCGCGATCTGGTAATCGGTGAACTGTCGAACTTCATTGCCCGTGATTCGCGCAGTCTGAGCGTGGGCATGGTTCTGGGGTTTTTGGCCGTGCTGTGGAGCGCTTCGTCGGCCGTGAGCGTGCTCGTGCGCGCGATTAACGTCGCTTACGACATCCCCGAGCGACGAAGCTTCTTCAAACGCCGGAAGATGGCCGTTCTATTTACCTTGGCGGGAATCGTCGGCTTGCTCGTGCTCGTTCCATTGATCGCGGTGCTGCCCAAGCTGCTCACGTTCTTTCACGTCGAGAGCGCGCTGGTACTGCTGCGCTGGCCGGTCATGCTCACCATCGCCTGGTTCACCCTTGCCCTGCTCTACCGGTATGCCGCTCAAAAGAGCCCGCTGCCGACCGTTCGAGCCGTTCTGCCAGGCGCCACGCTCGCCGCGTTCCTTTGGGTTGGATTGTGCGCGGTGTACTCGGCCTACGTCGAGTACTTTACGAGCTTCAGTTCGACATACGGTGCGCTGACCGGGGTGATCGTGTTGGAATTTTGGTTGTACCTTTCGGCCTTGATCGTGGTCTACGGCGCGGAATTGAATGCCGAGTTAGCGCGTCACCCGTTCTTTCACGAGCAGCAGGCGCTTCCGAACGTGGCGGATGTTCCGGTCGAAGACAAACGAGCAACCCCGCGGGGCGCCACTTCCAGCCCGAGGCATTCGGGCTGAGGAAAGCGGGCCGACGCGGGGTCGATCGCTCCGTGAGCGCGAGGCTCACGAAGTCGAATTGCTGCTGTGGTGCTGCTCGAACGAAGAGATCTTGTCGTTGATCTTCTCGTTGACGCGGCCCTTGGCATCCTCCAAACGGTGCTTCACGTCGTCGAGACCATCGGACAACCGAGCCCGTAGCTCCTCGCCCGAGCTAGGAGCGAGCAACAGGGCGGCACCAGCGCCAACCGCGGCGCTGACCGCAACCAAACCCAAAGCTGGAAAAACGCGCGAATAGGCGCTCGGTCGGCGTTCGAGGCCGATCACGCCGAGGATGTCGTTCAATTCGACCTCGCCCACGTTGCGTACGAACTTCGCAGCCTGCTGAGCGCCGATGAGCGAGCCCAAAGTCCACAACGCCTTGCTGATGTTCCGGTTCATTGTAAAAGATTCCTTCCTGAATCCTGGGTTACGCGCATCGCATCGGATGCGGACCACAACTCAGCAAGGTGCATGCCATGCAGGCGCACTATTTCAGCCCGCGCTTTTACGCGAATTCAAGGGAATTTCAGCGACGCAAGCTGCCCCAGTGCGACAGGCGTGTGTGACGTTGCTGTGCTGGCCATCGACCCGATCAGTAACGCTTTCGCCACAGGAGATCGATGCCCGAGGCGCCATGATCGCCCGTCAACGTGGAGAGCGACCAGTTGCGATAGAGCAAGAAGTTCAAGGTGAGGAACGTCATGTCTGGCGGCTGCCCCGGCGTCTGCCCCAGGGCCCGCGTGAACTGCGCTGAGAGCTTGTGGGTCAGCTGAATCACGAGCTGCGGACGCGCCGTGCCCGTGCTCGTGTCGATGCGAGTGCTCACGTCCACATCAGCGATGTCGGAGATCGCCTTATTAAGGCCTTGTGTTGCCACGCCGCCGACGGCGCCGACCGCGGTGGCTGCATTGCCTCCGCCACCGCTCGTCCCGCCCAGTGAGCCGTCGGCCGAACCCGTCAAGAGCAGGCTGAGTATTTGGTCCTTGGTTAAGGGCGGTTCGGAGCGGAGCGTGATTTTCAGCTTAGAGGCCGTTCCGGTGGCATCCGCGTACACGCGGTGTCGATCTTCGTCGGGCGCGTCCCAACGCGCCGTGGCGACGATCGTCGGATTGCCGGGTTCGCCGGAGAACGTGACGGTGCCGCTCTCGACTTCGAACTGCTTCCCGGAAACATCGAGCTTGCCGCTGTTGACGTTGATCTGCCCCTCCACCGTGAGCGGATCACCGAGCACCAACTGCAGGCGTCCACCCAATTGTATTTTGGTTGAATCTCCCTGCTGCACCCAAATTTGGCGGCCCAAATTCAGGTCGACGACCATCGGACTCTCGTTCTTCGACTCATCAGTCTCCGTCAACGGCTGCAGCGGTAGAGTGACGAAGCCCCCGTCGCGCTGTCGAGTGCCGACGCGGACACCCTTTGCGGGCTCCAGGTCCTGCAAGTCTTGGCTGCCAGCATCTGGCATGCGCACGTGCAGCTCCGGAATTTCTACGGACAGCTTTTGCGAGCCCTTGGTTTGTCCAGGGCGCAGCTTGATGTCTATCACGCCGTAGGTGTCGCCGATCTCGGTACCGGCCAAGGAAAGCGTGACCTTTTCCCTTTCATCGATCCGCAGGTGAGCATCGGCGCCAGTCAAATCCAAACCTTCGAAGCGCGCTTCGCCCGTGACCGTGAGCTTGCCTGAGGTCGCGCGCGCGCTCAGTTTCTCCAACTTGGCCTTGCCGGGTTCGAGTGCCAATCGAGCGCTGATCTGATCGAAGCGCTGGCCGACGGCCGCCAATTGCGCGACGCCATCCGTCAGCTGGAAGCTGCCTTGAAGTTCCGGCGCTCCCCCGCGAAAATGCGCGTTCAAATCGCCGTTGAGTCGGCCATCGAGATCGCCGAGTACCGAGGTCAACAACGGGGCAAAGGCAGCCAAGCGTAGTTCGCGAGCTTTGAGTTGGGCGTCGGCAGGCATGCGCACCTCGGGTGCGAATCGCGCGCCCCAATCCAGGCCCGCATGCGCTTCGGCCGTCGTGGTGCCGCCTTTGCCTTCCACGCTCAGCTTTGCGTCGGCCTTGCCGTTGCGCGCCTGGGCTTGGGCTCGGATACGACCGAGCTCGCTCTTCGCCAATTTGAGTGACTGCAGGTCGAGATTGACGTCCACCGCCGCGTTCTTACCAAAGTGCTCGAGCGCGACTTTGCCCGTGAGACTGCCTTCGAGTTGCTGTGTGCGTGCTTGTGGTACGAGCCCAATCGGGAAAGCATCGAAGACCAAATGCGCGTTGGCTTCGAGCGCTGGCGTTTGATCAGCAACGCGATTCAACCAGTCGTTGATGGCGGTTTCGACGTCGAGATCCGCTTGGGCGACGTTGGTTTCG
>Ga0164241_10001877_pt1 | contig 24256 bp, 12 predicted proteins | sample OricomyardsoilBY_FD_108780 | JGI IMG/M metagenome (GOLD analysis project Ga0164241, IMG submission 108780) | Backyard soil microbial communities from Emeryville, California, USA - Original compost - Back yard soil (BY) | ecosystem: Environmental > Terrestrial > Soil > Unclassified | place: USA... | reverse complement strand
TCGATAACCCAGCAGAAGTGCTGGACATGCTGGTTACCGCAGTCGCGAAAGGCGAACAACCGGTCGACGCTTGGCAACGCCTGCACGCTGCAGCGCTGCAACACGACAAAGTCGCCGAGGTGGCCTTTGCTTACGAGCAAACGCTGTCGGAGAAGCGCGTGAAGTTGCTGCAACCCGAGCAGCAACTGTTCGTGTACCTGCGCGCCGCCGAGTTCTTCGCCGAGACGCTCGGTGACGTCGATGCGGCGATCGCTCACGCAGAGCGTGCCGCACTCGCCGTGCCAGGAAATCCGGAACTGCTCGCGCTCCAAGAACGACTGCTGAGAAACGCGGGCAAGGCCACGAAATTGGCCGAATTGTACGTGGAAGCCAGCGCCCGCGAAACCGAACCAATGCGTCGCGCGGGGCTCCTGCATGAAGCTTCCGAGCTAGTCAAAGCGGCGCCTCCGAACGACGAAGCGACAATCGAGATCGGGCAGCGTGTGCTGCGGCTCGATCCGAGTCGAGAGGACGTGCGCTCCGCCGTCGTGCAGCGCCTGATTGCGCGCGGTCGTCACAAAGACGTCGTTGATCTTTTGGAGCAAGCGCTACGCCGGGAACCGCCACCAAGTCCGGAAGAGGCGACCTTGCTCCGCGAGTGGTTGGTCGACTTGTGCTTGTCAGAGCTCAAGGATCCAACCCGCGCGCTGGGCCATGTCGAAGGTTTGCTCGAAAACGAGCCAACCCACCCGATGGCGCTCCGATCTGCGGAAGCCCTGCTAGAAAATCGGGCGGTCTCCCTCCGCGCCGCCGCGACGCTCTCGGATGCATACGAGAAAACCGGCCGAATCGACCGCGCGGTGGCGATGCTGGGTGTCGAGCTCAAGCAGGTGCGCGGTCCGCGCCGCGTGGAGGTGCAACGTCGGCTCGGTATTCTGCGCCAGGACGCATTGCATGACCCGGCGGGTGCGCTCGAACTCTTGGCCCCGGTGGTCGCGGGCGATCCCGGCGATGATGACCTTCGTCGTCGCTTCGTTGAGCTCAGCTTGAGTTTGAATCAGCCGGAGCAGGCCGCGCGGCTCTTGGCGCGCGCGCTGCAGACGAGCCGCGTGCTCAGCGTGCGCGCGCGTGTGGGTGCGGACGTGGGCCACGTGTATCTCAAGATCGGTGACTTGAAGCGCGCCCAGGCTGCGTTCCAGCAAGTGATCGAGGCAGGTAGCGACGACGCCGCGGTGCTCGAGGCCGCGAAGCAGCTGTCGGATCTGTACGCAGAAGCAGCGGAGCGGAAGCAGCTGATCGCGGCCCTCGAGCGAGTCGTGTCGCTGGAAACCGCGTCCGAGCCACGGCAAGCAGCGGCGCGGCGTTTGGCTCGGCTCTGTGACGGTGAGGGCGGCGATTCGGCGCGGGCAATCGTGGCCTGGCGCGCACTGATCGGCTCGCCTTGGACCGAAGAAGCACTGCGACGTCTCGAAGCACTGTACGGTGAAGCCTCCGACGACGAAGGCCTGTCCGACGTGCTGTTCGTGCGCGCCGAGCGCAGCACCGATGCGGCAGAGGCACGGAAGCTCGCATTTCAGGCGGCTGAGCTGCGCGCGGCGCGCAGCCGCGATCAGGAATCGATCTTGGCCGCGTGGCAGCGCTTGTCCGCGCTGTGCGGCCCGTCACGCGAGATCAACGAGCGCATCGTCCCTCTGCTCGAACAAACGCAACGCTACGCGGAGCTCTCTTCGGTGCTCGAACGCGAGGCCGGGCTTCTGGAGGGCGCGGAACGCATCGCGCTTTTGGTCAAGCTCGGTCAAATGCGCTTGGCGCGGCTTGGCGATCCCGCCGGAGCGCTCCGCGCTCTGAAGGATGCATTGGCACTGGACCCGAACGATCGGGCGGCCCGCAGCGCGATCGAAAAACTGCTCACGGCGGGTGAGGCGCGGCTCGCAGCCGCGGACGTGCTCGAGCCGCTGTACCGACACGAAGATCCGGGGCCGGGGCTGGTGCGAGTGCTGGAGACTCGCGCCGAGCTCAGCGCCGATCCGCAGACGCGTTGCAACGCGCTCGATGAAGCGAGCTGGCTCAGTGAGTCCGTGTTGAAGGATGCGTCGAAGGCGCTCGAGTCCGCGGGGCGTGCGCTCGGCGTCGCGGTCGACCATGCGCCGTCGCAAATTGGCGAACGCTTGGCAAAAGTCCGGCGTTTGGCCGCCATTTCGGGTGACAGCGCTCGGAGCGCCGAACTCTTGCGCGCCGCGCTCGACGATCGTCCGCTCGATACTCCGGCGTTGCTGGCCTTGGCGACCGCGACGGGAGATGCTTTGGCGAATGCCGGGGACATCCAACACGCGATCGAGATTTATCGCCGCGCCCTGGCGCGCGACCCCTCATCACGCGAGTTGATGCAACGGATCGACGAAATGCTGACCGAGCAAGGGGCGCCGGCCGAACGACTCGCTCTGTATTCGTCGATGCTCGAACGAGAGACTGACCCCGTGCGTCGCCGTGAGCTCTTGCAGCGGCTCGCGCTGTTGTATCGGCGAGAGCTCGGCGACCCAGCTTCGGCGATCGCCATTTGGCGCCGCGCCGTGGCCGAAGAACCGCGTGATTTGGTGCTGCACCAGTCGCTCGTCGATGCTTTGAGCGAGGCTTCGGACACGGCCGCGGTTTACGAGGAGCTTTCGCGCATGCTGCCGCAGCTCGATCCCGAGCGACGCAACGTGACGTTGCTGCGCTTGGCCGAGGTCGCCCGCTCCCTGAAAGACGACACGCGCGCGCTCGATCACTACCGCGAGCTCGTTCAGAGCGGTGACCTTTCGGACGCGGTGGCCGAGACCATCGAGCAATTGGCGCGAGCGCTGAATGACGGCAAGACCGTGCAAGCGGTGCTCGAACGACGGCTTGCGCAGGTGAATGAACCGGAGCTGCGCGCGAACTTGCTCGAGCGGCTCGGCAACGCGCTCGTGGACCGCCAGGAAGCCGCGCGCGTCTGGCTGGAAGGCGGGCGGCTCAGTGAGGGACTCGCGGACCAAGGCATTCGCGCGCAACGGATTTACGCGCGCGTGTTGGATGCCGATCCCGACCATCGTGAAGCGGCCGAGCGGCTGGTAGAGCTCGGCGCCCGTGCCGGCGATTTCGAGGCAGTACGGAGCGCATTCGAGGTCTTGCTGCGGGGTGCAGACGAACGCGAGCTGGTGGCATTGCTCCTGGGGCTCGAAGAGCGCGCGGTGCAGACCGGCAACGGCAAAGCGTTCGTAGGCCTAGTCGATTCCGCGCTGAAACGCGGGCTGCAGGGCAGCCGCGCGCGTCAGGTGCAGCTGGCCCAAGCGCGAGCATTGGCTCGCGATCCGGAGCGCGCCGACAGCGCAGCCGAGGTTTTTCGCAATCTACTCGGCGGAGGCGGCGGCGAGGGCGGCGCCGACGCCGAGGCATTTGCCGCGTTCTTGAGTCATGCCGAGCGCACCCCGAAGCGCGTCGATGATTACCGTTGGTTGTTTCGTCACCGCCTGGAGCACGCTTCCGATCCAGCGGGCGTATTGATTGAGTGGGCCCATGCCGAAGAGACACTGTTCGATAGTCCAAAATCCGCGCGAAAATTGTATCGAGAAGTCTTGGAACGCGATCCCGAGCGCACCGATGCGCTCTCCGAGCTGGCGCGCCTCCAGCTCGCGTCTGGGGACGCCAAGGGTGCTCTCGAATCGCTCGACAACCTGGTCGCACGCGTGGAGCCCGAAGCTCGCAGCGCGGTCCAACTGCGGCGGGCTACGTTGATGATCGGCTCGCTCTCGCGCGCCGCGGAGGCGCTGGCGCTGGTCGAACCGATATTGGCTGCAAATCCAAGCGACGCCGAAGCACTGCGCGTGGTTCACCAGGCGCTCTCCGTGCCGGAATCGCGCGCACAAGCGGCGGCGATCTTGGAGCGTGTCGCTGAAGGCTCTGAAGATCCGGCGGCACGCGCAGACGTGATCGAGGCGCTGCTGGCCGTTTCGAACGATGCTCCGGAGTTGGCCGCCGCGCGCAGCCGCTGGTTGATGCAGCTGCTCGAAACCAAGACCGACGTTCCCGAAGAAGCGCTGCGGCTCGCGCTGCGCGGCGCGGAGGCGGCGCCGGGTGAAGAGCAGCTCTGGGAGTTTGCCGAACAAATGGCGCGGCGCCTGGACCAGCCGGGACCCGTCGCCGAGGCATATACGCGCACGATCGAACGCGACCTGCCTGCGGAAATCGCCGATTCCTTGGGCCGCAAAGTGGTCGAGTTCCACGAAGAGTGGTTCGATGACTCCGAGCGCGTCGTGCACCTCTTGGAGCGGGTGACCGCGCTTTGCCCCGCCGCCGAATGGGCCTTCGATCGTTTGAAGCTCTCGTTCAATGCGGCGGGTCGTTGGTCCGATTTGTTCGCGCTGTACGACCGTCGCTTGGGAGAGAAGCTGGGCAAGACGGAGCGCATCGAGATCTTGCGTGAGGCCGCGATGGCCGCGCGTGACTTCGCGAGCGATCCGGAGCGCGCGATCGCCTACTTCGAAAAGCTGAACGCGCTGAGCCCTGGTGATTCGCGTGTCGAGTCGTCTCTCGAGCGTTTGTACGAGCGACATGGGCATCGCCGGCCGCTGATCGAACTCTTGAATCTTCGCTTGAATGCGAACAAGAGCCCCGACCCGGGCGAAACCATGGGCCGCATCGCCGCTTTGTGGCTCGACTTGAACGAGCCGCTGCCGGCGCTCGGCTGGGCGGAAAAGATGCTTGGCCGTGAAGCGGACGTGCGCGACGCGGTGGCGCTGCTCGAGCGCATCGTCGCGCTGCCCGCTTCGGCAGAAGCCACGCTCGAGAGTGGCGAATCGGCACGCGAGAGCGCCGCTCGCGCGCTCGAGGCACACTATCGCGCGACTACCAGCACGGTCGATGTCGTACGCATGCTCGAGGTTTTGGCTCAGAGCGCGCCTCGCGCCAGGCGGATCGTGCTGCTCGAAGAGGTGGTCAAGCTCAGCTTGGAAGAGCTTGCGAATCCCGCGGGCGCGTTCGAGACGTTGCTGACGCTCGTGGTCTTGGAACCCAAGCTCGAGTCACGACGCGAACGATTTGCCGAGCTCGCGCGCCAAATCGGCGGCCAAGAGCGCCGCGCCAATACGCTGGTGGTCGTCGCCGAGCAAGAAACGGATCCGGCACTGCGTGCCGCATTGCTCGCCGAAGCGGGCGACGTTTGTCGGGTCGAATTGCAAGCGCCGGCGCGCGCGATGGATCTTTATCGCCGCGTGCTCGGGCTCGCCCCCGAGGCGCCGGCGACCGCGCTGCACGCGGCGCGCGAGCTGAGCGAGCTGCTGCGCAATGCCCAAGAGCTCTTGGAGCTCACTCAGGTGCTCGAACAACGCGCGACCCTCGAGACTGGGGAAGCCGAACAACTCGCCGTGCTCGGTGAGGCAGCGGAGCTTTCGCTGACGGTCCTGGGGGATGCCAATCGCTCCGTGCGCAACTTCCAGGCGCGCCTAGCGCTCTCGCCGCTCGATCAGACATCGCTCGACGGGCTGTGCCGCGCGCTCGAACGCGCCGAGCGTTGGGACGAGCTGGTAGCCGCACTCGCGCTCCGCGCGCGTCAGGCGAAAGAGCCGGCCGCGGCGCGCGCCGATCGCGTGCGGATCGCGATGATTCACGAACAGATCAAGGGCGACCGCGCGCAAGCGATCGTGGCGTGGCGCTTGGTACAAACGCACGACGGTCGCGATCTGGAGACATTCGAGGCTCTGTCGTCGTTGCTCGCGGCCGAGTTGCGCTTCGACGAACTCGCAGAGCTGTTGTCGGAAGAGGTGTCGGTCGAAAGCAATCCGGATCGCGAACGCCGCCTATACAGCGAACTGGGTCAGCTTCACCAAACGCGCACCGGCGATATGGTCGCCGCGCTGGAGTCGTTCGTTGCAGCCGAAGATTGGGCGAAGGCGATTGAAGTTGCGGGAGCCAATCACGCGGATCGTGAGCTCGGACGCAAGGTCTGCGAACGCTTGTTAGAGTTGGCCGTCAAGGCCTGGCAGCAAGCGCGCAGCCCTGCCGACAGCGCAGAAGCTCGCGCTGCCGACTGGGCAGTGAGTGAACTGTCCGAGCGCCTCACGGAGGCGGGGCTGTATGGCGAGGTCGTGACGCGCCTGCTCGCTGCCTCCGAGTTGCCGTTCGAGCGCGCTCGTCGACGAGAGCTCCGGCGTGACGCTGCTTGTCTGTGCTCCGATCGCTTGGATGACAGCAGTCGCGCGATCGAATTGTTCCAGGCGTTGCTCGCCGAGGAGCCCGGCGACGAAGTCGCGCGTTCGCTCGTCACGCGGCTTTCGCTGCTGCTCGAAGAACGCGGCGAACACGCCGAGATCGTGACGCTCTGGGAGCGCCAAGCAACGGCTCGCGCGGCAGCTGGAGACAACTCCGGCGCCGCGGCTCTTTGGGCGCGCGCAGGGCAGCTCGCCGAGGATCGGCTGAGCGACGTTGCCCGCGCGATCGCTTGTCATCGCGCGGGCGCCGCGCTCGGCGGAGAGGACTCGCTCGAAGCGCTTTCGCGCATCTACCTGAGCCAAAAGGAGTACGCTCTCGCGGCCGAGGTGTTGGAGGCGCTGTGTGCGCAATCTTCGCCGGAAATGCTGGCCGATCGCGCGCTCGAGCTGGCCTCGGCATACCTCTCGATTGGAGCCCCCGACAAGGCTCGCACCAGTTTGGAGCGCGCCGTTCCGATCGCGGTGAACGCGCCGGCGTTGCGCGCGCGACTCGCGACTCTGTATCGCGAAGCGGAAGACTACGGTGCGCTCGCCGCGCTCTTGGCCGAAGAAGCTGAGCGCGCGACGGACCGCAAGGCGACGCTCGCGCTACTGCGCGAGGCCGCCGCGCTGCACCTCGAACAGCGCTCGGATCCGGCCTCTGCAGTGCCTTTGTTGGCGCGTGCAATCGAGCTCGAACCCGACGACCAAAAGCAACGCTTGCAACTCGCCAACGCCTTGTTTCTGGCGCAACGCTACGAAGAGGCGACACAGGTGCTTTCGGCGCAAATCGAGCGCTATGGCGCGCGCCGCCCCAAAGATCGAGCGCTTGCGCACTTCTTGATGGCGCGCTCCTTGCTCGGCGCGAAGCGAGAATCCGACGCCCTGCAAGAGCTCGATGCGGCATCCAAGATCGATCCCGCGCATCCCGGCATCATGCAGCTCTTGGCGCGCATGGCGCTCGAGCACGGCCAACTCGAACGTGCCGAGCGCATGTATCGCTCGCTGCTGTTGGTGCTCGGACGCGATGAATCGCGCGAGGGTCCGAGCAAGGCTGAAGCCTTGATCGCTCTCAGTGAAATTTCGGCCAAGCAGGGCGACACGGTGCGCGCGGGCGAGTTCATCGAGTCCGCGTTCGAAGCCGCGCTGGAAAGCCCGACCGATGCGACCGCGCTCGAGAACGCGCTACGCAGCCAAAATCGCCATGATTTGCTGGCTCGCGCCTTGGAATCGCGACTCGGGCGTGACTTGCCGGCTTCCGAGGCCGCGCGGGCTCTCGCCGATTTGGTGCTCCTGCACGCAGGCGGGCTGGGCGACCTTTCGCGCGTCAAGGACGGCCTAGTGAAGCGCGCACGTGCTCTAGAAGCGAGCCTCGAGGCGGCCCCCGCGTTCGACGACGCGGCCTGGGCAGCGCTCGGGCAAGTGTTCGATTGCCTCGGTGACAATGCCCGCGAATCACAGGTGCTGGAACGCCGAGTCGCAGCTCAGCTGCAGTCCGGCAAGGGTTCGGCTGATAGTGACTTGTTCTATCGCCTTGCTCAGGTTCGCTTGGTCGACCCGAGCGGTGGTGACCAAGGCCTGGACCTGTTGGAACGCGCGCTGGACATCGCGCCAGACTTCGAGCGAGCCCGAAATCTGCTCGCGGAATCGGCGGGCAATCTCGATCCGGCGCGGGTGGCCGCGTTGCTCGAGCGCATCGCCCGAGCAACGGGTGATGACCGCGCGCTGGCCAACGCTTTGGCCGGGCAAATTGCCGCGCCGGATGCGACGCTCACTCGCGTCCGCGAAGGCGTCGCGGTTGCGGTACGGCTCGGCGACGCCGAGCTCAGCGAACGCCTACTCAAGGCAGGGCTCGCGCTCGACACCAGCGAAGAAGCTCCCGCGGATGCTGCCTGGGTGCGTCTCGAACTGGCCAAACTGATGGCCGCCTCCGGTCGCGAAGTCGAGGCGTTGGAGTATCGCGCACAGGCCGCCGAATTTTTGCCAGCTGACGAAGCCCGGATTCTGCGCCTGACGGTCGCGCAGCGTTTTGCTCAAGCCCGCGAGCATTGGCGTCGCGCGGCGGACTTGTATGACCTGTTGCTCGCGCCTGATCCAGCGGATCGCTCGATCTGGATGCCAGCGCTCGATCTGTCGCGACAGCTCGGTGATTCGGCTCGCCTGGTGCAGCTGATCTCGCGCATCACCCCGGTGGTTGAAGATGCGGCCGAGCGCTCGGCATTGCGAATCGAGCAGGTCAATGCGCTGCTCGGTCAACCGGCGCGTGCCAGTGAGGTGATCACGCTACTGCAAGAGATCATCACCGACGATCCTTCGCAACGAGATGCAGCACGGGTGCTGTCGGAGCTGCTCGAACGGGAGGGGCGTAGCGGCGAGCTTTCGTCGCTCCTGGCCGGTCAGATCGATCAGGCCAAGGACGCCCGCGACGTTTCGGCGGTCGTGCAGCTTTCCCTGCGTTTGGCCAGTAACCTGGAGCGGGAAGGGCGGCTCCCAGAAGCGCTCGACGTTTGCCGGGCGGCGGTGGAATGGGACCCGTCTCAGCAAGAACTCTTGCAAACCATCCTGCGCCTGGCGGAAGCAACCGGTGACGCGCCGACCATCTCCGATGCGCTGGAGGGACTACTTCGTACCAGCCGCGGCGAGGCTGCGGCAGCGCTCGCACGCCGATTGTCGGCGATGCGTGAAGAGCTCGGCGATCCGGAAGGCGCAGAACGAGCGTTGACCATGGGGTTCGAGGCGAACCCGCGTGACTCTGCGCTCCGTGATCTATTGGTCGTGCGCTTTTCCGACCGCATGGAGTACTCCCGCGTTGCAGAGCTCTTGAGCAGTGCGCTGCGCGATCGGCCGAACGAGCGCGAGCTGGCCGAGCGGCTGATGGAGGCTCACCGCGCCGCGCAGAACCCGGAAGCCGCGCTCGGCGTGATCGACGACCTGTTGCACAATGAGCCAAGCAGCGTCGAACTGCAGCGCAAGCGCGCGACGGTGCTGGGCGAGCTCGGACGAGACAACGAAGCGGTCGCGGCGTTCGAGCAAGCTTACGCGGTCGATCGAAGCGTGGTCTCCGAACTGATCGAAGCCATCGAACGCGCGATCCTGCGCGCCGAACCGAGCGAGGAAGCGCGGCTCACGCTGCGGCTGGTTGCGGTCTTCGAGGACGCTGGAGATTTGTCGGGCGCGCGCGCGCGCTTGGCCGAGTTCGCGCGCTCCAATCCCGATGATTTGGGCGCTCTACGCCGCTTGGCTTCGCTGGAAGCGCGCACTGGCAATGTGGAAGGTGCGCTCGATACGCTGGCACGCTTGGTCGACGTCGAGCAAGGCGACTCGCTGATCGAAACCGCGCTCCGCTACAGCGAGGCGTGCGAGCTCGCGGGAAGGCTTTCGGAGTGCCGCACCGCGCTCGAACGCGCGTTGGGCGAGAACCACTTGCACCCCGAGCTGCGTCAACGTTTGGCGGCCGTGTACGAAACGCTCGGCGCACGTCGAGAGCTCGCGGATTTGCTCCTAGAGGACGCAAGCAACGAGCCGGACCCCACTCTTCGTGTCAACGGGTTGATGCGCGTCGGCGCGCTGCTCTTGGGGCCGGATGGGGATGCGCACGCCGCGGTGCAGGTGCTCGAATCCGCGCGCCACGTCAATCCGGACAGTGTTGACGTGGTGATGTTGCTCGCGCGCGCGTACGCCGCCGCACAGCGTGCCGACGAGGCCTTGGCGCTGTTGAATTCGGTCGCCGAAGCGAACAAGGGACGCCGCACCAAGGCGTTGGGCGGGATCTTCTTCACGATGGCGCAGATCCACTTGGACGAGGGGTACCTTACGGACGCCCTGTCGGCGCTGGGCAGAGCCTTCGAGCTGGACCCGAAGAACGGCGAGCTCGCGATGCGTCTTGGACAACTCGCGGTCGAGATCGACGAAGATGACATCGCTCAAAAGGCGTTCCGCGCGGTTTCAATCATGAAACCCGCAGCCCCAGGCAGCACCGACGGAGCGCCCCCGGACGCCAAGGCCGACGCCAACTACTACCTGGCCGTGCTGGCTCGGAAGTCGGGCGATCCACGCAAAGCCAAGTTGCTGCTCGCCAAGGCTTTGGCCGAGAACGCGGAGCACGCGGCCGCCAAACAGCTGCTCGCCGAGCTGTAGACAGAACGCGCTTGACCGCGCGTCCTCAGATTGAGTTAAGTGCCGCCAAGATGCAGCGAAAGAAGCGCCTCACCAAACGCGAACGCAAAGACCTGTCGCCCGGCCCGAGCGGCCAGCAGCATCAGGGGCACATTCACTGCATTGCCTGCGGGCGCCATCTGGATCCGGCGGAGTTTACCGCCAATCCGCCGACCGCAAAGCAGCTGATCTGTGAGCACCAGTCGCGCTTCCCGGCGTGCGTCGATTGCGATTTGTTGGCGCGTAACCTGATTGCGGAGCATGACCGCACAGGGCAGCCGATCAAGCAAGCTGCCGCGTGGCACTGAGAGGGCGAGCCAAGTCACGGCGCTGAGTCGTGTTGCTTTGCGCTTCGCGGGGGGAGCGGCGCGTCGTGCGCTCCGGAGAAAGCTCTATTGACCCGCGACGCGCTCGCCGCGCTCAGCCTTCGACTTGCGGCTCTTCTTGTTCTTATCCCCGCGGTCTAACCAGGCGAGGGCTTGGTGATAGAGCTCAGGTTTTCGATCGAGTGCGAGCTCATGGCCCATGTCGCCTGGGGTGACCACGCGGGTGTCGACGCCTGCGCGGTTGAGCCAGTCCTCGACTTGGTGGGTGCCGTCGATCACTCCGTCGTGTTCACCGGTGATCAGGAACACGCGTCGCACGCGCTCTTTTGCCGTCTGTAGTGCTTCGATCCCCGGTCCGCCCCAGTAGTGATCGGTGGCGGCCAAGATCAGCCAACGATTGAACACGTGGGGTTCGCGCACGCCCACGTTCATTGCGGCATAAGCGCCTTCGCTGAAGCCGATCAGCGTGTTGCCGTAGAGTTGCACGCGTCGACCGTACTTCTTCCGAAGCTGCTGAATCGCCGCCATCGTCGCGGTGTGGGCGGACGGCCAATTGTTGTCCCAGGCGCGCCCATCCCCATAGTTAGCTGGTCCCGTGGGGCAGACGAGCCAACCGAGCCGCCGTGCGACCGGCGCCCAACGCTGACAGTCTTTATCTGGATGCCCGCCGCGGGCATGCAGGTAGACCAAGATCGGGCGCATGCTGTGACGCCCCGGGCCAGTGGGTTCGAAGTAGTAAGCAGGCGCAGCGCCGGCAAGGGTGACCAGGTGCATGCCGCCCGGCAGCACGGTATCGTTCTTGTCGCTGTCCTTGCCGTCGTCGCCTTTCGACTTACGTGCCTCGGATCGAGTTGCGCTTTCGCTCGGATCCGTGCCGTCATCGCTGTCTTCGCCGACCACGGCGTCCTTGCCGTCGGGGATGCGGAGCTTGAGGCCGATCTTGAGCGGCGCGCGGCGTTGTAGGCCGTTCGCCTCACACAGTGCCGCAATCGTCACATTGTAACGATCGGCGATTCGGCCGAGCGTCTGCCCGGAAGCGACCACGTGCGTCTCACTCGCTTGTGCCGGCAGCGCCAGCGTGAGCAGTGCGGCGCACACGAAACGGGTCAGGAAACGCATAGGCATAACGGCGTATCACAACTTCGCGGAAACAGAGAACGAAGTCCCCTGGGTCAACGGCCGAACCGTCGGCCGATTAACCTAGTCCTTCCGCAGTTCGACCCCGGTTGCGACCAAACGCAGCTCATCGACGCTGCCATCCGCGTTCTTGCGTGGAAATTGGCCGCCTTCGCTCTCCAGGTGGGCGACTCGTTCCGGTGGCAACGTGTTCACGCCAAAGGTGCCTTGAACCTTGGCGTGTGCACCGGCCGAGTCAGTCGGCACGAAAAAACCATAGTCTTTGAAGGTCACGCGGCAGCCCGGCAGTTTCGGGTCGCTGCTCTGGGCGATCTCCATCCAGCAGCCCCGGCGGGTACAGGCACTGCGTACTTGGCCCTCGACGGTGACGGCCTGATCGCGAAATCGCTCAGGGCTCGCGAGTACTTCCGACAAGGCGAGCTCCGGGCCAGCTGTGATCGGCGCGCCAAAGGCTTTGCCCGGAGCCGAAGTCGTGGTGGGCGCGGGCGCAGCGGGTTTGGCGCTCGGAGCGGGCTGAGTTTCACGCGAACTCGTCTGACAGCCGACCCATGTGGTGAGCAGAGCGAGGGCGCTGAAGCGGAACAGGGCAGGGACCATGCTGGGCTCGTATGATAGCTGCTTTTTCGCGTCAGGCTCAGGCTTTTCCCGGTTGAGGTGCGCGCGTGACGGCTTGCAGCGCGTCCAACTCCAGCGCGCGGGCGCGGATCTGAGCGCGATCCAGTTTACCTGAGGCCAATCGCGGAAGCGTTTCGAAGCGGCACAACGCGCGAGGTTGTTTGAACGAGGCGATTCGTTGCGAGAGCTCCGCGAACAAAGCGCGCTCGTCCCAAGACACGTTCGGACGAAGTTCGATGGCTGCCGCGACCTGCTCGCCGAAGGTGGGATCCGGAACGCCGAACACCATCGCGGCTTCGATTGCGTCGCAAGCGAGCAGCGCATGCTCCACCTCGCTCGGATCGACGTTCTCGCCGCCGCTGATGATCAGCTCGCTTTCACGCCCAAAAACGAACAGACCCAGCTCCGGATCGAGTTCTCCGCGGTCACCCGTGTTGAAGAAACCATCGCTGTCGAGGGCCGTTGCTTGCCCGACGTAGCCACTGAACAGTGTTGGCCCACGCACTTCGATCAGCCCGCCGACGACGCGGACTTCGACGCCAGGCAACGGAAAGCCGACCCCGACCACGCCCCGCCTCAGTGGCGGCACGGCGGGTGGTGGAAATGCAAGCGTGCTGACCTGCGAGCACATTTCGGTCAAGCCGTAGCTGGTCAAAACTGGAAGCCCGCGCTCGCGCGCCTCAGCGAACAACTCGGCCGAACATGCTTGGCCACCGAGCAAGATCGCTCGTAACGGCGCCCGCATCGCGAACTCCGGCGCATCGCGCAGCAGGCGTGCGAGCAGCGCCGGCACCAACGACAGCAAGGTGATGCGCTCAGCGACCAGGCTTCGAGCGAGTTCGGGCACTGCGCCCAGAAGTCCACCGCTGCCAGCACGAAACGCAACACACGTGCGTCGCGCCGCGAGCGCGCGAATCACCACGGAGAGGCCACCGACGTGCGACAAGGGTAAACAAAGCAGCGCGCGATCGTCGAACTCGGGCGGGACGCGCTCGGTGTCCGCGCGACATAGCGCGAGAAATGCACGTCGACTCAGCTCGACCAACTTGGGTCGTCCCGTGGAACCCGAACTCGGCACGAAGACCAGCGGATGATCGTCGGGGATGCGCGGAAGCTCCTGGGCGCTGACAGCGGGCTCGGCACTCGGCGCGAGTTCGCGCGGATCGAGGATGCAGCGAGCGGCGCTGAGCTCGATCAAATATGCGCGTTCTGGCGGGGTCAGTCGCGGGTGCAGGGGCAAAAGCGGCACACCGAGCTCGAGGCAAGCGTACAAGCATTCGAACATGGCGAGGCTGCCGTCGACGACCAACGCGAGCGGGCGTACGTCGAGCGCCCTTACCCCGAGCGCTGCCAGTTGCGCACTCCGAGCACGAACTCGCGCCGCCAATTCGGAGAACGTCAGCCGCAGGCCGTCGCACACGAGCGCTTCGACTTGTGGTGCCTCGTGCGCTGCCGCAAAGAGCGACAAACTCATGGTTGCTCCGGAATGCCGAATCCCGGCTCCGACCAGGCTCGAATCGCTGCCTCAGAGTACCAGGGTAAGCTGAGCTGTTCGAGGTGCGCTCCTTCAGGGTCGAGGCCATGCGCGAGGCGCTCCGAGCCGATGCTCAGCGCGAGCGCGGCGCTCAAGCCGAGGCCGAGTGGCCCTTCGAAGGCGTGTGAGAGGATTACTTCCGCTCCGACCGCGCGCGCAGCTTCGGCCAGTTCGACGCACGCGGTCACTCCACCCAACAGGGTTGGTTTCAAGATCACCGCGCGCTGACCGGGCCGTGGGCGTGCACCGGTCGCGAGTGATTCGTCCAACGCGAGCGGCAGCCCGAGTCCATCGAGTCGAGTCAGCTCGTGCTGAGGGCACGGTTCCTCGATGAATTCGAGATCTGACGCGGCAAACGAGGGCAAGTATTCGCGCGCCTGTGCCGCATGCCAAGCCTGGTTCGCGTCGAGCCGCAGGCGCGCCTGAGCTCCGAGTGAAGCGCGCAATCCTTGCACCGCGACGAGCTCTCGCTGCCGAGCGCCAGGACGCCCGATCTTGAACTTGAACGTCTCGATCCCGCGTTCGCGCGCAGCGATTGCCTGCGCGCGGGCTTGCTCGGGATCACCCGAGAGCAACGCAGCGACGGGACGTGCGACTGGCTTCGCCCCGACGGGCAGCAGCAGCTTCCAGGCGGGCACTGCCGCGGCGCGTGACCAGAGGTCGAGCAGCGCGGCTTCGAGCGCCGCTCGAGCCGCAGGGAGATGGGGGGGTATTCGCACACTGGCGCGGCGAAGCTCACCGATCAGGTCTTGGTTCGGCGCTAGGCGGGTCGGGATCTCACGCAGGTCGAGCGCGGCCAGCGCCTGCTCACCGATGCGCAAGCCATCAGGGCTGAAATCGGGCAGGGGTGCAGCTTCACCCTGGCCCCGCTCGGTATCACTCTTTAGGGTGATGATGCAGCTGGCTCGGTCCGACCAGGTAGTGTGCGCATTGCCCACCGGGCGAGCCAGAGTCCGCGCAGTGGAGACCACTGACACGGCGAGCGTCACGGCGCGCTCGAAAGCCCGAACGAGCCCAAAATCCCCCGCAAGCTGAGCCCGAGCGCAAACAGCAGCCCGAAGATCGCGAGCAACTTGGCCGTCGCCGCGAGCAGCGGATTGAGCGCACGCCCTTCGGTGGCAGTGACCGCGCGCTCGGTCTTGATGGCGAGCGGCAACGAGAGCAGCGCGATCAAGACCTCGGGTCCAGTGCTGCGCGTGATGGCTAGCCCGACTGGCGTCAGATAGCTGACCGCGATCAGCGCGCGGTATTGATTGAGCGCGAAGCCGCGGCCGTAGCGCACTGCCAAGGTGCGCTTGCCGGCACCGAGATCCGTGACTCGATCCCGCAAGTTGTTCACGACGAGGATCGCCGTTGCCAACGCGCCGACCGGAAGCGAGCACGCGAGCGACAGCGGCGGCACGTGCCCAATCTCCACCAGCGCAGTGCCACACACGGCGACCAAGCCAAAGAAGATGAACACGAACACGTCACCGAGCCCGTGATACCCGAGCGGATACGGCCCTCCAGTGTACGCGATGGCCGATGCGATCGACGCACAGCCGATCACGAGGATCACCGGCCCGGCGACGCTGGTCAGATAAACGCCGATCAGCAGCGCCAGCCCGAACACCAGCCACATGCCGCGGCGCATGCTACGCGAGCTGAGCAACCCGGCTTGCACGGCTCGAGTCGGTCCTAGACGCTCGGCGGTGTCAGCACCCTTCTCGAAATCGAACACGTCATTGGCGAAGTTGGCGCCGATTTGCAGCAGCAGCGAGCCGGCGAGCGCCGCCAAGGCGGGGCCCCATTTCACCTGACCGCGCGCCGAGGCGCAGGCTGTGCCAACCAGTACCGGGACGGCGGCTGCGCTCAGCGTTTTCGGTCGACTCGCGAGGAGCCATGCTCCGAGCGAGCCCGGGCGTACTTCCAGCTTTGGTGTCGCAGCGATCGGTGCAATGGCGCTCATGGCTGATCTCCTCGTCGGATCACTTCGGTAATGAACTCGGGCCGCTCCAGCAAGAGGTCATGTCCCGCACCATCGACGATGTTCAATTCGGCGTGGGATACGACATTTGCCATCTGCTCGGCGAGGCTCACGAATTTCGCGTCTAGGCTGCCCGCGATGAGCGTCACCGGGATCCGGATCTGTGCCATGGCTTCGCGATAGTTCGGCATTTGGCCGAGCCCAGTGACTCGCAGCGAGCGAGCCAAGCCGGCCGCGTCGTGGCTCAGCCGTTCATCGCGCTTTCGAGCCAACATCGGCTGGGCGAGTCGGGTTTGCGTGTCCCAGAGCGGTTGAGCCTGCCAAGCCTCGACGAAGGCGAGCATGCCTCGTCTCTCCAAGAGTTCGCACCAGCGCTCGTCGGACGCGCGGCGCTCGACCCGCTCCGCTTCCGAGGTCAGCCCTGGATGACCGCTGATCAACGTGAGCCGGGAAACTCGCGTCGGGTGTCGCAGCGCAAGGCCGAGCGCCAAGCGCGCACCGAGCGAGTACCCCACGACGTGCAGCGGCTTCGCGTCTGCGATCAAGCGCGTCAAGCGCTCCACTTCCGCCTCGAAACTCCTGACGTGGGCGCTCGCATCGGAGCCCACGTGCCCGACGAGTGCAGGGACGAAGCGCTCGTTCCGCGGCTCCGGCAGGAAATCCCAGCTGCGCGGGCTCCCCGTGAACCCGTGCAACGCCAAGAGATTGATCACCGAGCAGCTCCAGCGCTCGCTTCCAACGTCGCACGCACGCGAGCTTCCGACTCTCGCGAGCTTCCGCCTTCGACGACGATATGCAGCACGGTCACGCCGCCATGGCTGATGGCTTCACGCATTGCTCCTGCAATGCTCGCGCGCTCGCTGAACTTTGCGTAGCGATAGCCAAAGATGGCTGCGGCATGCGCGAATTCCGCGCGCGGTGGGGTCAGCCAATAGCGACTTGTCTCCTCGTGCTGCGCAAACTGCGAAAAGATCGGCAGTTGCTCGAAGATCCGCCCGCCACCATTGTCGATGACGACGATCACGAACGGCCCCGCGGCTTCGCGTGCCACGGCCAAACCGCCCAAATCATGCATGAAACTCACGTCGCCCAGCAGTAGGACGGTCGGCTCTCGGCGTAAGCTCGCAGCGCCCGCGGCGCCCGCGATCAGGCCGTCGATGCCGTTCGCGCCGCGTTGACACAACACGCTCAGCGCGCGCGCCCGGCTCGGCACATAAGCGTCGACCTCGCGGATCGGCAAGCTGTTGCCCAGCACGAGTTGGCACGGCTCGGGCAAATGGTCGATGACCTCACGAACGGCGCACGCTTCGCTCAACTGCTCAGCGGGTCGGGCGAGTTCCTGCTCCACCGCCAGCCAAGCTTGGTGATTGGCTTCACGCCAAGCATGGCGAAAGCGTTCGCGCTCGGCCTCGTGTTGAAGACGTGCGTGTTGGAGCTGTCGAACGGCGTCATTGGCAGCATTGACGGTGCTCGCGCTGACCAGTTCGGTCGCTAGACCGTGCGGATCGGGGAATCCGTGCTCCGCGACGACGAAACGCTGACCGGTGAAACCGCTGCTGAGAAAACGCTCACAACCACTGGAGGTGGGCGTCCCGCCAAAGCTGAGCCACAAATCAGGCGCCAGCGACGCTCGAAGGCTCGGTGAACGCAATAACCATTCGAATCCGTCGATGTTGAGCACGCCGGAACCCAATTCACTTTGAAAACGGGCCTGGCTGGTGGCTTCACACAGCAGCGGAAACCCGGTGATTTCCGCCAAGCGAGCGACCGCCTGCGTGGCTTCGGGACGATGAGCGGCTTCTGGCCCAACGAAGATCACGCCGCGCGCTGTTTCCGCGCAGGCGCGCGCCAAGCGCGTTACGTCTCCGTGGAGCGCGGAACGAGTGCTCGCGGTTGGCCCGCGTTCGAGCAGAGCATCGACGCTTTCGCGCAGGCCTTTTGAAACCGGATCGTCCGCCTCGACCGGTTCGAGGGGTTTGCGTGCTCGCGCATTCAGATGCACCGGCCCCGGTCGACCATTTTGCGCCGCGTGCACCGCGTGCGCGACACTCCTCACCAAACCCTGGAGCGCGCTCGGCGAAGGGTCTGGCGTGCCGAGCTCGAAGAACGCACGCGCTGAATCGCCGAACAGCTTGATCTGATCGATCGCTTGCGGCGCGCTCGCGTGTTGCAACTCGAACGGCCGATCGGCGGTCAACACCAACACCGGAACATGCGCTAGCGAAGCCTCGACCAGCGCCGGATAGTAGTTCGCGGCGGCGGTGCCCGAGGTGCAGATCAACAAGCTCGCGCGCCCGCTGACGCGCGCTTGCCCCAGCGCGAAGAAGGCTGCGACGCGTTCATCCCACACCGAATGACAGCGCAACTTAGGCTCGTTGAGCGCAGCCCAGGCAAACGGCGTCGAGCGCGAACCCGGGCTCACCACGACGTGTTCCACGCCCGCCCGAGCCAGCGTTCCGAGGAGCAGCCGCGACCATTCGGTCAGCAGCGTCGGTGTCACGCACGCACTCCGAGCGCACCGAGCAGCGCCGCCAATTTCCAGCCTGTTTCCGCGAATTCACTCGGTGCGTTCGAGTCCGAAACCACGCCCGCGCCGGCGTACAGCTCGGCGTGTTTCCCCGCGACGACACCGCAGCGCAGAGCCACGACGAAACGCCCGTCTCCGCGTTCATCGAACCAGCCGAAGGGCGCGCTGTACCAACCTCGCGGATCGGGTTCGTGACGCATGATGAAATCGATCGCCGCACTGGTGGGCACGCCACCCACCGCGGGGGTCGGATGCAAGCGCGAGACCAAGTCCAGCACGTGAGTCGGTTCGCGCAGCTTGCCTTGGATCGGCGTGCGCAAATGCAGCACCGTGCGTAGCCGATGCACTTCACGCTCGGGCGCGGGTGAAAGCTCACTGGTGAGCGGCTCGAGCAAGCGCAGGATCTCACTCACCACGAACTCGTGCTCGCGGATGTCCTTGTCACTCTCGAGCAGCCGCCGGGAGGCCGTCGCGTCGTCCGCGCTGATCGAACCCGCCACCGCTTCCGTGCACAGCTCGAAGCCGCGCTTTTGTACCAATTGTTCGGGGGTTGCGCCCAAGAACGTGCTGCCGCCCACACGAAACGCAAAGCGCGTCGACTCGGGTGCGTCATCCCGCAAGCGGCTCTGTACGAACTCGGGCAAAAGCTCGCGATCGAGCGTGAGCCCAACGCGCCGTGCCGCGACGATCTTCTGGGCGCGGCCGCCCTTGATCTCCTCTTTGATCGCGGTCACGAGTTCGGCGAAGGCCGACTCCGAGCGCTCGTCACGTTCGAGCTCGCGCGCCGCTTCTCGCGCGGGGGTGGGCGTGAACAACGCTTGCAGCGCGCGGGCCAAACGCGGCTCGAGTTCAGCGCGAAATGCCTGCTTGTCCCAGCCGCCGCCGCGCACGACCAAGCGCAGCCACGCGCCGGCCTTGTTCCTCGAATAACTGAGCTCGGGCAGCACGAAGCGCGCATCGCCGAAGCCGTGCCAAAGCCCGCTCTCTGCCTGACCGGGCTGGAAGGCCAGACCACCGAAAAAGCGAGGGCTCGGGGCGGCCGCGTCACTCCGGCTTGCATCGAGCTTGCTCCAGGCGTTCTGGGCTTGCGTCTGAATACTTTGAAACCGATCGCTGCCCGTCGCTTCGAGCGTGAACGCCGCGCCCAAGCCACAAGCTTCCTCGTCCGCAGGGGGCGCCCAGAGCAACGCACTGCCGGTGCGCTCCGCGGCGAGCAGGCGTTCACTCGGTACGCGCGGCACGGGCCAGGTGAGCGCGACCCACTCGGACGAGCCGTCGAGCCGCGACAAGTCACGGGCGATCCGCTCGATCAGCTCACGGCTGTCGAAGGCGCCATCAGCGGGCCGGCTGCTCGCGGCTCCGATCGCGAACTGTTCGCTCATGTCTGCTTTCGTGGCTCCGCGACGTACAGGTGACACACCCCGAAGGTCAAAGCGTGAACGCCGAGCACGTTCAAGTTCGAGCTTCTCATCAGGTCGGCGAACTCCGATGCCGGGGGAAAGGCAGCGATCGAGCGTTGCAAGTATTGGTACTCTTTCACCCCGGAGAGTAGTGCGCCGACATAAGGGACCACCGTGTGAATGTGGAACCGGGCCATCGCCCCGAGCAAACCGCCGCGCGGTTCGGACAGTTCGAGGATGGCGATGCGGCCGCCTGCGCGCGTCACGCGCGACATCTCGCGCAAGGCTTGAGCGCGGTCGGGCACGTTGCGGATCCCGAACGCGATGCACACGGAGTTGAACGAGTCCGCTTCGAAGGGCAAGGCCTGGGCGTCGCCCTGGACCAATTCTACCCGCGCGGACAGTCCGGCGCGCTCGACCTTCGTTCGGCCGACCTCCAGCATTTTGGCTGAAGGATCGAGGCCTACCACGCTCACGCTCGGCTCGGTCTGCGCCACTTGGATGCCCAGATCGGCGGTGCCGGTCGCCAGATCGAGCACGCGGTGACCCGAGCCGAGCTCGAGCGCGCGCACGGTCTTACGCCGCCAACTCTGATCGATGCCGAGCGAGATGACGCGATTGACCAGATCGTAGCGCGCGGCGATACCGTCGAACATCGCGCCCGAGCCCTCGCGCGTCGCTAATGCGGTGCCCGCGGCGTCGCGGGCTAGGGCTGTTACAGGTTCGGTCATGGCTCTCCGTACACTTTCAGAAAGGGGGTCGGGTCGACGACTTTTCCGGCGACGAGCGCCGTGAGCAGGGTTTCACCGAGCCGTGCGAGGCGCTGCAACTCGTGCACTCGCTCGCGCTTGAAATCAGGCTCGCTACTCGTCGCGGTGGCTCGTGGCAACGCCTGCTCGGCGTTATTCAAGGCCTCGCCAAACTGGCGCACGAGCTCGAGCTCGCGTTCACGCAATACGCGTTGCACCAATTTGCCGATGCTGGTTTCGGCCTCGTAGAAGTCCCGTCGTTCGCCGGGGCGCCAGCTCTTCTTCACGGCGCCCCACTTGAGCAGCTCGTTGAGCGTCATGCTCACGGCGCCAGCGCTCATCTTCAGCTGCTCGCCGAGCTCGGCGGCCCCGAGTGGCGTGGGCGCGAGGTACAACAGCGTCCACATGCGCCCCATCGGCCGCTTGAAGCCCCAGAACTCCATCAGTCGTCCGATCGTGTCGGCGACTTCCAGTTCGGTCTGGGAAACGGGTTCTGATACAGCTCCCGACATCAGCTTGTTCTTTGAGGTTTCAAAACTTCGTGAAACTTTAGGCTCTGCGACCGGTGTGGTCAAGCGTAGTCCGTTCACTTTTCCGAGGTTTTTGAGGACCGGTTCCAGGTTCGTCGTAGCCTGCCGGCTAGATGAGCTCCTCGGTTCGCCCGGTGCCCCGTCCGCCGGCATCTTTTTTCCTGATTGTCTGCTTGGTCGTGCTCGTGACTGCCTGCGGGGCGCCACAAGCGGCCACGCTGTCGATGCCGTTGCGTGTCGACTACGATCTCTTGGATACGGTCCCGAAAGAGCCGATCGACTTCGAGTCGCAGGTTCGCCCGATTCTGGACAGCCGCTGCGTGGTCTGTCACGGCTGCTACGACGCGCCTTGTCAGCTCAAACTCTCCGCCTACGAAGGTATTCAACGAGGCGGCAGCAAGGAAGTCGTTTATGACGGCTCGCGCATCAGCGCCGCGGATCCCACGCGCTTATTCATCGACGCGCTGACCACTGCCGAGTGGCGCAAGAAGGGGTTTCATCCCGTGCTCGCCGAGACCTCGACCGGGCCGTACGAGCGGCTCGATAGCTCGGTGGTGTACCGCATGTTGCGACTCAAGCAGCTGCATCCGCAGCCACTCACTGGGCGGCTTCCGCCCGACATCGACGTCGGTCTCGATCGCAAGGCGACTTGCCCGACGCTGGCCGAGTTCGACGACTACGCCAAAAAGCACCCGGATCAAGGCATGCCCTTCGCTCTGCCGAATCTCGACGCTGACCAATACCGAACGCTCGTGTATTGGGTCGCGCAGGGCGCACCGCGAAAGTCGCCGGCTGCCGTTGACACGAAGGTCGCGGAACAGATCGCCAGTTGGGAGACGTTCCTCAACGGTCAGAGTCTAAAAGAGCGCTTGGTCGCGCGCTATGTGTTCGAACACCTCTTTCTCGGGGCGCTTCACTTCGAGGGCGAGGATCCGCGTAGCTTCTTCGAGCTGGTTCGTTCCAAGACGCCGCCCGGTCAGCCCATCGTTCCGGTCGCGACGCGGCGGCCCTATGGCGACCCGGGAGGTCCGTTTTTTTATCGATTGCGTCCACAGCAGGGGAGCGTGGTCGCGAAAACGCATCTGCCGTATGAGTTATCAGCGGTTCGGCTGTTGTGGTTGCGCGAGCTGTTCTTGGGCTCGGACTACGCGGTGAATGCATTTCCGAGCTACGAGACCGGCGTCGCGGCGAATCCGTTTCGCGCTTTTGCGGCGCTGCCTCTGCGGGCTCGCTATCGCTTTCTGCTCGAGGACGCGCGCTATTTCATCGAGGGGTTCATCAAGGGGCCCGTGTGTCGCGGTCAAATCGCGCTGAACGTGATCGAAGATCGCTTTTGGATCATGTTTTTCGATCCCGACTCGCCGCTCGCGTCGAACAGCGAGTACATCAACCAGCTCGCCGACTTGCTCGCGCAACCCAACGAGATGGAAGACAACTTCCGCCTCATTTCCAGCTACGGTCATTACCTCAAGCAGGAAAATCGCTACCTCGAGGCGCGTCGCAAGGCCGCGCACACGGCTCTACCGCTGCCGCTCGACAACGCGCTCGGCCTGATTTGGAACGGCGGCGGCACGAACCCGAACGCCGCGCTGACCGTCTATCGGCACTCCGACAGCGCATCGGTCGATCAGGGGCTCGTCGGCGACCCGCCGAAAACGGCTTGGTTCTTGGATTATCCGCTGCTCGAACGCATCCATTACCTGCTGGTCGCCGGCTTCGATGTTTACGGGAACCTCGGCCATCAACTCAACACGCGCTTACACATGGACATCTTGCGCATGGAGGCCGAGGACAACCTACTCGCCTACATGCCGGCGAAGTCGCGCAAAGCAATTCACGACAGTTGGTATCTCGGGATCAAGAAGGGCGACGGTGACGACATCGTGCCCTGGTGGATGGACGTCGATCTGGTCACTGGCTATCAAACAACGAACCCCCAGCAAGAGCTCTACGATCACCTCGCGACGCGCCTCGGGATACTATCGAAGCCCCACATCCCGAGACCGTGCGCAGGACAGGATTGTGACACGGAGGTGCACCAAGCGGTGATCGTGCGGACCGACCAGGCCATGCAAAAGTTGTCACGCATGCACGGCAAGATGGTCGAGTTCTTGCCCGATATCGCTTTCGTGCGCGTGGAATTGGGCGGGGCGGCCGAGGCCGATCTCGCGTACACGTTGCTCAGTGACAAGAACTACGACAACGTCTCTTCGATGTTCTCCGAGCAGAAGCTCGGGGAGCGTCGAGACGCGAGCCGTGATCGGCAAACCGTTTTGCCGTGGCTCGAAGGGTCTTATCCGGAATTCTTTTTCATGGTCCCGCTCGCCGAGGTCGACAGCTTCGTCGCGCGTTACGATGGCGTTCGCACTCGCGACGACTACGAGCGCTTCACGGCGCGCTACGGCATCCGCCGCACGAATCCCGCGTTTTGGAAGGTGTCGGATTGGTTCAACGCGCAAGCCCTGCGGGAACAACCGGAACGCGCTGGGATCTTCGATCTGAATCGATACCAGAACCGATAACGGCTTCGATTGGGCGGGCGCGGCGTCAGCGCGGCGCGCCCATCGCGATCCACTGCTCGATGGCCTTGATGTAGTACTCCGGCACGCATTGCTCGTCCCCGTCATCGAAGCACTTATATGAGGGCATGCGCTCGATCATGCCGCACGGACCGCGCAAGTATTTGACGAGCGCGCTTTCGGACGGGTTGGCCGTGTCGATGAGCTTGCCGCATTGCAGCGTCTTGAAGCTCATCATGTACGTGTAGAGCTGGTCCGGAGCTTTATCGACCTGCATGTGATTCCGGCCGCCAAAGTGACAGCTGGATCCGGAGCAGGGAACGCCTTGAAACATCAGCCGCACGGTGTCGAAGTTCGGCCCGGGCACTTTCGAATAGTCGATGTCGGCGACGACGATCCAGCCCGAAGGAACGCCGCTGGCTGTGCCGCCCGTCTCTTCGGTCGGGCTTGAGTTTCCGCCCGAGGGATCCCCGGCGCTGGCGAGAGTGCCTCCGGCGTTGACGTTGGCTCCGCCTTGGTTGCTCACGAGAGCACCAGCTTGCCCGCTGCTGCCACCCTGAGTCGCTCCGGCGCGACTGTCAGCGTTCGTCCCGCCGAGTCCCGCGCTCACGCCATC